>ERZ773099.1210-NODE-1210-length-19556-cov-4.972873_pt1 | contig 19556 bp, 18 predicted proteins | sample MGYA00511120_ERZ773099 | MGnify/ENA primary metagenome ERZ773099 (study PRJEB29015, sample SAMEA2738012) | human oral metagenome | biome: human oral; feature: human-associated habitat; material: dental | place: China | collected 2104 ...
GGTTGCCCTTATACCAGGTGCTATCGGTTGGAGATTTATACTCCCAGAACCAGCCATCCTTGTCATAACCGACAAAAACATTATTATTGGTATCTTTAAATTTCAGGAAGACACCAAAGCGTGATTTGCCCTTTTCAGAATCTTCTTTGAAGGTTAAATCGACAGTTGCATTTCCATTTGCATCAACGGTCAAGCCCTTCTTTTCAAAAAGGGCTGGTTTGCCTGCGTTATCATTTTGAGCAGTTGAGGATAGTTGATTGTAGCGGATACCTTTTTCTTCTCGGATAGTGACTGTTCCCTGTTGTTCTTTTTTCTCTACAGTTTGCCATTCAGCTGTTACTTTTTCAGGTGTTTCAGGTTTAGCAGCTGGTTTGTCCTCTTTTGGTTTGTCCTCTTTTGGTTTGTCTTCGGCTGGTTTTTCTTTCTCTTCCAAGTCTGCAGGTTTGACACTTGAAATTCCCTTCATGTGATCTTGGATCCATTTCAATTGGGCAGGTGAGAAGAGAATGCCACCACTACGTTGACCAACAACTCCATTTTGATGAACACCGACTAGTTTGCCTTCTGTGTCAAAGACACCGCCACCGCTAGCACCTGGTTTTCCTCCTTGATAACCGATCCCTTGAACACCTTCTCCATATGGTTCTGCAAAATCAACTGTAGTGTTGACAATCGGATTCAATTTCCCTTCTGGATAACCAAAGACATGGAGTTTATCTCCAATTTTCTTAACAACAGGCTTTTTAGTTACTTCAACAGGCGTATTTTCTAGAACTGTACGCAATCTCACTAGGGCCAAATCATTTTTGAAGCCTTTCAGATAGCCTTCACGATCCCAGTGAATAATGTCTTTTTTACTAAATTTAACATCTGGTAGTCCTGGATAGGAAATGCTATAGATATCTCCATCACCATTATCATTGTCAACGACCTTGCGATTATTGCCATCTGGAACGTCTTTTATAAAGTTATGTGAAACAGTTAAAACAAGATTTTCGCCAATGACAATCCCACTACCTTCACCTGATGGTGTCTTGATTTTGACAGTTGCTCCGTAATTTAATTCACCATTCTTGGTTTTAGCTACATCTTCTGGAACGAGATTCTCAGTATCTTTAGCTAATTGATCCTTGTCAACTTCTTTCCCTTTATCTTCAGCCTTATCTAATTTGCCCTCTAAGCCTTCTGGTAACTTATCTGAACTAGCTGATTTTTCTTTTTCAAGTGCTAATAGTTCTTCCTCTGTCTTAGGTCCATCCGTAACTTCTGGAGACCCTTGGTCTTCTCCCGCCTTAGGCGCTTCAAAATCACGCCCATCATTCTCTTTTGCTGTTGCAAGAGCAGTAGCTAGATCCGCTGGTAAATTCGCTGTGGAGCCAGACTGCACGCTATCTGCAAGAACTGTACTTGTCCCAAAGAATGCAGCCCCAATCATAACAGAAGCAACACCTAATGAAAATTTCCGAATACTATATTTACAACGTTTTTCAAATAATCCTTTATTCATAAATTCCTAAATCCTTTCATTTTTGAGTAAGCGTTTACATTTCCTTTTTAAAAAATACTCCTTCCTCTGAAAGTGCAATGCTTAACCCTGATAAATAAAAAATAATTATGTTTTTAATATAACAAATAATAGCTGAGAAAGCAATAGGAAACAAGTAAAATTAAGGAAAATTTTCTCTATTCTGACAAAAAGAGGCTCCAAATTTAGAATCTTTCTTTACAAATGTAAAAAAGGATTCAGCATTCAAGAGAAATACTAAATCCTTTCTTATGTTCTGCAACAGTTATTTCACATGTTTTGCGAGATCTTCTTGAGCCTTTTTATTCGACTCTTCTTTTTCTTTCAACCATTTTTCTTGGGCTTTTTGGTATTCTTCTGTTGTCACTGCCTTATCTTGTACATCTAGGTATTTATACAAGAGGGCTTCGCTCGTACCCTTGTTACCTGAGTAAGCAAACGGAAGAGTAAATGGCGCCATCTTAGACAACATTGGACGACCAGTTTTAGAAGTTGTTGGGATGAGCAAGGCGCTGTCGGTCAACCAAGCTTGGGCAGCTGCATACTTTTCATAACGTTTTGAAACATCAGAAACTTCTTTTCCTGCTTCGATAACCATTTTTTCATAATCTTCCAAACCAACTTGCTTGGCAGCAGCGTTGTTGGTTCCAGAGTCAAATCCTAGGTAAGTCTTTGTATTTTCTCCGACAGATGGCTTGATGATATCAAGGTAGGTAGATGGATCCGCAAAGTCTGGAGACCAACCAACGTTATCTGAGATATCCCAATCTTCACCAGCAGCAGTCTCGGCAAAGTAAGTGATGTTCAATACATCATCTTTTTGAAGTTGTTGGATATCCACAACTACATTATCTGTTCCCAAAGTTGCTTCAAGTGACTGTTTCAAAGATTGCACACGTTGAACTTTCGTCGTGTTTGTTTGGTCTACAGGCATATCCAAGTGGATTGGGAATTTCACACCTTCTGCTTGAAGAGCTGTCTTAGCCTTGGCGAATTCTGCTTTGGCTTTTTCTGGATTGTAAAGACCATCTTGGGCATCATCCAAGTTCACGTTGCTCCACTCGTCACCATATGTCACCAATTTTTCTTTGACCAACTCACCAAAGTTTTTGCCATCTGCTTGAACAAATGTAGGTGGAACAAACAAGTTACGAAGCAGTTTAGTCGCACCACTTGCACCGTTTACTTGAGAGGCATAGGCAGTTCTATCAAAACCAAAAGCAAGAGCTTGACGGAAATCTTTGTTTAGAAGAGCTTTCTTGGTAGATGTTTTTTCTTCATCCGTTGTCTTAGAAGTATACTTATAAGACTGGCGATCAATATTCGTACCTACTAAATAAGTAGTCGAATCCTGTTGGGTATAAACGATGTTATCTTTAAATGATTTCTCAATCTCTGGGTAGCTAGCGCTTGTTGGGAAGAGACGTGCCATAGTAAAGCTTCCATCCTTGAAGGCTTCAGCTGGTTTGTTGGTATCTTGGCCATCCCAGAATGACAACTTGACCTTATCAAGATGGACATTATCCTTATCCCAATAGTTTGGATTTTTCGCAAATTCAACAGAAGATTTAGCAACAATTGATTTGAGTAAGAATGGTCCATTATAGAGAATACTACTAGGATCTGTCCCTTTGGCGAAATCATCCCCTTTAGAGTTCAAAAACTCTTCGTTAACTGGAGCCATTACCCCCATTGTTGTCTTAGAATTCCAGAAGCTTTCTGGTTTGTTCAAAGTGTACTGAACTGTCTGATCATCCAGAGCCTTAATTCCTACTTGTGAGAAATCTTTGATTTCCCCTTTTACATAGGCGTCCAATCCTTTGATCGATTCTTGGACAAGGTAAAGAGCATCTGATTTTTTATCAGCCGCATACTTAAGTCCTGTTACAAAGTCTTGAGCTTTGACTGCCGCGTATTCTTCACCTTCAGAAGTATACCATTTTGCATCCTTACGGATAGTATAAGTGTAAGTCAATCCATCCTTGGATACAGACCAATCCTCAGCCATAGACGGCACAAAGTTCCCGTAGCGATCATTTTCTAGCAAACCATCAACCACGTTACTGGTAATCTCTGTTGTCGCAGCTTTACCAGTTGTTAAATAGTTGAGGTTGTCAGGGTCTGTCTCATAAATGTATGAGAATGTCTTCTCTCCTTTAGCGCTCGAACCTGATCCAGAGCATGCAGCTAAAGTAGTCGCCGCCAATAATGTCACGCCCGCAAGGGCAAATAGTTTTGAACTTTTCATCATTTTCTCCTTTAAAACTTTCTCTCCATTATAGACTCTTTTCAAAAAGATGTCAACAGAATTTTCAGAATTTTTGTGTTAATTTGGTATATTCTGAAAAAACAAAAAAGGAGAAGACAGTGATTGTCTTCTCCAGATGTTAGCTGACAAAGAGCCGCTTTTTCCATCTCCTATTAAGATGAATAAAATGAGGAAAAGAAGTAGTCCCTCATTTTAATATCAAATCTTTAGTTTCCTAACTCTTTCTCCACAACTTCAAGTGCTCGTTCAATCACCACATGCATATCGTAATATTTATAATCTGCTAAGCGCCCACAGAAGATAACCTTATCATTCTGCGCTGCTTCCTCTTGGTACTTAGCAAACATAGCATTATTTTTCTCATCGTTGATCGGATAGTAGGGCTCGTCCCCACGCTTCCAGTCGGCTGGATATTCACGCGTGATAACTGTCTTTGGCTGCGTTCCATATTCAAAATGTTTGTGTTCGATGATACGAGTATAAGGGATCTCACGCTCTGTATAGTTCACTACAGCATTCCCTTGATAATTTTCCTCGTCCAAGGTTTCATGCTCAAAACGAAGGCTACGGTATTCTAACTCTCCGTGCTTATAGTCAAAATACTGGTCGATCATTCCTGTGAAGACAACTTTATTAGCAGATGCTTCCAACTCTTCACGATGAGCAAAAAAGTCTACTCCAAGTTCAACTTCTACATCTTTCAGCATATTTTCGATGATGACATTGTAACCACCAATAGGAATTCCTTGGTAACGGTCGTTAAAATAGTTATTATCAAAGGTTAAACGAACTGGAAGGCGTTTGATGATAAATGGTGGGAGGTCTGTTGCTGAGCGCCCCCACTGCTTTTCGGTATAGCCCTTGATCAATTTTTCATAGATATCCGGACCAATCAGCTTGATAGCTTGTTCTTCCAGATTTTTCGGCTCAACATCCTTCATATCAGCTGTCTGCTCTGCAATCTTATCTTTTACTTCCTGTGGAGTTTTTGTGCCCCACATAGCATAGAAGGTATTCATATTGAAAGGAAGATTATAAAGACTTCCTTTATAGTTTGCGACAGGTGAATTGATATAGTTGTTAAATTCAGCGAATTGATTGATATAGTCCCAAACTTTTTTATTAGAGGTATGAAAGATATGGGCACCATATTTATGAACATTGATACCTTCTACATTCTCACAGTAGATGTTCCCACCGATGTGATCGCGTTTATCAATTACTTTTACTTTTTTTCCACGTTTTGTAGCTTCGTGAGCAAAAATAGCTCCAGACAAACCAGCTCCAACGATTAAATAGTCGTACATATTAAACTCCTTTATTTTTTACTAAGCTGTTCTTTTAACTCTTTAAGTCGAACAACTTTAAATACTAGAATGCATACAAGATAAATGATTACTCCCAAAATAGCATAGACTACGACATTAAGTGTCGGACTGAAAGATAATGATGTTTTTAAGTAAAGTAATATTGTATACATCAGACCTGAAGCCACAACAATCTTAAACATAGGTTTCAATATAGTAACTTCTTTTAAATAAATTCTTGTATAAAATAATTGTATTCCCCATACAAGCGCCTCTGTTAACACTGAAACAATTGCTGCTCCTACATAACCAAGCTTAGGGAGAAATAACAGATTCAATCCCACACTCAGAATCGCGGGGATCGTCGTTGAAACCATAAATTCCTTATTTTTATTGTGTGGAATCAAAATTTGAATTCCCATAATATTGGTCCAACCTATAAAGAACATACGGAAAATCATAATGGCGATTGCATAACGTGCATCCTGAAAATCTTGACCAAGGAAAAACTGAACAAAATCGTCGTTAACAATCAACATTCCCACCATAATTGGAAAAATAACCAAATTATAAATTAAGAAGGATACCTCATGCATCTTATTAACAGCTTTATGATCTCCTGTTGCTAATAAATTAGCAACTCGAGGTAACATCACACTCCCAAGCGATGTTACCAATGTTAATAAAATATTTACCAATTTAAGAGCCTGATCATAAATCCCTACATCTTTTGTAGAAGCCAATGCTCCAAGCATGGTACGATCTAACGTAACATACAAAGAGATAGCTACTTGAGGAAGGAACAATAATATGACGGGCTTCACATGATGCCTAGCATATTCTAAATCAAAATGAGGTCTACCAATAAACTCACGAGCAGACAACCACATACTTAGCTGCCCCAAGAGTTCAAATATGGTTAGCAAAAAGACATAGAGGTATAGGTCATTTGCAGATTTGACAAAAAGGAAGATGGAGACCACTCCAACTAATTTTACTGTAATATTTCGAACAGTAATCTTTCGAAAATCTTCTAGCCCTTGAAAGAGCCAGGATATATCTAATCCTTTAGAAACCAAAGCCAAGCCTAGAATGTAGGCCACTAGATTTTGCATAAAGGGAAGAGTTAGACAAAGAAGACAATACAAGGTTAGAGAAAGAACTGTTGCCCCTAATTGTAGAGAGTAGATACCCCAAAAGTTTTTATTAATCTCATTACGGTGTCCTGAAATGACCTTAGTACCATAGTTAGCAACTCCTAGCGTCGCTAAGAGGATGAAGTAGGTGACAATGGAATTAAAGTATCCATACGTCCCTAAATCATCCGAAGAAAAGACCCGTGTTACATAGGGAGTCGTAATAATCGGGAGTAAAATCACCAACAATTGGTAAGAAAGATTGTAGGCGTAGTTTTTTAGTACTTTCATTACTTTTTCTCCATTATATATAGATTTAACTTTTTAAATAGCTATTGTCTCTACCTAGTTGACTAGCCATTTGTATTTTTTTAAATATTTTTTAAATATGATTGTTCCTATCAATGATATGAATAACGTGAGAAAAAATCGTAACACTACTAAAACAATTATTCCTACTGGTGTAAACATAAAATACGAATTTAGGGAATAACTTAACTTCAAGATTAAATAATTTAATGGATCAGAAAATATATATATACCTAATCCATTAATTAGAATCATCTTAAAAATACTAGCATCACCAACACTTTTCTTTTGAGATAATTGATATGCGATGCTATACGTTAATAATGAACCCAAGACAGCCAATAGCTCAACTAATACTTTACTAAAAAATACCTGAGTAAATTTAACATAGAAATTTAACAAAACCATTAAGACAAATACCGTAGATAATAACAAAATATAATTTTTTTTCTTATTAATAAATTGATTATATTTTTCTCTATTTGATTCAAACAAGAAGCCTAAACTAAAGTAAAATAAAAATTGAAGAGGTACTTTAAATAGTGTGAGTTCTATTTTGTAACTCAAAATATGCAGAACATAAAAAACAACATAAGTAGCAAGATTTGTTTCTTTTTTTAGCGTATAGAATGCAAATATAAATAAAGCATATAAATACCATAAATGACTATTTCCAATTAAGAAAAATTCTCCTACAAATGCTTTAAAAGGAGCTGTAGAATCAAAATAATTTGAAATATATTTTATTGGTATTGAATAAAGAACAGTAAATATAGTGAAAGGAAAAAGCAATCTCTTTACCTTATTTTGCACAATTAATTTCAAAGTAAACCATTTATCTCTTTGAACCTGAAGATAGTAGAAAGCTCCTGATAATGCCATAAAAAGTGGCATATGGAAGTAATATAATACTTCTCTTACTTTATCAAAAACTTTATACAATACCAACGATAAATTTTGATTTATATATTGTTGATAATCAACCCCCCCGTACTTAGTCGAAATCACATAGTATGTACTGTGGCTTAATACAACCATTAAAATGGCAATTACTTTTAAAATATCATATTCCTTCTTCATGTATTCTCTCTATTCAGAATCAAGGCATAAAATATCCCAACAAACAGGATAAATAACGGTGTATCTGTAAATATTGCTGTAAATATTAGAATTATAAACAATAAAGCTAACATCTTAGAGTTTGATGAAAATCTCTTCAATAGTACACTAACAACAGGATAAAAGTATAGCACGCCCAAAATTATTCCCCCTTGAGCTAAGATGACAAAAAAACTATTACTGTATCCTAAATTACTTCGTATAGTGGTATCCATATAGGACTCAATCGCTCTAATCCCAGATGATAAACCTGAACCAAAAATAAAGTGATTTTTCCATGCCAAAAAACCTGCTACATAATCATCATATCGAATACTTGCTGAAGCGGAATCGGATTTTTCCCCCCACACTTTAACCAAAGTAAAGATTAATACAGGGATAGATGTTAAGTTGATATATTTAAACCAACTTCTTTTTTGATTTATCACTTTATAAATAAGTAATGAACCAGCTATAAAAAAACCTGTTGTTGATGCTGTTGTAAGAATTGTCAACATTAATAAAACAAATATTCTAGTGCTATGTTTAAGCAATAACTCTTGAAATATTAAAGCAACACTTAGCAATAAACTCCACATTGGCGCTTCTGCAAAAATACCGCTATTCCTAATCATTTTATAACCCAAAAATAAAGCGTTTTGCGTTTCAAAATACAGATTATAATAACTAGTAGTTACCTGACCACCACTCCAGCTACTCACCACATAGTTTGTCGGTTTTATTATATTTAAAACACTACCAAAACACCAAAAGAGCAGAGAAATAACAGCTAAAATTAAAACAATCCTCACAAAGATAGCTAAAAAATTTGTTAATGTATTTTTATAATATTTATACATTACTAGTATTAGCATTAATGGCACAACAATAAAATAGTATATTAGTATATTTGACGATATGACAGAAGCCGAAACTAAAATATTAATAATAATTGCAAAAAAATAAAGAACAATAACTAATAGCATTTTTTTTAAATATTGGAGAGATAATCTACCGCTAATTACTTCCAATAAAACTGCAATTGTAATCACAACAATCAGATAAAAATTTAATTTGTTCTCTACACCTATATACAAATAAATAGAGTTTGTTTTTATAATTATTAGCAAAAGCAGTAACGTATCAACAATATTCATTAAGTTAATCTTCAATAATATTCCCCCTACCTTTTAATCGCTTATTAAACTCAAAATAAACTATACTTCATTTTAAGTTTTACAGATACCCCAGAAATTCTGTGGCTCTTTTTTCGATTAGCTTAAATTTCCTTAGTGCCATAACTAGCAACTCCTAAAGTGACTAACAAAATAGGTAACAATAGAGTTAAAATATCCATGTATCCTCAAATCCTCTGAAAAAATACCCATGTCACATAGGAAGTTGTAATGATGGGAAGTATAGTGATTAATCGTAGACTCCTCAGCATTAACTTTGCTGTCCACAATAATAAAAATATTATGTTCCTTATAATCCAACAGAGAAATTAAAAATTTCAACTGTTCAAACTTATTATGTGCTATTATTAGATATGCTTGTCTCATGAATTTCCCTTTCAAATAAGTAGCTGTATTAAATTCTTGCCCGATTATAATAATGAACTAGTAATACTAAACACTATTACAACACTTACATCCGAACAGCTATTTATAATTTTAAAAACTAATAGAGATACTTGATTCTTTAAACAGTCACCTTAATCTTAAATACATTTTAGATGATAGCATAAATATTGTATATTTTAATTTTAGTCTCCACGATATTTTTTTATTTAATAACATGTTCTTAAAATTAACTTTCAATAATTCTCGATCTTTCGAAAAATCTGTTAAACCAGAGTCAGCCTTTGCACCAATTACAACAAAGCCTCCTCGTAATTTTTTAGCTTGCAGAGATTGTTTTAATTCTATACTTTGAGTATATTCTTTCTTTATAACTTCCTCGTTTTTCGAAACAGCATCAAAAAAATCATATCTTTTCTCAGTAAAAGTCGAACGGACAATACTACCTTCTCTACGGTAATAGTTATATGTTTCAAGTGGACTAATCACAATTTTATCCGCTAAGGCAAGGTGATCCGCTACCACATAAAAGTCTTCATAGATTTTTCCAACAGGAAATGGAATTTTTTCCAAGATACTTTTGTGATAAAGCTTAGCACAAGCAGAAACTGTCGCAATCTTGTCGTCTAGCATTAGCTCAAGAGCTTTCTCTTTTGTAACAATACACAAATCCTTATAATCTGACTCCTCAAGTTGATAAGGACTATAATCATTATACTTAGAAGTTGCCTTCACTTTGGTAGAAATCAAGTCTGCTTGATGCTCCTGCTGAATTTTCACTATCAATTCTAGAGTATAATCTTCCAAATAATCATCTGGATCTAGAAAGAAAATCCAATCTGATGATGCTTTTGAAACTCCAAAATTACGAGCATCAGACAACCCTCCATTTTCTTTATGAAAAACAGAGACGTTTTCATATTGCTTAACATACTCTTCACATAACTGAGGAGAGTTATCTGTTGAACCATCATTTACAAGGATTACTTCAAAATTTTGATACGTTTGTTTTATCAGACTATCCATGGCAAAGTGTAAATAGTCAGAAACATTATAAACCGGAACAACAACACTAATGAGCATTCTAAATTCCTCTCTCTTTTTCTTTCTTTTTAGAATATTTTTTCAATATTGGATTGAAGAAAATTCCCAGAGAATAATGAGTTTTATGGTTCAAATAAGACAATTTATCAAATTTTTTCGTAGGAATATACTCATAAGAACTCTGCTCAATTTGTCTATATAATTCTTCTAATAATGTCTTTGAATTCTCAACCATCCATGACAAATCTATCTGCAAACTAATAAGATAGTCCAAAGTATCTGCAACAACTTTCTTTAAGACAGGATCATCCGCAATTTTTGAAAAATAAGTCAGCACAGAATTTGTTACAATCAAATGGTGACGAACATTTCGTTTCATACTCTCAATATTCATACTCTGCTCGGGTCGTCCGATATAGTATTGGTAAACATCATAATTCCAATAACCGAAACTATGAACATACTCTAAAGGAAAAAGAGTGTACTGAATGTCAACATAAAATGTCTTTTCACTTAAACGAATTCTATTCTCTACTAGGATAGATGTTCTATAGGTTACCGAGTGCATTGGGATCCGTTTCTCTGGAATTCCAGAATATTCCCTACCAACCTCATACTTCTCAGCAAAATCATTTCGAACAGTAGTATTGTTATAAACATGTTGTTCTGTAAAGTCCGTAAGAACCATATCCGCATCAGTAACTGTAAGGGCATCTAAAAACTTTTCAAACTCTGATGGGATAACCCAGTCATCCCCATCAATAACTTTAAAGAATTTCCCCTTTGCCTCCTGGATACCACGATTGATTGTTGAACCATGGCCTCCATTTTCCTTTGTGATAATACGACCATTCAGCAATAAATCTTTTCTTAGGACCTCTTCTGCTACTTTGGCTGTGTCGTCCGTGCTTCCATCATTCACAATTAAGACCTCAAATTTTTGTTTGTAATCTGGGTGTACTTGCTGGAATGATTCGATTCCTTTGGAAATATAGTTCTGAATATTATAACTAGGCATTACAATTGTCAATAAACACTCTTGCATCTTATCTCCTAAATTGTCTCAATCAACTCTATCCACTGATTAAGAATTTTATTTTTATCAAATTTATCCATATTGTCTTTGGCATGTTCTGAGAAAGATTGTCGCAAATCATCATTTTTCATCAATTCAAGCAATTTCTCACTCATCTGATACACGTCATAGCAATCAATCAAAAATCCATTGACTCCATCTTCAACAATCTCACTAGGTCCCGTTGGACATCTGAAGCTAACAATAGGAAGATTGTATTGTTGTGCTTCTAATAGGACTAAAGGTAAGCCCTCATAGCGAGAAGTCATGACGTAGATACTATGATTAGGATAGATATTTTCAGTTCCTTTTACATTTCCTTTAAAATTAACTTGTGAAAAAACACTACCTTCTTCTAGTTTTCTTTTTAGCTCCTGTTCAATAAGCTTATCCCCTGAACCATATATATCCCACTGCCAATCTGGATGTTGGGATAATACTTTTATAGCTACTTTGGCAAGATAATCATACCCCTTTTGACTGTGAAATCGACCTACCGTTATTATTTTATTTGTCTCATTATCAAATGGAGTATTTTCAGAATCTTCTTCATCAATCCAATTATAAATAGCATTTACTTTATTTATAGGTATATTATATTTATAGGAGTATTTTATTCTATCTTCTTCTGTTAAAGTGACAATCTTGTCAAAAAATTTAGCTCCTACAAATCTCTGCACTTCCCTACTTCTAAAATCACGAAATTCTAAGCTATGATGATCACAGAAAACTATTTTCACATTTAATCCTAGAGTAGCTAATCTAACCATAGTATTTGTTAATGGGGTTATAGAAAAAATCACTTCAATTTTTTCTCTTTTAATATAGTCCCTTAATTTACCTGTTAATTTTAATGTAGCAGTTCTAATTCTAAGATTACCCTTGTGAAAATTTATTAATGTCACATTAGGGTTAATATCATAATTTATAAAGCCATCCTCATCCAATAGAATAGATAACAGTTTTACATCATAGTATTGTGACAATTCATTAGCCATATTAATAGCTACTTTTTCCGCTCCACCAATTTTACTTAGATTATATCTAACAATTGCTATTTTTTTCATTAAATTAATTCCTTACATATAAAAAATGAAAGTACTGTTTACTCGTTAGGGAAGGAGATTTCTAAAATGATATGTGATTCCCTATCTTCAACTGCAGGGATTTTCATATAATCACCGTACATTACAGTTAAATAATGCTCAATATTATTTGGAACATTCCACTTATGTCCTTCAAAATTGAGTTTCCTAGTTAACTGCATATCTTCTCTTATAAACATCTCGCCAAAATAATGTTTTCTTCCTGAAGGAACACTAAGGTATCTTGATTCATTATTCTTGCACAATGAGTAGATCCTTTCCGTAAGTCTTGTAAATTGTCTCAAAGATATAAAACTAGTTAGAAACCCTAAAACTAGTTTTATTCGAAAAACAAGCCTTACTTCTTTATGTTCCTTCATAATCTCCAGCATCAGCTGACGATTTTTATAAAAATTTCTACATGATAGTAACAATCCAATCGCCATGCAGAGAAAACCGTGAAGTTGTCTCAATATTTTTGAATTAGGAACATTTTCAAGCCAAAAAATATCAATAAAAAATCCACATTCTTCAACTCCGATATCCTCTCGACCACGTAAAACTGTTCCTTTTTGTCTGATACGACCAATGGGCATGCCATAGTTTGGTGTTTGTGAATTATGTATCCAATATTTATCAGAAAATTTCTGAGAAAATTTTTGAAAGAAAATCTCTCGCTCACTTCCTAGCATAAATATGTCCATATCATCATCCCATGGAATAAACCCTTTGTGTCGATAAGCCCCTAATGCACTCCCACCAGAAAGTGAATAATATAACCCTTCTTCCTCACACACTGTTACAATATCTTCCATGATTTTTAATAAATACTCTTGATATTTAAGAAGGAGCTTTCCTTCCAATTTAATAAATTTACTATCTGAGAACTTTAAATTTTTAAACAATGTCACGGTAGATAGTCCCATATAATCCTCCAAAAAATAAAATAATAGCACATAGTCTTATTATGTGAAAGGTAAATTTGAAAAGAATTGAAAAATATTTTTCATGAGTAAGTTCGTTTTACTAAAATCAATAAAAGCATCATCAAGGCAACTACAATACAAAATCTCATTCCACTAGTTGTATATCTATAATTATTTAAACATAGTACAGCAATTAATACTGTAGCATACGATAGTTTAGAAACCTTGTCCAAGTCCTTAAATAGATCAACGACTACGTAACCAAAACTAAAGTAAGTTAAAAAAGCTGAAATAAAACTCAGTAAACTATAGTGATGGGTGTTTCGAATAAGATACATTAATGAAGTAAAAACTGGCACAGAACCATAATCATATCTTCCCACATTCCATCCACTAGAAAATGCTTAAAACATTTCGAAAATACTATCATAGCGAATAAGGGCCGTAGTCGCACGAAAATGAAAAGCGCCATCAGCCATATGATGAGGAATATAACGCAGCGCAACAATTGATATTGCAAAACTAATTAGTAGTAAATAGATTTTCGAACGCTTTTTGTCATTTACTAGCCCTATAACACTTAAACTTATTGACAGCATAGAGAAAACTAAAAAGAATGCAAAAGTAAGTAATAACAAAACCATAATTTAAAAACTCTGTCCATATTTTTTTCCAAAGAATTTTGCTTGTAAAAAGGACTTCCCTTTTTGAATCAAATCAATTTTTTCCATATAAATGAACGGAATCTCCTTAATCCTCAAATCTTGATTTGCCAACCAAACATTGAACAAACGTTCACTGATACGACCAAATAATCTAGCATCAAAAGCAGAATAGTCTGTAATGTCCAATCTTCTATAGAGTTCATCGATAATCGGGAACAACCATTCACAATAGGCTGCTACATTTTCTTTGGACATGATAAACATATTGAACATATAGCCACTGCGTTGTTTCATGACCTGATCAAAAGCTTCGATATAATCCGGTCTCAACTCGCTAACAATCTGGCGTGTCACGTCTAAATGATTGGCATCGTGAGTATGTGCATAGTGAGAGTATAGCGTTTCAATATAATATTTCCGTTTTTTAGGAACGACAACATCGTATTTTGACAGCAAGTTTTTTACTTCTGACTTTGAAAGAATAATATCATCCATACTAATTGCTTCTCTATATGTGTATCGTTTTGATGTGAAATATCTACGATAATGTACCAATCCAAGATAATCACATTCTAAATTTTTCCAAGCCCAGTATAATCCTGTCAATTCACAATAATACGGATTGAGGTGTGAGATATGATTACCTTGATTATCTCGTTGGTAATCTAAATTTTCCTTTCCTTCACTGCCAACCTGAACAGGAACATATAAGTCCTCATCTTCTGGCATTTGAAATCTTTTATGAGTCGCTACTATAATTTTATACTTTTTTGACATTTCTACATCCTAACTCCAATTCCTAAAATCTTGCCTCACTGGACAATTCTTTAGATTGAATTCCCATTCATTTTTTCAAGCAAAAAATACTAGATTAAATCTACTTATTCATAATGCTTCCTTCACTTGAAAAAATGAATACGAATACCCAAGAAGCGTTATTCGTATTCAACTTCATCTTTCTATCTATTTTTTGCTAGATGATTTAGCTCATACATCAATGAGCCCCTTCTCCAGACAGAACTTTTTTTATTGTCAAAAAGAAGATTTTGACGTCCAACAAAAAGGACTGGTTCCGAGGATAGTACAGTTCCATTTCACAGCGTTCAGGATAATATACCTCACTCCTACCAGAAACTTGCCACATCCCTGTAATACCTGGCCGTACAGACAACAAAACTTCCTGTTCTTCCTTAGAATACTCCTCTAACTCATTCTCCAAAATCGGTCTAGGTCCAATAAGACTCATATCACATAACATTAAATTTATAAATTGAGGAATTTCATCAATACTCGTTTTTCTTATAAAATCTCCGATATTGGTAAGACGAGGATCCTCATTTGGAGGTAATTTGTAACTGTTATTTATATATTTTTCATAGAGTGCTTTATTTGCGGTCAAAACTTCTTCGGCATTTTCAACCATTGATCTAAATTTAATAATTTTAAATTTTTTCCCCTTTAGTCCCACTCTATATTGTGTGAATATACTTCCTTTGTAACCTTTTATTTTATAGATAATATAAATCATTAAAGAACTAGGCAAGACTATGAATATTGTTCCAAATAAGCCAATAAAAACGTCCATAACTCTTTTAAAACCAATATAGATGATGCCATTCTGTTTCACCTTAAACTCCCCCTCCCATGGTAATCATCTCAAATAATCTTGGTACTACAAGACTATTTATTTCTTTCCATAGTTCCCATAGACTCCATAAGAAGAATATTTCTCCATTGAAGTATTCAGTTTATTTAGCACAACTCCTAAAAATGGCTTGCCTGTTTGTTCCAACTGCTCTTTCGCCTTTTGAACATCACGGCGATGTGCTTCACCAACTGCCGTAATCAAAACAGAGGCATCACATTTCTGTGTCACAATAACTGCATCAATCACGATACCTACGGGAGCAGTATCCACAATGATATAGTCAAAATATTTACGCAGGGTATCTAGCATCGTTCTGAAATTTTCACTTTGTAAAAGAGCTGTGGGATTTGGTGAAATTGAACCCGCCTGAATGACAAAGAGATTTTCAACATTGGTGTCACATAGACCTTGTGACAAGTCTGTTGTACCGGATAAAAACTCTGTTAAGCCAGTAATCTTCTCTCTAGATCTAAAAACACCTGACATGACCGAGTTACGAATATCCGCATCAATCAATAGGGTTTTATAGCCTGCACGCGCAAAAGCCCAAGCAATATTAGTAGAAGTTGTGGACTTTCCTTCTCCCGGCTTAACTGAAGTAATAGAGATGACTTTCAGATTATCTCCACTTAACTGTATATTTGTACGCAAGGCATTATAATATTCCTCTGCCTTTTTTGCGAGCTCCAATTTTTTCTGTGTGATTTCTAATGTTGGCATCGTTCTCTCCTATTTCAATTTATCCAAATTTGGAATGACCCCTAAGAGTGGAATTTGCATAACGTCTTCGATATCCTCTGGGCGCTTGACACGGACATCTAGCAACTCAACCAAGAGAACGACGACAACTACCACACCTAAACCTCCGAGAAAACCTATCAAAGTATTACGACGGATATTTGGAGATGAAGGGGAAGTGGCTGGTCGCGCTTCTTCAAGCGTTGTCACATCAGACACACGCGTTACGCTAATGATTTTTTGGGCTGCAATCTCACGCAAGGAGTTAGCGATACGACTTGCTTCCTCCGGCTGCTTGTCCTTGACGGAAATAGAAACAATACGTGTATCAACTGGTACAGTTACTTGTATTTTACTAGCAAGATTTTTGGCCGGCATATCAAGTTGCAAATCTGTTACAACCTTCTCTAACACGTCTTGGGAAAGAATGATTTCACGGTAGTCTTTAACAAGATAAGAACCTGCCTGCAAGTCCTGATTTGTCAAGCCTGGCTTGTCCCCTTGGTTACGGTTGACTACATAAATACGCGTTGTACTTGTATACTCTGGTTTTATAATAAAGCTACTATATGCAAAGGCAATCGCTCCCGTTACGATAGCAACCAAAGCAATAATCAATTTCCGTTTCCACAAGGTATTTAACAATTGAAATACATCAATTTCCATAGTATTTTGTTCTTTCATCATTTCTCCTAAATTAGTTGATTCATTACAATTTGTCGAGGATTTTCTTCAAAGAGTTCTCTCGCCTTCTCTTCCCCATACTTTTTGGCAATTATGCTATAAGCTTCGGCCATGTGAGGAGGTCTACCGTCTAGATTGTGCATATCACTTGCAATCACATGGACTAGATCATGCTCTAAAAAATACTGAGCTCTTTTTTTCATGAACTTGTAGCGTTCTCCAAAAAGTTTGGGTTTGAGGACGTGTGAACTATTTACTTGTGTGTAACACCCCATTGCAATCAGCTCACGAACACGTTTTTCATTTTGTTCAAGAGCATCATAGCGCTCGATATGGGCAATGACCGGGGTAACACCTAACATCAAGATTTTGCTTAATGCACTATGAATGTCACGATATGGTGTATCCATACTAAACTCAATTAGGGCATAACGACTAGCATTGAGGGTGGGGAGTAGCCCTTGTTCTAGTTTATCAAGGACATCTCGTGTATAATAAATCTCCGCTCCATAAGCAATCACCAAGTCATCTGCCACTTCCTTGGCGAGTTCCTGCACCTGGCGAAAATTAGCAGCGATCTTCTCTTCTGGAGTCTCAAACATACCTTTGCGACGGTGAGAGGTGGAAACAATCATCCGTACCCCCTGATGATAAGCTTCTGCCAAGAGAGCCTTGCTTTCTTCTCTTGATTTTGGTCCATCATCTACATCAAAGACTATGTGCGAATGAATATCAATCATTTCATCTGCCCTCCAACACGTCTTGAATAGCAGCTTTGACAGATGCAAGGCTACTGTCGTCAATTTCCATCATATAGAGGTTACTATCTGGCATCGCATAGGAAGGAAGATCCATCCGTCCTGTACCTTTCAAGTCTTGCGAATTCACTTTGTAAGTTCCACCACTTTCTAACTGAGCATTGACTAAGTTCATCATGGTCTCAAGCGGCATGTTTGTTTGGATAGAATCTTGCAAACTATCAATAATCGTACTATAATTTTTCAGTGCTTCGGTCGACGTTAATTTTTGAAGGATAGCCACAATCACCTTTTGTTGATTGCGCCCGCGGTCACGGTCACCATCTGCCAGGGAATAGCGCTCACGAACAAAACCGAGAGCCTGTTCTGAATCAAGATGAACATTGCCTGCAGGGTAATACTTCCCATTCGTATGGGCAGTAAATTCTTGATCATTATAAACATCAATCCCACCCAACAAATCAATCAATTTCAAAAACGAAGTGAAGTTCAATCTCACATAGTAATTGATATCCACTCCATAGAGATTTTCTAAGGTGTGAATGGACGAATCAACTCCATAAATGCCCGCATGAGTCAATTTATCTTTTTGATTATTTCCACCATCTGCGATTGGTACATAGGCATCACGCGGCGTTGTGGTCAAGAGGATTTTCTTGGTATCTCGATTGACAGTCATCAGGATATTGACATCTGAACGCGACACTGAACTAATAGGACCATAGGTATCAATTCCACTCACATAGATATTGAAAGACTGATTCTTAGACGTCTTAGGAGCTTCTACTTTTTTAGTGAATCCCTTGGTATAAATCTTTTTTATCTTCGATGCGTAGTCTGGATACTCTGACTCGATGATATTTTCAAAGACACTATTTAGGACAATGGCCTTGGTGTCTCCTGCAATCAAACTCTTGTAAGCTGCCAAGTAAGACGAACTCTGATTGACCGTCAAATCGGTATTCTGACTTGACTTGATATCAGCTAGTAGTTTTTGGATATTTTCATTATCAGTCCCAGTCGGTGCTGTCACACTCGTCAGTTGCGTAACATTCCCAATCTCACTATCTGCTAAAACAGCGACACTGATCGAATATTCTGAGTAATTAGAAGTCGCATTTAAACGATTGGTCAGTCCAACAAACTGCTGTACTGCAAAGAGCGACACAGAGCTGACAAGGATAGAGAACACCAACAGAAAAATAGTAAACTTTTCAGCTTTTTTATAGATAATCAAGAGTAGCCCTACTAAGGCAACTAGTAGGACTAAGGCAGTTGCCACTAGATTAAGATATCTAAAAGCAAGAATATGGTATTTAAAAATCAAAAACAGTAAAAAGCCAGCTAACAATAGGTAAACAGCCAACAAGGCTATGTTAACACTTCGTTTTACTCTCCCCGAGCGAGATCTCTTTGAACGTTTCGTCATGACACTCCCCTATACTATAATAATTAAAGTAATTATATCACAAAAGTAAGGTAAATTCCATTTATTCCCACAATTCTCAGCGTTTTCATTCATTTTTTCTTAGCTATATTTCGAAGTGACCGCTTTCATTATTTAGGAGCTTGAGCAAACAAAAATAAGGTCCCTTGCAAGAGACCTTATGTCAACTTTTTATTTGATATGATTTTCAAATTCTTTTTGACTTTGTTCGATAGCCTTTTTACTTTCTTCTTCCCACTTAGCCTTAGCTTCATCAAATTGT
>ERZ773099.1211-NODE-1211-length-19549-cov-19.748333_pt1 | contig 19549 bp, 16 predicted proteins | sample MGYA00511120_ERZ773099 | MGnify/ENA primary metagenome ERZ773099 (study PRJEB29015, sample SAMEA2738012) | human oral metagenome | biome: human oral; feature: human-associated habitat; material: dental | place: China | collected 2104 ...
AGGCGGCGGACTATGTGATCGACCTCGGTCCCGAGGGCGGCGTGCGCGGTGGGACGATTGTCGCGCAGGGGACGCCCGAGCAGATTGTAGAGGTCGCAGAGTCCTACACGGGGAAATTTTTGAAGCCGCTGCTGGAAGAGAAACACAAATCGTAGAGGAGCTTCTATCGGCTCGCTGCACGCACCACCTTCCCCCGCCGCGACGGGGAAAACGAGAATAGAAAAGAAGGTAATGTAATGCTGATTTTAGGTCAGATGATCGTATTTTTTCTGATGATCTTTGCGGGGGCACTCGCACGCCGCTACAAGATCATCATTCCGAACAATCAGGAGCAGTTTTCCTCGCTGATTGTCAACATCGCGTGCCCCTGTCTTATCATCTCAGCGGCGATGCGTGCCGAGGAGCACATGGGGCTGGAACAGGTCATCGAGACGTACACCGCATACGCCGTCCTCCTTGCGATGATGTGTCTCGTCGGCTTTCTGCTGCCGCTGCTGCTGCGCTTTCGCGGGCGCCTGCGCGGAGCGATCAACCTCTCGTTCTGGTTCAATAACTCGCTCTTTATGGGGCTGCCGCTTGTACAGGGCGTCTACGGCGATCAGGCGGTTGTCTATATGACGCTGTTCTTCATTCCCGTGAATCTGCTCTTTTTCGTCTACGGTGTCTCCTCCATCAGCATTCACAAGCGGCGCGGTTTGGAGATGTTCCGCATGCTGCTGAATCCCGGCATCATCGCATCGCTGATTGCGTGTGTGATCTACTTTGCTGAGATTCCGACGCATCCGCTGCTCTCACAGACGTTTGCGCTGCTCGGGGCAATGACGGCACCTCTGGCGATGATGATGATCGGTGCCTCGCTGAAGGATATCCACATGCGTCACATGCTGACGGATCGGAAACTCCTGCTCTATACCTTTCTCAAGGCTGTGGTGCTGCCGATCCCGATTCTCTTCATTATGAAACTGTTTGTGACGAATCCCTACATCCTTGGGTGCAGCCTCGTCATTGTCGCTGCACCGACGGGCGGCATGGTGGCAATGGTGGCACTCCTCTACAACAAGGTCGCCTATCCGCTCATGACGGAGATCATTGCACTCTCAACGCTGATCTCCGTCGCAACGATTCCACTTGTCTCGATGATTACGGGACTTTGATAGCTTAGGAGGTACATTTGCCCGGTTTCTTTGTGATTTTCCTGCTCGTCGTCCTTGCCTGTCTCGGGCTGTGTCTGTACGCGCTGCGCTATCTCGCAGAGGGGCGGCGGCTGATGTATCTTCGCATCGCGCTCACCGTCGCCGAACTCGGGGGCGTTGGGCTGCTTTATTATTTGGTCAGAACCCATCAAACGGAGGGCTGGGCGGGCATGGTTACGCTGCCCATCATTCTCCTGCTCGTGGGGCAGCTGATTACGCTTGGCTTCGTTGTGCTCGGTGTTGTGGGGCGTGTACTGTGGCGGAAGATGCAGCATACGCCCTACGATCCCGCGCGGCGGCGTGTGCTGAAGAATGCGGCACTCTATCCTGCGGCGGGCTTTCTTCTGAGCAGTTACGGTGCATTTATCGAGCGCAAGCATACGGTACGCCGTGACTATACCATCCCGATTGCAAATCTGCCGCCCGAGGCAGACGGCATGGTGATTGCACAGATCAGCGATGTGCATCTTGGCACATATTTCTCCGTGGCGGATTTTGAAAAACTACTTGCAGAGGCGGCGCAGGGCGGCGCAGATCTGCTTGCCGTGACGGGCGATCTGTTCGACGATGAGCGGCAGAATGAGGCGGCGGCAGAGGTGCTTGCCGCGTATGCGCAGGAGTGGCATGACGGGATCTGGTACTGTATCGGCAACCATGAATACTATCGTGGGGCGCGTTCGCTCGTTGATCGCATGGCGGGCGAGGGACGTATTCATGTCGTACTGAACGGAGCGGAGCAGGTCGCAGGACGAGGAAATCTCTATATTGCGGGCGTGGACTATCCGTTTGCGCGCGGCGATGCGTTTGATCCGCAAAAAAAGGCGTATTTTGCGGCGGCGATGGCGCACGTTCCAGAGGATGCGGTGACTGTTCTCCTCGCGCATCACCCCGATTTCATCGACGAGGCGGCGGCACACGGCTCTGTTCCGCTCACGCTCACGGGGCATACGCATGGCAGTCAGTTCGGCATTTTCGGGCAGCCACTGTTCCCCGTATTCAAGTATACGCGCGGTATGGTGCACATCGGTGAGAATTACGGTTATGTGCATTCGGGCAACGGCAGCTGGTTCCCGCTGCGGATCGGCTGCCCGCCCGAGATTGCATATTTTAGATTGGAGAGAACAGCAGAATGAGTTGGCTTGACGACTATGCCGCCCTCCGTGAGGACATTCATCAGGGGTATATATACGAGGCGATTGAAGCGATTTTGTTCATGCGTGCCCATGAGGAGATCCCTGCGGATGAGCAGTGGCGTTTCTCCGAGATGATGGGCGCATGCTGCCGTGCCCTTGCGGATACGGAGGGAGCGCTTGCGGCGTACTTTGAGGCGGCGCAGGAGGATAAATTCCTCCGCAGTCAGCGGCAGCATTTCTCGAACTACCTCTATCTCTGCCATGCCGTCCCGAATCTGACGCCGAAGGAACTGAAGGCACAGTTCGATATGTACGCGACGCTCTACCGGCATGAGGAGCCTCTGCCGCCGCGCGCGGAGGTTTGTCATGAGCGGCTGCGGATCGGTTTTATCGCGGGGCATTTCCTCAGCTCCTCCTCATCTCTCTTCTATGAGGGGCTTATGCGCGGACTAATTGAGAAATATGATGTCTATGCGTACTCCCTCAGTGACCGTGCGGATGCCTTTACGGAGAGCATACGCGATATGGTCGACTACCGTATGCTTGCAAATCTTTCGATTGAGGAACAGGCGGAGCGCATACGTGCGGATGAGATTGATGTGCTCTTTGATCTCGGTGGGCATACGGATGGCGGTATGACCCTTATGCCGCTTGCATATCGCCCGGCACCTGTTCAGATCTCCGGGATCGGCTGGTTTGCGACGACAGGCGTACCCTTCGTGGACGGCTTTCTGACGGATGACGTGCTCTCACCTGTGGGGGCGGAGGCGTTCTACAGTGAGCAGCTGCTGCGTCTGCCGCACGCATTCCATTTCACACCGGATGAGGCGATGCGTGTGAGTGAAGTGCATGCGCGTCCTACGGATGCGCCGATCACCTTCGGCGTGTTCCAGAACTTTATGAAGATCAACGAGGAGTCGTTGAAGGTCTGGGGGCGGATTCTGAAAAAGCTGCCGCAGGCACAGCTGATCCTTCAGGATGCAGCCGTGGACAGTCCGCTGCGCGTGACGACAATCCTTGAGATGATCGAGGGGCTGAAACTGCCTGCGAAGCGCATCTTCGTGCGTACGGGTAGGCGCGATTACCTCGGGGACTACGGCGATATCGACATTGCACTCGACACGTTCCCGTATACGGGCGGTGCATCGACCACGACTGCGCTCTATATGGGCGTGCCTGTCATTACGCTCCGCGGGGAGACGCATCACGCCGCGCGCCTTGGCGCGTCCATGCTTACGGCGGCAGGGAAAACAGAGTGGATTGCGGAAGACGTACGCGCGTACGAGAATCTCGCCGTGCGGATGGCAGAGAAGATTGCCGCTGTGCGTGCAAGCCGCGCGGCGCTGCGCACGAAGGTGGAGAAGTCCGCACTGATGGACGGCGGCGCGTATCTTGCGGCGTTTATGGATGAGATCGAACGCCTGTGGGCGGAAGGGGACGTTGGACGGTGAGGACGGAACTTCTCGAACTCCTCGCACCGAGCACGGAGCCTCTGTGCCTTCTCGTCGTCGACGGGTCGGAGCATCTTGCGCGTCTGCGTGAGTTGTATCCGAACGCAGAGATTCATGCCATTACGCCCTATCCGGAGATTGCGGAGAACGAGGCACTTGCGGTGCTCGATGTGCACTGGCACATCCTTGATTGGCGGCGCGATCGGCTCCCCTTTGCCGAGGAAATGTTTGACCGCATCATTTCGGAGTTCGCCATCGAATATGCCTACGAGCCGTATGATACGCTCATGGCCCTGAATCGCGCGCTCAAGGAGACGGGCACGCTCTACACCTGCTATACGAATGTGCGCTATCATCGTGTGCTCATGGGACTGCGTGACGGAGAGTTCCGCGTGCGCGGCGACCGCCATCTCTATGCCAAGCCTGAGGTTGTGCGCCTCCTCAACGATACGCTCTACAAGGAGATTCACTTTTATGCGGGGGAGCGCGATGATGATCCTGCCGCAGCGGATGCGTGGGCAGAGGAGGGCTTCGCGAATTTCAGCGATGATCTTGCCACGCGTATATGGCTTGTCCGTGCAGAGCGGAGTGCGGCGGCAGCAGCGAACCTCAAGCTGTTTTTTTCGCAGGAAACGCGTTGCAGGATTGCGCGCCTGCTGCATCGCATTGAGTACGATATTGCGGCGGAGGGAGCCGTTGTGGAACTGCGTGAACTCTGTGCGCGCGAGGGTATCTTTCGCGACTATCTTGCAGATTTTATCACAGAGGTCTGCGTGCACGAAGCGAAGGTTCGGACGGTTCTTCGTGAACTGCTTGCAGTTTTATAAGGGAAGCACTGATAAATTCAGCCACGCCATCTTGACGCATCTTTTTTGCCCGTACTGTGTCGGCAAATCCTCCACATAGCCCCTGCTATGCGTCCGGTTTGCCTCCTTGTTCGGACGAAAAAATCTACGCCAATCTGGCAGACTTTATTTTATCAGTGATTCCTTAGTTTTCACAAATGGAATCATAGCGCATACTGAGATATATTGTCAACATAAAAATAGAAAATTTTTATGGTTCATATAATATATAAATAAGTGTTCAATTCAACATTTACTTTTATGATTACAGTAGAAAAGATGAGGGGCGTTGATAAAGTGAATAAAAATGACCTTACCTGTGGTATTCACAAAGTAAGGTCATATATCGTTTATACTGCTATCGAAGCGTAAGATTTTTACTTGTTCTGGTCAATGAGCGCCTGAACCTCGGCAGCCTTGCCATCGGAGCCAAGAACCTCTTTGATCTTGTGTGTGACGAGTTCCTTGATGTAGCTGCGACCATCGGTCAGATACTGACGCGGGTCGAAGTGGGACGGCTCTTTCGCGAAGTGCTCACGGATACCAGCCGTCATCGCAAGACGGAGATCAGAGTCAATGTTGATCTTGCAGACGGAGGACTTTGCCGCGCGGCGCAGCTGATCCTCGGGGATGCCGACCGCATCCGGCATGTGTCCACCGTTCTCGTTGATGATCTTCACATACTTCGGAATGACGGAGGAAGCGCCGTGCAGCACGATGGGGAAGCCCGGAATGCGCTTCTCGATCTCCTCGAGGATGTCAAAGCGGAGCGGAGGCGGTACAAGAACGCCGTCTGCATTGCGCGTGCACTGATCCGGCGTGAACTTGAATGCGCCGTGTGAGGTGCCAATCGCAATGGCGAGGGAGTCGACGCCCGTTTTTTCGACGAAGTCCTGCACTTCCTCGGGCTTCGTATAGGATGCGTCCTCAGCGGAGACGTTGACATCGTCTTCAATGCCTGCAAGCTGTCCAAGCTCTGCCTCGACGACAACGCCATGTGCATGTGCGTACTCGGCAACGCGCTTTGCAAGCGCGACATTTTCAGCATACGGCAGGTGGGAACCATCGATCATGACGGAGGTGAAGCCGCCGTCGATGCAGGATTTGCAGATATCAAAGTCCGCACCGTGATCGAGGTGCAGAGCAATGGGAATGTCGTTGATCTCAAGAGCCGCCTTGACGAGATGGACAAGATACTCATGGCGCGCATACTTACGCGCACCTGCGGAGACTTGCAGGATCAGAGGGGATTTAAGCTCTCCCGCAGCATCTGTAATGCCCTGAACGATCTCCATGTTGTTGACGTTGAAAGCGCCGATGGCGTAGCCGCCCTCATAGGCTTTCTTAAACATCTCTTTTGTTCCAACAAGTGGCATGTGATTACCCCCTATTAAAGCTAAAAACAACTCACGAACGCTCTTATTATAGCATAATTTATTGACGGAAGATACCGTTTTTTGAAATTTCCCATCCGTTCTGTTATAATGAGTGAACTAATTTGTAAAGGCAGGTGCGTTGCGTGCAGTTAAAGCGCTTGGAAGCGTATGGATTCAAGTCATTCGCCGAGCGGATTGTCGTCCAATTCGATCAGGGAATCACGGCTGTCGTCGGACCAAACGGGAGCGGAAAAAGCAATATCACGGATGCTGTCCGCTGGGTTCTCGGTGAACAGAATATTCGTATGCTGCGCGGACTGCGTTCCGAGGATATCATTTTCTCTGGCTCCGCCGCACGACGCGCGCTCAGTGTTGCAGAGGTGGTGCTAGTCTTTGACAATACGGATAAAAAGCTTCCCATTGACTATGACGAGGTCGTTGTCAAGCGTCGCCTCTATCGGAATGGTGACAGTGAGGTATATCTGAACGACGCGCGCTGCCGCATCAAGGACATCTATCAGCTTTTTGCGGATACGGGCATCGGGCACGACGGCATGAGCATCATCGGACAGAATCGACTGAATGACATCCTTGACAGTCGGCCCGAAGATCGCCGTGTATTTTTTGAGGAAACTGCAGGTATCACGAAATATCGGACGCGCAAGCAGGAAGCGATGCGAAAGCTGCGAGAAAACGAGGGCGATCTCGTGCGTCTGAACGATATTATGTATGCGCATGCGGCCGAACTCGAACCGCTGGCTGCCCAGTCAGAAAAGACGCTGCAGTTTCGCGCCCTCGATGCAGAGCGCCGGTCATATCGACTGACGGTGCTCGTGCAGCAATACGACAGCCTCACCAAGGAGCAGGAGAGTGTCAATCAATCTCTGCAAACGCATCGCGACCAGGAAGCAAGTGAAATACGAGTGCGTGCGGAGGCTGAGGGCAAAAAAGAGGAGATTGAGGCTGACATTGCTGTCATTGACCGTAGTATGCAGGCGGAGGAGCAGGAACGTCGGCGTCTGTCAACGGAATTGGACGCACTGCGGCAGGAGAAATCACGCATCGACGGATGGCAGGATCAGCGGAAACAACGCAAAGCGGATTTCGAGGGAATGCGTGCGTCTGCATCCGCAAAAAAAGAAGCCACGAGACAGGAGATTGCACAGATTGATGCGCTTTTACAGCAAAAGGGCGCACAGAGTGATGCGAGACAAGAGGAGCAGGCGCTTGTTCGGGATGAGTCCGAGCGTTTGCGGCTTCAGCTTTCGGATGAAGAACAGGAAATGGCACGGCAGGATTCTGCACGTGCTGCCGTACAGCGTGTACTGGCGCGTCTGAGAGAGCAGCTTGCCGTAGCTCGGAGCGCTGCACAGCAAGGGGATGAAGGCAAGGAGGAGCAGGCGGCAGAAATGGAGCGCCGCCGTGCACTCCTTGCATCGGTCGAAAATGAACTTGAGGACAAGCGGCAAGAAATTATCCTTGCGGAACAAAATATGCAGGGCATCTCGCAGGAACGCGATCGATTGCACAGTGAAGCCGAGGAGCTGCGCCGAACAATCGAGCGTGATGAGGCTCAGTTTCGGAAGTCGGAGGCGGAAATCCTTCGCATCCGTCAGAGCCTTGATTTTCAGCGGCGTGTGCAGGACAGCTATGAGGGATTCGGGCGGGATGTGCAGACCGTCCTGCAGGCATCGGAAGGGTGGCGCAGAGGTGTTGCCGGAACGGTTGCCGATCTCATTCGTATACCAGAGCGCTATCTTACAGCCATCGATGTTGCGCTCGGCGGGAGCGTGCGAAATGTTGTCACAGAGGACACGGACACGGCAAAGGCTGCCATATCCTATTTGAAGCGCAAAAATGGTGGTCGTGTCACCTTCCTTCCACTGACGACAATTACAGTGCGTCAACCGCGTGAAATCAATCTGGGGCGCTATCGCGGCGTGATCGGCTGGGCAAATACGCTCGTCCATGCCGAGGATAGATTCCGGAAGGTCGCAGATCACCTGCTCTCTCAGACGCTTGTGATGGAAACTCTGGACGAGGCTCTGATCGCGGCGAAACAGGAAAACTACCGTCTTCGCATCGTGACACTGACGGGAGAATTACTGAATCCGGGCGGTTCGCTCTCTGGCGGCGGACGCAAGAAACAGCAGTCCTCACTGCTGAATCGGCGCATGGAGATTGATCTATTACAAAAAAAGCTGAGTACGCAGGAGCATGCACATGAAGAAATAAATGCTTCTTTGCAGCAGAAAAGAAAGCTTCTCAAGGAGACAAACGAGCACCATGCGGCTCAGAAGGATGCGGCGGAGCGGTTGGCGAAGGAACTCGTCGAAGTGCGAGGGAAATATGATGTGCTGCAGGAGCGTATCGAAGATCAGACGAATATCCTTCGTACGATGGAGCATACGGAGGAGGAGCGCCGCGCCCAAGGCGCGAAACTGCTCCAAAAACGCACGCGCCTCGAGCGCTATATCGCTCAGTGTGAGCAATATGAGGAGCAGTTCGCAAAGGCGACTGCGCAGCTGAATGAATGCTGTACGGAGCTTCGCAATGCGGGCAAAGAACAGGAAGGACACCTGCACGAACTGGATCTTGCGCTCACTGCCCTGACTACGGAGATCCAGACGATGACGCGGAACCGTCAATCCCGTGCGCTCGAATATGCAGAAGCGGAAAAAACACTGCAGGATATTACAAAGCAAGATGCACAGCTTGCAGATGAATTGCAAAAGGACATGACGCGCCTTTCCGTGTTGGAACAGGAAATCGCGCAGCGGGATACCCTGTTCCAAACACACGAAAAGAACGCCGCGGTACTGAAGGATCAGCGTTTGGCGCACGAGGCAGAAAGCCGTGTGCTGGACGGCGCCGTCAAGAGCGCTGTCGCGCGTCTGGAATCCATTCGTGCAAAGCAGAATGAGTGCGATAAGACATTGCAGCGCATCCATATACGCATGGGCGATTGTCGTGACAGTATCCTGTCTGACTTCGGCCTGACACCGGAGGCGGCAGCCACAGAGGCACAGGATGTTTCCCCGGATATTCTGGAGGAGCGTCTGCGTGCATTGGAGGATTCCATTCAGTTACTTGGCTCAGTGAATCCCAACGCCGTTGAGGAATACGCGGAAAAGAAGGAACGATACGAAGAGGAAGAGAAGCAGATCGCGGATCTGAGAGCCGCGAAGCAGGACATCGAGCAGATCATCCAGAAGATCGATCAGGATATGACGCGCACCTTTCGTGATGCATTCCATCAGATTCAGGAGTACTTCAATGAAATCTTTGTGCGGCTCTTTGGTGGCGGCATTGCGGAATTGCGTCTGACAGACAAAGAGGATATACTAAGCAGTGGCGTTGAGATCCTAGTGACACTGCCGGACAAGAAGCGACAGAATCTGTCTGCACTGTCCGGCGGTGAGCGCGCACTGACGGTCATAGCCCTGCTCTTTTCATTCCTGCGCTATCGTCCCTCACCATTCTCTATTTTGGATGAGATCGATGCACCGCTCGATGAGGCGAATGTCTCGCGGTTCGGTGATTTTCTGAAAGAATTTGCACGCAACACACAGTTCATTGTGGTTACGCATCGAAAGGGAACCATGCGTGCGGCGGATACCATGTATGGCGTTACCGTTGAGGATGCAGGGGTTTCCAAGGTTCTTTCCATTCGCATGAAGGATTATGACACAGAACAGAGTGCCTGATGTATTGGGCGGAAAGGAGTTATCGTGGGATTCTTTGATCGGCTCAAAAAGGGCTTGACAAAAACGCGGGAAAATTTCACCCATAATATTGAACGGCTTATTATGGGGTATGCCGATATTGACGATGAACTGATTGATGATCTGGAGGAGACTCTGCTGATGGCGGATGTCGGCGTCAAGACGACAGAGACGCTGATTGCTGCCGTACGCAAGGGGATCAAGCAAAAGGAGATTCGTACCCCTGAGGATCTGATTCCGTTTTTGGAAAAAGAGATCGTATCCATTCTCGAAGCGGGCGAGAATACATTTCAGATGGCAGAGAATGGACCGACGGTACTGCTTGTTGTCGGTACGAACGGCGTCGGCAAGACGACAACCATCGGGAAGCTGAGTGCCTACTATCGTAGGCAGGGTAAATCGGTTCTCTTGGCGGCAGCCGATACCTTTCGTGCTGCTGCCATCGATCAGCTTGAGATCTGGGGAAAACGCGCCGATGCACAGGTGATCAAACACGGTGAGGGGTCAGATCCCGCTGCTGTTGTTTTCGATGCGATGCAGGCGGCAAAGGCGCGCAATATCGACATTGTCATCGTTGATACGGCGGGGCGGCTTCAGACAAAGTCCAACCTCATGCAGGAGCTTGAGAAGATCTACCGCGTAATCGGGCGCGAGATTCCGGGAGCACCGCATGAAACCCTGCTCGTCCTCGATGCCGGTACAGGGCAGAATGCAATCAGTCAGGCAGAACTCTTTACACAGGCAGCACCTGTGACAGGTGTTGTCCTTACCAAATTGGACGGAACGGCAAAGGGCGGCGTAACCATCGGAATTAAGTCACAGCTTTCGATTCCGATTAAATGGATTGGAGTAGGAGAGGGCATCGACGATCTGCGTCCGTTTCGTGCAGAGGATTTTGTGAGCGCCTTGTTTGTAAAACGTGAGGACGAAGTTCAGGAATAAGGCGATATGTGTGTTTGATGATAGGAGGATTCACGATGTATGAGGATCTTGTAGAAGTAAAACGCAGCAGTGAGAATATCTTTGACGGAACATTGCTCCACGTGCGTCGCGATATGGTGCGTCTGCCCAATGGGAAGGAGTCGGTGCGTGAGTGGATTCACCATCCGGGAGCGGCGGCGGTGCTGCCCGTTCTGCCAAACGGGAATGTAATTCTGGTGCGCCAGTTTCGCTATCCCATCGGGCAGGTGACCCTCGAGGTGCCTGCCGGAAAGCTTGACGTGGAGGGGGAGGATCCCCTGCACTGTGCGCGTCGTGAACTGTCAGAGGAAACCGGCTATACGGCGGAACAATATGAAAAACTGACAACGATCGCAACGACGGTAGGCTTTTCCAACGAGTATATTCATCTGTACCTTGCTCGGAATCTATCAGTCGGAAAACAGCATACCGATGAGGACGAGTTTGTCAATGTTGTTCAAATGTCGTTTTCCGATGCGCTGGCAATGGTAAAGTCGGGGGAGATTATAGACTCGAAGACGATTATTTCGCTCATGATGGCGCAAGAGCGTCTGAGAAGTTGATGCGCGGGAGATAAAGATGTTCGGATTTAATTTTGAAGAGATGCTGCTCGGAATCCCGGGACTCATCATTGCCATGACCTTTCACGAGTATGCGCACGCGCGTGCCGCTGTGTCGCTCGGAGATTTTACGCCGCGTTTGATGGGCAGACTGACGCTTGATCCGCGTGCGCATATCGACCCCATCGGACTGATTATGCTCTTTCTCGTACGTTTCGGATGGGCAAAACCTGTTATGGTCAACCCGAGCAATTTCCGTCAGCCAAAGCGGGACGATATTCTCGTATCCATTGCGGGACCCGCCATGAACCTTCTGCTGGGGTTTCTTGCTTTTTATGTTATGCTCTTCATCCGATCACATCATCTGGATGTTTCTCCGATCACCTACAGCATCATTCAGATGATCTTCGTCTATAACGTCAACTTTGCAATCTTCAATATGCTCCCAATTCCTCCGCTGGACGGATCGCACATTTTGAGGAACCTTCTGCCGCCTGACCTTGCTTATCGCTACCAATCCATTGAGCGATACAGTTTGCTTATCATGATCGTATTCATCGCCACGCCGTTGCTCAGCGTTGTTCTGATGCCGCTCTTTCAGCTGGTATATGGAGGCTATAAGATCATCGGCAGCATTCTCCTGTTCTAAGGATACTTCATGGCAGCAGATTATCTTGTGAAATTGGATGCGTTTGAAGGTCCAATGGATCTGCTCATGCACCTGATTGAAAAGAACAAAATAGATCTCTATGACATTCCTATAGCACGTCTGACACGACAATATTTAGACTATGTTGATACGTTGTATCAATTTGACATTGAATATGCAAGTGAATTCCTCGTCATGGCGGCAACCCTTCTGCGGATCAAGTCGCGTATGCTGTTGCCGAAGAGTGACGTGGAAGAGGATCAGGAAGAAGATCCGCGGATGGAGCTTGTGGAGCGTCTGCTCGAATATCGACGCTTCAAAGAGGTATCGTCCATTCTCTTTTCCTTGAATGATGCACAGAGTCCGTATGTGGAGCGGGCGCCGATGCCGCTTCCTGCACACAGGCTTCCGATTACAGGTTTATCGGCAGAGGTTCTTATGAATATCTTTTCGGATGTGCAGCGCATACGGGAGGAGCCGGTCATACCGGCTGTCGTTGTGTCGGCAGAGGAATATCGCGTGCAGGATAAGATGACGGATATCCTCGCGCTCCTTCGGCGCAGGAATGGCAGGATCAAGCTGAACGACGCTTTCCCCACGGGAACGCGCGAGGAACTTCTCTCGACATTTTTAGCACTTTTGGAACTTGCAAAAATGCAGATGATATATATTACACAGGAACATCTATATCATGAAATCTCTATTTCGATGAAGGAGGGGAGCCGTGCAGACTCTCAGTAGGACAAGCATTTTGGAAGCCGTCTTATTCGCTGCCGGTCTCCCGCTTTCTGTCCCCAAACTCGCCGAAATCATAGAAGCTCCTGAATGGGAAGTACAGGAAGCTCTGACACAGCTGGAACATATCCTGTCGGAGCGGGGGAGCGGTATATTTCTGCGCAGATCCGCAGGTGGCTATCAGTTGGTAACACATCCGAATGCGTTTCCATGGGTCAGAAAACTTTCGGAGACGATACAGCCGACACTGTCCTCTTCGGCGATGGAAACACTCGCCATCATTGCCTATAAACAGCCCATTACAAAACAGGAAGTGGAGCACATTCGTGGTGTTCGCGCGGAACGTTCCATTGCACGCTTGCTTGAACTGGAGCTGATCTGTGAAATGGGGCGCAAGCAGGTCGTTGGTCGTCCAATTCTTTACGGAACAACAGACCTATTTTTGCGGGCATTTGGTCTACAGCAGATTGAGGATCTCCCCACGCTGCCTGACGTGAATGATGTAAAGGACTCTCTGAATGATGACCAGCTTCGCCTTTTTGAAGAAATGCGTGCTGTTGCCGATGAGATTTCATGCGAAAATGCAGATGATCGTGATAAAAAGGACTGAATTCATTGGTGGAACTACTCGCTCCTGCGGGGACGAAGGAAGCGTTTCTCGCCGCTGTTGAAAACGGAGCAAATGCGGTCTATCTTGCCGGTAAGATGTTCGGCGCACGTGCCTATGCCTCAAATTTCGATGAGGATGAACTGGCTGACATCATTCGATATGCACATTTGAAAGATGTGCAGGTGCATGTCGCCGTCAATACGATTATTGATCGCGATGAACTCCCGCAATTAAAACAATATCTGTCATTTCTCTACGATGCGGGAGCGGATGCCGTTCTCTTGCAGGATTTCGGTGCCGTTCGGCTGGCGAAAGAGGTTGTGCCGCAGCTTCCGCTTCATGCGAGTACACAGATGACGGTACATAACCTTGCCGGTGTTCAAGCACTGACGGAGCTCGGCTTTTCGCGCGTTGTTTTAGCGCGTGAACTCTCCCTTGCGGAGATCCGTCATATCTGTGCCAACAGCCGTGTGGAGATTGAGACTTTCGTGCATGGGGCGCTCTGTGTCTGCTATTCCGGTCAATGCTTGATGAGCAGCATGATCGGCGGACGCAGCGGGAACCGTGGACGCTGTGCACAGCCCTGCCGTCTGCCCTATACATTGGTCGATGCACAGGGGAATGACGTGCTTGGTGAGACGGCGGGCAACTTTCTCCTTTCACCGCGCGATCTGAATGCGATCGAACTCATCCCTCAGCTCCTTGATGCGGGCATTGACTCCCTTAAAATCGAAGGGCGCATGAAGCGGCCGGAATACGTTGCGACGATTGTGCATACGTATCGTAAAGCGATTGACCATCATCTTGATACCCAGCGAGAAGCAATTGATGATTCTGACCGTGCTCATCTGGCGCAGGTATTCAATCGTGATTTTACAACTGCATATATGGAAAAACGGCAGGGCAGATACATGATGAGTGACCGTCGCCCGAATAACCGCGGTCTTCTGATCGGACGTGTCACATCCTATGATCGTGCCTCCAACATGGTCACGGTGAAGCTGTCCGGAGGACTTGCCGCCCGTGATCAGGTGGATTTCTGGGTGAAGGTCGGCGGTCGTGTCAGTGCGGAGATCGAGTGCCTGTACGACGCACACGGTCAGGAATGCTTTGAGGCAGTTGCCGGAGATACCGTTTCCTTTGCCATTCGCGGAAAGGTACACATACACGATCGTGTCTTCAAGGTCTATGATGCGAAACTCATGGAGGCAGCAAGACACTCTTATGATGCGGAATCCTGCGACCGGATTCCTCTTCGAGCTGTTCTTCACGCAAGACTCGGACAGAGATTGCGTCTCCACGTCGAAGACGACGAGGGGAATCAAGCGGATGCAGAAAGCGACTACGTGGTCGTCTCGGCGAACAATCGTCCGCTTACGCTTGAAACCGCAGAAAAGCAGATGGGGCGCCTTGGTACGACGTTATTTTCCCTTGCGGAACTTTCGTGCGATATGGATGATGCTGTGATGGTGCCGGTCAGTGAACTCAATCATCTACGACGCTCCGCCATTGCTGCGCTGGAAGATTTGCGCACACAGCGCTTTGAAAACAAACGTGTTTCCACCGCACGCTTTACGCAGGCAAATACAGCAACGTCGACGTTCAGTACATCGGATATTTCTTCTCCTCGACCGGCAAGACTCATGGTTGCTGTGGACGACATAGAGGCGATGAAGGCGGCTGTTGCTGCAGGGGCGGATGGGATTTTGTTCGGTGGAGAGTCCTTTCGAGGAACAATGCTTCAATCGAAGGACTATGCAGCGGCGTGGGACTATGCGGAGGACTGTGGTATTCGCATCGACTATAACACGCCGCGCATTGTTCGAGGAGATGAGCAGGCGGCGCTGATGCGTCTGTTTGATGGCTTTGGTGAAAAACTGCCTGCAGCCTTGCACGTCCACCACATCGGAACAGCATATCTTGCGCATGAACACGTGCCCGTGACACTTCATGCGGATTATTCGATGATCTCCTATAATCCGTCCACCCTTGATTTTTTGCATGCGTGTGGATTTGGTGAGGCAACCCTGTCACCGGAGCTCAACGGCAAGCAGATGGAACGCCTCGCAAAGACAAGCCCCATTCCGCTGACTGTCCTTGTCAGTGACCGGCTTCCGCTCATGATCTCGGAGTACTGTGTCCTAGGCAGTTTTCTGGGGGATCTGGATACGGGGAAATGCTCCATGCCGTGTCGCAATCAGAGATTCTTCCTCCGTGACCGCAAGAATGTAGATTTCCCCGTAGTGACTGATCAGTTCTGCCGTATGCACATCCTCAATAGCAAGAAACTATCGCTGCTGCCCTATGTGCATCAGCTTTTGGGGATGGGAATAGCGACTCTGCGGATCGAGGGGCGCGGAGTTTCGATCAAGGAATTGCAGAGCGTTGTCCGAATGTATCGGAAGGCGATGGATCGGAAAGCACCGTTGAAGGAAGAAGATGAACAGCACCTTCGTTTGCAGGAGGGCAAAGATATTACGCGCGGGCATTATTTCCGCGGGATTTTATAAGAGGTATGTATGGACACTGAGTCATTCAAGGTTTTGGAATACGAAAAAATCACAAATTGGCTTGCAGCATTTGCCGCCACGATGCAGGGCAAAGAACGCTGCCGCAGTGTCGTTCCTTCCGGAGATTACGATGAGGTCGCGAGGCTTCATCAGGAGACGGCGGAGGCAGTGCAGATTTTGCAAGTGCAGGCACCGCCGTTCGGTGGAGTCTATGATCTGCGGGATATATTGAAAACAGCGGCAAGAGGATCCATCCTCGAAATTGATGAACTACGCTCTGTCATGAGTACGATGGGCGGTATGCGGAATGTGAAGTATTTCTTCCGCGATCTCACGTTGGATGTCCCCCTGCTTAAGGAGCAGGCAAAGCCCATTGAAATCCTCGGCATGGTGGAGCGTCATTTGAAGGATACTATTGACGAGCATGGGAATTTCCGCGATGATGCCAGTCCTGAACTGCGCAGGATTACGCGTGAACTGCATACGGCACAGGCGCGTGTGAAGGATCGACTGTCCGCAATCCTGCATGATGCAGCGAATCAGAAATACTTTCAGGAAGCGATTGTCACTGTGCGTGACGAGCGCTATGTCATCCCGGTCAAGCAGGAGTACCGAAACTATTTCCCCGGTGTCATTCACGATCAGTCCGCCAGCGGTGCAACCCTTTTTATCGAGCCGCTCGCAACGGTAGAACTGAATAATACGGTGCGGCAGATGGGGCTTGCACGTGAGCAGGAGATCCAGCGGATCCTGCAGAAACTTTCGGCAGAGATTGCCGTGAATGGCTCCATTCTTGTGGCAAACTGCGAGATACTCGCGGCAATTGATCTCATCTTTGCACGCGCCGGACTTGCGCGGGAGATGGAGGCGTATCCGCCGACACTGAATCGGGATGGATACGTTCACTTGAAACGGGCAAGACATCCGCTGCTCCCGAAGGATAAGGTCGTTCCAATCGACATAGAACTCGGGAAGACGTTTTCTATTCTTTTGGTTACAGGACCGAATACGGGCGGCAAGACGGTGAGTATGAAGACACTGGGGCTGTTGGCGCTTTTGTCACAGATTGGCTGTTTTCTGCCGACTGCCCCAGATTCGGAACTCCCCGTCTATCGCAATATCTATGCAGACATCGGTGATGAACAGAGCATTGAGCAGAGTCTCTCCACCTTTTCGGCGCATACGCGGAACATTGTCCGCATCATTGAAAAGGCAGAGGAGGGTGATCTCATTCTGCTGGATGAGGTCGGAGCAGGCACTGATCCGGATGAGGGGGCTGCCCTCGCACGCAGTATCATCGAACATTTTTTACACAGCGAGATAGCTGTTGTTGCAACCACTCATTACGCTGCTCTTAAAACCTATGCCTACACACAGCCGGGCGTGGAGAATGCCTCGGTTGAGTTTGATCTGAAGACGTTGCGTCCCACATACCGGCTTCTGATTGGCATACCAGGGGCGAGCAATGCCTTCTCGATCAGTCGTCAGCTTGGTCTACTGCAGGATATTGTCGCGCGCGCCGAAATCTATGTCAACGAGGAACATACACATTTTGAGCGGATCGTCAATGAACTCGAACAGGAAAAGAAGGACTACGAAGCAAGGAATCGTGCACTTCATAACAGAGAATCAGAGATAACAGCCATCGAGACACGTCTGCGAAGTGAACGTGAAGCACTCTCTGCATCGCGTCAGGAACTTCTGCACAAGGCGCGTGAGGAGGCAAACAACATTGTCCGAGAGGCGCGGCGCAGTGCAGAGGAGACCATCAAATCCCTCAAGGAGCAGTTTGACGATCACGGTGTGAAGGAACGTCGCAAGGCGATTCAGGACGCCAGAAATCGTCTGGATGAAGCATACGTTCAAGGGGGACTCCCAAAGAATGAGGTTGTTGGAGAACCCGTTCGTCCGAATAGTATTCAGGTGGGTGACATTGTCTGCATCAAGAGTCTTGCACAGGAGGGCACGGTGCTTGCCGTTCAGGATAATGAGCTGATTGTTCAAGTCGGCGGACTGCGTACGATTGTCAAGATGAATGCCTGTACTTTCGTGGGACGAAAAAAACATAAGAAGAGCACGAAAGTTCATGTTGGGACTTCGATTTCCAGGAAATCGGCAGAAATAAGACCACAGATCGATGTGCGCGGCATGACCGTCCTTGAGGCCGAAGATGTGCTTGGAAAATTTATCGATGATGCCGTATTTACGGGACTCTCCAAGATTCTGCTGATTCATGGAAAAGGGACGGGTGCGCTGCGTCAGGGTCTGCAGGACTATCTGAAACGACATCGTTCAGTTCTGACATTTTCGTTCGCCGACATTTCCGAAGGCGGCACTGGAGCCACCGTTGTCGAACTGAAGTAAGCGCTTATGTCGAGAATCCTTTCAATTTTGATAGGCTCTATGATAAATGTTACGGAGATACTCTAAGGTCGATGTAGCATTGCAAATTGATAAATGCTATGAAGATACCTTGAGTATCATCGTAGCATTTATTTTTTTGTCTGAAAGGAGGGAAAAAGGAATTATGCGGGTCAAAGATTTTCTCGAATATGTAGCCTCACTTCCGGAGGACTGCATTGAAGTGAAGACAAATAAGCGGACACAATTTCACCTGCCACGCCAAGAATCGGTTGTGTGTCCTCATTGCGGATCTCACCATACGGAGGTGGACAGATACCGTGCCCAACGCTTACGGGGGCTTCCTGAATCTTTTGGAACATACGTTTACAAGCGGAGAAGATACCGTTGCAAGGATTGTTTGAAAACCTTTGCAGAGCAGAATCCTTTTCTTGGGCGTCATCAGCGAACGATTAGCAATCGACTGCGGCAGATGCGATCAAAGAAAAAGCTCTCACAAGGTCAGGTAGTCGAAGCGTGCGGTGTACCGCTGTATCTATATCGTAAGTACGAAGACGACGCAGAAATACCGTCTCTCGTGGTTGCGATGAAGATTGCCGACTATCTGGATACGGATGTCATGGAGATATGGGGCGACCAACTCAACTAGGCATTGGTAAGGAGGCAACACAATGATGGAATATCTAGTGACGGCTGGGATTTGGACTCCGGCGATCTACCGCTGTAAATCACAGATTGATGCGATTTGCTATGCGGAGATGTATGCGGATCGTCATATTACGAATGTCTCTGTTCGTACGAACGACGGGCTACTTGTTTTCTCCATTGATGTCATTGACGGAAAGCTTTATCAAACCGACTATGATGCGCAGCAAGCAGAATGGGAGGAGTTTGTAGAGGAGGAGCACGGATGAATAATCGGCTGCGTGTCTTACGCGAGGAACGGAAGCTGCGTCAACTAGATGTCGCGCAGCGCGCGAATATTGCACTTAAGATGTACCGGCGGTACGAACGCCACAATATGCTCCCCAATGTCCTTACGGCGATTCGGGTCGCAGATGCGCTTGGCGTTCAGGATTTGCGTGAGATTTGGCAGGAAGAAAGAACCCCCCTCATGCTATCGACATTAGCATGAGGGGGGTTGGAAAAAGACATTTGCTTTCCACGGAACACGAATTTCCACGTCCATATTCATAGTGAAAAACAAACTGCTATTTGATTATAGCAAACGCCTGTGAATTGGACAAGGGGGACGTGCATTAGAAAGTAATGATGGAGGGGCGAATGTTGGGGGAACAGGAGACCATCGAAACGTTTCGGCAGAAAAATGAGCTGTTGGAACAAAAACTTCAGTATTTGGAAACCGTCATCGAGCTGCACAACATTTGCACGTTCGAGGAGAATTTACACAGATTCAAGTTAAACGTCCGATCCGGACTTC
>ERZ773099.1217-NODE-1217-length-19511-cov-3.620683_pt1 | contig 19511 bp, 15 predicted proteins | sample MGYA00511120_ERZ773099 | MGnify/ENA primary metagenome ERZ773099 (study PRJEB29015, sample SAMEA2738012) | human oral metagenome | biome: human oral; feature: human-associated habitat; material: dental | place: China | collected 2104 ...
AGTCTGAATCCTGAGCTCAATGCCTGCGTTCGTTTCAATGATGAATATGCAACTACTCATGCTGAGGACTTTGCTCAGAAACCACTTGCAGCTTTGCCGATTATGGTCAAAGATAATATTTTGATCAAAGGAGAACTCGCGACATGCTCCTCCAAGATGCTAGAGAACTACCAAGCTCCTTATACTGCAACCTGTATGGAAAACTTAGAACAAGCTGGGGCCTTGATGATCGGACAAACCAATATGGATGAATTTGCGATGGGAAGTTCGACTGAATCTTCAGTCTATGGTCCAAGTTACAATCCTTACTGAGAAAATCGTATCCCCTGAGGAAGTAGCTGAGGTTCAGCTGTAGCTGTAGCTGCTGATATGGCGATAGCTGCCTTGGGGACAGATACAGGATGAAGCGTTAGGCAACCTGCTGCTCTTTGTGGAATCGTTGGGTTTAAGCCAAGTTATTGAGCAATTTCTCGCTATGGAGTCGTTCCGATGGCTTCTTCACTTGATCAGGTTTGAATTTTTTCAAAAACAGTTGAAGATGCTCAGCTTCTTTTGAGTATCCTCGCATCAAAAGATATCCATGACTCAACTTCTTCTGCTCATGCAGAGGACTTAAAAACTATTGAAAAAGCTGATCCAGAAACAGTTCGTTTTGTTGTGCCAGAGGAAGCGCTTAACGATGGACTCGATCCACAAATCAAGGCGCTCTTCCTTGAAAAAATTGAGTCCCTAAAAAATGCAGGTCATAGCGTAGATATTCAATCTCTTCCAATCCTGAAGGAGTCTCTCGCAATTTATTATACCTTGATGCCGGCAGAGGTGAGTACTAATCTTTCTCGTTTTGATGGGATTAGATTTTGACATCAGCAAAGTACGCTTGATTGCTCAAGTTTAGATGAATATTATGCCAAGGTAAGAGGAGAGTGATTTTGACCAGAAGCCAAGAGAAGAATTCTCCTTTGAACTTTCGTCCTCAGCTCAGCAAACTACCAAGGATATTATCTCAAAGCTCTCAACGCACAAAAAAAACTCAAATCTGATTTCTCTCAGCTCTTTGAGAAGTATGATGTGATTCTAACTCCAACAACACCTGAACCAGCTTGGAAGCTAGGATCTAGAACCAACGATCCTCTCAAAATGTACCTAGCAGACCTCTATACAGTTCCTGCAAACTTGGCAGGACTGCCTGCACTCTCAGTTCCAATGGGGTATCTCGAGGATCAGGGAGAGAAATTGCCAGTTGGGATACAGCTGATGGGAAATAAATGGTCTGATCAAAAACTCCTCAATATCTGAAAACTTTTTGAAAAAAATACAAGTCTCTAATATTATTTTCAATACACTACAAAAAAAAGAAAAGGCTGATCTTCAGCTTTTTTTTCTTTTGCAAAAATGAGAGAAAAAAGTATACTCAGTCCATTTACCCTTGCTTATGTGTTATTATGATCCATAATGTCCTCAAGATCTGAAAGATCAAACGAATCTACCTAACAAAGCCAAACCAACAGGAGATCCAAGAGACTATCAAAGGTCTAGACCTTCACGAGATGATTGAGCAGGATATCTTGGAGCCAAATGCACATGACAAGATCGATATTTACGATGATTGTATTTTTTTGATTATTCATTTCCCAAAATACAATGAGAAGCTAGGAAAGCATATCTCCAATGAGATGAATATTATCCTAGGAAAGGATTTTGTCATCACAATCACCAAGTATCCAACCAATAATATTGAAAAGATTAGACAGCAATACGAGGAAGAAATCAGAGAAGAAGGAGCTGATGCAGAGGAATATAAGGTTTCACCTTACTATATTCTCTATAAGATATTTGACGTGATGTATGATAAGATTTTGCTCAGCTTGAATAGATTCAATCTAGATCTCATGGAGATGGAAAAGCAAGTTTTTGACAAGAGTTTCGTTGATGCTAATCTCCTCAGAAAAGTGCTTATTAAAAAGAGAAATGCCGTTTTGCTCAAGACAATCATCACTCCTCAGGAGGAAATCCTTGTTGAGCTACAAAAGGCAACCGCTCACTTCTACGAGTGAGATTTGGATGTGTATTTTGAGGATCTAGAGTATAAAACAAGTAAAATCCTAGGACATATTTCAATTATCCACGAAAATATTGAGTCAATCTGAGAAGTTTTCCATACATTGACCAATATGATGACCAATACAAATATTGGAATTTTGACAGTTTTGACCGTTGTAATCTGAGTAATGACGATGGTAAGTGGAATATTCGGTATGAATGTTCAACTCCCTCTCTCATCAAATCCTTACGCCTTCCTGATTTTGATTGGAATCATGCTTGGACTGGCAGCAGTGATTATTCGAGTCTTTAAAAAGAAAAAATGGCTCTAAAAATCAGGTTTTGTTCTTTTATCTTCCTTTCCCTCTTCCCTCATGCGTCAAAAGAAATCTTCATCTCCTTTTCTTAAGGTAGCTATTCTCTTGCTAGTTTTAGTAGTGGCGGGCTACTTTTGGACTAAGAGTGCCTACAATCAGCCAATCACCTATCCTTCTGAGACAAAAATCACTATCGAAAAGTGAGATACTATTGCGAGTTTTTATGCACATCAGTCAGGAATTGAGAAGTTTTTTACTAAACTCTGGCTGAGAAACAATTCCTCTCTTCTTCCAAAACTTCAAGAGGGGACCTATCTTCTTTCAGGAAGCTATCAAAAGGCAGAGCTCTTAACGCTGATAAACAAGTGACCAGAAAAAACCTATCAGCGTCTTACCTTGCTAGAGGGGCGATCAATCTATGATATTGATCAGTATCTCGCTAATAAAGGTGTTTGCTCACCTGGAGACTTTATTGCAAAAGCAAGTGATCAAAGCTATATAAACGAACTTAAAAATCAGTTTTCTTTTCTTGCGATGATTCCCGCTGGAAAATCACTTGAGGGATTTCTCTATCCAGATACCTATTTTATAGATCAGAATTCTGATCCTCTCGATCAGCTCATCAAAGCACAGCTCAAAAATTTTAATGAAAAAAACTGGCTTCCAAACCAAGAGGAACTCAAAAATTTCAGTCCAGCTGGTATAAATCTTCAAAACTATAATGCACTCATTCTCGCCTCAATTATTGAAAATGAAGAGAAAAATACTGAAAATAAACCTACAATCGCAGGGATATTTATCAATAGACTCCAGAAAGGTATGAGACTGGATGCAGATGTAAGTCTCTGCTATGGTCTCAAGATCACCTACGATAAATGTAGAGCTGCCATTGTCCCAAATCTCAATAATCGTGACAATCTCTACAATACAAGAGCAAATACTGGATTGACTCCAACGCCAATTTCCTCTCCTACGCAGGCAACACTTTGAGCATTGCTAAGATATAAAAAATCTGACTATCTCTTTTATCTTCATGGTAGTGATGGACAAATCTACTATGGAGCTACTGTTGAGGAGCACAATCAAAATAAAATCCATCTTTAATTCTTATTTCTCTCTCCTATTATGAAAAAAATCTGAATTTTGACCGCAATGCAAGAGGAAGCTCAGCATATTATCAATCTTCTAGGTCTGAAGCCTAGCTCAACCCTCAAAAATATTAGTTTCTTTGAAAACGAAGAATATGTGCTTGCGCTCTCTGGTGTTGGGAAGATTCAAGCAAGTATTGCAACGACAGCGCTCTGCTCTCGTTATGATCTTAAGGCGCTCATCAATATTGGGATTGCTGGAAGCCTCCTCTGAAATCAGGCCCAAATCTGAGATGTATTTCTTGTGCAGAGGATTAGACAACATGATATGTATTTGCCGTTTGATGGCGAACATCTCAATTATGCAAAGTGAGAAATTGAACTCTCTACCATAGAAATCGAAAAATCTGATTTTTCTTTTCAGTTTAGAACAGGAGCTTTGTGCCTTACAGGAGATCAATTTCTAGATGATCAGTCCCTTACTCAAAAACTCAGGGCTGAAACGAATGCTGATGTCGTAGAAATGGAGGCATTTGCATTTGCTAGTGCTGCTCGTGAGTTTTGACTACTTGAGCATAGCTACAGTATCAAGGCGATCTCAGATGGAGCAAATAATGAATCTCAGCTTGCCCATATGGATAACCTAGACTTTGCAATGGAAAATAGTATCCAAGTACTCAAAGAACTTCTAAAAAAGCTAAAAAATATCTAATAATCAAAGCATAAAAAGAGAGAGTCGCTATTCTCTCTTTTTTCTTTTATTGCTAAGTAAACTTTCTCTTATTTGATTCTCGTAGCGAGATATGCTAGACCTAAAGCATCTGCTGCATCGTTATACTCTGGGAGTTCTTGAAGTTTGTAGAGCTTCATGATTGTTTTTTGTACGAGAATTTTTTCAGCTTTCCCGTTTCCTGTGATGTATTTTTTAAGTTCAATAGGGGTAAATTCTTTGATCTTGATTCAGTATTTGAGAGCCATTGCCAGGAGGATTCCTCTGATTCCATAGACAAATTCTGCATTATTCTGATTAAATTTAGTGAAAAAAAGCTTTTCCATACAAATAATTCTGATTTTTTGTGTCTTGAACATCTGCTCAAAGAAGTCCATAATTTGTACCATCCTTTGAAATTGATCTTCTCTACTAGGAGACACTTGCTTTTGAAGAAGAATTCCTGAGTCTATGATTTGCAAATCCTGAGTTATTAGTGCATACCCAAGCTTTCTCACTCAGGGATCTAGTCATAAAATCATATCTGCTAAAACAAGGTAAATAAAGAATAAAATCTGGCTATTGATCAGTTTTTTTAGCTAATTCTATCGTTGAATCTCGGATATTCATTGACTGAATATCACTATTGTGGGTAATCGTATAAAATTTGAGCGTCCTTTGTTTGACAAAGTCAGTCAAAAGCTCAGCAACCTTAGCTACTGTTTCATTATCTAGGTTATTGATTGTCTCATCTAGGAAAAGGAGTCTTGTCTTGAGATGAGAAGAGATCGCAAGCATCCAAACAAGCTTCAAAATCGTTCTTTGACCTCAGCTTAGGCTCTTAACCTCCCTTTCTCATTTGCTATCAATAATCTTGGTTTCAAGCTCTAGTTGTTCACTGGTTTCTTTGAGCTTTATACTGATCTGATAGTCCACAACATTCACGAGATACGTATTGATGATTTCACTCAAAACTGGCAAATATTCACTCAAAACAAACAAAAGCAGTTCCTTATTCAATATTGTATACAAATTGCTAAGAATCTTCTCTTCTTCTGTGAGTTTTTTGACCTTGAGTTGTAGGGTTTTGTAGTCTTCAATAAGATTTCTGAGTTCTTGAATTTTAGCCTGATAACTATTTGCCGTTTTTTCAATCAAATCCCATTCCTGAACTGGATATTTCTGAATATTTTGCTCTAGTTGTCAAATCTTGCCTTCTAGCTCAGATTTCTTAGTTTCACCCTGTGAATATTGCTGTTGAAGTGCAATATTCTCTGATTGTAGGCGCAGTTTCTCTTGCTGATTCTGCTCAGTCTGAGCGAGTAATTCTTCCTGCTTGAGAATTTGCTGATCTAGTGCTTGAATATTCTTTGCTAGTTCTGAATATTTCTCAGATGCCTCCGTAATCTGCTTATAATTGATACTTTGCAAAAAAGTTTTCAAAAATCAGATTTTTTTTGTATTTTCTTGTTCCTCCAAGGAAAGTTTTTCACGCTCTTTTAAGAAAGTTTCATTCTTCTCCCAGTTAGCAAGTGTAAGTTTGCATTCTTCGATCTGAGTTAGAATCTGAGAACTAGAAATCTGGTGTTCGATCTGCTGCTTTTGAGCCAGGAGTTGCTGCTTTTCCTGCTCCCTTTGTTCAAAGTGCTGCTTATTGATCACTGTAATAAATGGGCAGTTCGCTCAAATCTTTTCACAAGCAAAAATCTGCTCCTGCTGTACTCTTTCCTCAAATTGTTGAAGCTTCTGCTCAATTTGCTGGAGCTGTTCTTGATAAAAACGATACTGATTTTCAAGGTTGAGGAGCTGATTTTCTACTTTTTGTTTTTCAACTTGCTGCTTTGTAGTGAGATTTGAAGCCTGAGAAGCTACGAGTTTATTGGCTTTTTTGAGATTTGTGCCCAGTGTGATCAACTCCTGGACAAACTGCTCGTTATACAGCAGACTAAAATTTTCCCTATGTCCAAGCCCAAGTATGCTATGATACTGAGTGTAAAAAGTCTGCAACTCTCTGCTGAAGGAGAGTTGTTCCAGCTTTTCCTGCTGGTTTGCAATATCAGTTTTTTGCCTTCTTAGTTCTCAAAGGAGTTCCGGATTTGCATTCGCCAAAAGTCAATCTATTTGCTTGATTTTATTCTCATTTGATTGAATCGTATTGAAAAAATGAGAAATCTGATTTTTGATCTCAGTTAATTGTTGGTTCTGAAGTCAGAGTTCAGTCTTTTCCGCAGAGAGAATCTCGCGTTTTGTTTTCAAAAATTCTGCAATAGATGGCAAAAATTCCGTTAACTTTTCATCAAGCTCAAAATTTTGGATTCCGAGCTGCTGAGAAAATCCCTCCAATTCTTCAATGGTTTCTAGACTTGAAGTTAAATATTCAGCAATCTCACTAAATTCTTGCAGTTTTCTAAAGAGAGTAAGCATTTCCTGAAGTCATGAACTCAGCTTCCCCTCTGTATGAGAAGTATCTTGATAGGCTTTAATCTGATATTTTACTTCATTCCTTTTATCTTTTACAATTTCTTTGGTTTCTTCAATTCCCATCAGACCAAATACATTTTTGAGAACCTCAAGTCTCTTTGCAGGCTGCATTTCAAAAATATTCTCTGCATCCTGCAGAAGGATTGTTGTGCTTGAGAATACCTCAATTGGTGGCAAAAGTGTGTTCAATTGTGCCTGAAGATCAGCCTCATTCTTAAAAGGAATCTCTTCTAAGGGGATATTTTTTGAGAGCAAAAGATCCTGAATATCAGTATTCTCCTGAAGAATTTCTCAGACACAGAGCTTTTCAGTCACTTCTTCACTTGTAAGTGCGATTTGAAAGAGCTGAGACGCACAGCTATCTTTTGATTTCCCGTGTTTAAGTGTTCTTATAACCAAAAAAACCTGACCATCAACCTCGAAAATCAGCTTTATCGTCCCAATTTTTGATGGAATATTAAGAAGATTTCTACTATTAGATTTGTAGAGACCATAGGTAATACCATCAAAAAAAAGAAAACTTTTCCCACTCCCTATCGGAGCTTTGATCAAATATTTTCCTTTCTCAAAAAAAAGCGATATTTTCTTATCTCTAAATGGACCAATATTCCAATAACTCACAGCAATCAGATCTAGCATAGGAAGGATATTTGAAAAATATGAATATATACAGCATACGAAAACTGATCTTTCTTTCAAGATCAACTCTTTTTTTATTGATAATAAATAAAAAAATCAGATTTTCTATTTTCTCTTGACATTTATTAGAGAATATATAATATATCCTTTGCTAAAATAAAATTAATGTTAAACGAAAAAAGTTATTGTCTATGGAAAGAGTAAGAACAATTGAGGAAAAGGCACATTGCCTTAGTAAGCTTGTAAACTCTATTGGTAATGCAGAGGATGAAGTCCTTTGGGCAGAATACGCAGCCAATGGGAAGAGCGGTGTTGTAAGTTACATAGAAAAGCAGCTTACTGAACTCTTGGATGATATCCTTGAGCGTCGAGTGTCTATCGATCATTTTAAGGTTGAAGATGCTGAAGTTCTTTGTAGAGTCTTTGAATGCGATAAGATTGACCAAGAACTTTGCAGTGCACTTTCTCACCATATCTATGGTGCGGATGAGAGAAGTCGGTATTTCTGTTGAAATACCGATACCCTCACTCTGTGAGGGAGATACTATTTCTAAACGAGAAGTCCTCTGTATCAGAGGGCTTTTTTCGATAGAAAAATTTAGGCATCAAAACTAATAAAGAGCAATAAATCAAAAAAACTGACTTTCAATAACGAAAATCAGTCTTTCTTTTTTATCTTTTTCTAACCATCTTCTTCATCTTTGTTCTTGTCCATCCTGAAGATGGAGCAATAACCATTTCTGAACCACCAGATGGTGTTCTAATATATCTATATCCATCAGGATCGGTTCTAAGTCTGGTTTCCCAGCAGACCTTCCTTCCTCTCAAAAACCAGTGATATGTGGAACCCTTCCCATTAGTATAGATTCCAACAATCCCAAGCTCTTTTGCTTCTTCAAGTTCAAGCTTTCTCTTAGGATAGTCAAATCTCTTTGCTCCTCTGATTCTACTTGCCTGTTTTGCCTGTTGAGCTTTTTTCTTCGCGATTCCCTGTTTATTTGTCCTACTCGCCATAGTGTTTTCTCGTTAAATAAGTTTAAAAAAGAGATGAAAATTCAGATTTTTCTTATTTTGAACTAAGTACTACCGGTTTATCTTTGTGAAACCACATATCTCGCTTAGCCTTGAGCAGTACTCTATATTGAATTACATACTGTACTACGCTAAAGAGCGAAGTAACAAGCAAATACAATCCAACTCCTGATGCAAAATTCCAAACGATTGTTCCCATCATCAATGTCATCATTACATTCATGATTCCCATCATATTGCTCATGTTCGGCATTTTTACACCATTTGGCATAGTTTGTTGTTTATTTTGTGCCTGAGTAAGTGAGGTAAGCTGAAATTGAAGGAAGTTTAACCCCGCAACAATAATTGCTAGGATAATATTATGATTCTCAAAGAGATTCATTCCAAGAAAAATCGGATCAATATTGTCTTTTACATTTAGATAGCTATTCCCAAAACTTCGGAAGAAGCTATAAAGCCATTCATGTGGAACTTCTCCAGCTGCAAACTTAACAATCACTCCATAGAGTCCGATAAATACTGGTAACTGCACCAAAAGTGATAGACATCCTTTGAGCGGACCGGCTCCTTCTTTCTTGAGGAGTTTCATGGTTTCTTCAGAAAGTCTTTTAGGATCATCTTTGTATTTTTCCTGAAGAGCCTCCATCTTGGGCTGAATATTACTCATTCCTTTTGACATATTTGCTCCAGCGATACTATTTCTGAGGAGTAGGAGTCTTACTAAGATTGTCAAAAGCACAATCGCAATACCCATATTCCCTCAGAAGATCGCTAGGAATACGATCAAGAGGTTAAAAATTGGACGAGAAAGGAGCTCTGCCCAAAGCATACTAAATACATTCATCACTTTTTATTTTCTACCAAATAAAATTAGATCTTCATTACTTCATCAGTTTTTACCTTTACCACAGTATCAATTTGAGTTGATCGCTTTTTTGTGAGCTCATCAATATTTTTTTCATTTGCTTTGTGAGTATCCTCTGAGATCTCCTTAGCAGTAAATGATTTTTTAGTATCAGACATCGCATCTTGTCTGATTTGTCTAAGCTGAGTTTTCGTATCTTCTCCCATTGCCTTTACCTGTTTTGCAATATGATCTCTTCTTTCCTGAGTTAGAGCTGGGATCTTAATCAAAATATGAGAACCCTGATTATCTACTCCTACTCCAAGATTTGCCTCGTAGATAGCGTTTCCAATAGCTTTTGAAGTGCTCTTATCCCAAGGTTCAACCTTAAGTGTTGTCGTATCCATCACACTGATATGACCAAGGGTGTTAAGTTTTACAGTTCCATAGTCAGTTTCTACATTGATATTTTCTAGTAATCCAGTAGTTGCTCTCCCTACCTGAAGTCCTGCAAATTCCCCTTCCAAGTAGGCAATCGCTTTTTTCATCTGCTGCTCATAATGAGAAAGTTCCATTTTTTATATCTAATTACTTGATAAAAACAATCATATTAGTATATAAAGAAAAGTCAGTATTTTGCAAGATAAAAAAAATCCTTTATTTGGTGCTGATTTCTCCTTGAGATGAACAAAAACAGAAAAAAAATCAGATTTTTTCTCCTTGGTTGCTTACTTCTGTGAGCCTGTTTTTCAGTAGCCTCAGCACAGTGAGCAGACTCAGAGACAGCCAGCAAGCCTAAATGTACTGCACATCCTTCTGTCTGTCAGATGACTCCTTGAACGTTTAATCTCTATCTAGATTTTCAGAGGACAATTTTGGCATTAATAAGGAAGAACCCGTTTGAGACGGTGACTGAATTGATAGATAATCCGCAAGGCGGGCTTTTTACCAATAAAGTTCTCAGTCTCGATGCTCTGAAAAAATGGGATGATAGTTTGATCTGAAGGAGCATAAAGATTGCTGATGAAGCCCTAAGTAATGTAGTTTCTAGTACGTTAACCTCGATTTTCCTTTTTGAGATCTCAGCGATCTGAGGTGCTATAGATAATTCAGCCTGATTTTTAGTTCTTTTTCATGACAGACCAATCGTTAGAGATTGGGCTAAGCTCCTTAATGTCGAGCGACAAATTATCCAAACCGCATATGAAATTGGAAGGGCCTGAGATATTACGAATGAGATCAAAGATTCAAAGCTAATTAAAGATGTTATCAATCGCTATATTGAAAAAGGACTATTGGCCACTGGAAGTCAGGTTCCCGAGAAATTAGCCTATGCGGACCTTCTCTTCAGTTTGTATCGCATCAACCTTGGACAGAAAATCTTTCTTTTCCTATGAACAACAAGTCAACTAGAAGCTGGAGTTCAATCTGGGGATATTCAACTCATCTTTAATCCAGATTGGCTAGTTCAACAAAAGGAAGACTATCGCTGCGTCAGATGAGCTGGCGGACGAAGGTGTAATGGTTCCTTTAGACAAACACTTTCTAATATCAAAGCACTACGAAGGAATACTGGAGACACCTGAAAAAGATCTCTAAAAACAATATCAAATGCATCAAAAAGGCTTTGGGAAGCTCTAGGCTGAGGCCAGAAAAAAGGAGACGAAGATTCTAATTCTAGATTTGACATCAGCGAGGGGGAGCTCAGGCTTCTAAGAGATGTCTATGGAGTAGATACCTCTCATCTCTATCTAGGGAGAAGCGAAGGTCTTTTTGCTGTTTCAGACTCATGAAAACATAAATGGAATGAGATGAAGAGTGAGATCAAGAATACTACTAGTAATGTGAAGAGAGGTGTTAAGAATACCTTTAGCAAAATAAAAGAGCTTTTTAGAAAGAAACGTAAGAAGAATAAACAACAGAAAAATGAAGGAAGCTCGACTTCTTCAGGTACTCAAGAAGCATCAAATCCTACAGAAGGAACTCTAACTTCTTCAAACATTCAAGAGACATCAAGCCCTACAGTAGCAAGTCCTACGGTGGATACTATTGACTTTAGAAAAAGCCTCGAGGAAAATATGGAACTCCTAGAACTCTATGAAGCAGAAATTATAGAAAATGCTGATGTTAATGATACTTTATTCCTTTCACAACAATTTGGAGTGCTGACCTATAAAGTCCAAAACATCATCTCAGCATTAGGAAACAAGAATGGAGGACTAAGAAAGGAGATCAGAGATCTGTGTGACTATCAATGTAGAAATAGTTCAAGCGTAATGTGCTATGTTCAAGAATAATTTTTAATTTTTGCTCACTAGATGAAGTTAAGGAGGTATACTGCGTTACTCTGCCTATGCTGAGGAATCGCTCTTTTGAGTGGATTTTTCTCTGTACCTGCCCTCGGGGGAGATTTTTCTGGATTACTTGATAATTTTCACAAAAACTGACTTCGCCGCGCTTCCCTCCCTAAGCAAACTATTGTTTCAGAATTTTGTGCTACTGCCCTAAGTCCAAAGGTAATCAATCAGGTTCAAACAGAATATCCATGAAAAGACCCTCGTCAGTCAGTTTTTTTGACTCTTTTGTGTCAGTGGCATTTTTCTTCTAGAGAATCTCATCAATTTATGAAGGAGAGCACTACTGACCAAGGACTTCTCAAAACAACCTCACTCAAAACCCTCCTCAAAGATCAGCCAGCATGCAGTGAATATCTGGACTTTGAAAACTGTAATGTAGCCAAGATGACCGAAGACTTGCTAAAAATTCTACTTAATGAGCTGAGTATTATCAAGCAGTGAAATCTCTATGGAGTAACGATGAATAACCTCACCAGCGATAAAGATCTAGAAGGAAATATTGATCTTTTTACGAGAGAGAAACTCCTTATTCATAATATTGATGAACAGAGTTTCTGTAGAGACAAAAAACAATCCTACCCTGAAACCTGTAAAATTATGAAAAAAACGATGAGAGCCTTCCAGAAAAGTTTCGCGGGGCTTCAAATCATTGATACAAAAAAGCTCCTCCCATGAAATCTAGAAAAATTTAAGGAGGAGGTTAGTAAATGCGATGAAAACATAAATAGAGAAGATTATAATCATCTCTTTTGTGAAGTAGTCGGTGTGACTAATGAGTGAATGGAACCATTCATCAGGAAGGTATATACCGAATTGCTTTGGTATCAGCTTTTTACTGCTTACTATTCTTCGCATCTTTCATATGCTGAGGAAGAAGTTAACGTCAAAGATCGTGACGAGATTGAACGTATAAGAGAGTTTCAAAAGAAGCTCCTCCCTACAATCAATACTACCATCAAGCAGCTTGCAGATCTCCAAAACACCTATCCTATTCATGTAGGAATGCTCGCCTACCAGGAAGAACTTTTGAGACTGAGAAATAAGTATCTTAGCAAGATTGTTGCACCATTTTACTCAACATTCTACAAACTGCAAAATGTTCAAATCCAGAAATAAGTCAGATTTTTTCTCTTATTTATCCTCTTTATTTATGGGAGGGGCTGTTTTTGCGATAGGAGTGAGTCCTGGAGCTTTTCCTAATTACTGGCTTGATAGGGTTGAAACGAGCCGGAGAGACTACTCAGAAAATAAATATCTTCAAGAAAATAAAGTAAAAATCTGATTGTTTAGTGCGAATTTGGAAAGACTCCGGCAGAAGGAAAACGCTCTCACCTACGACGCACTTGAACAAACCAAGAACTATTTTTCATCAACATATCCAGGTTGTAACGTGAGTAACGAAGATCTCTCTGCGGTATTGTTTGAGGCGAATCAAGAATTTAGGGAGAAGCTCCAGAGGGAGGTTCCAGAGTATGATGCGACTCAGCGTGAGGAGAAAACATCAAAGAAAAAATATGTTGTTGCCTGTAGAAAACTCTCGAAGTGTGTTATTGACCAGAGGAACCTTAATCCAAATCTCTCAACTCATGCGTGTAATATGCTAGTAAACGAGATCTACACTAAGATCCGAGATGGGCTTAAGGAAAATGAGAAAGTTTGAACAGCAAACCTCTGAGAAAACAAATATCTCAATGGAGATATTTCAGATTCAGACTACGATCTCATGTATGATATTTCTCAGATAGGGAAAGTCCTTTTTGAGAGCTATAAGGCACCTCCTGAGATTATCTACTATAAGGCACCACTATTTAATTGACAAAAAGGGTTCTCAGAAAGTTCTACAGAGAATTCCTCAGAGGCAGGGAAGACGGAAGATAACAGAGATAAAGAAAAAAAATCAGAGAATAGCAGATGAAATTCAGATTCTTTGTCTAGTTGATGAACTGGGAACTGAGAAAACGGGATAGGAAAGCAGGCGAGGAATCCGATTACTGAGGACGAAGAGCTTAATTCCTTTTTATCTAAACGTTCTCCTCATACTACGGTAGGGAACTATGATAAACCCCTCTTTCTCAACCAGTGTGTTGCTCCAGCAGCAGAAAACTCTAAAAATCCTCCCCAGCAAACGAGAGGAACTGGCTCTCCTGAAGAGAAACAGCGATCTAAAAAGGAACAGTGAGCAATTGATAGAGAACAAAGGGAGCTTTCGAAGTACTGAAACCCAAGCTGAGTCCCAGTTCCCCCTCCTTCTGGAGATACAACTTCGGGTTCTGGTGTAAGCACTCCTCCACCATCAGATCAGAGTCAGATCCAGGAACTAAAAAAGAGTATTGAGGAATGTAGCAAGAAATGCGAAGGACTTCCTCGGGATGAGAAACAGATATGTGTTATGCAGTGTGCATGTTGAGACTATATCTCTCCAGCTCTTAAAAAAGATGATAGGCAGCCAGTAATCAAAGAAGGAGCGTTAATTATCAGATTTTGTTCTGTTGCATCAAGTATCTTGATACCAAATACTTCGGCAAAAAATATTATAAGTATTGCTGAGATTTTTAATGAGATTGGCACAAGTGTAAATACACTCTACAATTCAGGGAAACTCAATGTTAAAAAGGATAAAAAAGAGATGCTCGATAGCAGCTCAATAAAATCAGATATCAGTAAATGAGTGGCATTTAGTGCAACTACTGAAGTAAAAGCCCCGAATCCAACTATAAGTGACAGTCAAAAAAAGAATGAAAATCAGATCATACAATCTAACCTAAAGGCCTCTATCTACGGTATCGAAAGAAATAGTTTTGTGCTTTTGGATGACTATGAAGAGAAGAAAAAAAATAAAAGTCTGGTTTCATCGCAGAAAGAGAGTACTCCCGCCTCGCAATCTCCAAATACTCAAGAGCCAGAAAATGCGCATGAACCTGAAGGACCTCAAATCCTTATCAAAAAAAATACTATCGCCTCAACAAATCTCTCAATCGGTAACTTTATCGAACGAAATAGTGATCTCTTGGATAGGTTTGAGGAGACGATCAAGAGTTTGAATGCCAGTACGGCTCTACTCAATAGTAAAAAGTCTTAGTTGTCTTGAGAATTTGTTTTCAAGTGTGTGTTATTTTGTCGATATTTAGACTTTAGAAATCCTCTCAATCTCGCAAAGACAGGACTGCCCCTCTGGTGCAATAAATTTTCAGTCATCGCTGACAAGATTAGAGGGATCGTAGTATTTGGACCAAATAAATGTCTGAAGTGCTTCGCTAGTGCTTGCAATAACGGTTAGAGGGAAGTGAAATAATTCAAAAAAGACGGTAGAGACTACCGTCTTTTCTGTTCCATAGAAAGATACTTTCTAAGGAGTCGACTTCAATATCACAATAGTGAATTGATCATTAGAGAATTTATAGAACTTATCACCAAAATCAGATTTTAGAAATTCTCCACTAGGAGCATTTTCTGTAAATCCGATGGAGGTGACTTGTGCCTTATCTCCCTGAAGAACAAGCTTAATATATTTTGTAGAACCTCCCTTTTCTGAGAGGAACAAAGTATTAGGCTTTCTCGCTACATAACCAAAGGGCATAATCAGATTTCCATCTTTGAAAAGTCCAGTAGGATTTTCCACTACAGCTGGCAGTTTTGGAGTCACTGCGACATTGATAGAAACTGTCTTTTCCTGATTATTACCACGATAGAGGATCCTTAGAACTGCATTACCGGCTTTGATACCAGTAATTGTCACGGTCTTCTCTGCGTGATTTGCTACAACAGCTACCACCTCTTTATCAGAAGTAACAACCTCATAGCTTTCAATCCCTGCAAGTGTAAAAGTAAGTGTAGATCCTTGAGTAAAGGTAATCCCTTTCTGCTGATCTAGAGCTTTGCCATCTTGCTGAATAATTGATAATGTAAGCGGCTTAATCTGGTCGTCTTCATCTTTTTTACAACCAATAACCAAGATGCTGAGGAGGAGAAACACCCCTCCAGTCAGCAATTTTTTAATTGTATCCATTTTTTAAATCTGTTTTTTAATTTTTTATTTACCTTTTTAACTTACTTTACTGTTAAAGTATTCGTAATAAGCTTCCCCTTGCGTAATCATGATGATGTGATGTGTGATTCATTAACGGACTTGGGTTAATGCAAGGGATGACTGAAGTATACTACGGTTTCACTTCAATAGTAAATTCTACTTGTTGCCAATTTCTCGCATTCTGCTTAAACTTAACAACAAGAACAAAAACTCGAGCGGCAGAGAATGTAAGTTTATTTGCTTCTCGCTGATATTCTGTTCCTAACGGCAACAGTTTACCTTGGGTATCAAGAAGTAAATACTCTTCGATCTCTATACCATCTCGTCGCTCCCACACTAAGTCGTCTAAGTTTATCACTTGTCCGACCTTGAAGTTTGGAAGTTCTTTCATATAAGGAGGAAAATCTTCCTCCTCTACCTGATTTTCTGGAGTTACTGTCACATTAAGCATCGCTGTCTTACTATTTGTTGAACTTGCGATGATTTGGACAGTTCCTGAGCTTACTCCAACTACTTTACCATTTTCGACTTTCGCAACCTCTGGTTTATTTGAAATCCAAGTGATCGCTTGGTCTGTGGCGTTTGATGGAGTAATCGTTACACTAGGTAAATCCTTAGCTTCTCCTACTTTGAGACTTAGCTCAGCGAAAGAGAGACTAAGTGATTCAACTAGAACCTTAGGATTTTGAGGTTGCTGAGGCTGAGGTTGCTGAGGCTGAGACTGAGCTTCAATTTTCACCTGCACTGTAAAGGTTTTCTCCCCAGCTTTGACCTCTATTGTTGTCTCACCTGCTCCGATAATCGTTACTTTGCCACTGCTATCAACTTTTACAACTTGCTCGTTCTTGGAGGTCCAAGTAACAGTTTTGCTTGTTGCATTTGATGGTAGCACAGTTGCGGTCAATTGTATCGGTCCTTCTCCTACTTTCGCTGTTATGCTTGTAGGAGTTACCGTTATTGACTGCACTGGAACTTCAAAGACAGCTTGAATAGTCTCATTTTGTGTAACATTAGATAGTGTATAACTACTTCCTGTCTCGACAATTTGACCATTTCTTTTCCAGCCTTTGAAATTCACATTTACCAAGTTTGGAACTTGGAAAGTAACCATTCCTCCACTCGTTACGTCTTGATACTGAGGATCAGCTAATTTCTGACCGTTGGTATCTACGATTTGTAGAGTTACCCTAACCTTAGGAAGCTCTGTAAATACTGCTTTGATAGAGCGGTCTTGAGTCCCCATCGTTATAGTAAGGGGATTTTCAGTTACGTTCTGACCATTTTCTTCCCAGTGATCAAATCTCCAGCCTTGAGCAGCTCTCGCGGTAAGCGTAGCACTTTCTCCAGGCTTCAATTGATTCTTGGATACAGAGACGGTGCCTTGTCCTTCTTGTGAGAGATTCAGATTATAGGTTCGAGCGTCTATAAGCGTAATAATCTGAAGACTTGATGCACCAGGCACTCCATTTGGAAGTGCATTCGAAGAGGTATCTCCAAATGCAACAACAATTTTTACTTTACCGTTTACAAAGTATCCCTTCTCTCTTCCAATTCGCAATAAGTCTTTGAGAGCCATTTCACTACTTTCTGAAAAAATAGTTTCCTCAAATTTTTCAAGCATTTCAAGAGTCAGATTTTCAGGGTCTAGTCCAGGAGTCGCAAATCCCCATCCTTTAGCTGGGAAAACATTAGGAACAACTAATTTATCATTTTCATTAGTCGCTTTAACCTCTATTGGATTTGCTTGGAGGTCACTTTTCCCATTGTAACTTAGCTCACCATAGTAGTTTACATCACCTAAAATATCGCAGGTATAGGATACTCCATTTTCTGTATAAGTAAACTCAAAACTGAGATGTCCAGGTCCAATCACTTTAATCTTCCTTCCTTCGATAACAATATTAGTATCGCTTCTCACAATACTTAAATTTTGATATTTTTCTGGGAAGGTAATAGCAAATTCTATGCCATTTTTTGCAAGAATTCGAGTTTTTTTAAATTCAGGACCTCGAGGTCTTTTATTGATAGCTAAGGAGTCTATCAAAATATCTTTTCCCTGCGTTCTAACCGTTTTTTCATAATGCGTCTGCGCAAGGGAAACAAAAATTGTGCCGAGCGTCAACAGTATGACCGCAATCAGCTTTTTAATCTGATTTTTCATTTTTATTTATCTTTTTTATCCGTCCTGTTAAAGAACCACACATCACACTGATATATATCACTTTCTCCTAAAATGTCAAGGAGAACTACGAGAAAATAGTTGTATTAAATTGCAATTTCCAATTATCTGAATATACTTTGAGGAAAGTTTTTATTTTTATGTATGTATTTGCTATGAGAACCATTACCACTCTATCAAAAAAAACTCCCCACCTTTTTAGTCAAAAGCTCCTTAGAAGCTCTGGTATCGTGTTGCTCTGAGGGCTACTTCTCGGAGCTGTGCTCTGGCCGATTGCCTCTCCCTCTGCTATAGAGATCAAGGCGGACCTTGATCACAAGGTGCAACATATCGAGCAAATGGTCTTTACCACTGGGGCGATCAAGGGAGAAAGCGGACTCACTCCTCCCTCTGCTATCATCAGCGCTCAAAATTACAATCCTGTAATCAGTGGAAATCTCTTTCTCGAACTGCAGGGACAGGGAAATACACTATATAAAAAAGCTGACCATGCCGCACTCTTTTACGGAACAGATAATAAAATCCAAGGGAATGAAGCGGTTACTATTGTCTGAAGGAATAATCAAATTCTAGAAAATACGACGGGGATTGTGATTCTAGGTGGGAAAGATCACACTATCAATCAAAACTCTGAGAAGAGTGTGATTGCTGGTGGTGATGCTGGTTCAATCCAATGAAGCACTAACTTTATCGGAGTCTGAAAACAAAATCAAATCTCCTGAACCTGAAATGTCACTATCTGAGGACAGCATACCACTGTAAAGGGAGAAAATAACTTTGTCGCAGGAGCGAATATCAACTTTGATCCACAAAATAAATGAACAACTCGTAGAAATACCTTTGTCTGGAGTGATAATAAACAAAGACTTTGAAGTAAACAACTCTTTACTCCAGCTAAGGATGGAGTCTTCCTCATCAGAGCTGAGAGAGGGCTCGCTATCAATACTCCGAAGACTACTCTTCCAGGAAGTGTCGAGGTGAAAGGTATGGTTCAGCTTGGAAATGATACAGAAGCTTGTACTCCAGCTAAGGTCTGAGCAATCAAATATATCAATGAGAAGCCCTCTGGATGTTTCTGTGCCTGTGATAATGAGTCTTCTATAAGGAAATGGTCTTCGCTTAGTCCGTCGCCTTATTGTGAGGCGAAGTGTAGAGGGTAGAGGGCGCGACATTAGGCTTCCTTGACCGTCATTGCGAACGAAGTGAAGCAATCCAGCTTGAGATCAAACCAATCTCTTAACTATCTGGATCGCCACGTTCGTTTCACTCACTCGCGATGACAGATTGTCATTGCGAACGAAGTGAAACAATGTCCGCAAAGCGGTTGCTTCGCAATCCAGAATACTATAAATTTCCATTTACCTATGATAATAGTAAATGAAAAGAGGTTATATCTATATTCTTAGCAATAAGCAGAATGGGACACTCTATATTTGAGTGACTAGCAATCTTACAAAAAGAATAACTGAACACAAACAAAAGCTTGTGGATTGATTTTCAGCAAAATATGGTCTAAATATGCTTGTATACTATGAAGAATTAGACACTATTGAACAAGCAATTCAAAGAGAGAAACAGTTAAAATCCTGAAATAGAAAACAGAAGCTACTTTTGATTGAGAGTATCAATCCCTATTGGAAAGATCTATCAGATCTTATAGAAGGATAGTGCCTAGTAAGTCATTGCGAGCGGTAGCGAAGTAATCCAAGTTCCTTTGGTCGTCATTGCGAGCGGTAGCGAAGTAATCCAGATAGACTTCAAATAAAGAACTATTTTGTCCTGGATCGCCACGGCTCCG
>ERZ773099.1221-NODE-1221-length-19426-cov-4.820660_pt1 | contig 19426 bp, 20 predicted proteins | sample MGYA00511120_ERZ773099 | MGnify/ENA primary metagenome ERZ773099 (study PRJEB29015, sample SAMEA2738012) | human oral metagenome | biome: human oral; feature: human-associated habitat; material: dental | place: China | collected 2104 ...
AAAGTCAAGTGCTCTACCAACTGAGCTAGTGACTCATATAAAATGAATGACAAGGAATTACCTTGACGAAAATTATTTTACTATAGAAAATTCACATTGTCAACACAAAAAGGAAAAATAATTGTAAATTTTTATAAAAATACTAATTATAACAATATTTACATCATTATTTATTAAAACTTTCAGTAAAAGCTGAATTATTAAAGAAAATACGTGAAAAATATTTACTAACCTTCATAAAAAATAATTTAAATTTCCTAAAATTATTATTATTTTTCTGTAAAGCCAAACAATTAATAGAAGCTTCTGTAACTGGAACTAGTTTAGAAGGATTAATAGGAACTAATTTAAAAGAAAAATCATTTCCAAAATTATTATCCCATTCATTTTTATTATTAACAAAAGCAATATTAATTGAATCAAAATTAGAAGGCAATTGAATAATTAATTCATAACCTATTCCAGATTTTTTCATTTCAAGATCAACAATATTATCCCAGTTTGAACCAAAACCAATATGAGCAAAAAGTTTTGAAGTTGGATTTTTAGACAAAAATCCAGTATATGTAAGCTTAACAAAAGAATTTTGTTTTAATTCATTTTTATCAAAAATAATACCATTAATTAAATTCATAAAAACCTCCATAAATATTATACAAATAAATTACATAAATATGGAATAAAAACATAAATAATAAATAAATTTAATTTTTTGGTAATAAAACTTTACCAATAACGTAGAAATTATCAGAATTTAGCAAAACAATATCACTTATATTTGGATCTTCAGCACGCAAAACAACATCATTTTTTCTTATAATAAAACGCCTAACTAAAATTTTATCATCATACATAAAAACACCATAATCCCTATTAGATAAAGGAGCATCTTGCTCAACTAAAACAAAAGAGCCCAATGTAAATTTAGGAGACATTGAATTATCATTAATAAAAATTGCAAAATCAGCATTAGTAGTATCAAAACCACACTCAGTAAATCCAAGTAAAGAACCAAAAATAGGAATTTTACTATATAGGACATGATTTGCAGCATCATATTTTTTACTATCATCATTTAAAGAATGATCATAGGCATGCATTAAATTTTTGTAAGGAATATCAAGCGCTTTAGCAATTTGTTTCAAAGCTTTATGACTTGGAACTCTTTCACCCTTTTCAATATGTGATAAATGCCCAATATTAATATTTGTAAGCTCAGACAATTTTGTTTTAGACATTTTCTTATCAGTACGAATTTTAGATAATAAATTACCCAACATAAAATCACCTCTTATTATAGTAATTTCAGTATATATTAACAAAAAAGAAAAGTCCATAAAAAAGAAAATATATATTGACACTAAAATAAAAGTAAGGTATACTTTAGCAAGATTGATGAAAACGGGTGACTAGCTCAGTTGGTAGAGCAGCTGACTCTTAATCAGAAGGTCCGGGGTTCGACCCCCCGGTCGCCCACCAACGAAAGCACCTTAAAACAAGGTGCTTTTTAAATTTTATAAAAGGAGAAAGTTATGAATTACAAAATTAATGGAACAATGTTACCATATGTAGAATGCAATTTAAATAAAGGAGAATCAGTATCAGCAGAAGCCGGAGCAATGTTATACATGGATCCTAAAATAGAATATAAAGTAAAATCAGGTGGAATTAAAAAAATGTTTGGAAGAGCATTCACTGGAGAAAGCATGTTCTTAAGCACATTCACAGCAACAGAAGATGAATCAAAAGTTTCATTTTCATCATCATTCCCTGGAGAAATATTACCATTAGAAGTAACTTCAGAAAAATCATACATCGTTCAAAAAAGTGCATACTTAGCATCAGAACAAGGAGTAGAATTAAGTGTACACTTCCAAAAGAAATTAGGTGCAGGATTCTTCGGTGGAGAAGGATTCATCATGAATAAATTAACAGGAAAAGGAACAGCATTTATTGAAATAGACGGTGCAGCAATTGAATATAATCTAAAAGAAGATGAAGAAATAGTTGTAGCAACAGGTCATGTAGCAATGATGGAATCAACTTGTAAGATGGATATTAAAAGTGTAAAAGGCATAGGAAACGTACTATTTGGAGGAGAAGGATTATTCAATACAGTAGTAAGAGGACCAGGAAAAGTAATATTACAAACAATGACAATAGGAGAATTATCAGCAAGAATTACACCATATATTGGATATAAAGGTAGATAATAGGAGAAAAAATGTCTAATATAAATGATTATTTAAAATGGAGAGGCGATATATCATTAAAAAATGATAATATAAACGAAATTGATGAATTGATTTTAGCAAGATACTCGTACTTTCCATTTTATAAAATAAATTTAGAGTCAGAAGAAACAATTAATTCAATATCTAAAAAAATGTTAAAATTCAAAGATGAAGAATATAATTATTTAGGCGACAGAGAAATGAATGAATTAATTGGAAAATCAAATAGATTCAAAAACCTAAAAATTACAGATTATAAAGAATCAAATGATAAAAATGAAGAAAAACAATTTTCAGCAATAACCATAAATATCAGTGAAAAAATTAAGTATCTTTCATTTCTAGGAACTGACAAATCAATAATTGGTTGGAAAGAAGATTTCAACTTATCATTTAAAGAAGACATACCAGCTCAAAAAGAAGCGTTAAAATATTCAGAATATATTATGAACAAATATCCAAATGCAAAGTTTATATTTGGAGGACACTCAAAAGGAGGAAACATTGCAATATATGCAGCAATCAACACTTCTTCTGAAAATAAAAAACGAATTTTAAAAGTATTAAATTATGATGGACCAGGATTTCCTAAAAAAATAATAGAATCTAAAAAGTACTGTGAAATCAAAGAAAAAATAAAGTCCTACCTACCACAAGAATCTATAATTGGAAGAATTATGGAACAAGGAGGAAAAGTAACAATAGTAACCAGCCTAGAAAAAAATATCTATCAACACGATATCTATTCATGGCAATTAATAGGAAAAAAATTTGACAAACAAAAGAAAACAAACCAAAAAAGTGAAATTATATATAAATCATTAAGAAAATACCTTGAAAAAACAAAACCAGAAAACAGAAAGAAAGTAATCGATTTAATATTTAAAATATTTATAGATTCTAATTTCAATACTTTTGCAGAAATAGGAGAAAATAAAAAAGAAAATATAATAAAAATTTTAAATCAATTACACGAAATAAAAAAAGAAGACAGGGATTTAATTATCAAAATGCTAACAGAATTAGCAAAAATATATATAATAACTAAAACAGAAGATATCAAAAAAAGAAGAAAATAGGAGAATATTAGATGTTAACAGCAAATGGAGTATCAGTAAGATTTGGAAAAAGAAGCTTATTTGAAGACGTAAATTTGAAATTCAATAAAGGATGTTGTTACGGAATAATAGGAGCAAATGGTGCCGGAAAATCAACATTTCTAAAAATATTATCAGGAGAATTAGAACCAAGTAAAGGTGAAGTAAGCAAAGAAAAAACTGAAAGAATATCAGTATTAAAGCAAAATCACTTTGAATTTGAAGAAAAAACAGTCATAGACACAGTAATAATGGGAAACAAAGAATTATATGAAATCAAAAATGAAAAAGACATGATTTATGCAAAACCTGATTTTACAGAAGAAGATGGAATGATAGCAGCCAGACTTGAAGAAAGATTCGCAGAATTAGATGGATGGAATGCCGAATCAGATGCAGAAACATTATTAAATGATTTAGGAATAAAGCCATCAGACCACTATAAATTAATGTCAGAGCTAGAAGCAAAAGATAAAGTAAAGGTACTTTTAGCACAAGCTTTATTTGGAAATCCAGACATTTTACTATTAGACGAACCAACAAACGATTTAGATTTAAAATCAATAGGATGGCTACAAGAATTTTTAATTAATTTCGAAAACACAGTAATTGTAGTATCACACGACAGATATTTTTTAAATAAAGTATGTACCCACATTTGTGATGTGGATTATGGGGAAATAAAATTATATCCAGGAAATTATGATTTCTGGTATGAATCAAGCCAATTAATTCAAAAACAAATGAGAGAACAAAATAAGAAAAAAGAAGAAAAAATAAAGGAACTTCAAGAATTTATTCAAAGATTTAGTGCAAATGCATCAAAATCAAAACAAGCAACTTCAAGAAAAAAATCACTTGAAAAAATTCAATTAGACGAAATAAAACCATCAAACAGAAGATATCCATATGTAGATTTTAAACCAGACAGAATGCCAGGAAATGAAATTTTACAAGTAGAAGGAATAAGTAAAACACTAAATGGCGAAAAAATATTAAATAATATTTCATTTAAAGTAAAAGAAGACGATAAAATCGCATTTTTAGCAGATAATGAAAATGCAATGACATTATTATTCCAAATCATTGCTGGAGAGATAGAGCCAGACGAAGGAATAATCAAATGGGGAACAACAATAACAAATAGTTATTTTCCAAAAGACAATAATTATTTATTTAGTGGAAATGAAAGCATAACAGATTGGCTAAGACAATATTCTAAAGATCCAGATGAGACTTATGTAAGAAGTTTTCTAGGAAGAATGCTATTCTCTGGAGAAGAAGCCCTAAAAAAAGTAAATGTCATCTCAGGAGGCGAAAAAGTAAGATGTGTTCTATCAAAAATGATGTTATCAGGAGCAAACTTTTTAATAATGGATGAGCCAACAAACCATTTAGATATGGAATCAATAACAGCATTAAATGAAGGAATGGAAAAATTTAAAGGCAATATGTTATTCACTTCACACGATCATCAATTAATGCAAACTGTAGCAAACAGAATAATTGATATAAAAGCAGATGGAATAATAGACAAAGAAATGACATATAATGAATATTTAGAAATAGAATAATAAGAAAAGCATGAATTCATTTTAAATAAAAATAAATTCATGCTTAATTTTTAGGTTTAAATTTACTGATAATCTTAGCAATTGACTCATAATCGTTTTCAACAATATCTAAAAAAGCAAATAAAATTCCGAGGATCAAACTGAGTTCCAGAACACCTCCTAAGCTCTTCAACAACTTTTTCAAGAGGAATATCATTTCTATAGCTTCTTTTGGAAGTCATAGCATCAAAAGTATCAACAATACTACAAATTCTAGCAAGATATGGAATATCATGACCACGCAATCTATTAGGATAACCACTACCATCAAACTTTTCATGATGGTGCAAAATAATAGGCAAACAATTATAAAAAAAATCAGAATTACCAAGTATTTGAACTCCAATAATAGGATGCATCTTAATTTGAGAATATTCCTCATCCGTCAATTTTGACTCTTTAAGCAAAATCGAATCAGGAACTCCAATTTTCCCAATATCGTGAAATAATCCCCCAATTTTAAGAGTAATTAAATCCTGCCTCTGCAAAGCCAGTTTTTTACCAAGTAAAACCGAATAAGCAGAAACTCTATCAGAATGCCCCCTAGTATAAGGATCTTTAGCTTCAACAGTCTGTCTCAATATTTCTATAGTATCAATATATTGTTTATCAACATCATGTGTAATATCAATAAAATCATCATTTTTATCATAAGTATTTGAAGAAAAATCATTATTATTCATAAAGTCTCCAATCCTTAAATTTACAACATTATACCACAAAAATTGCTAAAATATACAGTTATTATTAAATATCATTGAAATAACTCAATATACAATATATAATAAATACAAAATAATAAGAGGTGTAATAAATGGCGAAAATAGAAGAAAAAAAGAAATTAAATAACTTTAGAGAGTTAATAGATTATGCAGAAGAAACTTACGGAGACAATATTTGTTATAAATATAAAAAAGATATAAAAGAAAAACCAGCAACAATTATAGAAACAAGTTTCAAAACTGTAGCAAAAAAGGTAAGAGGATTAGCAACATACATATTAAATTATGAAAAAGAAATAAATAGAGTCATAGTTATAGGAGACAATAGTGAAAAATGGGTAGAAGGATATTTAGGAGTAGCTACATCAGGAAAAATAGTAGCACCAATGGATAAACTATTACCAGAAAAAGAAATTGAATCACTATTAAAAAGAAGTGACATAGATGCAGCAATAATTGATAAAAACCATTTAGAAATATTCAAAAAACTAAGAGACAAAAAAGACAATAATTTACACACTTTGATTTGCATGGAAACAATCAAAGAAACAGACATAATCGATTTTGAAACAGCAATTGAACAAGGAATCAAATTAATTGAAAATGGTGACAAAAAATACAATGAAGTTAAAATAAAAGATGATGAAATGAATATAATGCTATTCACATCAGGAACAACTGATAGATCAAAAATAGTAATGTTAACACAAGCAGGAATAATGTCAAACGTATACAGTATTCAATTTCATGTAGAAATCACAACAAAAGACACCTTATTATCATTTTTACCAATACACCATACATTTGAAAACACCATCACAATATTATTATCAATGTACAAAGGAGGAACCGTAGCTTTTTGCGATGGTTTACGATATATAGCCGACAATTTAAAAGAATACAAAATAACTATATTTGTAGCAGTACCACTAGTCATGGAAACAATGTATAAAAAAATTCAAAAAGGACTTGCTGAAAAAGGAAAAGACAAATTAATAGCCAAAATGATAAAAATATCAAATGCACTATTAAAATTACATATAGATCTAAGAAAAATAATATTTAAACCAATACATGAAGTATTTGGAGGTCATTTAAAGAAAGTATTATATGGATCAGCAAGTATTGCAAAAGACACAATAATTGCATACAACAACTGGGGATTAAATTTAATCCAAGGATACGGCTTAACTGAAACTTCACCAGTATTAACAGCAGAAAGTGAAACAAGGCACAAAATAGGATCAGCAGGATTTTGTATATTAAATCAAGAAATAAAAATAGATAATCCCGACAAAGATGGAATAGGTGAAATTGTTGCAAAAGGAAAAAATGTAATGCTCGGATATTATAATGATGAAGAAAAAACAAAAGAAGCATTTACCGAAGATGGATTTTTTAAAACAGGTGATTATGGATATATAGATAAAGATGGATTCCTATTCATAACAGGTAGAAAAAAAGACATAATAGTATTAAGAAATGGAAAGAATATATATCCACAAGAATTAGAATTTTTAATAACAAAATTAGACTATGTATTAGAATGCATTGTATTTCCAAGGAACAAAGACAAAACAGACACAGTAATACAAGCAAAAATTGTATATGATAAAGATATAATAAAACAAATATATGGTGAAAAAACAGAAGAAGAATATAAGAAAGATGTATGGAAAGATATTAAGGAAATCAATAAAGAATTAGTATCATATAAACACATTAAAGAAATTGAAATAACAGATATTCCAATGGAAAAAACAACAACACAAAAAATCAAAAGATATGTAGAAATAGAAAAAGAAAACAATAAATAAAAGATAAATAATAAAAATAAAATCCAGTGCAAATTGAAATATTCAAAATTGTACTGGATTTGTTAATAAAAAGTAGAAATTATTTAATTGGTGCAACAGGAGGGATTCGAACCCCCGACCTCTCGGTTCGTAGCCGAGTGCTCTATCCAGCTAAGCTACTATTGCATATTAAATAACATAGACATTATACAAGATTCAAAATAAAAAAACAATAAAAAGAATAGAAATATTGAGAAAAAAAGAAAAACGTGGTAATATAAAGGATATACGGGGGAATAGACATGAGAGCAGAAAAATTAAAAGAAATAAACAAATATATAGAAAAATTCAAAACAATAAACAAATCAGAACCATTTGAAAGTGAAGGATTCATAACAATAAAAAATTATGAAATAAAATTAAATAATGGGCAAACCATACACAGAGAACAAATATACAAAAATGGAAGAGTCGGAAATACAGTAGCAGTATTACCCTTAACAAAGGAAAATAATGTAATATTAGCAATAGAACCAAGAGTATTCACAGAAAAAACAGTTGGAGTAGAAGCACCAGCAGGATATATAGAAGATGGAGAAAAACCAATACAAGCAGCAGAAAGAGAATTATTAGAAGAAACAGGATTAAAAGCAAAAGAACTAATTCAATTAAGAAATTATTACTGTGATATGGGTTCATTCTCAGGAATAACATCAGCATTCATTGCAAAAGACTGCGAAAAGATTTCAGAACAAAATTTAGACTCAGACGAATTTATAGAAATCGTGGAATGCACTATAGCAGAAGCAAAAGAATTAATTGATATGGAATATATTAGAGATATTAATACAATATATTTAATTGAAAATTTAGAAAGAATTATAAAACACTAAAGATAGAGATACGAAAACATAAAAGGAATTAATAATGAATATACTTTTTGTAATAGATCAAATGGATAATATGAATAGTGGAGTAACAGTAATTGCAAATAAATTAGCAGAAGAACTATCCAAAATTGGAAATACAATTTATTGGATAGGAATCGGAGAAATGTCAAGAAATAAAATAGAATGTCAAGAAATAAAGTTTAAATTATTAAAAGACAAAATCTCTGATAAAGATTTAAAATTTGCAAAACCAAATATCAAAGAAGCAGAAAAAATAGTAAAAAAAGTAGATTTAATACATTTTTTTACACCATTTGGACTATCAAGAAAAATTTTAAAAATAGCACAAAAAGAACAAGTACCATGTACTGCAGGCTTTTATATACAGCCACAAACTCTAAGCAATTTGATAAACATGGAAAAAAATAAATTGATAAATAAATTAATTTTCATGTATTTCAAAAAATTTTATAATCAAATAGAACACGTACATTGTCCAAGTAATTTTATAGTAAGTGAATTAGAAGAAAATGGATTCATATCAAACTTACACGAAATATCAAATGGTATAAGTGATGAACTACACTATTTAAAATTAAGCAAACCAAGCAGATTTTCAGACAAATTTATAATAGCAACAGCAGGAAAATATGTAAAAGAAAAGAAACAAGACATTATTATAGATGCAATTGCAAAATCGAAATATGAAAAAGTAATACAATTAATAGCAGCAGGGGACGGACCAGAAGAAAATGCTTTAAGAAAAAAATCATATAAATTAACAAACTTACCAATATTCAATTGGTACTCAAAAGAAGAATTATATGAAATGATAGGATATTCTGATTTATATATCCACCCATCAGATTTTGAAGCAGAACCAATAACCTGCATGGAAGCTATGGCATTAGGAAGAGTACCAATAATTGCAAACAGTGAAGAAACATCAGCAAAACAATTCGCCATCGATAAAAAATCATTATTTCAATCAAATAACAGCACAGATTTAGCAAGAAAAATTGATTATTGGATAGAACATCATTCATTAAAAGAAAAAGTAGAACAAGAATATACAAATATCATGAAAAAATTTAGAATCAGTGATTCTGCCGAAAAAATAGAAAGAATGTTCAAAGAAGCCATAAAGGATTTTGAAGATGAACAAAATTAATCAAGAAATAAAACAACAAAAAGATATTGATGAATTATTAAAATCAAAAATAAAAGACAAAATCAAAATAGCACAAAATAGAAATAGATACATAGAAACTGATTTCTTAGATTTAAGAGAACAAGAAATAGTAAAAATTGAAATAATAAAAAATAAATATGAAAACACCATATTATATGGAGGACATGATAATTCTGAACGAAAAGTAATGATCACTTATACTGACAAATGTGAATATATGCTAGATAAAATATATGATGAAATATTTAAAGTAGTAAAAATTCGCAATCCAAAAGAATACTATCAAAAATATGAACATAAAACATATTTAGGAGCATTAATAAAATTAGGAATAAAAAGAGAAAAGATAGGAGATATTATAGTAAACGATAATGGAGCAGATATAATTTGCAAAAATAATATCTCCGAATTTATTTCCAATAATATCAACACTCTAACAAGATTTCAAAAATCAAAAATAACAGTAGAAAATATTAAAAATTTGGAATATAATGAACCTGAAAAAGAAATAAAAAATATAATTGTTCAATCAATGCGATTAGACTCAATAATATCAGAACTAGCAAGAATTTCAAGAAGAAAAGCACAAGAACTAATATCACAAGAAAGAGTATTTGTGAATTTTAAAGAAGAATTAAGAACAAGCATCAAAATTGAAGAAAACACCTATATAACAATAAGAGGTAAGGGAAGATTTAAAATAAATAAAATTTTAAATAACACCAAATCAGGAAAAATTGTTGTAGAAATAGAAAAATAACAAAAGAGGAAAATATGAATAATACATTAGATACAATAATAAAAGTATTAAATAGCAAAATAGTTTATTCAATATTAATTATATTAGTAAGCTTTTTAATATTCAGAGGATTTAATCATCTAATAAAAAAAGCCAGAACCACAAGCAAAAAGAATAGAGGCTTCAAAGATAAGACCATAATAAGTATAACACTAAGCTCCTTAAGATATGTTCTAATGATCGTAGTAGTATTAACACTATTACAAGTAAATGGAATCAATGTAAGCTCAATGCTAGCCGGAGTAGGAATTATATCAGCAGTAGTAGGTTTATCAGTTCAAGACGCTTTAAAAGACATAATAAGAGGACTAACAATCGTATCAGATGAATATTTTAAAGTAGGAGATATCATTAAATATAATAATATTGTTGGAAAAGTATCAATGATAGGCATCCGTTCAACAAAAATTTACGACGTAATGACTGGAAACGAAATCACAATAGCAAATAGAAACATAGAACAAGTCGAAAAAGTATCAAAAGAATTATATGTCAGAATAAATTTTCCTTATGAAATAAAGATGCAAAAAGCTGACAAAATAGCAAACTTAATAACAGATTTACTAAACAAAGACGAAATAATTGATTCGGCAAAAAACTTAGGATTAATTGAACTCGCAACATCAAGTAAAGATTACTGTATAGCAATAATCTGCCATCCAGAAGATAAATTACGAGCAAAAAGAATCGCTTTAAGAACAATTGCAGACATAATGGAAGAAAATAATATCAAAATTCCATATCAACAAATCGATATACATAATAAGTAGGTAACTAAAATGATAAATTTACCAGAATGGTTAGAAAATGAATTAAAAAATCAATATTCTCAAGAAGAAATAAATGAAATAAAACAGGGTCTTAAAATAAACAGAAAAACAACCTTCAGAGTCAATACATTAAAATCAAATAAACAAGAAATAATAGACGAACTAAAAAAATATAATATAGAATATCAAATCATCAACAATAACTATGGGGAAAATGTGGAATTCCCATCAATTTTTTTACTAGAAGATGATATTAAAATAAGAAAAACTAAAATTTATGAACAAGGAAAAATATATATACAAAATTTATCATCAATGTTACCACCATTATTTTTAAATCCCCAAAAACAAGAAGATATATTAGATTTAGCCGCAGCACCAGGAGGAAAAACAACTCAAATGGCAGCAATGTCACTAAATAAATCAAATATCACAGCATGTGAAAGAAATACCATAAGACTTGACAAGATGATATATAATATAAATAAGCAAGGAGCAAATGTTTATTGTATAAATAAAAATGCACTAGAATTAGATGATTTTATGAAGTTTGATAAAATATTATTAGATGCACCATGCACTGGAACCGGAACAATAAATAATCAAACAAATTTCAAAAAACATTTAACAAAAACCTTGCTAGAAAAAACAACAAAAATACAAGAAAAATTACTAAACAAAGCAATAAAATTACTAAAAAAAGATGGCATAATAATATATTCAACATGTTCAATATTAAAGAAAGAAAATGATGAAATTATAAAAAAGATAATATCGCAAAACCCTACTATACACCTAGAAGAAATTAACATCTCAGAAAATAATGACTTAAAAATAGTAAGAGGAATAGATAATAAAACAATAACAATATTGCCAAATGAAAAGTTTGAAGGATTTTATATTGCTAAATTAGTAAAATAAAGGAGGAAAATATGGTAAAACCATTAACAAATCAAGAATTTCAAAACAGTGTAGAAAATTCAGATAAATTAACTTTTATAGACTTCTATGCAGACTGGTGTGGACCATGCAGAATGATGGCACCAATAGTAGATGAAATATCAGATGAAGTCGAAGGCGTAGAATTTTATAAAGTAAATTGCGACAATGAACAAGAATTAGCAGCAAAATATGAAGTAATGACAATACCAACATTGTTAATATTAAAAAAAGGCCAAGTATTAAAAGAATTCATTGGAGTTACAGATAAAGAAGAGATAATTGGAGAATTAAATAGATTAAAATAATATAAAAAAAGGACCTCAAAATTATGAGGTCCTTTACTGCGTAAATATTAAATTAATTTTAAAAGTATATTAATTTTAGTTTACATATTGCATAAATTCGCATAATATTGTATAATACTAGTGTAGTGTAAACTAAAAAATGAATAAAGTGAGATAAAATTATGAAAAAATTAAAAATTTTTATTATTTTAGCTGGAATCTTATTAGCAGGAATCTTAACAATTTCAAATAAAATTTATGCTGTAGATTCATCAGCCAATCCAATGTATCTAGGGTTATATAATAATAGTAATGCAAGAAAGACAGGCTTTTATGACTATCTTGATGAACTAAAAAATCGTAGACCTAGTATCAAAATTGTAAAATATGAAAATGCACAAGGTTTAGGAAATGTTGATTACAATACACAAATATATTGTTTAAGACATGGAATAGGGTTTGGATCAGAAGGCTCAACAGCAGCTGTAGTACCATATACACAATATTTTGATATGAAACAACCAGAAACAATTGGAAATGAATATAAAGATGCAATTGGGATATCTGCAGGAGTAACACCAAATTATAATAAGATAATGTGGATATTAAACAATGTAGCAAATCCAAATGATGCAGCATCAGTAAATGCATTATTTACAGCAGCAGGAATTAATGTTGAAGATTTCAAAGGTGATAAAGCTCAAATGACAGCCGATGAAATGATTGATATATTAGAATCTGCACAACAAATGGCAATCTGGTATTATACAAATCCAACAGGAAATTATCATCCAACAGGAAATAATGAATCACTAAGAGTTGGTTCAACAAACCAAGATAATTCAAAAATACCAGTAGTATCAAAATATTACAATGATCAAATCAATTATCCATTAAATGAATTATATAAATATTTAATAGAATCAGCTGAAACAGCAGTAAATGGTGGATATACATATCAAACATCAGCAACAACAATTAATTTTAATAAGGATAATGCAGTATATACTGATGAAGGAACAAATCATAAATTTGGACCATATAATCTATCATATACAAACAACCCAGGAATAACAATAAATGTTCAAGCAGATGTACAACTAGGAAATAATATAAAAATTGTAAATAATCAAGGTGTTGAATATCCAGGAAATTCAGTATCAGAAAAAATATTAAATGCAAATGGAAAAGATTTTTATGCAGTAATACCAAAATCAACAAATATGAAGAGCTTTTCAATTAAAATAGAAGCAAATTATCAAACAACAGATATTACATATTGGTCAACAGCCGCAAATATAGTACAAAAAAATCAACCAGTAGTAATAGTACAAAAAACACCAAAATTATTTAAAGATGAAAAAAATATTCCAGTAACAGAAACACCAAAAGAATTCGACTTAGCCTTAAGAAAATTCATAACAGGAATTAGAACATCTGCAGGAGTTGCAAAAAATGTAGCAAGCAGAGAACCAGTAATAACACCACAAGCACTAGACGATTTAGCAACAGGACGTTCAGAGTTCAGAACAACAGCAGTAAAAACACATACAAAAAATGTACTAGAAGTTGAAAAAGGTGATATCGTAACATATACAATAAGAGTATATAACGAAGGCGAAGTAGACGGATATGTTAAAGAAATAACAGATCATTTACCAGCAGGATTAGAATTAACAGAAAATAGCACGATAAATCAAAATTATCAATGGACAAAAAATGGCAAAACATTAAAAACAACATTCCGTGGAAATGATTTATTAAAAGCATTTGACAAAAACACTAAAGTATTAAGTTACTTAGATTATCAAGTAGAATGTACAGTACAAGATACATCAAACTTAACAATCAAAGACTTAACAAACGTAGCAGAAATAACAAAACAAGAATCAGCCGATGGAAAACAATTAAAAGATAGGGATTCAGTTCCAAACAACTTAACAAATGATCAAATAAAAAACTATAACCCAGGAACATCAGAAAGAGGAAAAGGATATGAAGATGATGATGATTTCGAACCATTAAAACCTGTTAAACCAACAGTTCCAGGAGAATTTGATTTAGCATTAAGAAAATTCATAACACAAGTAAATGAAAATGCAGTAACAAACAGAATTCCACAAGTAGATACATCAAAATTTGGAACAATCGGACCAGATGGTAAAGAAATTACAACAATGACATATAACCACACAAAAGAACCAGTATTAGTTAATACAACTGATATCGTAACATATACAATCAGAGTATATAACGAAGGTCAAGTAAATGGTTATGCATCAGAAATCAAGGATGATATTCCAGGTGGATTAGAATTCCTACCAGATCACGAAATAAATAAAGAATTTAGATGGAAATTATTAGATAAAGATGAAAACGTTACAACAAATGTAAAAGAAGCAGTATCAGTAGCAACAGATTATTTATCGCAAGAACAAGAAAAAACACCAGGAGCAAATCTATTAAAAGCTTATAATAAAGCAACAATGCAAACACCAGATTATAAAGATGTAAAAATAGCATTTAAAGTAACAGAACCACAAACATCTGATAGAATCATAATAAATAAAGCACAAATTAGTAAAAACCGTGATGAAAATGGAAAAGATATAAAAGATAGAGACTCAGTTCCAAACAGATGGAATGAAGGCGAAGATGACCAAGATATTGAAAAAATACGTGTAACATACTTTGACTTATCATTAAGAAAATGGGTAACACAAGTAATTGTAATCGAAGATGGAAAACAAAAAGTAAAAGACACAGGTCATTATGCAGAACAAGAACCAGAGCCAGTAGTTAAGGTCGAAGTTAATAGAAAGAGATTACAAAACACAGTAGTTAAATTCAAATATTCAATCAGAGTTAAAAATGAAGGCGAAGTTGAAGGATATGTAAAAGAAATTTCAGACTATATACCAAATGGTTTAAGATTCAACAAAGCAGACAATCCAGATTGGGTTGAAAAAGATGGTAAAATAGTAACTACTAAATTAAAAGACACATTATTAAAACCAGGCGAAACTGCTGAAGTAACAGTAACATTAACTTGGATCAATGGTGAAGAAAATATGAAAGTAATGGTAAACACTGCAGAAATCAGTGAAGATTACAACAAACATAATATACCAGATAGAGACTCAACACCAAACAATAGAAAAAAAGGCGAAGACGATCAAGACGATGCACCAGTAACAGTTACAACAGTCAGTGGTTCAGCACCAGTATACATTGGAATTGCTGCAACAGGAATTGCAATAATAACAATTGGTGGAATATTAGTAAAAAGATATATCTAATAAATAAAAAATGATGGATGATCAAACATCCATTATTTTTTTATCTAAAATTGTATAATTAATAAATTATTGATATAATAAATCAAACAAAAAAAGTAAGGAAAGGAATACAAATGAAAAAAAAAATAACAATAATAATATCAGTAATAATAGCCTTAATATTAGTCATAGTTTTAGCAATTGCTACAATTAAACCAGATAGTGAAATATTAAAATCAGAAAAATCATATTTAGAAATGTTAGTAAGAAATCAAAAATTAGACAATGTAGATAAAATTTTAAAAAGGGTAAAAACAAGAAACAAAAGATATCAAGGAATAGAAAAGGCTTATAAAAACTATTATCTAGATTATATAAATAATATTAAAGATATTCAAAATCAAATATCAAAAGCAACTTCAAAAAGCTTTATAAGTTTCAACTTAATTTCAAGAAATAAAGAATCACTACAAGCAATAAAAACCATAATAGATAAAGATATAATAGTAGTAGATCAAACAATGGAAAAGTACAGAAATTTAAATAAAAAAGAAGAAATGTTAAAATATGCAAAAGAACAAGGGTTAAGTGAAGAAGATGAAAAAGAATATTATCAGATGGCCGGTGGAGATAGCGAAGTAAAAGAAGATGATACAGTATTAAAGAAATTAATTCTAACTAAAGAAAATTATAAAATGCAAGAAAATTTAATAAATTATTTAATAGAACAAGAAGGAAATTATACAGTAAATCAAGTAAATAAAACAATTGATTTCAAAGACGAAGAAAAAGCATCAACATACAAAAACTTAAATTCTGTTATAGAATATAATATAAGTGAAATATTAATAAACAACAAAGCAATATCAAACATTTTAGATAATATAAAGAAAAATCAAAATAATACAGTAAAAGAAGAAAAAACACAAAATAATTAAAAAAACAAACAAGCAGGTAAATTATGACAATTTATCTGCTTTTTACATTCAATTTTCATCCTAATAAAGAAATAAAAGAAGCAAAAATAGATGGTGAAAAGATAACTTTTCAGAAATAGCAAATTTACAAAATTAGATATTCCAGTAAAGAAGATATTAAACAGTAAAGTAAAGGTAAGATATTCAATCAATATAAAAAATACTGGAGAAATCAAAGGAAGCATAACAATCAATGAAATTATTCCAAAATACTTTACAATGAATCCAATAGAAAATCCAGATTGGAGAATTGAAAATGGAAAAATTCAAAAGATAATTTTGGAACATTAGCAAATAAAGTAGTAATTGAAAAAAATGATGCAGGCCTTAAAGAAACAGACACAGAAGAAGAAAAGAAAGGCAAACAACAAAAAGCCACTCTAGTATTAGTACCAAAAACAGGTTTAGATATAAACAAATTATTACAAATGACAGGAGTAAGAATCACATTAACAGCACTAATAGCTGCAATGGGATATACAATAGTTAAAAAGGTAAAAAATGAATATATCAACAACTAAACAAAAAAGAGATTTAGCACACAAGCTAAGTCTCTTTTTAGCTTTTTTACAATCACAAATAAATATGTTAAAATATTTTAAATAAGCAAAATAAAGGTGTTATAAAGGTATTAAAATGAATAAAGAAGAAATATTAAAAATAACAGAAAATTATATTAAAGAAAATTTTTTAAATGAATCCACAGGACATGATTGGTGGCATATTAAGCGAGTACAAGAATTATCAATAAAAATAAATGAAGAAGAAAAGAAAAATGAATTTATCATAAAAATGATAGCACTTTTACATGATGTATTTGACGATAAATTTTCAGAAGGAAATACAGTAGAAAGCTTAATAAAATTAATGAAAGAATTAGACATTTACAATTCAATAAAAAAAGAAGAATTAGATAATATTTTAAATTCAATTGATAATTTAGGATTTAAAGGGGGTTTTAATAATACAAAAATTTCAGAAGAAGGAAAAATAGTACAAGATGCAGATAGAATAGATGGCATTGGAGCAATAGGAATAGCAAGATGTTTTGCTTATGGAGGAAAAAAAGGTCGAATAATATATAATCCAGATGAAGGAATTACAGAAATCAAAACATATGAAGAATATCGTAATAAAAATCGTCATTCAATAAACCATTTCTATGAAAAATTATTAAAAATAAAAGATACAATAAACACAAAAACAGCAAAAAAGATAGCAATTGAAAGAACAAAATATATGGAAAACTTCTTAAATGAATTTTACAAAGAATGGGAAGGAAAAGCATAATAAAAAATAAATGGGGAAACAAATGAAACATATTTTTATAGTGAATAAATTTTCACTAAATAAAAAATTAGAAGAAATATCAGAAAAAATAGAAAAAGTATGCAAAGAATTAAATATAGATTATACCATAGAAACAATATCAAAAAATAATTTAATGAAAGATGCATTACAAAAATATCTTAATACCAAAAATATAATAATAGCAGTCGGTGGAGATGGAACAATCAACCGAATATTAAACAATATAATAGAAAGCCAAAATTACCTAGGAGTTATACCAGTCGGCACAGGCAATGATTTTTACAAATCAATTACAAAGCAAAACAAAGAATTATACGAAAAAGTAGATGTTGTTAAAATCAATGATAGATATTTTATTAATATTGCATGTTTTGGAATTGATGCAGATGTAGGAAACAATACAAAAATAATAAAAAATAAATTAATTCCAATAAATCAAAGATATAATGCAAGCCTAATCTATACATTTTTTAAATATAAAAATAAAGAAGCAGAATTTTCAAGCAAAGAAGAAAGCAAAAAAGGAAAATTCACCACAATAGTAATAGCAAATGGAATGTACTATGGAGGAGGCTTCAATATTGCCCCAAACAGTAAATATAATGACGGATTATTAGATATATATTATGCACAAAATTTAAAAAAATACAAATTACCATCTCTAGTTTTAAAAATAAAAAAAGGAAAACACGACAATTCAAAACATATCAACAAATTTCAAACAAAAGAAATATCAATAAAATTAAAAGAAGAAACAATATGTAATATAGATGGAGATGAAATAAAAGGAATTAAATTTCATATAAAATTAATACCAAAAGCAATAACTCTATACAACAATCAAGAATTAGTAAAGAAAATATTAAAATAAATTTATTGATACCTACTAACCATTTTGATAAAATATCAATAAAAGGAGGTCAAAAAAATGAACCATTTAATTGATATACAAGATTTATCAAAAGCCGAAATAGAAAAAATGATTGAAGTAGCAAAAGACATTATAAAAACACCAACTAAATATGAAAACAAATGCAATCACAAAAAGCTAGCCACACTATTTTTTGAACCAAGCACCAGAACACGATTAAGCTTTGAAGCAGCAATGTTAGAACTTCGGAGGAAATATTTTAGGATTTTCATCAGCATCAACCAGCTCCGCAGCAAAAGGAGAAAGCGTATCAGACACAATTCACGTCGTTGGTTGCTATGCAGACATTATAGCCATAAGGCATCCAAAAGAAGGTGCACCACTTGTTGCATCATTAAAATCCAAAGTTCCAATAATAAATGCAGGTGATGGTGGACACAATCATCCCACACAAACATTAACAGATCTATTAACCATTTCATATAAAAAAGAAAGATTAGATAATTTAACGATCGGTTTATGTGGGGATCTAAAATTCGGAAGAACTGTCCACTCTTTAATCAGTGCACTTTCAAGATATACCGGCATAAAATTTATTTTAATTTCTCCAGAGGAACTAAAAATTCCAAATTACATTAAAGAAGATATTT
>ERZ773099.1224-NODE-1224-length-19413-cov-9.080380_pt1 | contig 19413 bp, 13 predicted proteins | sample MGYA00511120_ERZ773099 | MGnify/ENA primary metagenome ERZ773099 (study PRJEB29015, sample SAMEA2738012) | human oral metagenome | biome: human oral; feature: human-associated habitat; material: dental | place: China | collected 2104 ...
ACTTTTTAGAAAAAATGGTTGTTTTTAATCTCGCTTAGGCTCTAGAAGCTTATTTTTAAAGAGAAGAAAAGTCAGATTTTTCTTGCTTTTCCTTTTAGAATTCTAAGAGAGCAAAAAAGCCAGTTTTAGATTTATTAGGTAGAAAGAAGGTTTTGTTTACTATTTTTGGTTTTAGAAACAAATTATCTTCATAAAGCTCTGTTTTTCACTTTTGGAAAAAGCTTGAGGATAAAAAATATACTTATCTTTATAATATGTATACGAAATCGCATTTTTATATACATATTGCATTAATTATACATATTGCATTAATATAGATATAAATTATCTCTTTTTTATCAAAATCTATCCGATTTATAAAAGGGAAAGCTATTCTCATAGTTCAGATTTTTATCACCTTTCCTTTTACAATATTAAAAAGTTAAATAAAAAACCTAATCCCTGCAAAAGAAAATCTAATTTTTTAGAATACATTTGAATAAAATTAAGACTAAATCTTTTTTAAAAGTCTTTTCATACTCTAAGATCAACAGAATTTATCAGCATCTTTCTAAACAGCAAGGATTAGAGGGGATATATAAAAATTTACTCCTTAAATAATTATACAAGCTTTTATCGTCGTTTATTTAAGAAAATACCTAGTTCATCTACAACTTGGATAATTTACACATCATCGGAATACAGAATAATTACGAGAATTTTGCCTTAGCATCATAGAATTTCAACATATTGGACATAATAAAGCCTTATACAACTTTCAATCATACTTAAAATATTTTACATCACATCACATATAATAATTTGCACAATAAAATTCAGGATATATACGATCATATTGAGACACTTTTAATACTCATCAACAATTAGCACATTTAGGAGCTTGATAATCAGAAAGAAGGCTTAGCTTCTGTCATCCAACATCTACAATCTTCACACATTCTCATCAAATAGCTAATAAATCTTTTAAAAATAAAGATTGTTTCTGTTTATTATAAATCAAAAATGCTAAATTTTTTCACCTTGTTATAGCAACATAGAATAGCCTCCTTTCTTCTGAAAAAATAAATTTTCATTTTTTTTCTTCTAAAAGTAATTCTAATACTGGATCATCATCAAAGCTACTAGGGAAATTATAATCATCATTTTGATTAATATAATCAACAAGTACATAATCAGCTTCCAATCACTTAGATTTATGAACTGTCAAAGGAATACATTTGATGGTGATCTTCTTGTCTCAATATGTTAATTTACTAGTTTCATAGTATGAAATATCCTTCCCATTATCCTTTATAATATGTTTATCTGCTCAATATTTTCACACCAAAAAATCTATAAAATCTTGATCATGTTTTTTTGCATATTTTTTGCTAGAATACCTTGTTAAATACATAATCGAAATTTCTTTTGTTTCTGGTGCTTTTCTAAATACATTTTCAAAAATACTATTAAGAATAGAGAGATAGACGTGATCTTGATCTCAATCCTTTTGCAAAACCAATATTTTGTCTTTTGTTTCTCTATTATTTGATGATAAGTGTTTTACCGTTTGTTCTGGATTTTGCATAATAAATTTTCATGAAATATCTGATATTCACTGATTAAAACGAAATGTTCTATCTAATGTAATTTTCTTAGTATAATCAAAATAATTTTCAAATTTTAAAAAAATATTAGTATTACTTCATGCAAACCTATAAATAGACTGCCAATCATCTCATACACAAAATAATCTTGTCTCGTCATGATCTTTAATCAGATTTCTTAGAAGCATCGCCCTAGCTTCTGATATATCCTGAAATTCATCCACTAGTATATATGAATATTTTTTTTGAACAGCTCCTGATTTTATGATATCTTTAGCATCTGATATCATATCTCAAAAATCCATAAATCATCATTCCACTAAAAGATCTGTATACTGCTTAAAATAGTGAGAAAATATTTCTAAAAAAATCTGATTTCTTTCTCTATTTAATCCATCAAATGTTTGCACCTTTTCTTTTAGCGCCTCAATCGTTTCTCTCGATTCTTTATAAAGAGCTAAAAAAGTTTTTAAGAGATTATCCAATCATGATAATTGTCATTTTAATAATTTAATGATATCTCCCTGTGATTGTTGTTGCAACTGAACACCATATTTTTTCAATTCTTTCTCTAATTTATTTAGAAAATACCACTTTCAGTCCTGATAATCAGCATATCTCATATCAATCAATTTATTTCAAGATTTTTTATGATTTTCTTTTTTTTGATTCATCCTATGTACATAATTCTCAGCCGATATATAAGGAGCCGTATTTCAATTTTTATCTATTCAAAAATATTCAATATAAATACCATAATCTGGCAAATAAAAATCTGGTTTATAAGTTCTTCTATCTCAAGTATCTGTTGTGTAAAAGTGTGATTTAGGCTCATACTCAACAGCAACTCCATTTGAAACTAAAAAATTAGCTATAAGAACTTCTCAATAACTTTTTACAACCACATTATATCACTTAAAATCCTTAATCAAAGTTAGATAAGACCTCTTAACTCTGTTATAATAGTCATCTAGCGTTTCAAACTCTTCAACTGAATATTCAGGACTACTAAAATAGAGTAAATATTTAGATAATATAGGTTGTAAAAATTCATCCTTTTTCAACCTATCCATAACCAATTCCATAACTTCCATCTGATCTTTTTCTTCTATTACTTTTTTACCAACAAATCACTTTCAAATTAATTTTTCTTCACCACTTCATGACCAGCAACATTGTGCATAATATTGATCTAGAATCCTTTTTCAGAATGCATGAAATGTGGAAACGGTAAACTTAAGTGCATCTTCATGTACACTAACTCAAGCCCTATTTAAAGAATCTACAATCCTTTTTAACATATCTTGTTGAGAACTTTTTGAATAAGTAATAACCAGAATATCTTGAAGTGGGACTTTTTTTATTACATGCAAATAAACTATTTTATTTTCTAAAGTCTTTGTTTTCCCTGTTCAAGCTCAAGCATTAATAAGAGTAGCATCTTCATCAGTAAAAATAGCATTTAATTGCTTATCAGTTAATCAAAAACCTTTGTCATCTAGTTGTTTAAAATAACCTTCATATTGTTTTTTTTCCTGATTTACAAAAGCATCATTATGATCATCCCTAAATTTTACATCCTCCACAAATGAAAAAAATAATCAATATTCTTGCAAATCTTTATGATACCTTTTTGTGCTATCATATAGAGAAACTCATTCGTCATACAAATTCCTATAAGCAGAAAAATTTAAGTACTTTCAATGTATTTTGTCTTGTAAGTGGTTTATAAATTCTTCTATTGCTTGCTTTACCTGCTGTAATTGTTTTTGATAATCAGCTTTTTTTTCTTTTCGCTTCCTTATTCAATAATATAATGTTACAATAAGCAATACAAATACTATTAGTGCTATTTTAAATCACATATTAACTCATCAACAAAAAATAATAAAAAAAAGATAAAATACTATAAAACTAAAAGAATAAAAAACACCTTAAATATTTCTAATTCAAATCCTTTAATAAAAAATTATCGAATAATACTAGCAAAATCCCCCTTAACCATACTAAAATTTACTAAAATCCTCAGATTGGATATCTTTCGAACAAGAAGGAACACTTCTTAATTGTTCTAAGATATGGCCAGACACATAATCATTGTCATGCATCTCTCGATCAATACAGACTCAAGAACCTTCTTCTGCAAGTTTTAAGTCTTCTATTTTTTGCCAATCAAAAGCATTATAATACACTTTTTTAAGTGACTTTGGAAATTCGACTCAAGTAAGATTATTCTGTCCAAAAGCTTGAGAACCAATCTCTTCTAGTCCTGAGAAAAAAGATACCCCTTCCAAATAATTATTATAAAAAGCCACATCTTCTATTCTCTTAACAGTATGTGGGATACTCAAAAAAAACAATTGATTTTGCTGAAATGCTCATTTTTTAATCTCTTCCACAGAAGTAGGGAAATTGAGGCTAATTATCTTATTTTTAGCAAAAGAATAAGGCTGCACAACTTCTACTTCATCTGGAAGATCCAATCTTACTAATTCATTCCCCATAAATGCTCATGTCCCTATTTCCTCTACCCCTGGAGGGATATTAACCACCGTAAGGAGATTATCATGGAAAGCATAGGCTCCAATACTCCTAAGGTCTTGTGGGAACTTTACACCTATCAATTTATTATGTGAAAAAACAGCATATTCTAATTTTTCCAAACCTTCAGGCAATACCAGAGTCTTTAGTTGATTATTTTTAAAGGCATATGCTCACATCCTCTTAAGTGAATTAGGGAAATGGATGGAGGCAATCTGATTGTCTGCAAATGCAGCATAACCAAGATACTGAAGTCCTTCTGGTAAAATAAGCGACTGAATACGGTTTTTTGCAAAAGCACAAGAACGGATCGTTTTCAAATTTTTAGGTAAATAAACCGAAATCAGCCTATTATCTGCAAATGCATCAGCCTCCATTTTTCGTAAAGTGGAGGGGAATGTTACTGAGGTCAACTGATTAAATTTAAAAGCAGAGTCCCCAATATGCTGAAGCCCCTCAGGAAACTCAACAACTTCTATTCATTTATCATAAAAAGCATAATGCCAAATAGAGAGTACTGGACTTTTTTTGATATATTTTGGGATGACTACTTTTTTTCAACACTTTTGAACATCATAATCTGAAATACCCCACCCTGTAATTTCCAAAACTTGGTCTTCTGTCACAATTTGACGCCAAACTTCACCATATTCAAAACATTCAAGTGGAGTAGCTCACCGATTCCCTAGAATAAATCTACCTTCTAAACGATAAAAGACTATGCCGATGATCAATAGTATTCAAACAATACAAAACACAAAAAAAAAGCGAAGATAGTTTGTAATTTTTTTAATCCGTTTTTTTAATCATCCAACTTGTTTATAGATATCCCACATTGGTTTTTAGTAAAAAAAGTAAAAACATATAACACTCACAAGAAATATAACGATCCAAAAAAATAGCACCAAAGACCCCGAAATCTTTTTTCACCCTACACGAATAATTCTTTGCTTCTCTCAGACACGAACTTTAAGATGTCAAACTCCAAAATCCCCAATTGCATCATATTGGATTTCGCTGACATCTTCTCATTGCTCATTTATAAGCCCTAGTTTCTTTCAACTTGGGGGAATATTAATTCTATCATATTTAATTTTACAAATCTCTGCTCATTTTTCATTAATAATTCCTCGTTTCTCTCAAATACGAACTTGAGCATATCAATCACAAAAATCACCAATTGCATCATATTTAATTTCACAGAGCTGTTCTCCTCCCCCATTTATAATCCCTCGCTTGCCTCAAACACGAACTTTAGCACATCAATCACGAAATTCACCAATTACATCATATTTGACTTCACAAATCTCTTTCCACTGCTTATTAATAATCCCTCGCTTGTCTCAAACCCTTACCTCAGCATATCAATAACGGAAAGCACCAATTGCATTATATTTGATTTTACAGACCTCGTCTCATCGCCCATTTATAATTCCTCGTTTATCTCAAACACGAACTTGAGCATATCAATCACAAAAATCACCAACTTCATCATACTTAATTTCACACCCCTCTTTTCATCGCCCATTTATAATCCCTCGTTTATCTCAAACACGAACTTGAGCATATCAATCATAAAAATCACCAATTGCATCATATTTAATTTTACAGACCTCGTCTCATTTTCCATTGACAATTCCTCGTTTGTCTCATATACAAACTTTAACACATCAAACACGAAAATTACCAATTGCATCATATTTGATTTCACAAATCTCTTTCCACTGCTTATTAATAACCCCTCGCTTATCTCAAATACGAACTTGAGCATATCAACAACGGAAATCACCAATTGCATCATATTGGATTTTACAGACTTCTTCTCATTTTCCATTGATAATCCCCCGCTTGTCTCATATACAAGCTTGAGCATATCAATCACGAAAATCACCAATTGTATCATATTTTATTTCGCCCCCCTCTTTTCATCGCCTATTTATAATCCCTCGCTTGTCTCAAATACGAACTTGAGCATATCAATTTTCAAGATTTCTGACTTCATCATAACTTCTCTTATTCCCTTCTACCCTTTTCCTTTCTACCTTTTTTTCTTCTACTCTTTTTCCCCGAGACGAAGCCTCTCTTCATAAAGGTAAACTAAAAATTTCACGAAAAAAGCCATATTTCCTTAATTCCAAAAAACAATCTTTCGTAGCTACGATATCAGCCATTGCATCATGAGCCCCATCAAACCCCCTACCAAAGAGCTTTTCATGCAACTTAATGAGTTTAGGTCGCTTTCCTCCTTTCTCATTTACAAATTGAGCAGTCGACCTCATCGTATCTACCCAACGAACTGCATCAAAATTAAAATTATTGCCAAGTCTTTTTACCTCTGAAATAAACATCCTTTTATCAAAATCTACATTATGACCTATTACATAGTCCGCACGTCCCATATAAACCAAAAATTCATCAATATAATCTTTCATATAGCCATAACCTTCTAGATCTTTTTTGTAAATACCATGCACTTGACTAGCTCAATAGGGTATCTCTCCTTCAATATTAATATACTGATTAATTCTTTCTAACTCATTAAACTGTCCCGTTTGTAGATCATATTCGCCATAAATTGCTCCAAATTGAATAATCCTATCCTTATTTGGGTTTACTCCTGTAGTCTCAGTATCAAAAAAGAAAAGTTTCATCTTGAAATACTTTACAAATGAAAATTTAAAATCTAACGATAGAGGTTTTCATTTCTCTACAGAAAGAAAATAACAATCTCCTAACTTAAATAGCAAATAACAAAAAGTATAATTCTTTTTTATTCTTCCATGAGAGTTAAAGGATAATTATTTTTCTTCATAAGCAGAATAATTTCTTCTATCTTCCCTATATTTAACATCCTTCCGATATAAGATTTTTTTATCACAACTCCTTGCTTATATATCTGTATCTCCCCTTCTTTTTTATATATTTTTACTTCAGCAACCTTATCTTTCCTTATAAGAGCAGTTGATACTCTACTTGTAAAAAGCGATCTTCAACCGCCTCTCCATCATATATAATCCGCATTAATAAACAAACGACGATTTCGCGGTCTTATTCCTCAAAATAAAAGATATAAAAGAATTAGTCAAGGCAGAAATCCTGAACATAAAAGGACTATCACAATCCCCCATCTTCGCCAATAATATCCCCACCAACTCCATTCAGACTGATCCCTGTCTGCATAAAAAATCTCTCATTTTTTAAAAAGAACTCCCTTGAAACTATACTCTTCCTCATATTTAATCTTGGGCATATAGATATGTTAAATGATAAAATAAAATCTGACCGTAGAGATTTTTATTTCTCTACGGACAGAAAAATTTTTCTCACCAGTGAGATTTTTCTTTCTCTACAGTGAGAAAAACTCTCTTACCCCAGAGAAAACTATTGCTGTTGAAATTTCATAGATGCAAGCTGCTTTTTGAGCTCTACTCCTGGCAAGAAACTAATCTTTGGCTCAATCGTTTCAGCACTAAATTTACCTTTTTCTTCTGCTCCCTTACTCGAGATAGTTACACGAAAAGTCCCAAAATCTCCTAACTGGAGAATACCTCCCCTCATCAGAATCTTGGAAAATTCCTCTACAAGATTCTGAATTACATTCCCAACATCTCCAGCTGAAAGTGAAGAGAGATCCGCAAGTTGCTTTGCCAGCTCTTTCTGAGTTACCTTATCCGCATAGATAGGACTCGCATACCATTTCTTTGGATCTTCTTTTTTTAGAGGATTTACCTTTTCAATCAGCTTAAACTTCATCATTGCTATTGACTTTTAGAAAGTAAAAAGAGACAAATGCTCAAAGGGGTTTTTAATGAATTGTTTTTTTTTTCAAGGAAAGTTTTCCCAGTTCTCATCGACACTTTTTTCACAACAACAAAAAAGAAGAAAAAAATCAGATTTTTTTCGCTTTTTTAGACTGAGATTCAAGAGGAAAGAAATCTCCAGCACTAAAGTGCATTTTGAAGCGTTTTTTTATCCTACTATTCTAATCTATAAGCAAAGAAGCTAACAATGAACCCCATCACTTCACTCAAGGAGAACGAAGAAGTTTCATTCTAGCAACTTCCGTGACATTGCAAGCCATAAAGAAGCACCTTTCTTCAAGAATTTTCTCAAATCAAAAAAAATCAAACCCCTGAGAAGTTTAATCCAAATTTAGACTCTAGGGGAGTCGAACCCCTGACCTATCCGATGACAATCGGATCGCTCTAGCTACTAAGCGTTCATAAATAACTCAATATATTTCCTACTTTTCTTTTTCTTTAGTTGATATTCTGCACTTCTTGCTTCAGACAAAGTTTCATATTCTCTCGTAAAGAGAAGCTCCAAAGGAAGCTTTCATTTCGTCGAGAGTACTTTTCAGGACTTATGCTGTGCGATCCTCCTTTCGAAATTATTTGTACTTCCTACATAATATTGCCCATTTCCGAGCAGGAGAATATATACCCATCACTTCATTTTTTATTTTTCGTTTAAAAAAAAATTAAACTCTTTTAGAAGTTTAATTCAAATTTGGACTCTAGGGGAGTCGAACCCCTGACCTCCTGCGTGCAAAGCAGGCGCTCTACCAACTAAGCTAAGAGCCCATATTTTCTCTAGGACTTAACCTCGCAAGCTGACCTATCCGATGCTAATCGGATCGCTCTACCAACTAAGCTAAGAGCCCACTGACATTTATGAAGTGGCACCTTCCTCCCCAAAACCTCCTGGCACCTGATCAGCAGGATTGGAAAGACTAAAAACACCAAACATCACCAATACTCAAATCACCATCGCACCGACACCAATAAAGACAACCAAATTCCTCGTCCCTCAAAGTGTCCTTTCTGCCCAATCATTCCTTCAGAACATCTGAACAATCTGATAAGAATAATAACACATCGCACCTCCGATAGCAGCCAAAACCAAACCTCAAATGATACGACCAAGCATTTCAGAATACAAGTAGTGATAAATAGCGGATAACGGGACTCGAACCCGTACAAACAGAGCTGAAGTCTGCTATGCTACACCAACTACATCATATCCGCAGAAGGCTATGTCTATGATGACACGACATCTTATATGAAAACGAGGACGAAAATCAAGAGATTTTTTGAAGATCATCTCCCCCTCCAGAAAATAAGCATAAAAAGCAAAAAGAAAAAGCTGATCTATTCCACAGAAACGCCTCTATTCCACAGGAAATAAAATCTTTTCTGAAGCTCAAGATGAATTCCCTTTGAAAAAAAAAGACGAAACCTTAAACTAGGATCAGAATTTTAGTCCTTGTACAATACAATCAAGATGAGCCTCGCAAATAAATACCGCCCAAAGACCTTTGATGGAATGATCGGACAGGAACATATCACCAATATCCTCAAAGCACAAATGGAAGTGAGAGACAACATCCATCATAATTACCTCCTCTTTTGACCGAGAGGAACCGGGAAAACCTCATCAGCAAGACTCATTGCAAAAGGACTCAACTGTCTCAACCTTCAACAAGGAAACCCTTGTAATCATTGTGCAAATTGTGAATTAATCAATAACGGAACAAGCCTAGATTATGTGGAGATCGATGCGGCCTCTCATACAGGAGTAGATAACATCAGAGAGGAAATCATTGATAAAGCACTCTATCCACCGACCGCTCTGAAAAAAAAGATCTACGTGATCGACGAAGTGCATATGCTCAGTAAGGGCGCATTCAATGCACTCCTAAAAACTATCGAAGAACCAAAAAACAACGTATGTTTTATCTTTGCTACGACGGAAATCCACAAAGTCCCTGATACCATCATTTCCCGCTGCCAAGTGTTCAATTACCGCAAAGTCCCAAATAAAGCAATGATCAATCACTTGGAAAAAATCTGCCAAACAGAGCAGCTCCACTACCAAGAAAACGCACTTGAGATCATCGCCAACATTTCAGAAGGGTGCGTGAGAGACGCAGTAAAATACGTAGATCAAGTCAGCATTTTATGAGATTTGAATGAGGAAAATGTGTCAAGATTTCTTGGAGTAGCAGGAGAAACAACGATCAAAAATTTACTTTCAACGATTAAAACAGGAGAAAGAGAAAAGATTTTCTCTCAGCTCGACGAACTCAACCAGCACGGGATCGACCTCGGACAATTCGCAAAACAAGCGATCTCCTACATTGACCAGCATCTGCTTGAGGACGTCGACTTTTTGCTCCACTGCTCAGAAATCTTCGGAAACGTACTAAGCACCCTAAGGCGATACCCATACCCACTCATCGCATACAAAATCGCAATCAATAAAGCCCTTGAAGCTGAGAAGGAATCTCAAAGCACAGGTGGAGAAAAACCTACTGAAAACAAAAAAGAAGAAAAAGCTGATCAAAAACCAGAAGTAAGCGTTCAACCGAAAGAACCAACACCTCAACCAGCAAAAGCAACAGTAGTAGAACAGACTCCTCAACCATCAGAACCTCCTCTTCCACCGCAAACACCAGCACCAGAAGAGCAAAAACTAGAGACTCCAACTCAAGAAAAAAAAGTATGAGCCGAAGCTTCAGAGGAAGAGTTCAAAAAACTCCGAGCAATAGTAATTTCCAAGCTCACCAAACCAACAGTCCAATCCAACCTAAAAGATCAAGCCATCATTGAGCAGATTGAAAACGATGAAATCCAGATCACCGTCATCACAAAAATTGCCGAGATGCTACTCAATAACGAAGAAAATAGGAAACAGATAGAGCAAATCCTGAGTGAAGAGCTTGGGAAAGCAGTTCATCTAACGATTAGCTTTGAGCATAAGGAAGCCTACTTCGCAAGGAAAATGGGATTATAAAGAAAAAGAAAATCAGAATTATCTCTCTTTTTTAATTTGAAGCCCACAAGGAAGTTTTTTATAGAGAAAAAGATAAGCATTAACACCAAAAAACAACGCCGCCATCAGCAGAAAAATAACAATCTTATGCAATCTATTCGTCCCTTGGAGAAGCATCAGAACCATCATAATAAGCGACCATATCCGAATAAAAGCCCTAGCTTCTCCTCTCGAAAATCCTAATCCCAAGAGCCTATGATGAAAGTGAGTATAGTCCCCATTGAGGGGATTTTTTTTAAGCACAAAAATCCTATAAAGCCCAACCCAAGCCGCATCAAACAAAGGAAGAGAAAGCGCCACTACCAAAGTCCCAATCTTATCTCCTCCAGCAACAGAAAGGTAAGCAATAGCAAACCCAAAAAACATAATTCATACGTCCCTCACCAATCAGAGCGGCTTGTACTCAATCACCGTATAAATCAGACTAATAATAAAAAGCAAAAAAGATAAATTCTGAACGAAGAGGAGCGATTCAATATTAGGGAAAGTCTCATAACTCTGGAAAACTACAAATTTTATCACAAGATAAATCGTCAAAAAACCAATCGCTGAGATTCCACTTCCTTGCGCATAAATTCCATCAAACCAATTAATTGCATTAATACAAAACATCGTCCAGACGACAAAAGCCAGCGTAAAAATCCAGCTCGGAATCGGGAAAACCAAAGATCACAAAACAAATTCAGAATGCTGATTCAAACCACCGATCCACACCGCCAGAAACGCAGCCAACACGTGAACAATAAGCCTCAAAATGGGAGGAATCTTTGGAAATTTCCCAAGATAGCTAAGCTCTTCTACCAACTCCACCACCCCAATCAAAAGTCATGGAATCAGAAGCCCGAGAAAAAGCGGCTCAGAAAAATAAGTAGGATAAATAACGCCAATTCCCGCCACGAGGGCAAGAATCACAAATATTCCTTGTAAGGTAGGAACTGGTTTTCTCGTATTTTTGAGATCACTACCCGGCTTATCCAAAACTTTTAATTTTCTAAAAAGAAAGAGTCCAGCAGTCGCAACCAGGAGCGAGATCAGGGCAAGGAATCAGTATTGCATCCTTAAGGGAAAAAGAAATAAAATCTGACTTTTTCCTACTTGTAGCGATTATAGTCCAAAAGTCTAGGAGAAATAACAAAATCTCTTGTAATCCCCCGTCTAAAAAATAAAAGGAAGCTGATTTTATCCTCAAAATAATTCAAGCACCATGAACACAGAAAGAACACTCGTAGTCTTCAAACCTGATGCAGTTTGTCGCGGGATCGTAGGTCAAATCCTAACCCGCTTTGAACAGGTTGGACTCAAAATCGTAGGAATAAAGATGAAAAAACCTGACAGAGATTTCCTCCATCATCATTACGAAACAATTGGAACTATGATCACTCGTCGTGGAGAAGAAACCTTCAACCTCAACCTAGAAGCCATGCAAAAAAGCCCTGTTATAGCGATGGTAGTGGAAGGGGTCGAAGCAGTAAGCCTCGTAAGGAAAATGGCATGAACCACAGAATCAAAAGCTGCAGCACCAGGCACTATTAGAGGAGACTTTTCTCATATGTCATTTGCCTATGCCAACGAAAAAGGTGTCGGAGTCCCAAATGTGATCCACGCATCAGGAGACAGTGAGGAAGCAGAAAAAGAAATCAGACATCGATTCAACGATTCAGAGCTCTTCAACTACAGAAGAGCAGATGCAGACTTCGTAAATTAAAAAAATTAAACCAGCAATTCCAAACTCCTTTCCAATAATGAGGAAGCCTCAAAACTCACCTGCTCGAGTTGCCATTCTGGAGCAAAAGTTGTAAGCTTCTTATAGTCCGGAGTGATCATAAAGATTGGCTTATCATGCAAAGATCTCCTAAAATAGGCAAGTGCCGATAGAGATTCGTGATCAATGCAGATTCCAATCTTTTTTGCATTTTTTACCAAATGTTGAACAGAATCAAGCCCCAAAGCCGAAGTTTTTCACAAAACGCCCAATGCAATACGTTCTGGGCAAGCATCCAAAAGTTGAGAAAGTTTTACATACTCCTCAAAATAACTTCCCATACCAATAAGAAGAAGCTCCGGATGATCAGGAGTAGTTAAAGAGAGGAACTCTGAATGATCAACCAAGTGTTTATCTACAATCTGAAAAACCTCTTCAGAAGGAGATTCATAGACATTTTCAGGGATTTCTTGAGCAGTAAGAGAGATTAAAGCTGATTTACATGTTGTTAAAGCATGTAAAAAAGTCTGAAGATCCAGAGGGAATAGGACGTCCTCTGCCCCCTCCAAGAAACGTAATTCGGGAGCGAATTTTCTACCAAAACTAGACACTCCCGTCCACGCATCAATCACAATAACATCTTCAAAAAGCTGCCCAAGAAAAGGTGTAATATCAGAAAAAGAAAGCTGATCCAGAATAATGAGTCAGTTTTTTTTCTTTGATTGACTCTCAAAAAAAGTGCTCAAATCTCTATCAATCACCGAAACCCCAAAAGCAGCCAAAGCAGGATTATCACTAAAAATCTGCTCAAAATGGATATTTTCCTGAGCCAAAAGATCAAAGAAATAAGAACTCAATACTAATTTTGAAAGGTTGACAGTATTCATAAAAGGAAGAGAAAATAAAAATTACATATCATAGGTCAGAATATAGGAAGCCAACTGCTTAAAAATAGGACCAGCAGTATAACCTCACCATTGATTCGTCCTTGGACGACGCACCCAAATCAAAATCACATATTTCGGCTCATCAACAGAGACTACCCCAGCAAAGGTTCCATTAGTTCGACCAGCTCCTCTCTTATATTTCCCACGATAAGAAATCTGTGCAGTTCAACTCTTTGCTCCAAGTCTCACTTCTGGAATATTTGCCCCATTATAAACCTCAGGATTATTATTCATCACTTCCCAAAGTCAAGACCTCAAGAGCTCTGAAGTTTTATGCTTAAAAATCTGCTTTCTCTCCTGTATCAAAGAAACTTCTTGTTCCAAGCCATTTTGTTCTTTATTAATAATTTTGGAAATAATAGTTGGTTTGATACGTTCTCCTCCATTTACTAAAGAAGCATAGGCAACTGCAAGCTGAATCTGAGTCACAGTCAATCACTGACCAAAAGCATTATTCAAAAATCTTGCCACAGAAACGAGATTTACATTGTCCAAGAATCCCTCCTTCTCTCCAGCAAGTTCAATTTCAGTAAATGATCCAAAACCAAGTTTTGTAAGATAATTATAAAAGGCATATTTTTGTATTCTCTGCACAATCTTCACCATTCCAATATTACAAGAATGGATAAAAGCATGGAGAAAAGTATGATGTCCTTCACAAACTTTCGAAGCATTCTTAATAGTATAGGTTCAAACCTGAACAGATCATTCATCTAGATACGTATCTTGATAAGAAGCTTCATCCATATCCAGTCCGAGAGCCACAGTAAACGCCTTGAAAATACTTCCCGGCTCAAAAGGACTACTAATGTTCTTATCAACAAAAACCTGCGGTCAAAAAACATTCGTGTTAATAAATTTTTGAAGTCCAGTATTCTGCCTTTCGGATAAGGTAGCAATCCTATAATCGTTTCCCGTAAAAATATAAACCGGCACATCAACATAGCTCAAATTATCAATCAAATGTGCATATTCCTGTCCTAATGGCATTAAGGTATAAGCATCATTATAATTATTAGGATTAAAAGTCGGAGCATTAACTGAAGCTTTAACTTGCCCATTTTCAGCATCCAAAACTAGAATACTAATCGCATCTGCTCTCAATTGCTGGAGTTGCTCATGAGCAATTTGTTCTGCTTCTCTCTGAAGTCCAATATCAAGCGTCAAATAAATATCTCATCCATCAGTAGGATGAACGATTTCAAATTCATTCGTTCAAACATTACCAGCCATTCCGGAGGTTCTTCATCTGATTTCTCCTCTTTTTCCTTTTAGCAAATTATCAAAATACTCTTCTACTCCATAATAAGCAATACCATTCCTATCTACATATCACAAGATATTAGACATAAACTCTCCATAAGGATAATACCTCGTTGTAAAGGGCTCCAAAATCAGTCCGTACAAAACAGGAATACCAATATACACATTAGCATCTATATTCGGCTTCGATTTTTCAAACTGATATTGAACTTTAAGATCTCTAATCTCTTGAGCAAGTTGAGGATTGAGTCAAGAAATGAGCTTAATATATCTCCAATCCTGCACTTCAAACAGACTATCAAAAGTTGAACTTATCGGATATCTCCATTTTTTGAGTAAAGATTTCACCTGATTAATCGCCTGCGTTTTATTCTGAACATTCAGTGGCACAATATAGAGATAATTCTCCTTTTCAATAGTAAGATAAGGCAGATTCAATTGTTTCACCTCCTCCAAAAACCTAGGTTCAACAAAATACCCCAGATAGTTTGAGGTCTTTTTTCCTATCTGAATTTTTTCATCAAGCCTAGTGGTAATTAGCTCCATAGCTTTCTTTTTCGTAAACTGCTCAACGACTTTATCAAACTGCTCTTGGTAGCCTGTAAAATCAAATGTCTCATACTCAGGCGACCTAATTCCACTTCAAAAATAAAATAATTCTGGCTGTTTTGGAAGTAAATCCACATTCGTAAAGAGTTCAACATTTTTTACACATTCAGCCTTGGTTGGAACCTTCATTCCATTTAACTCACACAAATGCTTGTAAATTACTGGAGCAACTAATTCAATAAAGCGTGGCTTCATAGGGGTTTCTGGAGAAATAACGTGCCCATCTTGCTTTTTTTCCGGGAAAACCGTCAAATCATTAGGATCAAGTGCCAGATCATAAAGTGTCAAATTTTCCGTTAGTTTCACTGGATGCCCTCCCTTATCCAATGCAAAAATATTCCCCCTTTCAGGATCAAGGAGCGACTCTCTATAGTGCAATTTACTGAGCTGTCTCTCATATTCATCATGCTTAACCACCTGCAGCCAAAAAAGCCTCAAAGTTAAAATAAAAAAGAGGAAACAAAAAAAGAATAATAATCCTGAATTTTTATCAGAAAACCGCTGTTGAAGAAAACGGAATGGTCTAAGAAAAACCGAAGACTCTGCTGAGTGGGAATGACGTTTCTGTGGTCACAAAACTTGCATAAGCTAAATTTCATCAGTTATCTGAGATAAAAACCTTTCGTATCATAGACATTCTGAAGCGTATATTGAAAATTCTTCGTATCTCCTCAAACCTTATTTGCCCAAAGATGCTGATTAAGCTGAGCAGTAAGAGACATTTTGATAAAAGGATTTATCTGCCCATTATCTATTGCCCGAGCAAAATCTGGATCTCTAACAGGAGAAATCTGAATATTCCAATGAACAATATTAAGATTATCATCAAAAAGATCCACCCATCAATCATCTTTATCCTTAGGAAGCTTATATCATGCATAGTTCGGGATATCATCTCCTTTACAAGAAAACTTTTGTCCATAATCACAAGCCCAAGTATCCACCTGTCCATCATAAACTTCTAAATCTTCTTCCGCCTTAAAAGCATGCTTTCTTCCAGCATCGAAGCCTCTTAATTTCAAAATCTGAATAGTATATCCAGTCGAAACCACGCCATTACGATCCTTATATTCTTTCAAAGTCCTTCTTAAAAAGAGTCTTCTCGTCTTATCATGAGAAATCAAATAGAGTTCCTGAACTCCATCAGAATCTCAGACTGCATCAGGTCAAGTTCACTCATCCCTATCATCAGAATCCCCAAATTCTAGCGGTTTATATTTTTCTGAAAGGTTAAGCTCCGTAACTCCATTAATCGACTGCCCATCCGTATCTCCTCTAATATCCCAAAAGAGCCACTTATATTGCCCATAAGACTGCCTTCCCAGATTACGATCATTAGGAAGATTCGCAGATTGACAATTATTCACAAAATCCAAAAGCCCCAGTCCTCCATTTGAAGAACAATAAGAAAGAAAATGCTGCTTCAGTTCATCAGTTTGCACTCTGGAAGAGTTTTCATTTCCATAAGCCGTAAATTCATTACAGTGCCCACTTGCATTCAAGCTCCACTGAAAATTCCCTCCTCTTTTGTTACTATTGCATCCGACCATCTTCCTATTAAAATATTCCTCATAATCAATAGTATAATCCTGAAAGATTCTCGCGAAACTATCTATGACATCGTTCGTTTGTTGAATCAGATTTTGCCTCGCATCATTCGTATTCTTTACTTTTGGCAAAAGCGTCATAATTCCATAAAGCGTCGTCAAAATAGACGAAGAAATTACGATCACAAGCGTCACCTCAAGCAAGGTAAATCCTCTCTTTTTCATCATCACTCAAAAAAACAAATGCAAAAACAAACGTACCCCAATGCTACAAAAGACTATTTAGCTTCTCCCTCGTTTTTTGCCCAAACCATCCATGACCAGCCTTATTTTTCTCCTTCCCTGTCACAATCCCCTCTTTGAGCTGAAACTGATATACCGCTTCAATAGTAGCAGGAGAGTATACCCCATCAATAGCAGAGTGATAATATCCTCGATTCTTAAGAACCGTCTGAAGAGTTTTTATCTGCTCATGATATTGTCCCTTATTGAACGACTGAGTAAAAGTCACCTTTTGCACAGGCAAAGCTCCTTCTGAAGAAACCTGCTGTCCTGTTTGACTGAGATTTCAAGTGAACGTAGACTGAGGTGTTTCTGAATCAAGCATAGCTCTAAAATTAGCCTGCAACTTTTTCGCCATCTGTGCATTTGTATCTTTAAAGTAAGAAAGCGCTGGTTCTTCAAGCATTTTTAGATTTAATCTTCCATTTTTTACAGCGTCAGTAAGAGTTTTCAAGCCTCTTTTCAATTGTTCTGCCTTTGCCTCCGTGCCATCAATATATCCCCCAATATTAGCACTTGTCGTTAGCAAAAGATTACAATTTACAGCTCAAGAAGCAGAGTAGAATTTTTTCTCAAGATCTGATTTTTTCCCCATAATATCTGCATAATCAGCATAAGAAAACAAAGCAGAAAAAAGATAATATTCTGACTGTTGAATATCAGTTGTAAATTTCTTCAAAAAATTATCTTTATGGATCAGATACTTAGCCTGAGTCGCATCATCTGGCTTATTTTTTACAAGTGCTTGATTAAAGATTGACTCTAATTCAGCAGAAAAACTCTTCTCAAGCACAGACTTTTCCTTTTCTATTGCTTTAAAAAGATCAGAACGACTATCTATCGTAGCCTTAAATTCATTAAAGGCAACCGTCACCCCACTCACAGTCTTTTGAAAAGCATCCAAATAATCGAGATTTTGTGCCAAACTTGTAAGCAACGTCTTATTATTTTCTACATACTCAAGAAAAGTTTTCTTGACCTTTTCAGTCTTGAGATAATAATCACTCTCAAGAGAGCTAATTTTCAGCGCTTGCTGATTATAAAAAGTATCAAGAGTATTCCCAAAAATCAAAGGATCCTGCTCCGCCATTCCAAATCCTAATCTCTTAATATCCCCATCAAACTTAATATATTCATTAAGAATAGAAGTTTTCAAAGCATCAGCAAGTTTATCAAAGTTTAAATTCTGATCCTCAGCAGGAATCGCCCCCAAACAACTTGCCGCTCTAAACAGACTCGTATCCGCAAACTTTGCAGCTTCAGTTGAAACCTTTTTGAGTTTTACCTTACTCTCATCAAGAGTTTTGAGAAGTTTATTTTTATGATTTTCCAACTTCGTTGAAAATTCTTTCACCTGAGTTTGGCTAACGTTCGCCGCCAAAATCGACGGGCTCAAGAGTAAAAGAGTAGCTCCCATTAAGAGAAATCAGATTTTTTTCATTTTTTGTAGAAAGAAAATAAAGAAAGCAAATACCTACTAGTATGATTTTCTCTCCAAATTTCAAGTAGAAAATCTGATTTTAGATGACAGGCAAGAAGTATCCCTTATTTACAAGTCAAAACAAATTCCCCAGAAAAGAACCTTTCATGGAAGAAATCTCATAAAAGCAGAATACCAAAATAAAGCAAGAAATCAGAGAAATACTTTTAAGTTGCAATCGTTTTCCAAAACACTAAAAAGACATCAGACTTTTATCTTTTACAAAAATTGATGACCCTGATTCCTACCGTCCTCGAAAAAACCAAAAATGGAGAAAGAGCTTATGATATTTACTCAAGACTCCTCGAAGATAGAATTATTTTTGTTGGAGAGCAGGTACATAGCGCAATGGTGAATACAATCGTAGCTCAGATGCTCTATCTGGAAAAGAAAGATCCTGAGAAAGATATCATCATGTATATCAATACGCCTGGTGGAGAAGTATATTCAGGACTGGCAATTTACGACACCATGCAGATCCTCAAGTGTGATATCCAAACTATTTGTACCGGACTTGCGGCTTCTATGGGATCGCTCTTGCTTGCTGGAGGAACGAAAGGGAAAAGATTTGCTCTGCCACATTCTAGGATTATGATTCATCAGCCGTTGATTTCTGGAGGAG
>ERZ773099.1225-NODE-1225-length-19413-cov-3.398802_pt1 | contig 19413 bp, 17 predicted proteins | sample MGYA00511120_ERZ773099 | MGnify/ENA primary metagenome ERZ773099 (study PRJEB29015, sample SAMEA2738012) | human oral metagenome | biome: human oral; feature: human-associated habitat; material: dental | place: China | collected 2104 ...
CACCCGCACAGCGGGTGGTTTTCTGTTTCGCTTCGCTCAACTGGCTAAAGCCGGAATGCAGTGCTGCCGGGCACAGCCAAAGTGGCTGTGCCCGGCAGACAGGAAGGAAAAGGCTACAGGCTAGAACTCGTAGCGCAGCGTGCCGAAGACACCGTGTCCGGTGCGGTGCTGTGAAGCCTGGAGGTTGTAGTTCAGGCCGACGCTGAAGTCGCCCTTGGCCAGTTCAAAGCCCGCGCCGCCGTCAAAGGTGAGGTAGTCCACCACCTGCATCTTCATTTCGGCACTGCTGTCCACTCCGGGGATGCGCACCTTGCTTCTGGCCTTCACGTCGCCCGTGGCCGGGATGACGCCAAGGTCCAACTGCGGCTTGAAGGTCCAGCCGTTTGCGCTTTCCAGATTGGCGGCAAGGGTCACGCCCAGGGGGAACGTCCAGATGGACTGGACGCTGCGATCCACTTCAAAGACCGTGTCGCCGCCGCTGGTCACGTCATGCTTGTCGGTCACCAGGCCCATGTAGCGCACGCCCACATGGGGGATGATGTCCAGCACGCCCGCATTGAACTTGTATTCCGCCTTGAGGCCCGTATTCCAGGCATGGCTGGTCACGTCGGCCTTGAGGTCGCGCATCTGCATGGAGGCGGGCAGATCCTGCTGCAGCTTGTTGTAGTTGCTGGTATAGCCCACATCGGCGGTGAGGCCGAAGTTGTTGTATACCCAGCCGCCGTAGAGGCTCACGCCCCAGAAGTTGAAGCGGTTGTCCGTATTGTTGAAGTCCCCGCTGGACTGGGCATAGCCCGCGCCGATGTTGAAGGCAGCGCCAAAGCGGAACATGTCGTTGACAGTATAGTCCGCGCCAAAGGCAATTCCGCCCAGGCTGCTGTGGTATCCGCCCTCAAAGTTGCCGGACTCCATGCCCCAGACGTGGTTGGTCTGGTAGAGGGGCATGAGCCACAGGCCCAGGCCGTTTTTCATGCCGTCGCCCGCGCTCATGCCGGAGAGGCTCACGCCATCGGCATCCTGATGCAGAGCCACGGTGCGGTGGCTGTCTGTACGGGGCAGGGCCAGGGAGGTACGGTTCAGCGCCGCGCCCGAAGCCACGTTGGCCACGTTCATGGTGCTGGCCTGCACCGCGCCCACCGGGGCGATCTGGGCTGCGCCCTCGATGGTGGCCGCGGCCTTGTCGCGATCCTGCCGACCGATGTAATTGTCGCTCACCGCGCGGGAAACAAAGCGCACGCCCGCATTGTCCGAATCGGGATTGATGCCCGGCTGCGCCACCATAGTGTCCACCAGCGTTCCCATTTCGTGAGACAGGCGGGGGAAGATGGAGGTCGCGTCATTGGCCTTCAGGGTCACGCTGTACGTACCGGTGGCCGCAGCAAACGTGCCGCCTGTGGCGGAAAGCAGGGCAGAACTGGTGGTCAGGCTATCGTCTGTCCAACTGTCGGCAGCCTTGGTGGAGGCGCCAAAACCGTCGGTGATGTGCACTGTGGCATTGTCTTTGCCGCCCACGATGTGCAGCTTGGCTCCGGCGTCCACGGTGAGGGTGCTGGTGCCTCCGCTATCGCCTGTCAGGGCCACATTGTCGCCTATACCTGCGGCGTCCACCACCAGCAGGGACTTGTCGGCGAACTTCGCGGTATTGGCAGTGGCCGCAGCGCCGCCGCTCGTCCAGGTTCCGTCCACGTTGATGCCGCCCGCGGCAGCCAAGGTTTGGGGCGCGCGCAGGGCCAAGGCCGCAGTAACGTCCTTGCCCCAGAGGCCGTGCCCGAGGCTCTGGTAGCGCTCCACTTCCTGCTTCAGCCAGCCGGCATCGGTGCTGCCCAGAGAGACCATGCTGTTCTTCCCCACGGTCATGAGGGCGTCCACAGTGCTGGACGCAAAGGTCAGTCCGCCCAGGGACGCGTTGGACGTATCGCCCGCCGCCACAAAGGGCGGGTCAAAGTCAATGCGGCCGCCGTTCATCTGTATGCCAGAGGCAACGAGGGTGCCCTTGCTATTGGCGTCGCCCACGTTGATTGTTGTGTGTCCAGCGCCCTTGACGCCGCCGTTGACCGCGAGCGTGGCGCCATTGTGCACGTTGATGGTGGTGCCTGTGGCTGTGGAGGCGTCAATGCCGCCCGTAACCGTGTGGCTGCCGTCCTGCACAGTGATAACGTTGGTGCTGGTTCCGGCGGTTGTGATGTCGCCCTTGATGGTGTGGTTTTTGCCTTCCACAATGACGTTATTGGTGCCAGTGCCCTGCATGGTGATGTCGCCGTTCAGCGCGCGCCCGGTGGAGTCCGCAGTGCCCAATTTCAGGGTTCCCGCATCCAAGGCAATGCCCTTCTCCTTGGAAAAATCCTGTCGCGAGCCGGTCAGGGTCAGCGTGGCATCGGTATCCACAGTGGTTATTGCCGAGCCTGTGATGCTGCTCACGGCAACGCTGGAAGAGATGGGTGTCGCGCTGCTTTCCACAACAGCGTCAGGCAGGGCGGCGTTGGCGGCGGAAAGGTCCTGCAGCGTCTTGTCCGCCAGATCGCTGATGGTTATACCGGAGATGACCCCGCGACTGCCCGTAGCAAAAAGTGCGTTTTTTGCTGCGGCGAGTTGGGTCAGGGTCAGTGCGTCCTTGTCCTGGAGTTCCAGGGTTCCGCCATCCCATACCAGAATTTTTTTCACAGTGCTCTTGAGCGTGGGGGTGTCATCAGTGCCTTCAAGCACCTCGCCATATTTCACGGCCAAGGTTCCATTGTTGTAGACAATGATACCCTTGCTATTTGTATGACCAGTATCACTGGGGTCAGGAAGTTCGCCATCAACTGCGGAAGCCACCTCGCCTGTGACTGTCAGCCTGGCGGGGGTGGGGTCCTTGCTCTGTTCGCTTATCAGCACAAGGCTATTGGAGCCGGCCTGGGTCAGTTTGCCGAAAGTCCAGTCTCCGTGCCCTACCCGGATGGCACCCTTTCCCGTGCTGGTGGTGGAAGCCTTGACTTCCGCCCCTGTCTGTTGCTTCACCGTTCTATAGCCATCAGTATTGAAGTTTATCCCCCCTTCCGCTTCCAGCAGGTTGCCGTTGAAAAACGTGCCCGAGTCCACGCCCTGGAACTTCTGGGTGGATTGTCCCGTGAATTTGTAGTTTGTACCATCAGCCAGTGTGATCCCGCCGACAACAATCTGGCTGTTCGGGGCCACTGTGTTGTGTACATCGCCGCCGGTGAAGGTCAGCATACCAGGTATACGAAGCTCAGCCTTCTCTCCCAGCAGGATTTTCCCGGCAGAGGCTGATCCGGTGCCAATGATGGCATCGTGTGCGATTGTCAGGTTTTGTACCGAGAGTGCGCGTATTGCGTCTGGGCCTGAGCCACCCCGCAAAGAGATCTGCCCCTGTTCCAGATTCAGAGTCTCCAGTCCCGTCAGAGAGCCCCCATTCTTGACCTCCAGTGCAGCGCCAGCACTCAGAAATCCCAGATGTGAGCCTTTCACCGTGCCGCCGTCAATGACGAGCTTCTCTGTTGCCAGCAGGCCGGTTTTGGGATTGTCCACTCCCGGCGTACCGATGTGCAGATTTTTCGCCGAGTGCAGCGCGCCGCCCGCCTCTACGGTAACAGTTGTTCCGGTCACCTTTCCCTGCCGCGCAATGTCCAGCGTGCCGCCATTTTTCACGTCAATGGTGGTGTATTTTTCCGCAACATTGTCCGCCACCGGATGATTGGCGGAAATTTCGACGGGGTCAGAGGCCAAAGCCGTGCCGCCAAGCAGGGCCACGCCCAGCAGCAGAGCGCCGAACACGTTGAGCAGACGGCATTTTTTCAGCACAGCCCGGTACCGCTGCACGAGCATGCCCAAAGCGCCTTGGGTCAATTTCATGGCAATTCCTCCTGAAAAAACAATAGGATTCAGTGACAGTCTCTTCATTGGCGAATAAGTACACTTTTTCGCCAGAGAAAAAGTGCAAAGAAAAAGAGGCAAGAGAAGAAAACTTTCTCTTGTGCTTTGGTAAAATATTGGATAAAAGAAGGCGTGCGAAAAGGTGTACTTTTCCAACAAAATTTCTGGCAACAAAGTGTACTTTTTCGCCAGGCAATCAGGATGATCTGCGGAGCGCCAGAGCCTGATAGCGAAACGTCGAGCGCGCCATCCCGCACCGTTTTGCGGCCTCAGCGGCACTGATTTTTCCGTTTTTCCAGAGCGTGTGCATACGAAAAAAATTCTCCGGCAGCGGGTTGGGCTTGCGGCCGAACCTGACGCCGTTCTTTTTGGCAACGGCAATCCCTTCCGCCTGCCGTTTGCGGATGTTTTCGCGCTCGCTCTGCGCCACAAACGACAAGACCTGAAGCACCACATCGGCAATGAAGACGCCCAGCAGATCCCTGTCCCGCCGCGTGTCGAGCAGAGGCATGTCAAAAACCAGAATGTCGACCTTTTTCTCCTGGGTCAGGAACCGCCACTGCCTCTGGATTTCCCGGTAATCACGGCCCAGCCTGTCGATGCTCGTGACGCATATCTGATCGCCGGGCCGCAGGCGGCGCAGCAGGGCCTGATACCGGGGACGCCGGAAATCCTTGCCTGACTGCCTGTCCGTATATGTGTTGTCGGCCGGAACACCCCAGCGGAGCATGGCGGCGCGCTGGCGCCTTTCGTTCTGCCCGACGCTGGAAACGCGGATATACCCGTAGACATTGCCCATGGCGTCTTCTCCTTTTCCCCTGTGGTGGCGGTAACGGATGCCGCGGGCAAGCCGGACGGGCCCAAAAAGGATGTGTGCAGCCGCGCCTGCCTGGCGGCGGTGGGGCGGTCTTGTCAAACCGCCGGGCAGCGGCTACCTTGGGCCATCGTTTTTCGCGCGCTTTCCGGCTGCCGCGCGCGGCCCGCAACAGGGACAAACTTTTTTGTCACATATCCGGCTACATCCGGCTGCCGCGCGCGGCCCGCAACAGTCATTCTTTTTTTGAGGAGCGTATGAGCAACGAACCGGACAAGATCATCTATTCCATGATCCGCGTGAGCAAGCGCCACGGGCAGAAAGAGGTGCTCAAGGATATTTCCCTCTCCTATTTTTACGGAGCCAAGATCGGGGTTCTGGGGCTGAACGGCGCGGGCAAGTCCAGCCTGCTGAAAATACTGGCCGGGGTGGACCAAGCCTTTGAGGGCAAGACCGTACTGGCCCCCGGATATACCATCGGATATCTGGAGCAGGAGCCTCTGGCCGGTGAAACGCGCACCGTACGGGAAGTTGTGGAAGAGGGCGTCAGCGAGCTTGTGGCCATTGCCCGCGAGTTTGAGGAGATCAATACCCTGTTTGCCACCGTTGCCCCGGAAGAGATGGATGCCCTCATGGAGCGGCAGGCCAGGGTGCAGGACGTCATGGACGCCAAAAATATCTGGGACTTGGATTCCCGTCTGGAAATGGCCATGGACTCCCTGCGCTGCCCCCCCGGCGACATGCCTGTCTCCCGGATTTCGGGCGGCGAGCGGCGGCGGGTGGCCTTGTGCCGTCTTTTGCTGCAAAATCCCGATATCCTGCTGCTGGACGAACCCACCAACCATCTGGACGCGGAGTCCGTTGCCTGGCTGGAACGCTATCTCTCCACGTTTCCCGGCACCGTCATCGCGGTGACCCACGACCGCTATTTTCTGGACAATGTGGCGGGCTGGATTCTGGAACTGGATCGTGGCCGGGGCATCCCCTGGAAGGGCAACTACTCTTCGTGGCTTGAGCAGAAGCAGAAACGCCTGGCCCATGAGGACAAGGCCGAGGCCGAGCGCCGGAAAACCCTGCAACGCGAACTGGAATGGGTGCGCATGTCCCCCAGGGGGCGGCATGCCAAGGGCAAGGCCCGGCTCAACGCCTACGAGGCCATGCTCTCGCACGAGAGCGAAAAGAGGGCGCCGGACCTGGAAATCTATATTCCGCCGGGGCCGCGCCTGGGCAAAAAGGTCATCGAACTGACCGACGTCAGGAAAGGCATGGGCGAAAAGCTTCTCATGGAGGGCGTCAACGCGCTTGTTCCGGCGGGGGCCATTGTGGGCATCATCGGCCCCAACGGCGCGGGCAAGACCACGCTGTTCAGGATGCTGACGGGGCAGGAAAAACCCGATGCCGGTGTGCTGGAAGTCGGCGAGACGGTGCGCTTTGCCCATGTGGATCAGGGGCGGGACTCGCTGACGCCCGGCAAGACTGTGTATGAAATCATCAGCGAGGGCGCGGAAAGCGTGCGTCTGGGCGGGCGCGAGGTGAATGCCCGCGCCTATTGCACGCGTTTCAATTTTCACGGCGCGGATCAGCAGAAAAAGGTCGAGGTTCTGTCCGGCGGCGAGCGCAACCGGCTGCATCTGGCCCGCATGCTCAAATCGGGTGCCAATGTGCTGCTGCTGGACGAACCCACCAACGATATTGACGTGAACACCATGCGCGCTCTGGAAGACGCGCTGGACAATTTTGCGGGATGCGCGTTCATCATCAGCCACGACCGCTGGTTTCTGGATCGCGTGGCAACGCACATCATGGCTTTTGAGGGCGATTCCCGTGTGGTCTTTTTTGACGGCAACTATTCGGAATATGAGGCTGACCGCAAAAAGAGGCTGGGCAAGGAAGCCGATACGCCGCGGCGCATCAAGTTCCGCAAGCTGACACGGTAGGGCGTTGGGACTTCGCGGCGGTTCGTGCGCCGCGCTTTCGGAAGATTTTTTTGTCAGGGAGGCACAATGCGTACGTTCAGATTTTCGGGATTTGACGCGGGTCGGCGTCTGCTGGGTATGGTTGCGGGCGCTGCCGCCGGTTTGTGCATCATGCTTCCGGCTGCCGCGCAGGCGCAAGCGCCCGGCCTTGCGGCTCCGGCCTCCGTCAGGCTGTCGCCGGGCGGCGGGCTGCTGACCGTGGCGCACAATGCGCTGGTGACCACACGGGACGGAGTGAGCGAAGTGCGGATTGTCCTGCCCGAAGGGGCAGAAGACTGGCAGGTGCGCATTCCGGGCAATACGGTTGTGCGCTGGTCATCCGCGCCCCATGTGCTGGAGCGCAGCGGCGGGGCCAGCTCCCTGCGGGACAAAAAGCTGAACGAACTGAAGGTGCTGCGGGGCAGCTTGGCCTCCGTCAGCGCCCGTCTGGCGCTCTGGGCAGGCCAGACGGAAAGCGGCGTGTACAACGATGTGGTGCAGTTGGAAAAACGCATGGCCGAAGCCGTGCCCGTCCTGACGGAGGAGAAGGCCGATCTTGAGCGCCGCATTGCCCTGCTGGAGCAGGAGTTGAAAAAACTGCGCGGCGGCCCGGCTCTGGGGCAGATGATCACGCTGGTTCTGAAAAAGAGCGTCGCGGCTTTTGGCGTTCCGGTGGAATACAGTTATACGCTGAAAGATTGCGGGTGGCGTCCGGTGTACATTTTTGACGCCCAGCCCGACAGGGGCAGCGGAGACGAAACCGATGTGCGCCTGATGGCGGAAGTCTGGCAGTACTCCGGCATGGATTGGGACAAGGCAAAGCTCACTCTTGTGTCGCAGGCAGAGGCGGGCTCGTGTCATTCGCATTCCGCTGCGTTCCTGGATTCTTGAGGCGCGTGAGCCTGCCCTGGAAAAAAGGAGCAGAAGCGCGGCGCCGACGGGGCATGCCCTGCAAGCGGAGCCCATGGTGGTGGAGTCCGCAGAGATGGGTGGCAGGCAAAGGGAGGAGCCGGCTGTTGTGGCGGATGTCAGCGGCGTCTATGCCACGTGGACGCTGGCGGCGCGCGGCCTGCCCGAAGGGCATTCACGCCTGCTGATGGTGGAGGATGTCTGGAAAGCCCGGCTGGAATGGCTCTCCCGTCCTTCGGAGCAGGAAAACCGCGTCTGGTTTGTGGGCCGCTACACTCTGCCCGCAGGGCAGGTCTGGCCTGAAGGCCCGGCGGAATTCTGCATGGGCGGGCAAAGCGTGGGGCGGGGGCATTTTCGCCCATCGGGCGATGAAGCCACCCTCTTTTACGGGGCAGACCCGCGAATCAGGGTCAATACCGTGGCGGACAAGAGGGAGCGCGGCGAAAGCGGCTTTCTCAAGAAAAGCAGCACCTGGACATGGGGCTGGACATATGAGGTGGTCAACGGCAGAGACAGGGCCGTTACCGTGCGCCTTGAGCGGCCCCTGCCCAGAGCCGTGGATCAGGAGATCAGCATTACGCAGGCCAATCAGCCGGAGGCGCAGGAAGACAGGAAAAAGCACATGCTTTTCTGGGATGTGGCAGTGCCTGCGGGCGGCAAGGCAGAGGTCAGGCACAGCGTGACCGTGTCTTCCCCCAAGGAGATGCTGCTTTTCCCCACCGCCCCGTAGCGCGCTTTTTCAGCGCGCCCGCAACGGATGGCACAAACCCCCATTTCAGGCAATGGGGGTTTGTTTTTTTCTGCGGCAGCGGCAGAAAAACTGCAATACTGTGTGCGGCCTACAAAAAGACTTTGTAGGCAATGTCGAACACTTCTCCAAGGCGCATGGCCATTGCCCTGGAAATGGGGCGCTTTCCGCTTTCCATGGCTGAAATGCTGTTTTGTGTGGTGCCCAGCCTGCTGGCCAGTTCCTGCTGCGTCCATTCCATCTTGCCCCGGAAACCACGCAAAGCCATAGCCGGATTCGCGTCAGGAAATACTTCCTTGACGCTATATATCTTTTCGCCATCTTCATTTACCCGGCGCAGCCTGAGCCCTGCAAGGGGAAGTATCCCGCTCAATGCTTCGAGAACAGCGTCAGCCTTGTTTGACGGAATGGAAAGATTGATCTCCGTATGGCCCCCGTTGCCGGGAAAAACCTTCACATCTGCGTTCATGGCAAAACTCCTATGCAAACCGGCTGTAGTTCACGCTGCCGTGAGGGCCGACATACCGTATTTCTGTGATGCGCACTTCCCGGTCCAGCACCTTCCACACAACAACATAGCGTGGGCGACCGCTGTTCAGGTGGCAGTGATGCACATCCTTGCCTCCCACGATCAGGCCATAATTGCGCCAACTCCTTTGCTCCGGGCCTTTGTGCTCCAGATCAAGGGCCAACGCAAGAACGCGATCCTGCATTGCCGCAGGGAGCTTGCGCAACTGCTTTGCCGCCGCGTTGGAAAAATTCACTGTCCAGTGAGGGGCATCGGGCGGATTTTTCATGCACAAAACATAGCAAATTTTGGTATATTGTCAACAAAAACATCCAGTATTTGATATGTTTGGAGTGAGATCGGTCTGGTACGCTCTGAAAGCGCCCCCCTGCCTTGACCGCTGTCTTTTCGTGCCCTATGCTTTTCTTCCGGCTGTTTTGCAGATGGTGTTGCCGCAGGCCGGGCGAATCTTCCCTGTTTTCAACAAAAAGGTATACATTTTCATGAATTGGGATTGGGACAAATTGCAGGAAAAACGGCAGAGGCAGGGCAATACGCCGCCTCCGCCGCAGGACGATTTTGACGACAGCGAGATCAATGAGCCGCCGCGCGCCAGGCGCAGTCCTTTTGGCGGACGTCCCCCGGAGGGGGAAAATCCTTTTGCGAAAATCCCCCGGATGAATCTGCCCGGAGGAAAGGTTGTTCTGCTGGTGGCTCTGGCTGTTGTGGGGCTCTGGCTTCTCTCGGGCATTTATATTGTCAACCCCGACGAACAGGGGGTTGTGCTGCGTTTTGGCAAGTACAACCGCACCGAAGGCCCCGGCCCGCACTACGCCTGGCCTGCGCCCATCGAGTCCGTCTACAAACCGCAGGTGACGCAGATTCTGCGCAGTGAGGTGGGCTTTCGTTCCGTGGGGCAGAGCGCGACCTTCCAGCAGGGGCAGGTGCGCACCATTCCGGAAGAAGCGTCCATGCTCACCGGGGACGAAAATATCGTCAACGTGCAGTTCAGCGTACAGTACAAGATCAGTGATCCCGTGCAGTACCTGTTCAATGTCAGCGCCCCCACGGCTCTGGTGCGCAACGCCGCCGAGGCGGCCATGCGCGAGGTCATCGGCAACAGCGAGATCGACTCGGCCATCACCGATGGCAAGCTGAAAATCCAGAATGAGGCCACCCTTCTTTTGCAGACGATTCTTGACCGCTACGGTGCGGGTATTCAGGTCATTGCCGCCCAGTTGCAGGACGTGCATCCGCCGCAGGAAGTCATTGACGCCTTCAAGGACGTGGCCAGCGCCCGCGAGGACAAAAGCCGCATCATCAACGAGGCGGAGGCCTACCGCAACGAGCTTCTGCCCAGAGCCAGAGGGCAGGCGGCGGCCCTCCAGAACCAGGCCGAGGCGTACAGCGCGACCCGCGTGCGCACCGCAGAAGGTGATGCCGCCCGGTTTGACGTGCTGCGCGTGGAGTACGAGAAGGCGCCCAAAGTGACCGAACAGCGCCTGTACTACGAAATGGTGGAAGATGTCCTTTCCCAGGCGGACGAAAAAGTGGTCATGGACGGATCCGCAGCCAGCCGCGCCCTGCCGTACCTCACTCTGCCCGGCCTGAGCGCCCCTGCGGCTCCCAGACTGCTGGAGAAGAAATAATGCGTGCCAATCCCCTGTTTCTTGTTGTGGCGCTGATGGTTGCCGTTGTCTTGGGCAGCCAGTGCTTTTTCATTGTCCACCAGACGCAGAAAGCCCTGGTTCTGCAACTGGGCGAGCCGCTCTCCCGCGTGTACGGTGCGGGGCTGTTTTTCAAGCTCCCCTTCATCCAGCGCGTCATCTATTTTGATTCGCGGGTTCTGGATTATGAAGCCCGTTCGCGCGAAGCCTTTACCGTGGACAAAAAAGCCATTGTTCTTGACAATTACGCCCGCTGGCGGATCATAGATCCCCTGCAGTTCTACCGGACCATGCGCACCATCCCCGGAGCGCAGGCCCGCCTGGACGACGTGGTCTATTCCCAGTTGCGGGCGCTGGTGGGCGCATACACGCTGACCGAGGTGGTTTCCTCGCACCGCGCGGCCATCATGAAGGAAGTGACCAACAAGGTATCTTCCCTGATGCACAGCTACGGGGTGGAGGTGCTGGATGTGCGCATCAAGCGCACGGATCTTCCGGCGGAAAACCAGCGCGCCATCTTTGAGCGCATGCGGGCGGAGCGCGAGCGTCAGGCCAAGCAGTACCGCTCCGAAGGGGAGGAGGAATCCACGCGCATCCGTTCCGATGCGGACCGCCAGCGTTCCCTGATCCTGGCCGAGGCGGCGCGCGCAGCCCAGATCGAGCGCGGCAAGGGCGATGCCCAGGCTGCCGGAATTTATGCCGGAGCCTACAACAAGTCGCCCCAGTTCTATGCCTACCAGCGTTGGCTGGAAGCCATGCGCAAGGCCCTCAAGGAAAACAGCAAAATGGTTCTGGCCAGCGACGCGCCTCTGCTGGCTCCGCAAAAATGACACGCAGCGCGCGAAAAAAAGAGCTTCATGCGCCCGCCGGATTTTCCGGCGGGCGCTCTGCCCGTGCGCGCTGGCGGGCGGCGGGTCTTGTCTGCTGCATGGTTCTCTGCATTCTTGCGGCTGCCTGCGGCGGAGGGCACACGGCGTCCCCTCCCGGTCCGCCTGCGGGGCAGCCGCGGCTTCCGGCCCAGGGGCGGCCGCAGGAGGCTCCTCCCGCCGGAGGGAGCGGCCTGCCGTCCGTCTGGCTGCCGCTGGCCGAAAAACTGGCCGCGGACGGCCTTTCCGGCCCGAGGGTGGAGGCCCTGCTGCTCACGCTTGGCGATACGCCCACGCAGTCGCCCATGGGGCGCAAGATGCGCGAGTTGTACCTGCGCAGGTTTTTTCCACGGCCGCCGGCGCAGGGAGCGCCTCCACGGTACTACAAGGGCGTGGTTTCCGAGGGCAATGCCCGGTTGTGCCGTGATTTTGTCGAAGCCCACAAGGAGGATTTCGAGCGCGCCGAAAAAACATATGCCGTGCCGCCCTCCATCGCCGCCGCGCTCCTTTTTGTGGAAACACGCCTCGGTACGGCTCTCGGCGATGTGCCGGAAAATGCCTTCCAGACTCTGGCGGGCATGGCTGTCAGCCGCACAGTTGAGGATATTGCCGACTGGCTGCCCCGCATGCCGGAATACGAAAAGCATCTGGACTGGTTCGCCGAGGTCATGCCCCGGCGCGCGGACTGGGCGTACAGGGAGGTCCGCGCCCTGACGGAATACATGTTGCGCGAGAATGCGGAGCCGGAGAGCCTGCCCGGTTCCATCTACGGAGCCGTGGGCCTGTGCCAGTTCATGCCGTCCAATATCGCGGTCTACGGCATTGACGGGGATGCCGACGGCAGGGTGGACCTGTTCACTGTGCCCGACGCCGTGGCGAGTCTGGCCAACTATCTGGCCCGGCACGGCTGGAAGGCGGGCCTGAGCCGTCAGGCGCAGCACGGGATACTCATGAAATACAACAAGTCCGTGGTGTATGCCAACACCATCCTGGCTCTGGCCGATCTGGTGGAGGGCAGGGCGGCCGCGCCCGCGCCGCCAGCGAAAAAAACCTCCGGGAAAGCGGCGAAGCGTTGACGCGCCGCTTGCCACGGTGGCATACTGCCTGTCATGAAAAATTTTTCCGCGCGGTCCACAACGCAGGCCGGGGCCGGAAAGCGCCCGCTTTCCCAACTCCCCCAGTTGTCCCTGCCCTGCGCCGCAGCGCCCGTGCCCAACGATGACGCCTGTTTCGCCCTTTGGGACAAATACGACATGCTCCCCAACATCCGGCGGCACTCCCTGCTGGTGGCCCATGTGGCGGAGTGCCTGGCCCGGCGCGCCCTTGCGCGGGGCATGAATGTTCGTGTGCCCGAGGTACGCGCCAGCGCGCTCCTGCACGATATTGCCAAGACATACTGCGTGCGCCACGGCGGCAGCCACGCCCAGCTTGGCGCTGCCTGGACAGTGGCCGAAACCGGCAACCATGCCATCGCGCAGGGCGTCATGATGCATGTGTGGTGGCCCTGGCCCCTGCCGCAGGGGGCGGACATCTGCTCCCTGCCTTTTTTTGTGATCTATGCGGACAAAAGGATCCGGCACGACCGCTGTGTTTCCCTTGAAGAGCGGTACGAGGATCTGCTGGAGCGGTATGGCTGCTCGGAAAGCGCGCGTGAAGGCATTCGCGAGGCGCACCGGCAGGGCAAAATGATGGAAAACGCCCTTGCGGCGCAGTTGGAGTGGGCTGTTCATGAAGATTCTTTTGATTGCGGGCGGGTGGTCGCCTGAGCGCGAGGTTTCTCTTGCCGGGGCGCGGGGCATGCGGGAAGCTCTGGAAAAGCGTGGGCATGAGGTGCGCTTTTTCGATCTCCGGGAAGAAATGGACGATCTTCTGGTGCGGGCTGCGGAACACGATTTCGCCTTCATCAACCTGCACGGCGCGCCCGGCGAGGACGGCCTTGTGCAGGCCATGCTGGAAAGGGTGGGCTGTCCCTACCAGGGTTCCGGCCCCGCAGCGTCATTTCTGGCCCTGAACAAGGCTGTGGCCAAACAGATTTTCCGTCATGCCGGGCTGCCCACAGCCGACTGGGAATTCCTGTCCGCGCGTCCTTCCGCGGGCTGGCAGCCGCGCCTGCCGTATCCGCTTTTTGCCAAAAGCAATACCGGGGGATCGTCCCTGCTTCTGGGGCGCGCGTGTGACCGCAGTCAACTGGACGCTGTGCTGGAGCAGATTTTTTCCGCAGGGGACGAAGCCATTCTGGAACCGGCGCTTGAGGGGCGGGAAGTGACGTGCGGTGTGCTGGGCAGCGAAGTCTTGCCGCCCGTGCTCATTGAGCCTCTGGCCGGAAAGTATTTTGACTACACAAGCAAATACACGCCCAACGGCGCACGGGAGGTGTGCCCCGCGCCCATCGGGCCGGAACTGACAGAGCGCGTCCAGCAGCTTGCTCTGGCGGCCCATGCCGCGCTGGGGCTTGAGGGCTACAGCCGCGCGGATTTCATTCTGGACGGCAGCGGCGGCCTGACCCTGCTGGAGGTGAATACCCTGCCCGGCATGACGCCCACAAGCCTTGTGCCGCAGGAGGCGCTGGCCATAGGCATGGATCTCGGCAGCCTGCTGGAGCGGCTCATGGCCCTGGGGCTGGAAAGGGCGGCTGCCCGGCGCTGAACGCCCTGCCGCGCAAAAGGGATGGGGGGATCAGTTGTTTCCCCAGCGATAGGGAATGGCCGGGTCGTCAGCGGGCAGGCGGCGGCTTTCTGCCGGGTCGTGGGCAATGTCCGCACAGTTGCAGATCAGGGCGGGGGAATTGCCGTGCGCGGCAAAGCCGTACCAGATGCCGGCCGGAATGCGCAGCAGGGCGTAATGGTCGGGTCTGCCCAGAAGAAGCTCGCGCAGGACGCCGTGGGTGGGAGAGCCGGGGCGTTGGTCATAAAGAACAATTTTGAGCAGGCCCGCGGGCACGGCAAAGGTCTGCCGTTGCCGCGTATGCAGTTTCCACGCCTTGACATGGCCGGGATGGACCTCGGAAAAATAGACTTCTCCCGGCCCGCCGCAAAAGTCCGCAAACAGGGGTGAGTCCGGGCGGAACATGTGCAGCACCGGCCCCCCCTCTGCGGCGATGACGGCAAGCGGTTGCAGCAGAAGGCCGTCGATTCCCGCCTCCCGTATGGCTTCCTGACGTGGCATGGCTGTTCCTTTACAGACAAACAGGCTGCTTTCGGCTTTTGCCGCCCCAGGGGGCGTTCAGGCCCAGATCTGGTTTCTCTGCCGGGCGGCGTTGACGTATGCGGCAATCTGCCCGAGGCTGAATTCCAGCATGTTTTGGGGCCTTTTTCCGCCCTGCCCGTGATAGAAGCAGTGAAACCATTCAGCAGTGTAGCGTATAGTTTCCGCAAAATCGAGGGTGGCCTTCCAGCCGAGATGGGCCAGCGCTTTGTCGCAACAGAGTTTGAGCAACGTGCATTCCTGCATTCCCGCCTGACCGGCGGTGTCCATCCGGCTGTTGAATCCCGGCCAGTGCAGGGCCAGAGCCTCCACCACTTCCGCCACAGTATTGTTGACATCCGCAGCAGGGCCGAAATTGTAAGCCTGGTTTTGCGGGTCAAAAGGCGTGTTTTTGCCCAGCAGGAGGCGCGCGCCCAGCCAGAGATAGCCGGAAAGCGGCTCCAGCACGAGCTGCCAGGGGCGTGTGGCCCAGGGGCTGCGTATCTGCACGGGCTGCCCTGCGGCCCAGGCCCGCGCGCAGTCGGGCACAATGCGGTCCGCAGCCCAGTCGCCCCCGCCGATGACGTTGCCCGCACGCACTGTGGCGCAGGCCGGGCCGTCCTTGAAGAAGCTTGCAAAATACGAGTGGGCAATGATTTCCGCGCAGCCCTTGGAGGCCGAATAGGGGTCGGAGCCGCCCAGATGGTCTGTTTCGCGGTAGCCCCAGACCCATTCGTCGTTGCGGTAGCATTTGTCCGAAGTGATCATGACCACCGCCCGCACATCGGGGCACTGGCGCACGGCCTCCAGAACATTGAGCGTGCCCAGCGCGTTGGCCTCGAAGGTCAGGGCCGGGTCTTCGTAGGATTTGCGCACAAGCGCCTGGGCGGCCAGATGAAAAACCACTTCAGGGCGAAAATGGCGCATGCTGCTCGCCAGACTGTCCCTGTCGCGGATATCGCCGCGCAGGTCAGCCTCCAGATGCGGGCCGAGGTTCATGGCTTCAAAGTGGGAGGGGGTGGTGGGCACGTCATCGGAAAAACCGCCCACCACAGCGCCCAACTGTGTCAGCCAGGCCGCCAGCCACGAACCCTTGAAGCCCGTATGGCCGGTAATGAAAACCCGGCGTCCCTGATATGCATCGGAAAACATGGCTATTCCTTGTTGTTTAGACGGCCGAAAGGTTTTCCCTTTTTCGGCAGTGCGTGTTGTGATGCCGGGCGTCTCACCGTGCTTTTTGCATCGAGCAGGGGGCCGCAGGGCTTTATGCCTGCTTGCCTGTCCAGAAGGCCCGGCCGTTGTTCCACATTTCGTTGAGTTTCAGGGAGTCGCGCAGCGTGTCCATGCACTGCCACTGTCCGGGATGCGGATACATGGAAAGCTGCCCCTCTGCGGCCAGTCGTTGCAGGGGTTCCTTTTCGAGGTCACAGCTTTCGTCTTCGCTGAGGTAGTCCAGAAATTCCCTTTTGAAAACAAAAAAGCCGCAGTTGATGTATTCGTCCAGCACGGGCTTTTCTTCCCAGGAGAGGATTTTCCCCTGGGGGTCCGTGCGGACTGTCCCGAAGCGGGAGGGCATCCGCACGCCGGTGAATGTGCCGATGGTGCCTGCCTGCTCATGAAAGGCCACAAGCTTGTGCAGGTCAATATCGGCAACGCCGTCTCCGTAGGTGACCATGAAGCGTTCGCTATCAATGTGCCGGGCAACGCGCTTGAGGCGGGCGCCCTTGAGGGTTTCCTGCCCTGTGTCGCACAGGGTCACGCGCCAGTCTTCAATGTGCGTGGGGTAGGTGGTGACGCTGCCGTCTTTCAGGTCAACGGTAAAATCCGTATGGCGCATGGTGTAGTCATGAAAGTACTGCTTGATGGCTTCTCCCTTGTATCCCAGGGGCAGCACAAAATCCCTGAAGCCGAAACGCGCGTAAATGGACATGATGTGCCAGAGTACGGGACGGCCGCCGATTTCAACCATGGGCTTGGGCTTGACCGAAGTTTCTTCCCGCAGGCGGGTGCCCTTGCCGCCGCACATGATGATGACTTTCATGGAGCTTCTCCTGCTGTCGCATATTGGCTGTGCCTGTGTCTATACCAGAGCCGCACGGGGAAAAAAAGACCCGCCGGAAAGGCTTGCCCACAGGCTGGGTGCGGTCGCCGACTTCGCCCAACAATGTCTTTCGCCGACGTTCGGTGCGTTGATGCGCATGCGCTACGGACTGTTTGCCTCTGCATCATGATATATCTTGACATTTCATGATGCCGAGGTATCCCTGATTCTGCGAGGTGCATCATGCAAACGACATCCGGACATCCGCAAAAGGTAAAATTCGCGACTCAGGCCGATCCTGAACTGCTCGCCATGCTCAGAAAAATCGCCGGGGAAGAAGGCAGGCAACTGCAATCCCTTGTGGATGAAGCCCTGCGCGAATACGTTGAACGCAAGCAGGGAAAAGCCCCCCTCAGGCATGTTGTACAGGCCCTGCACGCCAGCATGGGCCAGTTTGACGCTCTGTACCGGGAGCTTTCCAGGTGAGGGACTACCTGACACCCGTGGAAGTGCTGGCCCTGCACCGTGCCTTGATTGAACGCTATGGGGGTGCCAGCGGCATACGTGATATGGGCGCGGTGGAAGCCGCCGTGTTCCGCCCTCAATGCGGATACTATGCAGATATTGTTGAAGAAGCCGCGGCTCTTCTGGAAAGCCTGCTCATCAATTATCCCTTTATCGACGGCAACAAGCGTGCCGCGTTTGCCGCCTGTGACGTGTTTTTGCGTATCAACGGTCATGTGCTTGATGCGGAGCCGGACTGGATATATCAGCGTATAATGGTCTGGATAGCGGCATCGGAGGATCGCTTTGAGCTGATTGTGCGGGATCTGAAGGGCTGTGTTGCAAAAGTTTGAGGTGTTGATCCCTTCTGTTGCAAAAAACAGCTTCCGGTTTGCTGTGCCTGCCCCCGTTTGTCCAGGCAACGGGCAAGCTCTTCCCGCGAAGAGGCTCCCGTCTGCCCGAGACAGGCGAGAATGTGATCCTGGCGTTTGGTAGTCATGGCTCTTTCTTTTCTTGAGTATCATTTGGCAGAATTTTCGTATCATTTTTGAACGAAAGCTCAATGCGGAGGCCATGAACTGCTGGCGTGTCCGCAACAGGGACAAGGGGGTGCCGGGGCAGACGATCCTGCCAATCCGCATTGTTTTGACGCGCCCCTGTTTGCGGGTTGAAATTGAAGCGCACAAAGAGGCGGCATTGACAGTCGGCGCGGGCGCGCCGTATAGAAGCAGCGGCAACGGTAGCCGGACTTTCCGGCTTGAAAAGGGAATCCCGTGGAAAGCGGGAGCGGACCCGCCGCCGTAGGGTTCATGATTCTGCTTCACCCAGCGCCACTGGAAACGGGAAGGCCGGGGCGGAAGAACCAAGCCGGAAGACCTGCCGTTGCCCGCGGTCGCCGTGACAGGGACTGCGGCGGGCGGCATTGCAGCCGCTGCGGCAACGGGTTTTTGCCGCGGGCAGAGGAAATACGGGCCTCTTCCACAGGGTTGGGAGAGGCTTTTTTGTTGCTCTTCGGGCAAAGGGCAGCCGTGACAAAGGCAGGAGCGTCATGAGCCGACGCGCATTTTTTTCTTTTTTCTGCGCATCTTCCGCGCGCTGGCGGCTGGTTTTTCCCGCTCTGGTCCTGCTCTGGCTTGTGTCTGTTCCGCTGGCCTGCCTGCCTGGCCCGGCGTCTGTGCCCGCAGAAGATGTTGTTGCGGCTCTGGCGGCTTTTCTGGGGTTTGCGCCTTTGCCGGACGACTCTGTACACTTTCTGGTGGTGGGCCATATCCGGCTGGCACGGGTCTGCCTGGCCCTGCTCTGCGGGGGTGCGCTGGCTGTGGCCGGGGCAGCCCTGCAGGGCGTTTTGCACAATCCTCTGGCGGATCCCTTTACTCTGGGAATTTCCGCAGGAGCGGCCTGCGGGGCAAGCCTTGCCATTGCTTTCGGGCAGGTTCCCGGCCTGTGGACGCTCTGGCCCTGGGCCTCTCCTGCCCTGGTGGCTCCGGCGGCCCTTGCGGGCGCGCTGGCGGCTCTTGCGGGCACGCTCTGGCTGGGAAGCGCCCACGGCTCTTTCCGCCGGGAGAGCGTGGTGCTTGCGGGCATTGCCGTGGCCGCCTTTCTGGGCGCTCTGGTGGCTCTCATCAAGGCTCTGAACGAGGAATCCGTCACCAGCATCGTGTTCTGGATCATGGGCTCCCTGCAGGGGAGGGGCTGGGAGAACATGCCCCTGCTGCTGGCAACATTTGTTCCCGGCCTTTTGGCCGTGGGTCTGGGGTGGCGGGCACTGGACGTGCTGGCCCTGGGCGACGAGCAGGCCGCCCAGACAGGCCTTGACGTGGGCAGGGCGCGCTTCTGGCTGCTGGCCGGAGCCAGTTGCATGACCGCAGGCTGCGTGGCCGTGACGGGAATCATCGGCTTTGTGGGGCTGGTGGTGCCGCATGTGCTGCGCCTTTTGCTGGGTTGGGGCAACGGGCCTCTGCTTGTGGGCGCTTTTTTCGGAGGGGGGCTGCTCCTGCTCTGGGCCGATGTGCTGGCCCGCAGTGTGCTGTCGGGCGGGCAGGAACTGCCCGTGGGCGTGGTAACGGCCCTGCTGGGCGGCCCTTTTTTCGCCTTCATGGTGCGGAGGCGTTGATGCCGGGCAACGCTCACGCCATGCTGGCGGCAGAAAATCTCTGCGCCGGTTACGGCAAAACCCGCGTCCTGCACGGGTTGAATCTTGCCCTGCGGGCAGGGGAGTGCGTGGCTTTGCTGGGAGCCAACGGCAGCGGCAAAACAACCCTTTTGCGGGCACTGTCCGGGGGGATCCCCGTCAGGGCCGAACGCATGGAAGTGCTGGGACGGGATTTTTTTTGCCTGCGGGCCCGTGA
>ERZ773099.1228-NODE-1228-length-19397-cov-3.042446_pt1 | contig 19397 bp, 18 predicted proteins | sample MGYA00511120_ERZ773099 | MGnify/ENA primary metagenome ERZ773099 (study PRJEB29015, sample SAMEA2738012) | human oral metagenome | biome: human oral; feature: human-associated habitat; material: dental | place: China | collected 2104 ...
AAAGGTGGCGGAAAAGCTCCGTTTTGATGATTAAGGTTGTTGCTATTGGCAAGCGTCATGAGGCGTGGATAGACGATGGCCTAAAACGCTACTCTAAGCGCCTTGGTGGTTCATGGTCGGTCGAGTGGACACTTTTACCACATAGTGCTCGCAAGGGCCAGGAGGCGCGTCAGGAAGAGTCTGGGCGCATATTATCACGTATAAAAGACGGCGAATACGTTATTCTGCTTGATGAGCGTGGCAAACTCCTCGACTCCCCTGCTCTATCGTGTGCATTAACTGAAGCAATGGGGTCGGGTCGAGTGATAATGATAATTATAGGTGGTGCTTACGGTGTGGACGACACGGTTGTGCAACGTGCTAATCTTGTTTGGTCACTATCCCCACTTGTTTTTCCGCACCAACTAGTTAGGCTGATTCTCGTTGAGCAGTTATATCGAGCGCAGGCAATTTACATGGGACACCCCTATCACCACGAATAGCCACAGTATATATAAATTGACATACTATTGACAATTTATCACGTTTATGCTAAGTTAAATAGTGTTACATAACGTAATACAAAAATATATGGAAACACTAGCAAACATAGCAAACAAAATTATGACAGGTATCAGCCTGGCAACTGCCATGGGTGTGTTTATGCACGATGGTCGTGTCGATAGAGCGACAATGGTGGCACTTGATCAACCAACAAGTAGCGCACCTGCTTCAGATACAGATCAGAGCCTCGGGGAGCGTATCAAGGCGGTCGTAGAAGTCGACGCTCATACTCACCCTGATCACAATACTGCGAAAAGTCTGATCAATAGTTTTCAGTACCAATCACCGAGCGTTCCGCCGCGTAAAGAGGACGCCAACAAGCTCTCGCTTCGTCAGATCGAGATTGGCGCTGGTCGTCATGCGTTTGATAATGCTAACCTACCGATTCTCGACTAGATAGTACTTGTGTCAGATAAGACAACTAGCTCAGCTTCAAGGCGCTCAACAAGCGCCTTTTTGCTGGTGAGTTGTTTGCGTGACTCCTCAACCAGGTCGGCTGGCGCCTTCTCGATGTACTTCTTGTTTGCGAGGCGACTCTCGAGTGTGGCCACGTGTTGGCGAGTATCTGCTAATCGCTTTTCAAGATTAGACTGGTGCTCATAGAGAGTTTCGGTGTCGAGATCTAGCCAGGCATCACGACCACTGGTTGCTAGGCGAAGCCCACGCGGCTGGTCTACGCGCTCAACTGATTTGGCACGCGCTAGTTTCTGAATTAGCTCCACATTGTCTTCGACCAGAGAGTCATCCATATAGAGGATGCTGTAGCGTTCATTACCTGGCAGCTCGCTCATGACGTATCGAGCTTCGCTGACAAGCTTCTTCAGACGACCAAACTCTGCGGCTGCTAATTCGCTACACTCTTTTTGAGTTGGCCACGAATCCCCAGCCAGTAGGTTGTCGTGCCAGTTTAGGCTTTGCCAGATTGTTTCGGTGACAAAAGGTGCAAATGGATGCGACAAACGTAGTATCGTATCAAGTACGTAAGCGCTCATGCTGGCGTGATTTTCGATCTTGCTAGTCTCGACATACCAGTCGGCCACGTCGTCCCAAACGATGTGATAAACAGTTTCGGCCGCTTCGGCAAAACGGTATTCAGCGATCTGCTTTTCGATCTTAGCGGCAGCTTGATTGAGGCGGTGAACTATCCAGTGGTCAGCCAGAGACTTTGGTTTTGGGTCGATTGTTGGTACGATATCTCCAACGTTTGAAATGATAAACCGCGCCACATTCCAGAGTTTATTGCAGAAGTTGCGTCCAGCAACAACTTTTCCAGTGCTAAACGCCTGACTCTGGGCGGCTGATCGGCTAGCGATTATTCCCATGCGTAGAGCGTCTGAGCCGTATTCGGCGATTGCTTCCATTGGATTTATCACATTTCCTTTTGATTTGCTCATCTTTTGGCCGCGTCCATCAAGCACCATACCGTGAAGATATACATGTTTAAATGGAATTTGGTCAGTCATATACTCACCTAGCATGATCATACGCGCTACCCAGCGATCAAGTATGTCGAAACCGGTTTCCATGACGTCACTTGGGTAGAAGCGGGCTAGTTGTCCATTATCGAGGACGTTGGTAGTGATAAATGGCCACTGACCACTTGAGAACCAGGTGTCAAAAGTATCCTCTTCGCGAATATATGTTGTGTTATTAACTACAATACGCTCTTGGTCGACCTGCTCGTTGTATATCCAATCACTCGGGTCGCTCTCGTTACGAAAAGCTGGGATTGGAATGCCCCATGGGATTTGACGACTAATATTCCAGTCGCGTAGACCTTCTAGATAATTTGCCAGTATCACTCCCCTATTCTCTGGACTAAAGGTGATCTTACCACTCCTGATCGTCTCGATCGCACGTTTGGCGAGATTGTCCATCTTGATGAACCACTGGTCTTTGATGAGAGGTTCAATGACGCTACCGCACTTGTAGCAGTGTCCTACCGCGTGCTCAATATCTGATTCACCACGACAATACTCTCCGAGCTCGAGCGCAGAAAGTACCTTCTTGCGAGCCTCTTCGACTGATAGACCTAGGAATTGTTGAGGAACATTAATCATTTTTCCGTCAAATCCGATTACCTGAATTTGTTCTAGGTTGTGGCGCTCACCGATTTCAAAGTCGTTTGGATCGTGTGCTGGGGTAATCTTGACAGCTCCAGTACCGTACTCCATGTCTACGTATTCATCAGCTATGATAGGAATCTCACGATCGGTTAGAGGTAGTTGTACCTTTGTGCCGATTAAATCTTTATAGCGTACGTCGTCTGGGTGAACGGCAACCGCTACGTCGCCTAGCATGGTCTCAGGACGAGTCGTAGCTATGATTATCTCCCCTACTTTATCTAGGGTTGGGTAAGCGATTTTCCAGAGCTTGCTTTTTTCATTTTTATGCTCCACCTCGATATCTGAAAAGCTTGTTTGATGAACAGTACAGTAATTAACCATACGTTCACCGCGATAGATAAGTCCATCATCCCACAGCTTTTTAAACGTCTTGTAAACAGTCTTGATAACTTTTTTATCAAGCGTAAATACGAGATTGTCCCAGCTGGCACCTACCCCAAGGGCGCGTAGCTGTAGTTCCATATCGCCCCTTTTTTGATCGACAAAATCCCAGACTTGGCTGTAAAGCTGTTCGCGACTAAAGTCAAACCGGGTTTTACCAAGCTTTTCAAGCTCTCGTTCGTAAACTACCCATGTCTCAAAGCCAGCATGATCAGCACCGGGAATCAGTACCGCATCGCGTCCCTTCATACGGTAGAATCGGACAAGGATATCCTCAAGGTTGAATGAAAGAGCGTGACCGACGTGTAGGTTGCCGTTGGCGTTTGGTGGTGGCATTATTATTGCATACGGCTCGCCCTCCCCTGTCGGATTAAATACACCTGATTGCTCCCAGAGTGCGTAAATGTTTGGCTCAAATTCGTTTGGTGTGTAGGCTTTTGCTAGATTCATGAAAGTTTGATTTCTTAAAGGTTATATTTTCACGCGAAAAAAGTAGCATAGGAAATTCCTCCGTGGATTTTCACATGCAAAAATACCACAGTTAATACAGATCTTATTCCCTTTGTTTTTCCACGTGTTTGTGTTCAGCTCTAGTATACCACATTGTCGCTGTGTTGTCTGTCCTATAAAAAGGGTATAATAACGCTATGATTATAGGGAAAATATGTGACGAACCTAGTGTGTGGGACGAGATAGTACACGACCTTGGTGGTCATCCGCTCCAGTTGTGGGGCTGGGGAGAGTTGAAGTCGGCGCACAACTGGAGTGCCCACAGAGTAATTTGTGTGGATGATTCAGATAACACCGTAGTAGGAGGTGCACAGATTCTCGTACGTCCACTACCAGGGGCCTTTAAGCGAATTTGTTATATACCGAGAGGTCCAGTCTGGCGCGCCGGTGAGGAGTAGGGGGTGCTAAGTGCGATTACTTGCTATGTAAAACAGTATCTACCCGGGGTGGCGTTGACGATTGAACCAGATACCGACAGTCTTGTGTTGCCAGAGGGTTGGCGGGCGTCTAAGAATACAATTTTGATCCCTCGGACACTAATCCTTGATCTCTATAATGACGAGTCAGCACTTCTCGGAGCCATGACAAAAAAGACCAGACAGTATATCCGCAAATCAGAGCGTGAGGGCTTAGTAGTGCGACAGGTGAAGCGACATGGTGACATAAGGGCGTGTCTTGATATCTACCGTCAAACTGCTGAGCGTGCAAAATTTCCTCTCCACGACGACCAGTACTACTATGATGTCCATGAAAAACTCGGTGAATCGTCGGTTATTTTTGCCGCCTACGAAGGCAATAAACCGATTGCTTTCGTCTGGCTTGCTGTCAGCGCAATGACTTCATTTGAGCTATATGGCGGTATGAATGAGCGCGGACAGCAATTGCGAGCTAATTACATGCTTAAATGGCATTCTATCCGTACCTGTAAAGAGTGGGGGATTAGTCGATATGATATGAATGGACTACTTAATGACGGTGTCAGTACGTTCAAGCAGGGTTTTGCTAGTCATGAAGATATGTTGGTTGGTACCTATGACTACCCGCTATCATCGTTATATGTATTATGGGCTAGGGGGTTACCTCTGGCAAAAAAGATTATTCGTCGAGCCAAACGGCTTGTTAGGGGCTAGAGTTTAACTGCACCTTCGCGGTAGACGATGACCCGATTATTTTCATCAAAGCCGATGATTGTTGAAGGAGGACGGTCGCCGAGGTCGCCAGCGTCAACATAAAAATCCACTTTTTTGCCAAAATACGCCATAGCATCGTTAATCGTGTGAGATGTTGGCGCATGGGGTGTATTTGCGCTGGTTGTCATCAGGGGTCCAGTTTGGGCTAAGAGGGCGAGGATAACTGGATCTCTTGGGATGCGAGCCGCCATGTGGGTTTGTGATACTTTTAGATAATCAGGTAGTAAATCTGTTGTCATTTCTACACTAATAGCATTTGGCCAGTACTTGCTAGCATGGGTGAGCGTGTTGCTAGGAAAACCGAGTCTGCTTAGCTGTTGAATGGAAGCGGCGATAGTAGTGCCAGGTTGTCGTTTCCGAGTTTTTAGAGAGTAGAGTTTTTTGATTGCTGTCTTGCTAGTGGCCGCACCGACTAGTCCATAGATTGTATCAGTTGGAATAACCCCGATCTGGCCATTTTTTATCATTTCGGCTAGTCGAGGATCAGTGAGTGATTTCAGGTGGATTGGTTTACTCATTTTTTGACCAGGCAGTTTTTGTCATAGAAATACTCGGGATTACCTCGAGGGCGTAGGGGTTGGTAGGCGGATGAGCGATGGCGTGGTAATAGCCTAGGGCGGCAATCATCGCCGCATTGTCAGTGCAGAGGCTGATCGGTGCGTACTCAATATCAATCGGTAGGCGCTCCTTTAGCACCTCGCGTAGTTTTCTTGACGCGGCGACGCCACCAGCGATTACTACTGAGGCTGGCCGGTAGTTTTCAAATGCTTTAACTGTCTTGTCTACGAGAGTGTCAATTGCTACGCGCTGGAAACTTGCGGAGACATTATCGCGTGTAGCCTCGTCTAAGAGCGCTGGAAGCTTGTGAGATGGAAATGTGTGGTCTTTAACACATTCTGCCTGAACGGCCCTTAAAACGGCCGTCTTGAGGCCTGAGAAGGAAAAATTATACGGATGATCTAGACGAGCTTTGGGAAATTGATATGTATTTGGGTTACCTAGCGGTGCGGTACGATCGATTGATACGCCGCCAGGGTAGGGGAGTCCGATGATTTTTGCAACTTTATCAAAAGCTTCGCCGACGGCATCATCTTGAGTCTGTCCGAGAAGTTCATAGTCGCCATGGCTGCGGAATAACACGAGCTGAGTGTGTCCGCCTGATACGATTAGAGCAAGCATTGGAAAAGCTGGTTGCTTAGACGGTATTTCTAGGGGTTTTAACGAGACTAGTTTCTCTGGGCGACCATCTTCAGTGATAAAGTTTGCATAGACATGAGCCTCGACGTGATGGACTGGATAGAGAGGCTTGTTGTGTTGCTAGCGTACGGGCGGCAAGTGTGCCAACCAGGAGCGAGCCGATTAGACCGGGAGCGTAGGTGACGGCAATTGCATCAATGTCATCCCACGTACAGTTTGCATCTGTAATTGCTTGGTTGATGACGGGATTAATGGCTTCAATGTGACTACGAGCTGCAATCTCCGGGACAACGCCACCATAGTGTTTGTGGATATCAATTTGCGATACTACGACATTAGACAGTAAACGGCGACCGTCCTCGACAACTGAGGCGGCAGTTTCGTCGCAGCTAGACTCGATTCCCAAAACTTTCATGCATAGCAGATTATACCATATTTTTCATACTTTTTAAGGGATAAAGAGTGTTAAAATGGGTATATGAAGCAAACATTGGTGAGGGGAGTGAGAAAAGCGCTACCAAAAAGTACGGTTTCATCGCTCGAGAATCGATATCGTCTTCTAAGGGCAAAGGCACTATCGACTCGTTATGGCCACCCGGCACGTAACTTGCGCGTTATCGCCGTTACAGGTACGAATGGCAAGACGACTACCGTTAACTATCTAAACGAGATACTAAAGGAAGCTGGGTATAAAACCGCAATGTTTAGCACGGCAACGATTGAAGTGGCCGGTAGGGCGAAGCGTAATGATCTAAATGCGACAGTTGCCTCAACAGCGCGAATGCAACAGTTTTTCCGAACTGCAAAACAAGAGAAGGTTGACTTCGTTATTATGGAGTTTCCTTCTCATGCGATTCATCAACACAAGCTTTACGGTGTACTAGTCGAGATGGCGATTATGACCAATCTGACACAGGATCATCTTGACTATCACGGAACGATGGAAGAGTACGCGGAGGTCAAGGGTAGGTTATTTGCGTGTCAACCAAAGTATATTGTCTTAAACCGTGACGATGCATGGTTTGATTATTTTGATAAGTTTGTCGCTGGTGGCCAAAAGATTACCTATGGCAAATTACCTGATAGCGAGGCGCATATCGACAAGGTTAAGTTGTACCGAAAGGGAACAGAGGTGACGGTGACAATTGATCATCAGACACGTCTTGAACTTGCTACAAACTTACCGGGTGAGTTTAACGCCTACAACATGACGGCCGCGGTGGCTGCAGCCTATCTTTTGGGTGTCAAATTAAACGATATTGTAGAGGGGGTAGCCAATCTAGAGGCGGTACCGGGTCGGTTTGAGCGTGTCGTCGAGGGTCTGCCGTATGACGTTATTGTTGATTACGCGCATACCCCAGATGGCCTAGAGAAATTACTCCAAGCAGCACGAGCGATTACAAAAAACCGAGTCATTCTAGTTTTTGGTGCTTGTGGCGATCGTGATAAGGCTAAGAGACCGGTCATGGGCGGGATTGCCGCTTGTCTGGCGGATCGAATCTTCCTGACTGACGAAGAGAGCTACAACGAAGACCCAAAGGCAATTCGTGAGATGGTCTACAAAGGAATCGAAGACGCTAGAGGTGGAGCGATGAAAACTACCGAGGTAGCGGATCGTCGTGAGGCGATTGAAAAAGCTCTCAGTATTGCCACTAAGGGAGATACAGTTCTAATCACTGGTATGGGTCATGAGGTCTACCGGATCATCAACGGAGAGAAAAAGCCGTGGAATGACTCAGATGTTGTTCGTGAAATCCTAAATGATAAGCATTAGCTAGCGGTTGTGGACCAGTATGATTGGGTGCTGGTATATATAGCTCGAGAGAGACTAGAACCACTGTTGCTTCTTGAGTCGCCAAGACAGGCTGAGGGCGAGTCGTAGTCCAAATCTCTGCCAACGCTTATAAACGGTTGGATTAACTACAAGATCATAGCAGCCGACATAGTCAGTGACGTGCTTGTTGAAGCTTGTCTTAAACCGGCCGATGCCATATAGCGGGTTTGAGTCATCTCTGATAGCACTTGAGTGCGGTGCGCCACATAGGTCGTAGCTCTCTACTCCATGGGCTTTCATCCACTTGATCACCTCCCACTGTAAGAGATGGCTTGCCCCGTAGGTCACTTTTTCGCGCAAACTTGCACCGTCTTTATATAGTCCTTTTTTGCCGAGGAACATACAAAATGCTGATGCAACCACCTTACCGTCAAACCTGGCAAAAAACAGACTGCCGTGGTCGTTTTTAGCAAATTTTTGCCAAAATGTACGATAATACTGATAATCACGAAGCGAGGCTTCAAACCGACCAATCGCAGTGCTGCGAAGCATGTCAAACATGATTTGCATATTTTCCTCGGTAAGTGGGACAGCTTCGGTAACGATACCGTCCCTTTCGGCGCGCTTGAGAGCGTGGCGTCCTTTTTGATTAAAATTTGCAAGGATTGTATCTAGGTCGGGTGAAAGATCTATTATCACCGTCGAGTTATTTGGTTGTACTGGAGCCGTTCGCACTAGTCCGGCAGCTCGAAAGGCGGCGTGCGTATCGTCGGTTTCGAGTATCTCTGGCTCGAGCTTTATGGCAAACACACCCTGTTCATTTGCAAATTGCTTTAGTTCTGGTAGTAGAGACAGTAGTTCTTCTGTGCAAGTAACTCCAGGGCCTTTTGGAAAATACCAATAAATACCGTGGCCAAAAACAGATTTTTCGAGGACAGTTACGGTGATATTATCAATTACCAGGTATCGTGGAATCCAGCCACTGAGATGTTTTGTCTCAGCTAGAGCAGTAGACTGAAAGACATTGCCTCCGTCGGGGTTACTGGTAAGGAGCTCGTCCCAGCGCGCGATCTCGTCTGGGTTCGCAAATCGAATACTCATAGCCCTATTGTAGCAAACTAATCGATGTGAACGTCATCGATAGTGTCACCGTGTTTAGCGGCAAGCGCCTCAAGTTTGCCAGGGTATCGTAGACAAATCTGATTGATGAGAGCATCTTCCATAGGACCGTATTTACTGCTCAACCTTTTCGGATCTAGGCGTACCGCATTGTTTGGATAGTCAACCTTTTCTATACATTGATTCCAAAGTTTGCCAGGAATCGCACGCCCCTTGTCGTCAACTGTCTTATTACGATTAGCCTTGATATCAACGGGCAAGACGAAATCATGTTCGTATAGGCTGACTGTGAGTAGATAGTCTGTGCCAGCTGCGTCTAGCTTGCGACGAACCTCTGGGTTATCGGTGAGATGATAGTGGATTATGATGTTTTCGTACCTGCCGAGTATTTCTTCGGCTGAAATCTCGCCACGCATACCGCGGGTGGCGTCCGTCAGATACCTGAGTACTTCTTCTGCATCGTGTGGTTTTTCGCCATTTAGAGTTTTCATTATTTTGTAAGAGGCCGCGAGTTGTCCAGCCACAAAGTCAAGCGGAGTTTTGGGGTTTAGGTCTAGACGCTCCTTGAGTATCTCATTATAGTTAAGGACCTTTTGTCGGCTATAATTTATCTGATCTTTTGTTTTGCCTGATACGTGTCTATGGTTTTGTCGTTCTCGTTTAGCTTTTGCACGAGCCTCGATCAGCTGTTCTTGAGCGTCGACAAAGTCCGTAACATAGCCAACCGATAACAAGAAGGCTGCTTCTCCTGGCTTGCCAGCTTCGAGTGCGGCTTCCCCGGCAAGCTGTAGTTGTTCGGCTCCGCTACGTATCCCTTTTGGGTTACGGATAGAACGTGTCTCTGAATCTCTATAGACCTCGCCTAATAGTTTTCTTGCAGATTCTATACCCTGTTGACGGTATTCGTTGCTACGGTCTACCCGTTCGCCAGATGGTCTGATGTATGGTGGGAGTTTCTGCTCTCGTAACATACTTACATTTAAGCACAAACATGATAAAAAGTCAATACTGTTGTATACTGACTGCGTAATGTATCGATGTGTGTGTATATAAAAACCTCGATAGTGTCGAGGTTTTTTGTTAGCTCATGAAGTGGTTAGGTGGTTGGTTGGTTTCCTGATAGAAAATCAATTTCTTTGATGATATCAAGTAAGGCTTGAGCGCGCCGTGCCTCATCGGCGATAGCTTTTGCCGCTTCGTGTGCAGGTGCGATGAGGGTACGATCATCGGTTGAACGGATAAGCAAAAGGTAGGTGTCGAACTTTTCCTCGGCTGGTAGGTTGAGCTTGTCTACCAGTGGACGAAGCTCTGAGATAGCTTCTTGCTTGACGCCATCAAGCTCTCCTGGCATAGTCGGTGGGGCTACTGGGGCGGATACACCAGTCGTTGGCGCTGGCATGGGCGTTGCCATAGGGTCATCGGCAGGAGGAGCAGCTACCGGAGGCGTTCCTGGGGTAGTGTTTGTGTCTTGATTGTTGCTATTTGCATCAATATCAGCGTTGACTCCAGCGAGAACTTTTGCAAGCTCCTGGTCATCGCTAATCGGTTGTGTTGTCTGCGATTGAATATCCATGCCCACCTCTAAATGATTTTGTACTTATGCTTACTTACTAAATACTGTATCATGGATAGAGAATACTACGCAAGGGAAAAGGTAGAATATGCTTGACGATACAAATGTAATCAAACAACGTGATGTAAGTGGAGCACTCAATGTAGCGGCGACGCTATATAAGCAGGTCTCATATGACTGTCAACTTGTCAATGCGACGCACGATGGACGTGAGATTGCCGGCGTGATTGTGGCTGGTATGGGCGGTTCGGCGCTTGCTGCCGATGTCGCCAAAGTATTATTGGCACGCGATCTAATGGTTCCATTTGAGGTGGTAAAGGGTTACGAGCTACCAGCTTATGTGGGTAAAAATACTCTAGTAATTGCCAGTAGTCACTCCGGTAATACCGAGGAAACAGTTACTTGCATGAACGAGGCGCTTAAGCGTGGCTGTCAAATGGCGGCGATTGCTACCGGTGGTCAGGTAAAAGAGATAGCACAAGCACACGAAGTGATGTATGCTGAGATGCCTCATGATACTCAGCCGCGTATGGGGATGATTTATAATCTCAGGGCACTGCTTAGGATTCTCGTCGAGTTTGGCCTAGTGGATCAGTCAATTTATGATGAGCTAGCCGAGACAGAGCAGTGGCTACATAGCGAAAGCGATCTTTGGGCCAAAGAAGTGCCAACCGAGCGAAATTACGCCAAACAGCTGGCGCTAATTGCCGTTGGTAAGACACCAGTGTTTTATGCGGGTAGCTTGATGGCGCCGGTTGCTTATAAGTGGAAAATCAGCTGGAATGAAAATGCCAAAAATGTTGCGTTTTGGAACTATCTACCAGAATTTAATCATAACGAATTCCTAGGCTGGACAAGTCATCCTGTCGAAAAACCATTTGCTGTATTTGATCTCGTGAGCGAACTGGAGAATCCGCGCACACTAAAACGATTCTCACTGAGCGACAAGCTCCTTTCTGGCTGTCGTCCAAAAGCTACAGTCGTGCCTATCGAAGGAGATAGTCTACTCAAGCAGATGCTCTGGGGCTCTATATTGGCTGATTTTGTCAGTATTTATGTTGCGATTCTCAATGGTGTCGACCCAACCCAGGTTGATTTAATCGAGAAATTCAAAAAAGAGCTTGCTTAGCTCATCTTACACTATCTAGTGATATTGACGTAGTGACACGATGGTGTTTTTGCGAGCTGCTTTGATTGCTGGATAGCTTCCAAAAACGACGCCAACAACAGTAGCCATAGCAAAGGCTGTAGCGGCGGTTTGCCAGGTAAATGCGGGCGTAAAGTAGAGAAATACGCTGACCGAGAACGCCATTACGTAGCCGAGAATATATCCAAACAACCCGCCAAGTAGGCTAATTATCAGCGATTCCATTAAAAACTGAGCAGTAATGTTATATTGGTTGGCGCCCACCGCCTTGCGAATACCGATCTCTCGTGTGCGTTCGGCGACCCCGACAAGCATGATATTCATGATACCAATGCCACCGACAAAGAGTGAAATGGCGGCAATAGCAGTCATTACGTCGGTGATTGCATTAAATAGTTGATTGCTTGGGCGAGTAATTGCGTCTCCGGTAGTGATCGAGAAGTCTTCCTCGTCGAGATGCTGAGAGAGCAGTTTCTGCTTGGCCTGCGAAGTTAGCTCAGCCAGATTAGAAGCGTCCTTTGCGAGCAGGTTAATCTGTTGAATTTGTGATCTTCCCTGGTGAAATAGCTTACCACGCTCGAAGTTAATAATAACGGCACGGTTAAGGTCGACGTTATTGAAGTTAATTGGATTATTTGACCGTTTCATCACACCAATTACGGTGAATTGCTGACCACGCATCGTAAATAGTTGGCCAATTGGTCGATCGGTGTTAAAGAGCTCAAGCGATAAATCTTCGCCAATAACAGCTGTGGTACTGTCGGTGGCGTCGTCTAGAAACTGACCAGCTTTCATCGATACGTGTGTTACTTTCGTAAAGCTTGGCGTGGTCGCAAGGATTGTGCTGTCTTTGACAGTTTTTCGATCAGTCTTAAGTGAGCCGTCTATAGTCATGAGAGGGACGACCGTATCGAGATTTTTCATGCCGGTTAACGCCTGTATGTCGGCTTCCGTTAGTGTACTAACACTAAAAGTCTGCTGGATTATTGGGTTTATTAGGGCGTTTGGATCGCGCGTCTGAACGCTTGGACGAATAACAGCAATCCTACCGTCCAGTGCTTCGACCTGACCGCCGATCATCTGCTTGACTCCACCACTAATAGCTAGGATGCAGGTAACACTAGCAATACCTATAGTAATTCCTAGCACAGTAAGTAGTGTACGGACGCGGTTACTTTTTAGTGTACGATAGGCATTTTCGAAATGATCAATCCACATGAATGTCATGATTTCGCTTCCTTTTTAGTCGTCTTTTTGGTGGTTCGTTTTTTGGCAGGCTTACTTTTTGCTGTTTGCTCGCTTTTGGAATTTTTCTTAGCAGTCTTTTTGACGGTTTCTTTAGTTTTCTTCGTTTTCTCTAGTTTGTCGGACTTTTTCTGCGCACGCTTATGGCTCAATGGGATTTTAACTAATTTATCACTAGTCTTGGTGTTGGCGCGAACTTGGGTGTCGCTGGCAATTTTCCCATCTAGCATATTGATAACGCGACTAGCGTAGCTGGTGAGGTTGGGGTTATGGGTCACCATTATGATGGTGTTACCTTTTTTGTGAAGCTCGGCCAGTTCTTCCATGATTACATGGCTACTGCGAGAGTCGAGGTTGCCGGTCGGTTCGTCAGCGAGGATTATGCTCGGCTCATTTACGAGGGCACGAGCGATCGCGACACGTTGCATTTGGCCACCTGATAGTTGCCAGGGCATGTAGTATTCACGCTCCTGGAGATGAAATGTCTTTAGGATGTTGCTCGCACGCTCGAGTCGTTTGGTACGAGAGAGGCCTTTATACGTGAGGGGGAGGGCGACATTTTCTAGAATAGTTAAGCGGTTGATTAGGTTGAAGCTTTGAAATACGATACCAATCTGATTTGAGCGTACCTTTGCCTGTTGTTTGCTCGATAGGCGTTGGACAAGCTTGCCATTAAGGAGGTATTCTCCCTCATCAGCACGATCTAAGAGGCCGATGATATTTAAAAGGGTGGTTTTGCCACATCCGCTAGGGCCCATTACTGCGATAAACTCGCCTTGCTCAATTTTGAGAGTCACTTCATCGAGTGCGTTAAGAGCGGCATCACCGCGTCCATACTGTTTGGTGAGCTTTTTTAAATGAATGACTGGTGTTGGTGTGGTGGACTTTGCCATGTCTAATCTATTATAGTCAGGTGTTATGGCATAAAGCAACAGATATAAAATGTATAAAATACAACTTTTCTATTATAAACACAAGAGTGATAGGCTATGGGTTTAGAAAATTGATATAATATGTGGTGTACGGAGAGGTGACCGAGTGGTTGAAGGTGCACGCCTGGAACGCGTGTGTACTCAGCGATGAGTACCGAGGGTTCGAATCCCTCTCTCTCCGCCATGGGGTTTAGTGTGCGACTCTTGTCGTGATCAGACACTATAATTTTGAATAGTACTCTCCTAAGAGTTTTTGTTTTATGGGTTTATTGACCGATATTATGGAGCGATGCATAATAGGTGGGCTGTTTAATTTTTGGGGAGGTGACATGGGAAAAAGAGAACCGTTAAAGGCGTGTGAGAGGTGTGAGGTAGAGACTGAGGAGCAGGCGAGGTGGTATAAAACGGTTCTAGAGTTTGCTCGGACTGCGTTTAATGGCACGTATCCTGATGCAGTAACCTATGTCAATGTAGGCTATGACGCAGAAGAAGAGTTTCCTAGAGCCAGCTGGGATACTATTCATCTGGCGGTTAGTCAGGCGCGTCGAGAACTGGGCGAGGAACTCGAAGAAGAACTCTTCATCGACTAATCAGTAGATAATATTAGGTAGGTTCACGTCTACATCTGCAGTTTAGCCAGTGATGAGAACTTAAATCACATTAAAGGAGTTGGTCTATGAAAGACATTTTAGCTAGCAAGAGGTCGCGAGAGATTTTCACACGAGAGTGTCCTATGCTGTTCGGTCTTAGTAATCAGGTTTTTCTACCTACTGACGCGAAGCTTGATGGACAGGTGTCGCAAGCTATTGAAGAGGTGTTAGATGAGAACGACGGTATTTTGGATTGGCACTTACTCCATGATGCTGTTTCTGAGCGTACGGGGGCGGCTCAAGACCGTATTACCAGCCTTGCCCTGGCTCTAACTTGCTTTACCGAAGGCTGGCAGTGCAGTAAGCGTGAGGACTAGCTGTTTCTGAATAGCTATCTAAAGAGCGGGTGGGGCTGTAGAAAGTTTAGCTTGCGTCAGCAATTTTCTCTAACTCGCTACGCAATGAGCTTGGACCATCAATTAGTATGCGTTCAAACCCAAGTCACTTATATTTGCCGGTTTCGTCTGGAGAGTTGTCTAGTAAAATGGCGTCTCGATAGCTCCAGTCGTGGTCAGATAGGTATTTGTCAAAGAATAGTATTTGATCGCTAGGTAGCTTATCGTCTTTTAGGTAGCCTATTTGGCAAGAGTCGATTATATCATCAAATATTTTCTTAAGACTCATCGCGGGTACGGTGTAGCGGGAAAATGTATCCATATTGTCGGTTGCAATAACAACCTTTATGCCTAGTTTTTGAATCCTGGCGATGATTTGCGGTAGGTTGTCGATGCAAAAGCGCATATTTTCACAGCTTATCTTTAATTCCTGCTCAAGTAGGGAGCGATCTAGACCGGTATCCTGGCTCATTCTATCCAACACTTCTTTTGTGAATAATTTTCCCCTCATCCACGGGTCTAGTAGATCGCGATTATCTATAAACAACCATTTTCTTATGATTGACCAGTAGGTGCTATTTGGGTGTTTTTTATCTTGTAGCTGTTCCCAAAATAAACCATAGGAAAGGGTCTTGCTCCAGTCTATAAAAACTACTTTTTTCATGCATTACTACCCTCGGTGATAGGTGTCTAGTTATATCTTGGGTTACCGTAGCCCAAGTATACTTCTGAGAGATAGCTTTTGGTTGTATTCAAGTGCTCCGTATCGAAAGGCGCGTACCGCCAGAGCGAGAACGATTATAGTAGAGGTGATTAAGATAGGAATTGCTAGTAAAATCTCCCACGTATAGAGGTTGCCAACCGCATTACGCAGTAGGAGTGGAATCGGTGCCGTGAACGGAAATAGGCTCATGAAATGGACGAATGGACTGTCGGGCATAGAAACGAATAGGCTTGCTGCGTAGAGTGGTGCAAATATTAACATAAAGACTATGCCGATAAATTGTCCCGCCTCTTTGGCAGTTGGTACTGATGAGCCGATGAGGACAAGTAGGCCAGTAAACAATAGAAAGCTGAGCGTAAAGATTACCGCTCCGACGCTAATACGCGTCCAGTCGACTGGGATGCTTGATAGGTCAATCGCAGGCAGGTGGAGTTGTTCGCGGAACAAGAAGTAGCCCAGTAGCGCCGGTGCCACGATAATTATTCCCTGCAAAAGGGCAAGCAGAACAAGGGAAATGATCTTTCCGACAATAAGGGTGCGCGCTTCTATAGAGGTGAGAATCATCTCGATTACACGATTTTCTTTTTCTTCCGTTGTGCTGACGAGCATCTGGTTACCAAAAAAGGCAATTAACAGGTAAAAAAGAACCAGGAATATAGCTGGAAATATCATCTGTTGCATCGGGTCGTACACCTTGCCATCACGGTAGGTTGTAACGGTTGTTTGGGTTGAACCTTTAATCACAGAGCTTACCTGAGGTGAAACTGTACTTTGTACGGAGTTGGTGATTAGCGCCTTTGCAACACTCCCGTACCTACCGTTGTTAAATATACCAGTGTCTTTGCCGTAGACCTCAACAGGCTGTTTTGCTATGTCGACAGGGTAGTAGATATACCCGTCGATTGCACCCGACTTCACAGCCTCAATTCCTTGTTGTTTTGTCGTGTATGTAGTAGCCTTTAGAGACTTGATCATGTCGGGATTGACGAGGTGCGACTCATCGGTGATCGCCAAGCTGAATTGCTGTTTCTCTAGGTCCTTGACGGCATCGTTAGTTGATTTATTTGACATGAAGATAATGCCAAATATAACTACCATCATAAGCGGAAAGCCGATAGCCATCAGCCAAAATGATTTCTTTTTAAGTGTACGAACGACCTCGAATCGTATAACGGTTCCTAGATTATGCATTTTGTTGAGCCTCCTCTGTATCATTTTCACTGCCGTATACCTCTAGGAAAATGTCATCAAGTGACTTGCCTCCAAACTTTTTCTTGACATCTGCTACCGTGCCGTAGGCATAAGAAGTGCCGTCTTTGAGGAGGATAATGCGGTCGCATAGACGCTCTACCTCCTCCATCTGATGGGTAATCATTACAACAGTTGCGCCTTTTTGCTGGTATTCCTCGATTATATCCATCAACAATCTGCGGTTGACTGGGTCGAAGCCTTTTGTTGGCTCGTCTAAGATCAATAGCTCGGGGTCGTTCATAACGGTAATGCCGAGCTGGATTTTTTGTTGTTGACCACCAGAAAGTTTATCGAGACGAACATTTGCCTTATCCTCAAGCTTAACCCTCTGCAAGAACTTTTTTGCCTCTTTTAGAGCTTCATCGCGTGCCATACCCTTTAATTGCCCAAAGTAAATCATGACATCAATCACGGACTCTTTTTTGTATAGGCCACGTTCTTCGGGGAGGTAGCCAAGTTTTATGCCACCAGAGACAGAATATGGCTTACCGTCTATTAGTAGCTCACCGCTTGTCGGCGGATATATACCCAGCAGAGCACGGATAGTAGTGGTTTTACCAGAGCCGTTGCTACCGAGAAAACCAAAGGTTTCTCCGCGTTTGACTGTAAATGTGAGGTTGTTGATGACGTTAGTTCTACCAAATGTCATAACAAAATCTTTGATGGTAATAATATCTGACATACTCTTTATGATACTACACCCAAGGCTAAGCAGGATAGGTCTAGAGAGGCGTCGTATAGGGTTCGGTGGTGGCGTGATGTATATTGTCAAAAATACACGATAAAATAACTTGAAATCACTACATATAGTGTTTATGATTAGATATAGACGCTACATATGTAGTAGTTCACAAAAATAGACACCACTGCAAGATTATCGCGAAACTAGACTCACCACGCTAGTGGCGGTTTTCTTGTAAGCACATTTTTTGGGAGGTGCTGTGGTAGAAGAGGTATTGCCAAACATAAAATTAATAGGGGGTAAAAAGGATGAGCGATATTCATGTAGTCAAACGCGACGGTACCCGTGAGTTATTTGACGCAAACAAGATAAACCTCGCTTTGGTAAGGGCGTCCGAAGGGTTGCCAGATCAAATTTCAAAGGTTGTTCAGGTGGCAACAGAGCTGCAGCTGACACTGTTTGATGGAATTACGACCGAGCAGCTAGATGAGGCGGTGATCCATACGGCACTTCAGAATGTGAAGGATGATCCTGATTTTGATACGATCGCTGCTAGACTTCTATTAAAGAATATCTACAAGAATATACTTGGTGACTATAAGGATGAAGCTGAGCTCAAAAAACTACACGCAAAGCATTTTCCTACATATGTGAAGCAAGCGGTAAAAGACGGTCTGCTTGATAAGCGTATGGCGGATACGAAACTATTTGACCTAAAGAAACTTGCCGAGGCGCTCGACCCAAGTCGTGACAATTTGTCTAAGTATCTTGGGGTGATCACTAACAAAAATCGATATGCACTACGCAAACAAAACGGTGAACCGATTGAGACTCCGCAGTATACACATATGAGGATTGCGATGGGGTTATCGTTTAACGAAAAAGATCCGACAGCGACTGCTCTAGATTTTTATGAGCATATGAGCAAGCTAGACTACCTACCTGGTGGTTCAACACGTGTAAACGCTGGTGGCTCTTTCCCTCAGCTGTCGAACTGTTTTGTGATTGATGTTGAAGATGATATGGAGTCAATTGCCAAGTCGATTCGTGACACTATGTGGATTGCTAAGGGGACGGGCGGTATTGGTATCAGTATGACCAAACTTCGTGCGGCTGGTAGTCCAGTAAAGACTACCAACACAGTCTCTACTGGTCCACTGCCATTCATGAAAATGATTGATACGGCGCTTTTTGCGGTCAGTCGTAAGGGTAAAAAAGCTGGTGCTGCCGCTCTTTATATGGAAAACTGGCATATAAATTTCCCACAGTTTATGGATCTACGTGAAAACAACGGCGATCCATACTATCGTACGCGTTTTGCAAATATCGCTGTTTATCTATCAGATGAGTTCATGAAGCGTGTTCAAAATGAGCAGGATTGGTATATGTTTGACCCAGCCGAGACGCCTGATTTGACCGAATTATACGGCGAGGCGTTTAGTAATCGATATGCCGAATATGTAGAGATGGCGGAGGCTGGAAAGCTTCGGACGTTTGAAAAGACACCAGCTCGTCAGCAGTGGCGACAGATATTAATTCGTCTCCAGGCCTCGAGCCATCCGTGGATTACCTGGAAAGACTCGATCAATCTGCGTGCACTAAATAATAATGTCAGTACGATTCACTCGTCAAACCTCTGTACAGAGATCACGCTTCCAAACGACGCTAAGAATATATCAGTCTGTAATCTTATCAGCATTAACCTTAGTGCACACCTTGACGTCACTACAAAGAAGTGGGATTGGAAACGCCTTGAGAGTGCCACTCGTAGTGCGATTCGTCAGCTTGATAACCTCTGTGATGTAACTGATACGCCGATTCCAGAGGCTCTTAATTCGATTAATACGACTCGTGCGCTGGGGCTTGGTATTATGGGCTTTACGGATATTGTCGAAAAACTTGGCTATAGCTACGAGTCAGAAGAAGCTTATGACACGATTGATCAGCTAGCTGAGTTTATCAGCTACTATGCGATTGATGAGTCAGCAAATCTCGCACGAACAAGAGGTAGTTATCCT
>ERZ773099.1230-NODE-1230-length-19350-cov-12.609951_pt1 | contig 19350 bp, 19 predicted proteins | sample MGYA00511120_ERZ773099 | MGnify/ENA primary metagenome ERZ773099 (study PRJEB29015, sample SAMEA2738012) | human oral metagenome | biome: human oral; feature: human-associated habitat; material: dental | place: China | collected 2104 ...
ACCAGGCCATCATCCGGGCCTACGCCCTGAGCGCCGCCCAGGACATCGCCGAATTCTGAACGACACCGCCGGTCATTATCACGACAAGGAGCAATCCGCCATGAGCACCATCACCAATAGCATCGACCACGCCACTGGCACTGGTCTTGGCCTCGTAGCCTTCATCGTCCTGGCCGTCGTCGCGGCCCTAGTCCTGCTGGTCGCCGTCTTGATCCTGTTGCGCCCGACCCGGCGGAAGGGCAACAGCAGGCCGCCGGCCCGGCAGTCGCGGCCGCTGCGCCCGCCCGCTATCGACGCCGATCGGGCGCAGGAGCAATGGGACATCGCCCGCCGCGCCGCCGCGCTCAAGTGGCAGCAGGACTAGGCCGCCCTGCAAGCCGCCCGTGCCATACAGCGGGCGGCACGACGGTATGGGAATGAGTAAGACCCTCCTGGTCTTGTCGTGGCGGGGTGTTGTGGAAAGTACAGCGGGTATTTTGGCGGCCGTCTTCTGCCGGCCCGCTCCGGTGCGGCCGCCCGGGTGATTATCCGGTCGGCGGGGTTCGGGGTCGGCTGGCCGTGGGTGTCGGGTCGGTTGGTGTTGCGGGATGGGTGGGGGTTCACAGGATCGGGTTCCGGGTTCGTAATGGGGTGTGAGGGCGGTTGTCTTCCGTCCGGAAACAGTAAAGGTAATCGTAACTAATTGAGAAGGGAGTCTATTATGAGTGACGAGACGAGGAAACGAGTGGCCGGGGCGGTGCGCGAGCCGCAGCCCGGCGCGTATAGGGCGGTGCTGGCCGACCCGCCGTGGCGGTCGCAGCAGACGGGGCGCTTCGGAGCGGTCCAGCATTACGCCCTGATGTCGGATGAGCGCATCCTGGGTCTGGGCGCGGCGGTGCGCGAGGTGGCGGCGGAGCAGTCGTTCTGCTTCTTGTGGGTGACCACGGCGACGGTGCCGCTGGGTATCCGGGTGCTGGAGTCCTGGGGGTTCGCCTACACCAGCTTCTACTTCTGGGCCAAGCCGCGCTACAGCCTGGGCCATACCTTCCGCAATGCCGGGGAGCTGCTGCTTCTGGGGGTGCGGGGTCGGGCCAAGGTGGCCTTCCGCTGCCAGCCCAACTGGGGGTTCCACCCGTTGCAGGAGCACTCGCACAAGCCGGAGGAGATCCACCAGATCGTGGAGCGCCTGGTCGGCGAGGGCCCGTACCTGGAGCTGTTCGCCCGCCGTCCGGCGCCGTCCCGCCGCCACTGGGACGTCTGGGGCGCGGAGGTGGACTCGACCGTCTCCCTGGCCCGCTGGGGCTACCGGGTGCCCGGCGACGCCAGGGCGACGGGGCCTGCGACGGATTCGAAGGAGCGGTCATGAAAGGAGCAGATGATGTCGAGTTCGCACGGGCCCGGGGGTTTGGCGGCCGCCTTCTTCCGCAGCTGCCTGTACGTCTTCGCCGGGGTGGTGCTGCTGGTCTGGGCGGTCGAGCTGGCCTGCCGCTACTGGTGGGTCCTGGTCCTGGGCGCGGGAGCCGGTGCGGGTGCGGCCATCTGGCGATGGCGCGCCCGTCGCTGGTGAGAAGAGTGAGGAGAACACCATGAGCCGCCGCAGTCACAGCCGGCCTCGTCGCTTCCGGGCGGTGCCCTCCTGGCGAGGCCGGGTGGATATGGAGGTGCTGGCGCGGGCCCTGCTGCTCCTGGCCCTCGACCTGTCCGGACACGACGACGAGAACGAAACAGGCAACAAGGCCGGCGGCGGGCCCGGGGAGACGCGCCCTTCCGATGGGCGGCCCGGCGGCCGGGACCTCGTCGCGGACGGGACCGAAGGGGGTGTGTCATGAGCGTCGACTGGCAGTGGCAGGAGATGACATGGCACCGGACCATCACACCGGCCGCGGCCGGGGCCGGGTTGGAGCGGTTGGCCACGGCCGTCGAGCTGGGGCCGGTGGTCCTGGAGCTGCGGGTCGGGGCCGAGGGGGCGCACTGGCTGGTCGGCACCGGGACGCACCGGGGGCGCGGGGCGGCGGAGCTGCTGTCCGGGCTCCTGCCGGTGAGAGTGCACCCGCCGGCCGAAGGGCGCCGACCGGTGAGCCGGGCGGCGCGACTGCTGGCGGCGGGCGATTGCGTCAGCGACCTGCCGGAGCGCGTCGCGGCGGCGGTGCGGGCCCTGTACGCCGCCATGACCGGCTTGTCCGGCGAGCAGGGGCTGGTCGTCCAGCTGCTGCTGGGGCGCCGGCTCAGCCCGGCGTTCTTCACCCGCCCGCAGACCCCGCTGTGGTACCAGCTGCTCAACGGCTACGACACCCCACCATCGTCGCATCGGGCGGCCAAGCCCGCGGACGAGCAACACGGTGCGGCGGCCTGCCTGCGCCTGGGGTGCATCGGAGGGCCGGACTGGGCGCACCGGCGCCTCGTCCGGCTGCTGGGAGCGCTGCGGGTGGTCGAGACAGCCCGGGCCCGCTTGCGCCTCAGCGGCGAGGCGCCCGAGCGACTGGATGAAGCGGCGCGTCCCTGGCGCTACCCGCTGCGGCTGCGCTCTGGCCAGCTGGCGGCCCTGTCTGGCTGGCCCATCGGCGAGCCGCCGCTGCCGCTGCTGGGCGGATTGCACCCGCACCTGGTCGCTCCGCCGCCCGAGACGGGGTCGGGATCGAGTCGCCGGGTGATCGGCGTCGGCGCGGCGCCGGGCAGCGGGCGGACACGGGTGCGCCTGCCCATCCAGGACGCCGTCTACCACACCCACCTGCTGGGGCCGACCGGAGTGGGCAAGTCCACGCTCATGCTCTCGCTGGCACTGGCCGACGCCGCCGAGGGGCGGGGCCTGCTGCTGCTCGACCCCAAGGGCGACCTGGCCGCCGACCTGCTGGCGCGCATCCCCGAGCAGCGGGCCGACGACGTGGTGGTCATCGACCCGGCCAACCCGGCGCCGGTCGGACTCAACCCCCTGGCCGGACCCGAGCACCAGGCGCCGGCCACCGCCGAGGCGCTGGTGGCGATCCTGGCCGCCCTGTTCAAGGACAACTGGGGCATCCGCACCGCCGACGTCCTGTCCGCCGCCCTGCTGACACTGGCCCGCACCCCGGGAGCCAACCTGCTGTGGCTGGTGCCACTGCTGACCAACCCGGCCTTCCGCCGCCGCGTACTGGCCATGGGACCGCCCGACCCGCTGGGCACCGGCGCCTTCTGGGCGGCCTACGAGGCCAAGAGGCCCCAAGGGCAGGCCACTGAGATCGCACCGGTGCTCAACAAGCTGCGCCAGCTCATCATGCGCCCCGGCCTGCGGGCGGTGCTCGGCCAGAGCACCCCGCGATTGGACCTGCGCGACATCCTCACCAGGCGGCGCATCGTGGTGGTCAACCTCAACCGCGCCCGCCTCGGCGCCGGAGCGGCCCGACTGCTGGGCAGCCTGCTGCTGGCGCAGCTGTGGCACCACCTGCTGTCCCGCCAGGCGATGGTGCCCGAGCGGCGCCACATCATCAGCGTATTCATCGACGAGGTGCACGACTTCCTGGCCGGACTGCCCGACGACCTGTCCGACGCCCTGGCGCAGTCCCGCTCCCTGGGAGCCGCCTTCCACCTGGCCCACCAGTACCGCGCCCAACTGAGCCCGCAGATGATCCAGGCCATCGAGACCAACGCCCGCAACAAGATCTACTTCAACCTGTCCGGCACCGACGCCGCCGCATCCGCCCGCCTGGCACCCGGCCTGGAGGCCGCCGACTTCCAACTGCTGGGCCGGTATAGAGCCTACGCCCACCTGATACACCGCGGCCGGCCCACCGACTGGTTCACCATCGCCACCGAACCAGCCCCGCCGCCGCTGCGCGACCCGGCCGACCTGTACGCCGCCAGCCACACCCGCTACGGCGTCCCCGCCCAGACGACCGAGACCGAGCTGCTGCACCTGATCGACCCGCCACCCGAGCGAGCCGGCGACCGGACGCCGGCGCCCATCGGGAGGACAAGACGATGACCACCCGCACCAACAACAAGCAAGAGCAAAGACAAGGGCGTCTGCTGGTCGGACGGTTCGGCAGACGCGCCGAAGCGCCCAACCGGACGACAAAAGCGCGCTATACCGGGGAGAACGCCCGCCCAGTGGCGGTGACTCACCCCTCAATCAGGGGCCACCACCGCCCGGCGGCCGGGTCGCGGCGACCGGAGAGGGGCGGACGGCCATGACCGGTCTGCCCGAGGCCCTGACCCATCCCATCCACCTGCGTCTGCTGCGCCTGCTGGCGGCCCACCGCTTCGCCACCACCACCCAGCTGGCCCGCCTGACCGCCGACGCCTACGCCTCGCTGCGCTCCGGACTGCGCCAGAGCCTGCGCCACCTGAACAAACTGCGCGCCCACGACCTGGTCACCCGCCTGGAGCGCCGCGTCGGCGGCTGGCAGGCGGGATCATCGGTCACCGTGTGGGCGCTGACCACCCGCGAACACCGCGCCCTGACCGGCAGCCACGCCCGCCGACGACCCCACGAGCTGTCCACCGGCTTCCTGGCGCACCAGCTGGCCGTCACCGAGACCAGCACCATCATCACCGAGACCGTACGAACCATGGAAGGAGGCGACCTCCAGCTGGACACCGAACCCGACTGCTGGCGCACCTACCTGGGCGCCGGCGGCGAGCGCCTGACACTGCGCCCCGACCTGGCGGCGACCATCACCAGCCCCGACTACCAGGACCACTACTACCTGGAAGTCGACCGGGACACCGAGAACCCCGCCCGCATCATCACCGCCTGCCACCGCTACACCGCCTACCGCGACACCGGCGCCGACCAGCAGCTCACCGGCGTCTTCCCACTGGTCGTATGGGTCGTACCGCACACCCGGCGCCGCCGCCGACTCCAAGAGGCCATCGCCCGGGATGCCGCCCTGAACCCCCGACTGTTCCGCGTCATCACCCCCGACCAGCTGCCCGCCCTCATCCACGACGGCCCCGACGCGCTACCACCACCCGCATTGCCGGCCACTTGACTCCCATCCCATTCAGAGTCTCAATAGAAAGAGGACGAAGCAGCCCGACCAAATCAACACGCAGGCGGCCGGGCGATAGAAGAAAAACAGTCCCCGACCCCGACCACCGGGAAAGAGAGCCGGACAAGACAAGGAGGAATTCATTATGACATCATCACCGCCCACCGACCCCCTGACCGCCATGAGCCAGACCCTGACCCCCAAACGAGCAGTATCCTACCTGCGGGTATCCACCCGCGAGCAAGCCAGGCGCGGCGGAAGGGACGAGGGATTCTCCATCCCCGCCCAACGAGCGGCCAACAAGCGCAAAGCCCTCGCCATGGGCGCCATCATCGCCAAGGAATTCGTCGAGGGCGGCGTATCCGCCACCACCACCCGACGACCCGCCCTGCAATCCATGCTGACCTACCTGGAGGAGGAGACCGCCGCCGGACGCGCCATCGACTACGTCATCGTCCACAAGCTCGACCGCCTGGTGCGCAACCGCTACGACGACACCACCCTGGGACGACGCTTCGACGAACTGGGCGTCCGCCTGGTCTCCACCTCCGAGAACATCGACCAGACCCCCGGCGGGCTGCTGCTGCACGGCATCATGGCCTCAATCGCCGAATTCTACTCCGCGAACCTGTCCAACGAGGTCAAGAAGGGCATGGACGAGAAAGTCCGATCCGGCGGCTGCATCGGACGCGCCCCACTGGGGTACCGCAACACCACCACCCACATCAACGGCCAGGAGGCCCGCACCGTCACCGTCGACGACCAGCGCGCCCCACTGGTGACCTGGGCCTTCCGCGCCTACGCCACCGGCCAGTGGACACTCAAATCACTGGCCGCCGAGCTCCAAGCGCGCGGCCTGACCACCGCACCCACCGCCAAACTGCCCGAGAAACCACTCTCGGTGCAGTCCCTGGGCAAACTGCTGCGCAACACCTTCTACATCGGACAGGTCACCTACCGGGGCGCGGTCTACCAGGGCAACCACCAGCCGCTGATCAGCCGGGAGGTCTTCGACGCCGTCCAACTGGTGCTGGCCGGACACGCCAACGGCGAACGCACCCTCAAACACCCCCACTACCTGAAATCCACCATCTACTGCGGCATCTGCGGCTCACGACTCATCATCACCAACGCCACACCCAAGAACGTGACCTACGAATACTTCGTCTGCCTGGGCCGCCACTCCAAGAAACAACCCGACTGCACCTTCCGCGCCACCCTGGCCGAACAGATCGAGGACGAAGTAGCCCGCCTCTACCAGCGCATCCGCCTGCACCCCGCCGCCCGCCGACAGCTGGAGCAGACCCTGCATGCCCAGCTGACGGAGCTGTCCGAGCAAACCGCCCAGGAGCTGGACGACCTGACGGCCAACCGCCGCCGACTGGAGCGCCAACGCGAAAAACTCCTCCAGGCCCACTACGCCGACGCCATCCCCCTGGAGACCCTCAAAACCGAGCAGGCCCGCATCACCCGCGAGCTGACCGCCATCCAACGCAGGCAGGCCGCCCTGAACCAGGACCTAGACACCAAGCAGGAGCTCATCACCCAGGCCCTCGACCTGGCCCAGCACACCGCCCACGCCTACCAGCAAGCACCCGACCACATCCGCCGCCTGCTCAACCAGACCCTCTTCGACAAGATCTACATCACCCCCGACGACCACACCGGACAACTCACCACCACCGCCCGCACCCAACCACCATTCGACACCATCCTCAAAGACCAAGCCGGACCAACCGACGACAACGCGCCGGCGCCGGCGCCCGCCACCCACGGCGAGACCCCGACCACCGTAGTGACCGACCTCACAGCCCCTGGCGCTCCCCGAACCCCGCCCGCAGGGGGTCACCAAGTCGCATCAGACACGGGAGCCGACCTCGCGACCCCCACCCGCACACAACCGAACACGCCCGAACAAGCCCAAAACACCCCCAAAACCCTCAAAACCAAACAAAAACCCGCGCCACGGGTTCACCATGACACGGGTTTGAGTACGGGCTCAATGGTCGGGCTGGCGGGATTTGAACCCACGACCCCTTGACCCCCAGTCAAGTGCGCTACCAAGCTGCGCCACAGCCCGTATTCAGTTCGTCGCCATGGCGACCTGTAGAACTATAGCGTACCGGGCGGGAGCGAAGCAAGCCGACAAGAGTGTGCCGCGCCACACGAGCATCATCGATCCCCTGCGAGGCGACGGTACCATCAACGGTGAGAACGCCTGGGCGGATCCTCCTTCCACGCAATCCCGCTCTGCGCAGGCACCTCCACGAGCGACCGCCCTGCAAGCGTCGGCAGGACCTACCCTCGCGCCCGCAAAGGCGGCCGCCCGCCGCCGCGCGCAAGCAACGCGACGCACGGGCGGCACGTCCCACGCCCACGGAGGGCTGAGCTAGGCCACGCGCGAGGCCAGGTCCTCGTCCACGAAAGCCAGGATGGCCTCGCACACTCCCGCGATATCCAGGCCGGTCGAATCCACCGTCTCCACTCCGGGGGCGGCCGTCATGAACTCGGAGACGGCAGAGTCGGCCTTGTCGCGGCCCTCCACCTGCTCGCGCACGGTCTCCATGTGCTCCCGCGTCGCGTCGCCGTAGAGCTCAAGGGTCCGCCGCCGCAGGCGCGCCTCCTGGTCCGCCAGCAGCAGGACGCGAACGTCAGCGTCCGGGCACACGACCGTCGTAATGTCGCGCCCCTCGGCGATCATGCCGGAGCCCTCCTGACGCGCCTCCATCATGCGTCGACGCTGCTCGGTGGCCATCCAGGCGCGCACCTTCAGGTTCGTGGACACGTTCTTGATCGCCAGGGCGATGCGAGGCTCGCGAATCTGCTCGGTCACCTCGGTCTGCCCCACCCACACGTGCGGGTCAGAGGGATCGGAGTGCAGGCGCAGAACCATCTCGGTCGCCGCCGCCGCGACCACATCCGTGTCCTCCAGGTCAATACCGCGATCCAGAACGTACCACGTGAGGGCGCGGTACATCGCGCCCGTGTCGAGGTAGCCGATGCCCAGACGCGACGCCAGCTCCTTGGACACCGTGGACTTGCCGGACCCCGCAGGACCATCGATCGCAATGGTGATACCCACCCGCGAGATCGCGTCCTGGCGCATCGTGTCGTTCATCCGTTGACTCTCCTCATGGTGCTTGTTCTAGTGGGTGATGAGCCGCCAGCCCCGCTCCTGCAGGTCGGCGACGCAGCGGTCAGCGACCGCCGGGTCGATCATGACGCGGGCGACGCCGGCCTGCGCCCCCGCCGAGTGCTCGAGCACAAGGTCCTCGATGTTGATGGACGCCTCACCGAGCTCGCCGAACAGGCGGCCGAGCGCGCCGGGTTCGTCCGGGATGAGCACCTCAATCTCGCGGTAGCGCGACGGGGCGCCCCCGTGCTTGCCGGGAATCCGCGCGACGCCCTCGTTTCCCGCCGTCATGACGCGGTTGATCGCTCCGACGCTCCCGCCGCGCAGCGGACCCAGCTCCGCCGCAGCGTCCAAGTGCGTGAGCAGGTCATCAAGGTCGCCGCGCAAGTCACGCAGGATCGCGGCCACCGGCCCGGCGTTTCCCGCGAGGATCGCCGTCCACAGGCGCGGATCCGAAGCCGCGATGCGCGCCGTATCGCGTAGCCCCTGCCCCGCCAGTCCGAGGGCCTGCGCGGGAGCATCGACGAGGCGCGCAGCCAGCATCGAGGACACGAGCTGCGGAACGTGGGACACGATGGCCACGGCATGATCGTGCGTGCCCGCGTTCATCTCCAGGGGAACCGCGCCCACGTCCATCGCGAGGCCTCGAGCGACGAGGACCGCGCGCGGCCACGTCGATTCGTGCGCCACGATCACCCAGGGACGCCCGTAGAACAGGTCCGCGTCCGCCGCGCCGGCGCCCGAGCGCTCACGCCCGGCCATCGGATGAGAACCGACGTAGCGTGACGCCGCGTCCTCCATGCCCCGCTCGCGCAGCGTCGTGAGCACGTCGGCGACGACCGCATCCTTGACCGACGCCACGTCCGTGACGATCGCGTCCGGGAAGCGAAGCAGCGACTCGACGATGAGACGGTCGGCGACATCCGGCGGCGTGGCGACCACGACGATGCGGGGAGCCTCGTAGCCGGGCGCATCCGAGCCGACGTCTGAGGGGGCGACCCCGGACTCGTCGACAACGTCAGCGAACGCGGCGCCGGCGCCCACGTCCGACGCCAGGCGCAGCGAGGTGGGAGAGGAGTCCTCAAGGTAGACGACGACGCCGCCCGCGCGCAACGCCAGCCCGAGGGACGCGCCCAGTAGCCCAGAGCCGATGATGAGGACCGGTCCCGCCGTGGAGACTACTCGCGCACCCGCATCCACCCCGGTGCTCACAGGCCGACTGCCCCGTACAGCGCCGTCAGGGCGTTGCCCTTGACGCGTCGCGTGGTCCCCTGCTTCAAGTGGTCGAGCGAGATCGGTCCGAAGCCCGTGCGCACGAGCTCGCGCACCGGATAGCCGACGGCCTCCATCATGCGGCGGACGAGGCGGTTGCGCCCCTCGTGGACGACGATCTCGACGGTCGTGATGTCCCCATATGTGTCGACGATGCGGAACGCATCGACCTTGATCGGCCCGTCCTCCAGCTCGATGCCGTTCATGAGCTTGCGCTTGACGCCGGGCTTAACATCGCCGTGAAGGCGCGCGACGTAGGTCTTACGGATCTCGTAGGAAGGGTGGGTCAGGCGGTTCGCCAGCTCTCCGTCGTTGGTCAGCAGCAGCAGACCCGACGTGTCGATGTCGAGGCGCCCCACGTGATACAGGCGCTCGGGATAGTCGGCGATCAGGTCCGCGATGGTCGGGCGTCCCTCGGGGTCGCTCATCGTGGAGACAGTTCCGACCGGCTTGTTGACGGCGAGCACGATGTGCTTAGCCTCGTCCAGGATCAGGCGCTCGCCGTCAACGTGAATGACCTGCGTTGCGGGATCCACGCGCACGCCCTGCGTGCGCACGACCTTGCCGTCCACGCTCACGCGCCCATCCGCGATCATCTGCTCGGACGCGCGCCGCGAGGCGACGCCGGCCTGGGCGAGTACCTTCTGCAGGCGTACTCCACCCTCGGTGTAGGGGTTGGCCCTCATAGTTCTTCCTCCAATTCGTCCAGCGCGTCGGCGTGGGGCAGGTAGGGTGCCAAGGGTACCAGGTCCGACAGGCTCGTCATCCCCATTTTCTCAAGAAACTCCCCGGTGGTGCCGTATAGGCGCGCCCCGGATGGTGTCGCCCCCGTCTCTTCCACGAGGCCCCGGGCCACCAGCGTGCGCACCACGCCGTCGACGTTGACCCCGCGGATGCGTGCGATGCGGGCTCGAGAGACCGGCTGGCGGTAGGCGATGACCGCGAGGGTTTCGAGGGCCGCCTGGGACAGGCGCGCGTGCGCGGAGCCAACGACGAAACGCCCGACGACGTCGGCGTAGGCGCGCGCGGAGTAGATGCGCCAGCCCCCGGCGACCTCGCGCAGCTCGAAGCCGCGGGCGGGGCCGCCGCGCTCCCCCCGGTACTCTGCGGCGAGGTCGGCCAGGCTCTCCTCGACGGCGCCGGCATCGACCTCGAGCGCATGCGCGAGCTCCCGGGCAGACACCGGCTCCGAAGCGACCATGAGGATCGCTTCGAGTGGCGCCCTCAGTCCGTGGTCAGTCATCCCTCTTTGCTCCTTCCGAGCCGGACGCGTCGTCTCGTCGCGGCGGGGCTTCGGCCGCGTCCGAGCCGCTCCCACCCGAGTAGTCGTCCACGTCGATGTCAATCCGCGCGCTCGTACCGACCCACTCAATGGTCAGTGTCCCGAGAGACTCGTCCTGGACGAACTCGACAGCGCCGCGCCGGAACAGCTCGAGTAGCGCGAGGAAGCGCGAGACGACGACGGCGCGCGCGCCCGCGTCGGCGACGAGCTCGCGAAAGGTCATCCTCCCCGCTCGGGCGAGCGCCTCGGCGACGATGAGGGCCTGCTCGCGCACCGGCACGACCGGGTCATGCAGGTGCTCGAGCGCGACGGTGGGCGCGCAGGCCGTCAGGGCGTCGGCCGCCAGGCGTGCGAGGTCCTCGGGGCCGGTGATCCAGCTGAGCTCGGGCAGGAACGTCGCGAAGTGAGCCTCGAGGGGAACGTCGCGCGCCACGTACCCACCGAAACTCTCCATGCGGGCGGCGATCTCCTTCGAGGCCTCCTTGAAGGCCCGATACTGCAGGAGGCGGGAGAACAAGAGGTCGCGGGCCTCCAAGTCGGCCTCGCTCGAGTTGTCCTCATCCTCGGAACGCGGCAGCAGGCGGGCGGCTTTCATGTCGAGGAGGGTCGCGGCGACGACAAGGAACTCCGTCGTGCGCGACAGGTCGGGAGAAGAGCGCATGAACGCAATGAACTCGTCGGTCACCGAAGCGAGCGCAACCTCGGTTATGTCGAGCTTCTTGCGCGCGATCAGGGACAGGAGCAGGTCGAAGGGGCCTTCGAAAACCGGCAGGGAGACGGCGAAAAGCTCGAACTCTCCCTGGACCTCGATCTGCTCAGGCCGCGTCGCCACGGGCGATGACTTCCCGCGCCAGTCGGCGATAGGCGTGCGAGCCCGCGTGGTTGGGCGCGTAGGAGAGGATCGGTTCCGTAGCGACGGAAGCGTCCGGGAACTTGATGGTGCGGCCGATGCGCGTGTCGAAGACGAGGTCTCCGAAGGCCTCCTGCAGACGCTGGAGCACCTCACGCGAGTGCAGCGTGCGCGAGTCAACCATCGTCGCGACGATGCCGTCGATTTTCAGGCGCGGATTGATTCGGTCGCGCACCGTCTCGATAGTCTCGACCAGCAGGGCGACGCCGCGCAGCGCGAAGAACTCGGCCTCGACGGGGACGATCACGCCGTGAGCGGCGGTCAGCGCGTTGACCGCTAGCAGCCCGAGGGAGGGCTGGCAGTCGATGAGGATGACGTCGTACTCGGCCTCCACGCGGCGCAGCACACGCGCCAGCGCGCTCTCGCGCGCCACCTCGTTGACGAGCTGGACCTCCGCGGCCGAAAGGTCGATGTTGGCGGGAATGATGTCGAGATTCGGCGTGGCGGTAGGGCACACGGTCGCGGCCACGTCGGCCTTGGGGTTCATGAGCAGCGTGTAGATCGTCTGCTCCATGTCGAGCGCGTTAATGCCGAGCCCGACCGAGGCCGCTCCCTGCGGGTCGAAGTCAACGATAAGGACGCGCCGACCGTATTCGGCCAGGGCCGCACCGAGGTTGATCGTCGTCGTGGTCTTGCCGACGCCGCCCTTTTGGTTACACATCGCGATAACGCGGGCGGGACCGTGGCCCGTGAGGGGCGCGGGCTCGGGGAAATCAACCTGCTCACCGGTCAGGTCGGGCGTCAGCGTCGGATGCGAATTCGTGGTCACGCGTCCATCCTAGGTCATTGCCGGGTCTCTCGGCGTTGCCACGCGCCCGGGGGTGGCAGACCGTGAAAACCTCGCGCAGCGCCGAGGCCGTCACCGCCGTATAGATCTGCGTCGTTGCCACCGACGCGTGCCCGAGGAGCTCCTGAACCTCTCGGACGCTCGCCCCTCCCTCGAGGAGGTGGGTCGCGAAGGAGTGACGCAGGGTGTGCGGGGAGACTCTCTCTCCCAGGCCAGCAGCCTCGGCTGCCCGCCGGATCGCCGTCCACGCGCTCTGACGCGACAGGGGCGCGCCGCGCGAGTTCAGGAAGAACGCACTGGTTCCTCGGCCGCGGGCTGCCAGGGCGGGGCGGGCGCGTACCCGATACGCGCCCAGCGCCTCGACCGCGAAGGACCCAACCGGGACGATTCTCTCCTTGCGCCCCTTGCCGAACAAGCGAACGACCGCAAGCTCGGCATCCAGGTCAAGGTCGTCGGCGCTCAGCGAGACCGCCTCGGACACGCGCGCCCCCGTCGCATACAGGAGCTCAAGCAGCGCGCAGTCGCGCAGCCCGATCGGCGAGTCGTCCGCGTGGGCTGCCTCCAGCAGGCGCCCCACCTCGTCGACCGTCAACGCCTTGGGCAGGTGGCGTCCCTGGCGGGGCGCACGCAGCTGGGCGGAGGGATCAACGCCCGCGAGCCCTTCCGTGAACGCATAGCGATGCAGGCCCCGGATCGCGGCGCAGGCGCGGGCAACCGACGACGCGGCCGCGGGGCTGCCCGTCACCTCCCCCGACGCAAGCCTCATCGCGTAGTCCTCGATGTCGCGCGCGTCGACCTCGCCAGGGCTCACGATCCCGCGTTCGCTCAGGTACAGGGCGTAGCGCCTTGCGTCTCGCCGATAGTTCGAGACGGTGTGAGCCGAGGCTCCCTTCTCGACGCGCAGATAGTCCACCCACTCGTGCACAAGGGATTCCAGGGACGTCATAGTGTCAGGGTAAGCGAGATTACGGCGAATGTGCGTAAACCCTGTCCGCATGCTCGCGTTTTCGCTAGGATGTCGTCTGACAATTGTTCTCCTACCCCGATGCTGGGGATCTGAAACGGCTGGAGGCCGACGTGACACTTCACTGGGACCACATTGACGATGAAGCGGTAAAGACCGCGAAGCTCCTCGCGGCGGACGCCGTCGAGCGGGCGGGATCCGGGCACCCCGGCGCCGCGATCTCGCTGGCGCCCGCGGCGTACTTACTCTACAACAAGGTCATGAACGTCGATCCGGCCGATCCTCGGTGGATCGGCCGCGACCGCTTCATCCTCTCCGCCGGCCATTCCTCGCTGACCCAGTACGTTCAGCTCTACCTGACCGGCTTCGGCCTGGAGCTCGACGACGTCAAGAAGCTGCGTACCGCCGGCTCCCTGACCCCCGGCCACCCCGAGTATGGACACACCAAGGGCGTCGAGATCACGACCGGCCCGCTCGGCACCGGCATCGCCTCCGCCGTCGGTTTCGCGATGAACTCGCGCCGCGTCCACGGCCTGCTCGACCCTCAGACTCCCCTCGGTGAGTCGGTCTTCGACCACAACGTCTACGTCATCGCCGGCGACGGATGCTTCGAGGAGGGCCTGTCGGCTGAGGCCTCGTCCCTGGCCGGGACCCAGGAGCTCGGCAACATCACCGTCATCTGGGACGACAACCACATCTCCATCGAGGACAACACGTCGATCGCCTTCAACGAGGACGTCCTGGCCCGCTACGAGGCCTACGGCTGGCACGTCCAGCGCGTGGACTGGCTCGGTGAGGACGGCTCCTACGAGGAGAACACCGCCGCCCTCAACGATGCCCTCGAGGCCGCCAAGGAAGAGACCACGAGGCCCTCGCTCATCGCGCTGCGCACCATCATCGGCTGGCCCACCCCCGGCAAGCAGAACACCGGTGGCATCCACGGCTCCAAGCTCGGCGGCGAGGCCCTGGCCGGCCTGAAGGTCGCCCTGGGGGCGGATCCCGACAGGATGTTCGACGTCGACGCCGCCGTCGTGGACGAGGTGCGCGAGCGCGCCGCGCGCCGCGCTGCCGAGTACCGCAAGGACTGGGACGAGCGTTTCGAAGCGTGGAAGAACTCCAACCCCGAGGGTGCCGCCCTGCTGGAGCGCCTCTCCTCCGGCCGCCTGCCCGACGGCTGGGAGGCCGCGCTGCCGACCTTCGAGGAAGGCAAGGCGGTGGCAACCCGCGCAGCCTCCGGCCAGGTGCTCAACGCCATCGCCCCCGTGCTCCCCGAGTTGTGGGGCGGGTCGGCGGACCTGGCTGGCTCGAACAACACCTTCGTGAAGGGCGAGCCCTCCTTCCTGCCCGCGCACCGCTCCTCGGGCGCCTTCAGCGGCAACGAGTTCGGCCGTAACCTCCACTTCGGCGTGCGCGAGTTCGCGATGGGTGCCGCCCTCAACGGCATCGCGGCCGACGGACTCACCCGCGCTTACGGCGGCACATTCTTCGTGTTCTCCGACTTCATGCGCGGAGCCGTGCGTCTTGCGGCACTCATGGACCTGCCGGTCACCTACGTGTGGACCCACGACTCCATCGGCGTCGGCGAGGACGGCCCGACCCACCAGCCGATCGAGCACCTGGCTTCCTACCGTGCGATCCCGAACCTGGCGGTCGTGCGCCCCGCGGACGCCGCCGAGACCGCCGCCTCCTGGAAGGCGATCCTCGAGCAGTCCCACCCCGCGGCGATCATCCTGTCGCGCCAGAACCTGCCCAACCCCGCCCGAGGTGAAGGCACCGGCCTGGCCACCACCGAGGACCTGGCGCGCGGCGCCTACGTGCTTGCTGACACGGAGGGTACGCCCGACGTGATCATCATGGCCTCGGGTTCCGAGGTGTGCGTTGCCCTCGAGGCGCGCGAGGCCCTCGCGGCCGACGGCATCGCCGCCCGCGTCGTGTCCGTGCCCTGCCTCGACTGGTTCGAGGCACAGGACCGCGAGTACCGCGACTCCGTCCTGCCTCCGTCGGTGCGCGCCCGCGTCTCCGTTGAGGCCGGCCTGGCCCTGCCCTGGTACCGCTGGATCGGCGACGCCGGCCGCGCGGTGTCCATCGAGCACTTCGGCGCTTCCGCCCCCGGCGAACTCCTGTTCAAGGAATACGGGATCGACGCCGAGCACGTGGCCGCTGCGGCGCGGGAATCCATCGCCGAAGCGCGCTCGTGACATTCTAGTCACCTGTTTCAGGGAGGGGCTGCCGGCGCGCACGCGCGCGTCGGCAGCCCTATTCTCATACACATAGTGGCTCAAGCTCCCCCGCCGCGTGCGCTGTGCGCCCACGAGGGGAGCCACGGCCTCGTCCGACTGTCCTGCGAACGGAGCGTTTTCTCGTGACTGACGCGATTCCCAGCCTGCGCGACCCGCAAGACCGCAGGCTCCCGCGCATCTCCCCGCCGTGCGGCCTCGTCATCTTCGGCATCACCGGTGACCTCGCGCGCAAGAAGCTCGTGCCCGCCATCTACGACCTGGCCAACCGAGGCCTCCTGCATCCCGCGTTCTCGCTGACTGGCTTCGCCCGGCGCGACTGGAGCCCGCAGGACTTCGAGGAGTACGTGCGCGCCTCGATCGAGGCACACACCCGCACCGGGTTCAACGAGGGCACCTGGAACCAGCTCCGCTCGGGCCTGCGGTTCGTTTCGGGTACCTTCGACGACCCGGAGGCTTACCGGCAGCTGGCAGACACTGTCGCCGAGCTCGACCGCGTGCGCGGCACCGGCGGCAACCACGCCTTCTACCTGTCGATCCCCCCTTCCTACTTCCCCGTCGTCGCCCAGCACCTGGCGGACACGGGACTGAACAGGCGCCAGGACCGCGAGTGGCGCCGGGTCATCATCGAGAAGCCCTTCGGGCACGACCTCGCCTCCGCCAAGGAGCTCTCCGAGGTGATCTCACAGATCTTCGACGAGAAGGACGTCTTCCGCATCGACCACTACCTGGGCAAGGAGACCGTGCAGAACATCATGGCGATGCGCTTCGCGAACGCCATGTTTGAACCCCTGTGGAAGGCGACGTACGTCGACTCCGTCCAGATCACCATGGCCGAGGACATCGGGATCGGCACGCGCGCGGGCTACTACGACGGGATCGGCGCGGCACGCGACATCATCCAGAATCACCTCCTGCAGCTGATGGCGCTGACCGCCATGGAGGAGCCCGTTCACTTCACGCCCGAGGAGATACGCGCGGAGAAGGAGAAGGTGCTTTCCGCCGTGCGCCTTCCAGAGGACCTGGCGATCGACACCGCTCGCGGCCAGTACGCGGGCGGCTGGCAGGGCGGCGCACGCGTGCGCGGCTACCTGGAGGAGGACGGTATCGCGACCAACTCCACGACCGACACCTTCGCCGCCGTCAAGCTGTACGTGGACACTCGCCGCTGGGCGGGCGTCCCCTTCTACCTGCGCGCAGGCAAGCGCCTGGGCAAGCGCGTCACCGAGATCGCCGTGATCTTCAAGCCCTCGGCGCACGTGCCCTTCGCGAACACCGACCTGTCCGAGTCTGGGCACAACGCCCTCGTCATCCGCGTCCAACCCGACGAGGGGCTGACCCTCAAGCTCGGCGCCAAAGTGCCGGGCACCGAGATGCAGGTCCGCGACGTGACGATGGACTTCGCCTACGGCCACGCCTTCACGGAGGACTCGCCAGAGGCCTACGAGCGCCTCATCCTCGACGCGCTCGTCGGCTCCGCTCCCCTCTTCCCCCACCAGCGCGAGGTCGAAGCCTCGTGGAGGATCCTCGACCCGATCCTGTCCTTCTGGGAGACCCAGGGCCAGCCCGAGCCGTACGCGCCGGGAACGTGGGGCCCCCAGTCCGCGCACGACATGTTGGCCCGCGATGGCCGCTTCTGGAGGCTCCCGTGATTATTACTCTGAAGAACACGACGTCCACCGAGGTTGCCTCGCGCATCGTCGAGCTGCGCGACGAGCGCGGCTCGGCAACCCTGAGCCGCGTCCTGACGCTCCTGATCTGCGTGCCCGACCTGATCGACGTGGATAACGCGATCGAGGTGTCGGACGCCGTCTCGCGCGAGCACCCCTGCCGCGTCATAGTCATCGTTGAGCCCGAATCGAGCGCGGGGGATGCGCGCCTGAACGCGCAGATCCGCGTCGGCGACGCCGCCGGCCTGTCCGACATCATCATCCTGGAGCCGCGCGGTGAGGCCACGTCAAACATCGACTCCCTCGTCATGCCGCTGCTCCAGTCGGACACACCGGTCGTCACCTACTGGCCGGTCACTCCCCCGGCCAATCCCGGCGCGCACCCGCTGGGTCGCCTGGCCACCAAGCGCATCACGGATTCGCGCGCGGCCCAGTGCCCCATGAAGACGCTGTCGGCCCTGTCGACCGTGTACACGCCCGGCGACACGGATCTCGCCTGGGCGGGGGTCACGCTGTGGCGTGCGCTCCTGGCAGCCGTCGCGGAGGACTTCGACCGCCTGCCCGCGTCGATCCGCATCGCCGGTAACGCGACGCATCCCTCCCCTTTCCTGGTGGCGGCTTGGCTCCATCACCAGCTGGGGGTGCCCGTCGAGCGGGTCGTCGACCCAGAGGCATTGACGATCACCGACATCACGTTCTTCTTCGACGATGATTCGGTCGTGTCCCTGTCGCGCAGCGCCACCTCCTCGGTCGCCCGCCTGTCGCGCCCCGGCCTCGAGGACCGGAGCGTGAACCTGGCGCGCCGCTCCGTCCAGGACTCGCTGATGGAGGAGCTGCGCCGCCTGGATCCCGACGTCTACTACGGGGAGCTGCTCACGACTGAGCTTCCCCGCCTGGCGCGAGGCAAGGAGTGCTGACGTGGTCACCGTCCACACCCTCGAGGTCTTGCCCGGCGTCGAGGAGCTTAACGAGGCAGTCGGCGGGGCGTTTCTCGCGCGCCTGCGCGCCCTCGTCGACGAGGCCGGGACCGCCTCCCGGGTCAACCTGGGTATCTCGGGAGGCGCGGTCGCCACGTCCCTGCTGCCCTCCCTGCTCGGCCGGGTCGGCGAGGTTGATTGGTCGCGCGTGAGAGTGTGGCTGGTGGACGAGCGTTTCGTCCCCGCGGGGGATCCCGATCGTAACGACGAGCAGGCCTGGGAGTGTTTCTTCCGAGCCGCCAAGGGAGTTGAGTTCGTGCGCATGCCGACCTGCGACGCTTCTTCCGACGGTTGCGGCGACCTCGCGGCCGCGACTGCTGCATTCCGCTCGACGTGGTCGGAGCTGATGGGGGGATCCTCCTTCGATATTGCGCTCATCGGAATGGGGCCCGACGGCCACATCTGTTCCCTCTTTCCGGGGCGCGTCGACCTCGAGGAGTCCTCTCCGATCCTCGCGATCCGTGACTCCCCCAAGCCCCCGCCGGAGCGCATGACCGTGTCCATGCCGGTCATGAGGGCGTGTCGCGAAGTCTGGCTCACGACGTCCGGGGTCGCGAAGGCGGATGCGCTCGGGCGCGCCTTCGCGGGAGCCAGCCCCACCTGCGTGCCCGTCGCGGGCGTCCTCTCCCCCACGACGCGCGTCTACGTCGACGAGGCGGCAGCGTCCGCGATCGCGCTGCCGTAGGAGCGCGTCCCCGGTGAGCGTCGCCGCCCGGATGACGTGGCGCCGCGCCGTTGCATGGTCTCGGCGAGGCTGCGCTGCGGCGTCGCAATCCTGCGGGCGTGCCGACGGGTAGGGCATCGCTTCACGGATAGGTTGTGGGCGCGCGGATAGGTTCACGCGCTGTCCGTATCGCGTTCTTCCTATCCACAAGCGCATATCCGGCTCTTCGTATTTGAGGACGCGCAAGCGGCGCCGCGTTGACCCGTCGCGGTCGGGCGCGCGCGAGGCCGGGGCGTTGACCCGTCGCGGTCGGGCGCGCGCGAGGCCGGGGCGTTGACCCGGCGCGGTCGGGCGCGAGCGAGGCCGGGGCGCGAGGACGTCTATACGGAACCGTGTCGAGCCATGGCGCTACCCCTACGATGCGCGGTGTGGCCCAGCTCGACAAGGCGCGGTGCACCCGTTAGGTCGCAATGCACCCGTTAGGTCGCAATGCACCCGATCGGAAGGG
>ERZ773099.1234-NODE-1234-length-19328-cov-6.549837_pt1 | contig 19328 bp, 13 predicted proteins | sample MGYA00511120_ERZ773099 | MGnify/ENA primary metagenome ERZ773099 (study PRJEB29015, sample SAMEA2738012) | human oral metagenome | biome: human oral; feature: human-associated habitat; material: dental | place: China | collected 2104 ...
TTGCAGATTTCGAGAAGGAAATGAAGGCAAAGGGCTTCCTCAACCCGACGGAAGAGGATATCCTCTCCTACGCGCTCTTCCCGCAGGTCGCGGAAGAGTTCTTCAAGAAGCACTACACGCCGATGAACGCTTACGATATGTCCCACAAGGCATAACGACACTAAAAAAGAACGCTCCGCATGAGGGCGTTCTTTTTTTACGGGAATTTTCGCACGGCATCCTTTTCCTGCATACAGCAGTTTCCTTGTTTCCATGAGATGCCCCGCTGTTTTCATGCCAGCCTGAATTCAGCGAAAGAAAATCGACTTGCCAATAAACTCACGCAGCAAAGAATTATTCGGTATATCATATTCATCCGTGATTTCAGCAAAACAACGGCAAAAATCCAACAAACGGTTTGCTTTCGCATATTCCGGCACATCGTGCGGCACCATTTCAAGAAGGGGCATTGCATAGCGTTTCAATACAGCGAGCTCATATATGAGAGCCGAATTGAACATCACATCGGCTTCTTCCTGGAACGGAAAAATATTTTTCTCCTCGCCCGCGCGCACATCAGGCCATTGGCGCAGTGTTTTCAATGCGTAGGCGCCGCGGAACTGATAGTCGCGCACCATGCGCCGCAAAAGACGCGCGTCTGTCGTCGGTATGCGGTTATGCGCATCTATATTGAGCTGCGTCAAGGCGCTGATATAGATCTTGTATTTCTTGCTGCGCGGCACGGACGCGGTCAACACCTCATTGAGCCCATGAATCCCTTCCAGAATCAGCGGCGTATGCGGTGCAACGGAAAGACGCTCCGTACCGGCCTCACGTTTTCCCGTAAGAAAATTATAGTGCGGCAGGATAACCTCTTCCCCATTCAGGAGACGCACGAGATGATCGTTGAAGAGTTCGACATCGAGCGCGCCGATGTTCTCGAAATCATATTCCCCCTTCTCATTGAGGGGCGTATCTTCCCAATTTCGGAAATAGTCATCGAGTGAAATGGAAATCGGCTCTATGCCGTTCACCCGCAGTTGGATGCGCAGACGCTGGGCAAACGAAGTCTTTCCTGAAGACGACGGACCGGCGATGAGCACAAGACGCAGTTCGTCAATATTCTCTGCGATATGATCGGCAATTTCGGCGATTTTTTTCTCATGCAGCGCCTCGGAGACATGGATGATATCGGCGATCTCGCCGCGCCTTATATATCGGTTGAGATCGGGCACATAATCGCAGCGCAGGATCCTCGCCCACTTCTCCGCTTCCATGAGGATTCCGCCAAACTTCGGCTGCGGCACAAATGCGGGAAGCGTCTCCGGATCGCTTGGTTCCGGCGTGCGCAAAAGCACCCCACCCGGCATAGCATCCAGTGCAAATTTGCCAAGCTTTCCTGTCTCCGGCACCATCGGTCCGAAAAGATAATCATAAAACTCACCGCAATAGTAAATGCTCGCCTTTTCCGAGTCAAGCGCCATAACGAGATTTGCCTTCTCAATCTGCTCCGACTTTTTGAAGAGTTGTACAACCTCCTCGCGCTGCAGCTGTTTCTTGACAATAGGACGGTTCTCGGCAACGATATCCTTCATGCGCTTTTCTATCGCCTCTGCTAGGATCGCCACGGATGATCCATGCATCTGCTGCAGAGTGCAGTAAAGCCCCTTGTGCGCGGTAAACTGCACGACGACCTCAAACTCAGGATAAAGCTCCCGTACGGCAAGAATCAAAAGAAACACAACGGAACGGCGATAGATGCGTCGGCCAAACTCGCTCCGCGTATCCACAAACTCGATCGTGCGGAACTCTCCAACCTCGGACTGCAAATCGCGCAGCACATGATCGACAAGAGCCGCCACAATCAGCGGTTCCCCCTCCCGCTGCGCCTCTTCCGCCAATTTCTCCAATGTCATATCCGGCGGAATATTCCTTGCGCCTCGCTCTATACGCATAACTTTCCCTCCCATGAACCATGAAAAAAGAAAAGGCTGAAACGATACGCCTAAAAGCGTCCGTTTTCAGCCCACGATTCCCTAAAACACCCAAAGGACAATTTGATAAGCCAAGGCTCCCATGATTGCCGTACACGGTATTGTCAACACCCAGGCTGCCAGCATCTGCTGCGCCACACCCCAGCGCACCGCACGGATACGCTTTGCCGTACCAACCCCCATGATGGAGCCGGAAACGACATGGGTCGTACTGACAGGCAAATGCAGGAGCGTCGCCGAAAAAATCACGATGGACGAATTGAGATCCGCCGCAAAGCCGCTGATGGGCTCCAACTTGAAAATCTTGCCGCCAATCGTGCGTATGATACGCCAGCCGCCAACCGCAGTGCCGCAAGCCATCGCCGCCGCACATAGGAACTTTACATAGTCCGGAACCTCGAAAGCGGAAATATAGCCGCCGGAAAGAAGCGCCAGGGTGATGATGCCCATGGACTTCTGCGCGTCGTTCGATCCATGGGAGAAAGCCATTGCCGCCGCCGAAAGGATCTGCATTTTTTTGAACCGCCCATTCAGGACGGAAGGAGCAAACTTCCCGAAAACAATGAACAGGACGGTCATAACAATGAATCCCGTCACTATAGCGATCACCGGCGATGCAATCAGGGAGAGCACGATCTTCCCTATGCCCATGAAATTCAAACCGTCCGCCCCCGTTGAAACAAGAACAGCACCGATGATGCCGCCAACCATCGCATGAGAAGAGCTGCTGGGCATTGCGACATACCAAGTGAAAAGATTCCAGACGATCGAACCAACCAAAGCTGCAATGATGACATGCTCATCAACCATCTCCGCACTCGCAACAATATCGCCGCCAATCGTCTTTGCAACCCCAGTGCTGTAGATAGCTCCCACGAAGTTCAAAAAGGCCGCCATGATAATGGCGTTGGCCGGCTTTATGGCACGTGTCGAAACAGAAGTAGCGATAGCGTTGGCTGTATCGTGAAAGCCGTTGATAAAATCAAAAATCAAAGCCAGCACGATGACTGTCAAAATCAGAAATTGCAGCTCAGGCATATTTCATTACCACGCCGCGCACCATATCCGCAATTTTTTCGCAATGGTCAAGCGTGTCCTCCAGATATTCCAAGAGATCCTTCCACTTGATGAGCTCAATCGGATTTTTGACATCCTCAAAAAGATTCGCGACCTCGTTGCGAAAAACACGATCGCCCTCACTCTCAAGATTGCTGATGCGATGCGTACACTTCAGAATCTCATTCTGGTTCTTCTTCACATGCTTGAGGAGCCTGAATGCCTTCATCATTTCCTCTGTGCACTCAATGAGGAGCTTCGAAAGCGCAATCGCGCTGTCCTTCACGTCTCCAATATGGTACATGACGACACGCTGCAAGGTTCCCTGCAGGAAATCCACGCCGTCGTCGAGGCCATTGGCAAGGGCATAGATATCCTCGCGGTCAATCGGCGTAATGAACGTCTGGTTCAATTTGTCAATGATCCTGTCGTTGACCGCATCAGCCTCATGCTCCAGGTCAATGATCTCGCGCATTTTCTCCTCGGCCTTGCTGTAATCCTGCATGACCTCATCCATCATCACAGCACATTTATGGAAGTACTTAGCACTTTCGAGGAACAGGTCAAAAAACTCTGAGTCCTTGTGCTTGAAATTAAACATTTGCTGCCTCCCAGAACACGATACCTCTGCTCTTTCGTATCAACTATATCATCATTTTTCTGATAGGGCAATATCTTATTGGGAAATAGGTGCAAATGCTTATTTTTCCACAGCATCCCAGGCCTTCTTGACCTTAGCGGCAAGCCCCTTGATCTTCGGCGTCGCTACGCCGCACACGGCAATCCTCACGCCGCGTTTCAAAGGTACGGCAAAAACAAGATCCTCATGCAGCTTTTCTGCTACAGCCTTCGGATCCTTTGCCGGCACAGCGAGGAAAAAACCCGCCTTGTAAGGCAGCGCCTTGAGCCCGCACGCATCTGCCTCCTGCATGAAAAGAGCGCCGCGCGAACGCACGATCTGGTAAAGCGCCTCACGCTCCTTCTCGTACTGCGCGAGAAGAGCTGCATCCCGCTGAATCGTCGCGAGAAGTGCCATCGCACCACGGTTGATGTTCGACCATGTAGCGCGGCTCGAGAATTTGTTGATATCGGCAAACTCATCCATCACGGCACGGCTCGCCGAAAGCCCGACAATAGCGCCTGTGCGCTGTCCATAGAATGTATATGCCTTGGACATGCTGAAGGCGAACATAACGAAAATATTCTCCGGAAGATCCGCAAACTTTTCCATGAAGCCGCGCGTTTCATCCTTCGTACCGCTGTACTCAATGTAGGCGATATCCACGAGGATACTGATGCGCTTACCCGCTTTTGCCTGTTCGCGCACAGCGGCAAGAACCGCATCCCAATCCTCGTCCGACAGGGAATACCCCGTCGGATTATGTGCCGGCGTATTAATGATCGCAAGAAGCGACTCCTGACGCTGCAAAAGATCGTCCACCTTGCGGGCAAACGCCTCCGCATTGAAACACAACGCATCGTCGAAAAGCGGATACGTCTCCAGGCGGCGTCCGATATTCTGGCAAAGAGCATTATAGGGACCCCAAAACCAATCGGAAGTGAGTACGGCATCGCCGACCTCCGAATAATTCTCTATGGCATGATGCACTGCACCCGTACCGCCCGACGTTGCCACAGCCTCGACATAGCCTGCAGGACGATGCCCCGCAAAAACAATTTCCTTCACACTGTCAAGATAGGACGGCAAGCCTGCGACTGGCGCATAGGATATGACCTCATTCATCGGCAGATTACGAAACACCTTTTCCACCGTGGGCAGGCAGGCAATCTTTTCCGCCTCGTCAAAGATGGCGCCGAGCGTGGCGTTTGTAACCTTCGCCGCCCCATGCTCCTTAAGCGCTGCCTGCGCCGCGCCGCTGGCGGCGAAAATCACGTCGTTGAGAACTTTGTTTTCTGTATGCGATGCTGCCATTTTTGTGCTCATTTAATAGGACCTCCCAATCGCCTCAGCACATTAAAACCTGAAACCTTAAACATCAGGCGCGTGGAAAAAATTCATCATGAATGGCATTTGCCGCCTCTTCCAGTTTATCCTTCCGAATGAGGCAGGAAATACTGATCTCGGATGTGCTGATGATATCGATGTTCACATTCGCACGCTCCAGTGCGCCGAACATCCGGGCGGCGATGCCGGGATTGCCGAGCATACCGACACCGACGACAGAAACCTTTGCAACGTTCTCCTCCACGAGAACCGATATGGCATTAAGCTTCTTTGCAACCCCGTCGACAATCTCACGCGCCGTTTCCAGATCCTCGACAGCGACGGTGAATACCATGTCCGTCACATTGCGCTCGATGTTCCGCACACTCTGCACGATCATATCTACGCTCACATTGGCGTCAGCAAGCGCGGAAAAGAGAGAGTGTGCGACCCCCGGCTGGTTCGGTACGCCCATGACAGCGAGCTTTGCCACCTTGTCGTCGTGCGCCAGTCCCCTGATTACAAAATCCTTCTCTTCCATTGTATAAGCCTCCCTGATCATCGTGCCGGTTTTCTCTGTAAACGTCGAGCGTACATGAATGGGGATGCCGAAGTGCTTGCCCATCTCCACGGAGCGCGGCTGCATGACGCCTGCACCGAGGCGCGCCATCTCCAGCATCTCATCGTAAGTGATCTCCTGCATTTTGCGCGCACCCTTGACAAGGCGCGGATCGGCGGAATAAATGCCGTCCACGTCGGTGAAAATCTCGCAGCTGTCGGCTTTTAATGCGCCTGCAAGAGCCACCGCCGACGTATCCGAGCCGCCGCGTCCAAGCGTAACGGGATCGCCCAAAGAGTCGGCCCCCTGGAAACCCGCGACGACGACAATGTTGCCCTCGTCCAAAGCTTCCCTGACGCGATGCGGTTCAATTCCCACAATGCGCCCCTTCGTATGCACGGAATTCGTTCCCATTCCGACCATCGCGCCGGTCAGGGAAACCGCCTTGTGTCCCATCGAACAGAACGCCATAGCCAGAAGTGCAATGGATACCTGCTCGCCTGTCGTCAACAGCATGTCCATCTCACGCGCATAATGGTACGGATTTTTGTCTATGCCGCGCGCCAGCTCGATGAGGTCATCGGTGGTGTCCCCCATGGCGGAAACGACGACGACGACCGCATCGCCCGGCTGCATGCCATCGAGAACACGCCGCGCCACCGCTTTGATTTTCTCCGTAGTGGCAACCGAGCTGCCACCAAACTTCTTTACGATCAGAGCCATAACTTCCTCCTAGATTGCCCGCCGGCAAAAGAACAGCGCGAGCAAAAAACGTCCTTTGAGAGTGGTCATTCGTTACAAAATACTCCAAAACATGATTGACCGCCTTATATTATACAAAAATTTCATGTCCACGTCTACAATAAACAAAAAAATACAAAGGAGGCACAGTCTTACTGCGCTCAATCGCATGGCTCCGCTATAGCTGCTGCCACTCAACAAGTTGGAAAAACAAGCCTTTCATCGCCATCAACTCTTCGTAGCTTCCCTCTTCTGCAATCACGCCGTTTTCCAGCACGAGGATCCGATCGGCGTGGCGGATGGTTGAGAGGCGATGCGCTACAAGGATGCGTGTCGCCTTCATAGCCGCGAGCGTTTCCGTGACAATCGCCTGCGTTTCATTGTCCAGAGAGCTCGTTGCCTCGTCGAAAACGACGATACGAGGCCGCTGCACGAGCGAGCGTGCGATGAGGAGACGCTGGCGCTGCCCGCCGGAAAAGACCGTGCCGCCGTCATTGACAATCGTATGCATGCCCATCGGCATCTCCTTGATGTCCTGGGCAAGCCCGACGAGACGTGCGGCTTCCCATGCGTCGTCGATGGTCAGCGGCAAAGAGCCGACAATATTGGAAAAGATCGTACCCGGGAGAAGCTGACCGTTCTGCATGACGACGCCGATCTGGCGGCGCACCGACGCCACATCGAGGTCGCGCAGCGCCAGGCCATCGTAAGCGACGGAGCCTTTCTGCGGCTGCTCCATGCCGAGAAGCAGCCGCAGGAGCGTAGACTTGCCGCTGCCGGAGCTGCCGACGATGGCAAGGAACGTCCCCGGCTTCACTGCGAACGAGACGTCTCGCAGCACCCATGGCGCATCGGAACGGTAACGGAAAGCGAGCGAATCGACGGAGATCTCGCCGCTGAGCTCGCCTGCCGGCATCCTGTCTTCCGTCGCCTCACTCTTTTCCTTCAGAATAGGACGCACGCGCTCAAGCATCGGCATGACGCGCCAGAGCGAGACGCCGCCTCGGAAAAGCCCCGTCAGCGAGGCGCCGAAACCTCCCATAGCCGCATAGAAACTCAGAAAATCCGCCTCATCCAGGAAGAACCGCCCCAGCTCCTTTTCCTGATCGAACATCGTCATGGCGAAGTAGAAAATGACGAAGTTCAGCACCAGTGTCTGCCCCTGAGAAAGGATCTCCATATGATTCCCCTGCCTGCGCGTATCCCTGTTCCAGCGCCACGCCTCACCGAAGCGGCGCGTCCAGAGATAAAAGGCCCGTTCTTCCGCAGCACGCAGCTTGAACTTGTTCAGCCCTGCCAGAAGCTGCAGGACGAGTCCCGACACTCGCCCCGAAGCCTCCGCCTTGCGCCGCGCGTTCTTCACCTGCTGATAGGAAAAGAGGAGCGATAAGAGGCTGAAGCACAGCCAGACGAGCACGGCCAGCAGCGCCATCTTGTGGCTGTAATAAAACATGACGAGGAGATTCCAGAAGCAGAAAATTCCATTGAAGACGCCTGCGGCCGCCGCCGTGGAAAACTGTGCGGAAATCTGCTGCAGGCCCTGCATGCGCTGGGCGAGGTCGCCCACTTGAAAGCGGCGGAAAAAGGCGGCGGGAAGCGACAGGAGCTTGAGCCACAGCGCCGCTTCCGCCGGTACACGCATATGGTTCTTGAACCGCATGACCGTGAGACCGCGCATAAGCTGCAGGAGTGCGCCCGCCACGCTCGTGACGAGCATGACCTGCACGACGACGAGATGCGCCTGCTTGTCGAAACTCGGTATGATGTCGCTGAAAACCGTCTGCGTGACAAGCGGCGTGACGACAGGGATGAAGCCCGCAAAGAGGCAGCAGAACAAGATCGTCCAAAAATCTTTGCGCCAGCAAAAACGCATCGTCCACCGCAGCCATGCGCCAGGCGTATCGCTTCCTTCCGGAATCATCGGATAGAAGCAATACGCCTCGCCCTGCAGCCCGTCCGCCACCTCGGGCGTGATTTCCACGCGCTTGCCGTGCTCTATGTCAACGTATTCATAGCGTTTCGGATTTACGGGGAGCGCCGCGAGAGGCTCGCTCCCGCGACGAACAAGCAAGGGTCCGAGATCTTTTTCGTACCAATTCCCGGCAAGCTCCACCCGCCGCCCATGAAGCCCGCTGCTCAAGGCAATCAGGTGCAGGACTTCGCGCATATTCGAAAGGTTTGGCGCTTCAACGGGAAGGCGCACACGGTTTCTTTCCACGCCGTAGAAGGCCGCGATTTCACGCACCGCATGAACGACGGCCGGCTGCTCCCCTGCTTCCGCGCGGTGAACGAAAGGAATCTTGGGCAAAAGCCCGGACAAGAGCTCGCGGCACGAGTTGTCCAAGATCCGCTCCCTCTGCGCCGCGCTCTCTTGCAGCTGCTTCTTTTGCGAGCGTTCCTGCGCCGCAAAAAAGGCTTCGTAAGCCTCAGAAAAGCAGCGATATTCCAAGGCATAGGCAGCGTGCAGCAAGCCGGGGCCCGCCTGCTGCAGCACATCGGTCGTGCGCTGCAGCACAACCTCGGCATCCGCGCCAAGGCGTACGGGAGCCTTCGCATGAAGCAGTACGACGCCGTACCCCTCGATCAAACGCCCCTGCTGCTCTGCAGCAAGTCCCTCCACAGACACAGAAAGCCAGGCAATCGCATCGTGCTGCGGCGGCATGATCCATGTGCCCTTCTTAAGCATTTCCGGCTTGCCGTAGGCAGGCACATGAAAAAGGCGAGGCAGAAGGGCGCGCTTCGGACGGCAAAAAGTTACGGAGAGAAGTGACGCCCAGCGCTCTGCCGCCCTTCCCGGCTCCCCTTCAACCGCAGCAAGGGAAGACGATTCCCAGGCGCTGCAGACAAACTTCAGCGGAGCGGTCGCTATGACGAGCAGGCGCAGCTTCCCTTCGCATCCCGGAGGCGGGGATGCGAAGCAGCTGCCGACGGCAGCCGTGCCAAGGAAGTGGCGGCTGCTGCCGGACGATGCCCTGCCGTCAATGGCATAAATCTCCGCCTCTCCCTCCGTCACCTCATAGATCCGGCCTTCCTCTTCCAGCCAGATCCATTCACCCTGCCGTGCGCTCTGCATCGCCTTATCCCCCTCGTCCTTCCGGCCTTTCATCATTCCTGCACCAACTGGCTGTAGTAGCCGCCGCTTTGCAGCAGTTCCTCGTGCGTGCCGCGCTGCACCACGCGCCCTTTCTTGAGCACGATGATCTCATCGCAGTCGCGTATGGTCGAGAGACGATGTGCCACGATGAAGCAGGAGCAGCCCCTGCGCCGGATGTTCTTCATGATTTCGCGCTCCGTGACGGGATCGAGTGCACTCGTCGCTTCATCGAGCACGAGAAGCGACGGATTCGCCGCAAGGGCGCGCGCGATTTCCAAACGCTGCTTCTGTCCGCCGCTGAAATTGCAGCCGCCTTCTGCGACCGGGGCGTCATAGCCCAAAGTGCGGCGTGATATATCCTCGTCGATCATGGCGTCCTTCGCCGCCTGTACGATGTCTTGACGCGAAACCAGCGGATTGAAAAGCGCGATGTTCTCAGCGATTGTCCCTTCGAGCAGGAAAATTTCCTGCTCGACGACGGCGACGGACTGCGCCTTGACGTCCGGCGGCACCTCGCGCGTCAAAATGCCGTCGAACCGGATCTCCCCCGACCAGGGCTCGTACAGCCCTGCCACCAGGCGCGCAAGCGTCGATTTGCCGCTGCCCGAGCGGCCGACGATCGCCACGCGCCGCCCCGGCTCCAGCACGAGATTCAAGCGCTTGATGAGAGGCCTCTCCCCGTGCACATAGCCGAAGTTGACCTCCTTGAGCTCAAGCCGGCCCGAGAGCTTGGCAGCGCCTGCCGCCAGCGCACCCGGCGCAAATTCTGCGGCCTCGGGCACGGGATAGCGCCAGACGTCGCGCACCTTCATCATCTGCGACTGGGCAAGCTGGATGCCCTGCGACATGTCGACGATGTTCCCCACAGGCTCCTGGAAGCTGCTCATGAGGCTTTGGAAGGCGACGAAGATACCGATCGACATCAGTCCATCCATGATGGAAAAACCACCGACCGCCATGATCAAAGCCGTATTCAGCCCCGCGAGCAGTGCGGGCACGAAGGATATGTACTGACTGTAATATTCCTGCTTCTGCACCATGGAAAGATAGCCGGCGTTGGCTTCCGCCCACTGCGCGAAAAAATCATCCTCGTTGCCATTCGCCTTCAAGGTTTCCAGACTCATGATTCCGGCGACACAGATGCCATACATGCGCCCCGCCTCCTGCTGCAGCTTCATCTGCTGCTCCAGGAGCCAACGGCAGCTCATGTACGCAACCGACAGATTGACGGCGGTGAACGTCACGCCGATCATGGTCAGCTTCGGACTGTAAAGCCAGAGCAGCCACAAATAAAAAACCGCCAGAAATACATCCAGAACAGCGGTCGCGAGCTTTCCCGTCACAAAGGAGGCGATGGACTCATGCAGCTGCACGCGTGCAGCGATCTCCCCCGGCGAGCGCGTCTGAAAAAAGCTTGTCGGCAAATGGAGCACACGGAAAAGGAAAGCCGCCGATTCCCGCACCGTCATCTCTCCCTGCCAGCGCAAAAGGCAGGATGAGCGCAGGAACACGAGCGTCGAGCGCAGCACCAGCCCTACTCCCAGACCCAGCAAGACATCGAAAAGCCACTCCCGATGCTTATAGGATGCGACGTCATCAAAAAACACCTGAGAGATGACAGGAAGCGCGAGATTCACCAAGGCCAGGGAGATCTCCACGCCAAGAAGGAAGAGCACGGCGCGCTTGTCCTTGATGAGGTTCTCTGCCAGCTCCTTCCATACGCCGTCGCGCTTTCCCGACGGTGCGAAAGCCGCCCCCGGACGCAGGATGAGCGCGATGCCGGTGAACATGCCCTCGAACTCCTCCCAGGGCACCGTCCTATGCCCGACCGCCGGATCGTTGAGATAGACCTCTCCCTTTTTTTCATCGCAACCCTCGAAAACGAGGAAATGCTCGAAGCCCCAATGCAGGATAAACGGAGGCTGCTGATGCGCCGCCTCCTTCGCCGAGTAGGTGTAGCCGGCTCCCTCAAGTCCCAGGCTCTCTGCCGCGTCCAGGACATTCGCAGCATTGCTGCCGTTGCGGTTCACGCTGCAAAGCTCCCGCAGCTGCTCAAGCGGCAGGAACTTACGATAATAACCCAAAATAATGCCAAGTGACGCCGCGCCGCATTCGACAGCTTCCATCTGCAGGACGATCGGCGTCCTGACCCGTGTCCTTCCCATCTCAATCACTCCTGAGCCATTGACCCAGCTTGTTGAAAGCCTTCACCAACGGAGCTTCACGATTTACGATCGCCGTCGCTGTGCAGGTCATTCCCTGCTTGATGACCACAGTATCCTCCGGCCCCGCCAGCGTCGTCCAAAGATAACCGGACGAAGTGGTATCGTCACGGATCAGCGCGACCTGCACTTCCATGACGGCACCGCCCGCCTGCTTCACGATCCAGCCTGCCAGTTCCTCGTTGCCTGTCCAATAGACGATGCGGTCGCTGGAAACGGGAAACTCCGACACACGCGTCACGCGTCCGACAAGTGCGCCGTAAAGCGATGCATCGACAGCCCCGGGAGAAACCTGCACCACCGTCCCGGGCCTGACCTTGTCCCCCATGAGCGCCGGCACATAGAGTACCGCCATCAATTCATTTTCTCCGCCGTCGACGCAGAGATCGTAGAGCGGCACACCTGTCGCCACGATATCGCCCACACGATGGCGCTGGCTCGTCACAATCCCGTCGCAAGGGCTCAAAACCTCGCTGCTCTCATGCAGAAGCTCCCTCGTCGAAGCGAGCTGCGCCGTGCGCGTGCGCATGTCGGCCTGACTGTCGGCATTCTTCGCCTGCATGGCTTCCAGATAAAGCTGCTGCTCCATCTGCGTCTGCTCCAACGTCGCGACCCTCTGCCCCTTCGTCACATAGTCGCCTTCGGCCACCTCCATCGACAAGATGCGGCCTCCGGCAAGCGGCGTGATGTTCGTCGCCCCCATGCCGTTCACAAGGATGCCGTAGCCGCTGACCTTGTCCGCCATGATGCCGAAAACCGACCAGAGTGCGACGGAAAAGATCGTGATCATGACCGCCGCAAGCACAACCCAGCCCGACGTCGAGGTAATGGAAAGGAGCTGCCCCGAGCGCGCCGGATGACGCAGCCTCGCCAACGCCTTTTCTTGAAATATCTGCCGTTCACCCGCCATCTTCCTGCACCTGCACCTTCCTGCCCAGGGCATCGGCGCCCACGGCTGCCGTAATGACGAGTTCCCCCGGGGCAAGGCCGTCCTTCACCTCGACGAAATCGTCATCGACGAAACCGATGCGTATCTCCTTCACTATCAGACGCTCCTCTTCATCCAGGCAGTAGACATAAGGTTCGACATTCTGTGCATCCTTGTGCACCGCCTTTTTCGGGATGGCAAGCGTCTCCGTTGTATTGTGCGCGATGATCTTTACCTTGTTGTAATACGTGGGATCGATATAGCCCGCCTCATTGTCGATCGCAAAGAGCAATTCATGAACGTCCGCCTCGACACTCGGATCGGGCTGGATGCTCGCAATGCGCACGGGAAACTCGTTCGGCTTCAGAGCGGATTTCTCGCGGCTGCCCGAAATCGGATAGACCTTGTGGAGGAGGCTGTGCAGCGGAATCTCCAGCAGGAAAGTCTCGCCGTGCGCCAGAAGCTCCCGCACATCCTTGTGCGCCATGAAGGCCGAGCCGTAGAGGATTTTCGTATCCGCCAGCAGGAGCAGGCTCTCTCCCGGGCGTATGTAGTCGCCGCTGCCGCGCGAGATATGTATGACCAGCGCATCCTGCGGCGCACGCACGACCATCTTGTCGAGCGAAGCATGCACCATGTCGCGCTGCGCCACACGATTCGCCAGCTGCGCCTTGGAAGCATCGCGCTTCGCGGCGGCATTCTCATACTCCTGGCGCGACGTGGCATCCTGCTCCAACAGATACGCATACCGCAGGGCAACGCGCTCATCATTGGCGAGCATTGCACGCGCTTCTTCAATCGAGGCTTCCGCAGAGGCAAGCTGTGCATGAAGTGCAGGATTGGAAATGGTTGCGAGCACCGTGCCCGCTTTCACATGATCGCCTTCCTTGACGAGCAGCGTCTCCACGACGCCCTCATACTGCGCATTCACATCCACCGTCCACGCGGGGCGCGTCGTCAGACCGACGTCGTCGAGCCCGACGTGCATCTTTCGGTAAGAGGCGCGCACCGCAGGCAGCAAGAGCCGCTGCGCATCCGCCATCTTCTCGATATGGCGTCTGCCGGCCGCATTGATAAAGACGCCATATCCCACCATCAACAGCACGAGAGCGATGACGATCCCCATCATGACTTTCAGATACCTATGTTCGTCCATCTGCCACCTCCGTCATCTGCACCTTCCCCTCGCATGGTACCGCACCCATAGATTCATCGACAAATCAGGCGCATAGTTTCACTATGCGCCCGTGCCGGAGCTTTAGAAACCACGGATAAATTCAACCACCCATCTTCACGCATCTGCGTAAATCTGGGCGACTTCATTTTATCAGCGTTTCCTTTAGTATGCAACATGAAAGGCAGCTGCGCTCAGATCACCACGATCACACCGCAGACGACCGCGACAACCGACGATTCCGCCGCGGCCGTTTGCGTAGTGACGACCGTCAAGACTTCCACTTCGGTTACGGCTGCCACCAGCTGTACGGCTGCCTCCAGCTGAACCGCCACATCCGACTGCACCGTTGTCACGCCGGCAGCCGCCACAAGGGCAAGCTCCGCTTTTGTCAATGTCTTAGGAGACGCAGGAAGCGGCAGGTAGCGGATGTCCTCCGTATCCTGGATGAAGCGCAACTCCACGCCTTCCGGCAGGATCTGCTCGGTCTTTTCCGCACGGTTCAGCAGCCGCCGCGAAATCTCCTGTACCGAATTCTGCACACCTTCATGCGGCAGCACGAGGTATTCGACGAGTTTCGGCGCCTCCACGACCTTGTAGGTAACGCCCTCCTCAATCGGGATCCCCATCTCCTTCAGTACGCTCTCCGGATCTTCTTTGAAACGCTTGGCAAACACCTCATCGTCCCAGCATTTTTCAATGATTTCCGCATAGAGGATCTTCGGGTTCCTCGTCTTCTTCTCATCCATTGTTCTTCCCCCTTTTTCATCTTAAGGAACCACGGATAAATTCAGCCACCCATCTTCACGCATCTACGCGACTTCATTTTATCAGCGTTTCCTCAAACGCAACATTTTCCTTCCTGCGACGATGCAGAAGAGAGCAGCCAGACCATTCTCACGAAAGCTCATAAGGCTCCAGAAAAAAACCGGCCTGTTCGAATTTCCGCAGCAGAAAGAACACGATTGCCGGCGCCATCCCCCTTTCATCCATCAGCTCTTCCGCAATATCATAGGCACATTTCCCCCCTTTCTGCAAGAGATGCAATACCTCGCAGTAGCAGACCGCCGGGATCGTCTCATCGCTGCAAAAGGACAGCCCGAACCGACCCTCTCGGAAAAACCGGACGCCTTCCGCCGTCTCCTCCGCAGAAATCCCACGGCGCAGGACGAGCGGCATCGTCTTGGAAAAATCCTTCTGCATGTACTCCTTGAGCATATACGAAAAGAGACGCTTGAAATCCTCCAGGTCTGCAAAACCTTCCTTCGCGATGATCTGCTCCCCCGTCGGCTGCTCGGCAGACGCCGGACAGGGCGTCAGAAGGCGCACGGAGCGCTCCGCCATGTTGACGATGAAGCCGCTGACGCAGGAAATCGTATCCTCGTCCCCTGCGCCCGCCTTGTCACTGTCTGTGGCGCGGGCACGCCCCACTTTGGAGAAGTGGTTGGCCGGAGCTTCGGAGAACTGCGGCAGAAGCTCGACGCGGACAAGCTCTTCGGGCGTGAAGAATTCATGTATACGATGCAGCGTGTCAAGGCTCAGCACAGAAAAGCGGTGCACGCCTGCACTTCGCTCCAGCGCCCATGCGAGATAATCCCTCGTCCTCTCGGGACGGCGCATTGCAGCCGCCGTAGTGACCTGCGGCACAACGCCGAAAATCTCATAAAAGTCCGCCGTCCATGCCTCATAAGCGGGATTGTCAAAAGGCTCCGTCGCATAATAGCACGTCCCCGCGCCCGCTGCCGCCCCGACCGTCTCCTTCAGATAGAGCAGTATACCGCGCCACAAGGCGCGATTCGCCTCATTCCTTTGAAAAACCTGCTGCAGTTTTCCCGCCGCCAGTCCGCAGAAAGGACAGCCGACCGAACATCCGAGGCTGAGTTCGAAGGTCACGGGCACATGGATCAGAGCGGCATTGTGCAGCCCCATCTCCATCCAGCAACGATTGCGCTGGCGCCCGCGCCATGCGCGGAACATCGGCTCTTCAGGCACGCAGTCCGCATCGACCATGCGTTGACGGCTCTCGAATTTCTCCCGCACGAAGGCGCGGTAGCGCTGCACCGTGCGCGGCAGTGCCTCCGGCGGATCTTCGCTGTGTTTTTCCGCCTCCTGCTCGATGGCAAGGATGCGCAGAGCCTCGATATCGCCCCCAAGGCCATATTCTGTCAGCGTCTTTTCCGGCGCCTCCTGAAAACGCCCGGCAAATCCCGGCTCCATCGTCCACAGCTCCAAAAAGCGCTTTGCCTGCCCAACTTCTGCAAGATATGCCCCATCCTTCATATCGAGCGTCATGATTTCTCTTACTGCCGCATTGTGCATCGCATACCCCTCTTTTGCAAAGCTCTTGCACATGGGAACCACGGATAAATTCAGCCCCCAGCCTCACGCATCTGCACGACTTCATTTTATCAGCGTTCCCCTACTTTCCCGACTCCACCGCCAGGGCAAGGATCTTGCCGCGCATCTCCAGCAAAAGCCCTACCGCCAAAAGAAAGCCCAGTGCCTCCTCTGTCGCAGCCTTTCCAAACGATTTTTCCAACATCTCGACAAGTCCCTGCTTCTCCTGCGGATCATCCGCCGCCAGATAAAGCGCGCGCGCCGCACCGTGAAGGGTGTAGAACGTCTTCTTCGCACAAAGCCGCAGGTCTTGAATCTCGACCCGATCGGGAAAAACCTGCATATCGAGCCTTTCCCGATAATCGCTGGCAAACCTCGCATTCCATGCGTTCACGACCGCTTCCACTTCCTTATAGACCGGGGGCAGCGGCACCTCACCGATCGCATCGTATTCATAGGCGATATCCGCGATATATGCCTCGTTTTGCCAGGCAACGTAATCATAGATTTCCGCAGGCCGCAGTTCCAGGCCATAGGCGGCAGGATCGTTGCAATAGACGCTGCTTCTATGATAGCGGATATGCCGGAAAGCCGTGGGCGGTTCCAGATGGCGGATGAGCGGCAGAAATGCCAGCATTTCCTCGTAGGCTGCCACAGGCTCGCCGGGGAAACCGTAGAGAAGATTCCAAATGATCTTCACCTTGCAGCAGCGTGCCTGCTTCAGGAGCGCTACATGCGCGATCCCCGTATTTCCCTTATGCATGATATGGAGGATATCGTCATGCAGGCTCTCAATGCCCGGCTGCATCTCATCGATATGCGCCCTCGCCAAACGCTCGAGATCGCTCTTTTTGAGATTGGACTTGATCTCCGTCAGGATGCCCTTGCCCGGCGGATTTTCTGCCAGCAATTCCGGCAATTCCCGCACATGGCGGCGACTCAATATACTGTCACAGAATACGATCTTATGGTCGCCGTATTTTTCCAGAAGCAGGCGGAGCTCCGACGCAAAATGCGGCGTGCTCTTTTCGCGATAGGTGCGCACCCTGCCGTTCAGGCCGCAAAACGTGCAGGGGTGCTTCACACCCCACCAGCAGCCCCGCGAACCTTCCGCGAGAAGGAGACAGGCTGTATCTTCCCCGTGCCCGAAATATTCGGGATGTGCCTTGACGACCGCGAAGAAATCGTCGAAATCCGGCAGCGGCAGCGTCTCAAGATCCTGCGTCAGGCGATGCGGCAGACATTTTGGCAGCGGATCCCCCCGGCGCAACACGCCGTAGGGCAGGGGCAGATCCTTTTCGTCCAGAATGTTCCGGCAGACGGAGGAGAAAATCTCATCCGCTTCACCGAAAAACACATAATCGACAAACGGAAAGAACTTGAGATACGCCCTTCCCCCTTGATCCATGCAGTTGGAGCCGCCGACCATGGTCACGAGAGAAGGCTCCCTTTCCTTGAGCCGTCGCAGGATGGCGAGCGTCGCATTGTTCTGTTCGAACTGCGAAACGATGCCGACAATGCGCGGTCCATGCGCGAGCACAGCTTCCACCGTCTCTTCCACGGCAAGCCGCGCCGCTTCCGTCGCACGCGGCAAAAACTCACACACAGCCGCCTGCAGCGCCGACGACATCCCCATGCGGCGGAGGAAGCCGAAATACTCCTCTCTCCCCTTTTTCGCCGACAACCCCGCCAGAGGCAGGAACAGCCATTCCGACATCCTGTAAATGCTGAGCAGCAGGAGTATCTCGGATCTTTTCAAGGCGAGTCGGAAACGCAAGTCGCCATGCTCCACCCGACAGGAAATACCGTCCCGCAGCAAGCACGCCTTCAACAGCCCCATAGCCAGAGAAGGTGATGCAAATTCCACCACAGGAGGAACAACAAGGCAAACCTCGGTTCTCTCTCCTCGAGCCATAGCACACCGCCTTACGCACGACAACGCATCTGTTATCTGCTATAATCATTCTATCATGAGAATCTCATTTATTTATCGAAAAACTAATCCAGCGACTTAAGGAAGTGTGCGCATGAGCCAGACCATACTACGCCTCCCCGAAGGCATGCCCGCTATGGAGCTTCGTGAATTTCTGCAAAAGGAATGCGGCTTTTCAACGACGCTTTGGAAAAGACTGCGGCGCTCGGGCACGTTTTTACTGAACGGCCGTTCAGTGAATGCCGCGTGCGCCTGCATCCAAGGCGGCGACGAGCTTCGCTGGCAGCTGGACGAGGAGAGTCGCATCGCTCCCGCAGACATCCCCATAGACATTCGTTACGAGGACGATTCCCTCCTCATCATCAACAAACCCGCAGGCATGCTCGTGCATCCGACGAACGGCGAGCACAGGCGGACCCTCGCCAACGCCGTACTTTTTCACTACGAAACACACGGCGAAAATCATGCCTTCCATCCCGTGCACCGCCTCGACCGCCAGACGAGCGGACTCGTGCTCATCGCCAAGGAGGCACACGTACAGCACCTGCTTTCCGCTCCCGACAAGATGAGCATGGAGCGCATCTACCTCGCCATCATCGAAGGCGCACCGCCCGAGCCTTGCGGCACAATCGATGCGCCCATCGCACGCCGCCCCGGCAGCATCATCGAACGCATGGTCTCTTCTGCCGGACAGCCGGCCGTCACGCACTACGAAACCCTTTGCACAAAAAACGGACTTTCCCTCCTCTCGCTCCGCCTCGAAACGGGCCGCACGCATCAGATCCGCGTCCATCTCGCACATATCGGGTATCCTCTCTTAGGCGACGATCTCTACGGCGGTACAAAAGAACGCATCTCTCGTCAGGCGCTGCACGCGACCCGTCTCTGCCTCCGGCACCCTTTTTCCGGAAAAACCGTTGCCGTGACAGCTGCCCTTCCCAGAGATATGAGGACATTCTTCCCTGACATCCCCGGATAGTAAACGCTTTTGCAAAACCGTCATGACGCTCCTCTTAAAATATGGTATAATAATCGTGTCAGATTGTATCATCTTTACAGGAGGTTGAGATTATGCCATTAATCGGAACAAAAGAAATGTTCAAGAAAGCTCACGAAGGCGGTTACGCCATCGGCGCCTTCAACGTCAACAACATGGAGATTGTCCAGGGTATCACCGAAGCGGCCGCCGCTTTGAAGTCGCCTATCATCCTGCAGGCTTCCGCCGGCGCCAGGAAATACGCAAAGCCCGCCTATCTCAAGCATCTTGTCCAGGCCGCCCTTGAGTGCGAGGATCTGCCCATCGCCTTGCACCTCGACCACGGCCCGGATTTCGAGACGTGCAAATCCTGTATCGACGACGGCTTCA
>ERZ773099.1235-NODE-1235-length-19309-cov-5.720058_pt1 | contig 19309 bp, 16 predicted proteins | sample MGYA00511120_ERZ773099 | MGnify/ENA primary metagenome ERZ773099 (study PRJEB29015, sample SAMEA2738012) | human oral metagenome | biome: human oral; feature: human-associated habitat; material: dental | place: China | collected 2104 ...
ATATGCGCGAGCTGGAGAAGGTCGTCATGCTCCGCGTCGTGGATCAGAAGTGGATGGATCACCTCGACCACATGGATATGCTGCGTGAGGGCATCAACCTGCGTGCGTATGGACAGCGCAACCCTCTTGTCGAGTACAAGATCGAGGCTCTCACGATGTTCGAGGAGATGGAGGCATCCATCATGGATCAGATCGCCTCGCTCATGTACCATGTGAGCATCGTGACACCGCAGTCTGCGCCGCCCGCTGCCCCTGTGGCGGAGGATGGTACGCCGCGCCCCGCACCCGTGGTGGACGAAGGGGCACAGCGGCGCGCGGAGCAGCTGCTCGCACGCGAGCGGTCAAAGCTCGAGGATCACCTCTCGACCGCACGTGCCTCGCACGGCGACGAGTCCGTGCCCGCTGAGGCAAAGAGCGCGAAGAAGGACGAGGACGGCAAGAAGGTCGGGCGCAACGATCCGTGTCCCTGCGGCAGCGGCAAGAAGTATAAGAACTGCCACGGGAAGGATAAGTAAGGAAGCGTCCCGCTGATGAAGATTGTCAAACAGGTGACACTGGATTGCGCCGTCGTGGATGATGCACATTGGTTCAAACTGGGCTATTCTGCCGACCTGCATACACATCTGATGGTCGTTTCTGTCGCATGGGTCGCCGGGTACGAGCGTTACTACCGGATGGGGGCGGATGATCGTGCGCTCTATGCATCGGATCGGGCATCATTTTACAGGAAGTACGCAAACGAGATCGGGCAGAGCGGCAACACCTGTTATACTGAGCGATTGATTGGCGCACAGGCGCTCCGGGATTATGACGGACGGCGCAATTCATTTCAGAGGGCTTATCCTGCGAAATACGGGAATCCGTTTCAACATTACGCCTATATCGGGGGCATCCTGTTTGCACGTATTCTGTGGGAACGGAGTACGTATTATGTGCCGCCGATGCAGGTAGTTGATGCGGGAGACGGCACATGGCACTTCCCCCTGCGCGAGCGGTGCCGTCTGCTCTGCGACGATGCGGGGGAGCCCCTATGCTACTACTATATAGAGGAAGAACAGAACCATGCTGGAAGATCTGAAACCGATACTGAATGATCTGGGCGAGAAGCTCGATCAGATGCGCATCTCTCTGGAGATCCCCGCGAAGGAGGAGAAGATCGCCGAGCTCGAATACAAGATGAGCGAGCCGTCCTTCTGGGACGATGCGGCGGCGGCGCAGAAGCTGAATCAGGAGCTCGCTGCCTTGAAGGGCGGGGTGGACACCTATAAGAACCTCATGGCGAAGTATGAGGACGCCGAGACGCTGTATGAAATGGGCATCGAGGAGAACGATCCGTCGATGGAGGGGGACATCCGCGCGGAGCTTGACCTCATCGCGGATGGACTCGAAACCCTCCAGCTTGAGGTGCTTCTCTCGGGCGAATACGACGCGAACGATGCCATCTTGACGCTCCACGCGGGCGCGGGCGGCACGGAGGCGCAGGACTGGACGCAGATGCTCCTCCGTATGTACGGACGCTGGGCGGAGCGGCATGGCTTTACCGTGGATACCGCCGACCTGCAGCCCGGAGACGAGGCGGGCGTGAAGTCCGCAACGCTCTTTATCAAGGGGCACAACGCCTATGGCTTCTTAAAGTCCGAGAAGGGCGTCCACCGCCTCGTCCGCATCTCGCCGTTTGACTCGCAGGCACGGCGGCACACGTCGTTCTCTGCGTGCGATGTCATGCCGGAAATTGACGATGCTGTGGAAGTTCCCATCAATATGGATGATGTGCGCGTTGACTACTTCCGCGCGAGCGGTGCGGGCGGACAGCACATCAACAAGACATCGTCCGCCGTGCGCATGACGCATGAGCCGACGGGCATTGTCGTGCAGTGCCAGAACGAGCGGTCACAGCTGCAGAACAAGGAGCAGTGTCTCAAGATGCTCCGCGCGAAGCTGTTTGAGTTGGAGCAGGAGAAAAAGGAAGAGGAGATCGCCAAACTCGAGGGCGTACAGCAGAAGATCGAGTGGGGCAGCCAGATCCGCTCCTATGTGTTCCAGCCGTATACGATGGTGAAGGACGTGCGCACGAACGCCGAGACGGGCAACGTGCAGGCGGTCATGGATGGGGACATCGACCCCTTTATCCGCGCCTACCTGAACGCAAAGGCAAATCACGAATTCTAAGGAGCTCATCATGTGGAAAGTATCAGCCGTTATCCTGCTCTTTGTTTTCAGCCTCGTCTGCGGCATCTTTGCTCTGCCGCGCGCGGTCTCAACGATGGTCGCGGATGAACTGCGCGAACGCACGGGTGCACAGGATGTCCAGCTGTCGATCACGGACAGTCCACGCCTCATCTTCGGAGAGATCGGGGCTCTCGACGGTGTCATCCGGGAAGGGCGCATCGGCAAGGTCTTCGTGCGCGAGCTGACCGTTACGGGGACAAACCTCCGCTTCGACATGGGGAAGCTCCTGCGTGACCAGCAGCTCATCCTCACCGATGCGGAGAGCGTCGAGATGCACGGTGTGGTGGACGCAGACGCGATCCGCGAGCTCGTCACGAGCGAGGCGGACAAATTCACCGATGTCGCCGTGACGGTGCATCCCGGCAGCGTCCTCACGACGGCAAAGACGCGCGCCTTCGGGCAGACCTTTGAGGTGACGATCGAGGGCGGCTTCTCCATCGTCAGCGGTGACCTCTACTACAAGGCGACGCACATCGCCGCACGCGGCATGGGGCTGAACGTGCTGAGCCTCGACGGACTCTTCCCCGACGTGCTCGTCGCGCGTGCCGACACACTTCCCTTTGGGCTCGCGTTCGAGAGCATCGAGGAGAAGGACGGCGTTGTGATTTTGACCGCAGGGAAATAAGAATAGATGTGATTGAACGAATGTGGTGCAACGCCCCAAAGCGAACCCTCGCAGATAAGTGTACGACCGCTTGCGTAACGAAGCGTTCGCGTGGGGCGTGCATCACAGTAACAAGGAATCATTCATGAAGAAATTTCACTATCATCCGATCCTGCTCGCGGCGATCCTCGTCGGCTTTATCGCGAGCCTCCTCATCGGCATGGAGCGCCACGCCGTCGAGGAGGATTCGCGCACGGTGGAGCTCGCCATCGACTACGAGGGACTCCTCGAACTCGCCGCCCGCGAGGGACTGCCCGCCGAAGAGGTGCTCGCAGAGGCGAAGGCGGCGGGGATCACCTCACTTGCCGTTTACGAAACAACATTCAAGAAGTTCAACGAGAACGGCAAGGCGAACGCCGTGAAGGGCGCAGACATCCTCGCCGCCTACCACACGGGCACGCTGACCGACCCGCGCTGGCGAACACTTGTCGAGGACGGCAAGATCGTCGGCACGGAGATCTACGTCGTCTCGCACGATCCCGTGACCTACGCCGAGCTGAAGGAGGATCTCCTGCGCCGCTTCGGCGCGGCGCGCATCACGGTCCTTACCGTCGGCACGGACGAGGTCATCGCGGTCAAGGATCTCTACGAGGTGTTCCTGAAGCGCAACATCGGGCTGCCGTCCGATGAGATGCGCGCCGTCAATGCGGCGGGCTTCGACGTGATCGCGCGTCCCTCGAACTATTATGACTGTACGCCGGACGATGTGCACGCTGTTTTTGCGCGCATGGATGGGATCGCGGTCTCGGCAATTGTCTTCTCGGGGCCGGTGACGCTCGGTGTGCCGAAGGCGCTGCAGACCACGATCGACGAGATGCGTGCGCGTCGGCTCTCGCTCGGTCTGATCGAGGGCGTGACTCAGCTGCAGTTTTACAAGCAGCAGGGCATGGACGAGATCGCGAAGGGCGTCGGCTACGACCATGTCGCGCGTCTCTACAGCATCCCTCTGGATGAATTGAAAAAGCTCAAGATCGACGCCGCCGTCGAGCGCTGGGAGACGACGGACGAGGAGCGGAACATCCGCATCAACCTCCTGCGCATCTACGAGGAGCCTGCGCCGAACATGACACTCCTCGAGACGAACATGAAGTACTTCGCCGATACGCGTGCGGCACTTGAGGCAAAGGGGTTCAAGATCGGCCGTGCGGGCATGTTCGCCTCGTACGAGCCGTCGCGCGTGCTGCGTGCGCTCGTCATCATGGGTGTCGCGGCGGCGGGCGTGCTCTATCTCTCGCTCGTCATCCCCGCGCTGAACCGACGGCGAAAGGTCGTCCTGCTCTGTTTCGCGGTGGCGGCGCTCATCTCCATGATGCCCATTCTCATCGGTGCGGGCAGTAAGGTGCGCCTTGTCGCAGCACTCGCAAGCGCAAATCTCTTCCCCGCGCTCGCCATCGTGGCACTGCTCGATCTCCTGCGCACGCGGCGCTTCCCCAAGGATACGCCTCTCTGGCGCATCCTCGTCGCGGGGTTGGTGCTCCTCGGCATCACGAGTGCGCTGTCGATGATCGGTGCCTCCTATCTCTCGGGTGCGCTCGCGGATACGCGCTATCTCCTTGAGTTCGACATCTTCCGCGGGATCAAGCTGACCTTTGTCCTGCCGATGATTCTCGTCGCCGTCGCCTTTATGCAGCGGTTTGACATCTTTGACGGACAGTTTGACGCCTCGGCGGGTGTCCTCGGTCAGCTGCGCGAGATCATGGCAACGCCTGTGCGCGTCGGCTCGCTCCTCGGCGGACTCGTCCTCATCGGGGCGCTCATCGTTTTGGTGCTGCGCAGCGGGCACACCTCGGGCATGCCCGTGCCCGGCATCGAGCTGAAGATGCGTGCAGCGCTCGAGCAGCTCTTCTACGCACGCCCGCGTACGAAGGAGTTCCTGATCGGACATCCCGCATTCCTGCTCGCACTCTACGGCGCGGCGCGGCAGTGGAAGACGTGGATCATCTTCGGGCTCGTGCTCGCCGCGACCATCGGTCAGGGGTCGATGGTGGAGACCTTCGCGCATATGAGGACTCCTGTGGAAATGTCGCTGGTACGCGGCATCGGCGGTGTCTTCCTCGGCGGTGCGATCGGCGCCGTGCTCGTGGCGCTTGTCGCCGCATGGAATCATCTGCTGGAGCGTGTGCGGAGGGCGGTCTGAATTTGTGCGTGCACGCCCTTGCAAGGGCGAAGGGGAGCTTTGAGCAATAAAGGAAGATCGTCATAGGAATGGGAAACGGAGGGCATTTCACCCGATGAAGCGGATCGTTGTATCGGGGTACTACGGTGCAAAGAACGCGGGCGATGAAGCCATGCTCGCGGCGATGCTCGAAGTACTCGCGGATTTGGACCCGGAACTTCATATTACCGTCATCAGTGCGGATCCTGCGGACACCGAGCGGCGCCACGGCGTGCACGCGGTTGGCTCTCTTGATGTGAGCGGAATCCTCGGGGCACTGCGCCGCACCGATCTTCTCATCAGCGGCGGCGGCAGCCTCCTGCAGAACGTCACGAGCCGACGCAGCCTCTACTACTACATGGGTATCATTCTGCTCGCCCTCCTCCTCGGCAAGCGCGTCATGCTCTATGCGCAGGGCATCGGCCCCGTCACGGGACGATTTGCCTGCCGCTGCATGCGCTGGCTCGGCAACCGCGTCTCCCTGATCACGGTCCGCGACGAGGGCTCGATGGCGGAGCTGCGCCGCCTCGGCATCACACGCCCGCCGATGGAGTGTACGGCAGATCCCGTGCTCGGCATCCATCCCGTCGGTCGCGAGACGGGGCGTGCCATCCTCAGTCGCTATGGGGCGGACGGTGCAAAGCCCGTCGTCGGCATCTCCGTGCGCGAACATCGAGGGCATGGGCACCTGGATGAAGGGCGGGGTGGAAACCCCCTACCTTGGTGATTACGAGGTCTGGACCTCGCCCTCGGGAGTGAAAGTCGCCTTCATTGGCGCGATCGCTGAGGACGTTCCCTATAAGCTCAGCCCCGGCACCACCGCAGGACTGAGCTTCACCGACCCCCTCGCCAAGATCGACACACTCGCCAAATCCATCAAAGACAAGGACGAAGCGCAGATCGTCATCGCCATGCTCGACGACGATGTGAAGAACAACTATCCCAAGGTCAGTGAATACGTCGACGGCATCATGGGAGGTGACACCCACGTGCCCTACGAGTTCGACAAGATCGACTCGGCTGAGAAACTCGACTCGAAGAACCCCCTCCTCGCTGGCGTCGCATCGGGTTCCTACACCGATAACCTCGGCCTGATCCGCATTGCTTACGACACTGCAACGAAGAAGGTCGTCTCAGCCGACACCCAGCTGATCCCTGCGGCTAAGGTCGCTGAATGCGGCGTGGACCCTGAGACCCAGGCAGTCGTCAACCAAGCGGTCGCCGACTCTCAGGAAGCAGGTAAAGCGGTTGTTGGAACGGGATACACTCAGCCCTTCCGCCGTGGCGTCTTCACCGCCCCCGGGGGCAAAACTGACCCGGGTTCGAACCGCGGAATCGAATCGAGCCTTGGAGACTTCGTCGCCGACGCCATGAGGGAGACCATCCTCGTTGAGGGCAACACTCCCGTCGATATTGGCATCATCAACGCCGGTGGCCTTCGCGACGATCTCATCCCGAACGAGGACGGGACCATCACCTACGCGCAGTCCTATTCGGTCATGCCCTTCTCGAATGAGCTCGGCTACGTGTCCATCACCGGAGCGGACTTCAGGAAGGCTCTCGAACAGCAGTGGAAGACCGATCTCAACTCGCAGAACTCGCGCCCGCTGCTCAAGCTCGGCATCTCTTCGAATGTGCGCTACACCTATGATCCGGCGAAGCCCTACGGTGAGCGCATCACCTCGGTCATGGTGAACGATGAGCCCCTCGACCCTGCGAGGATCTACACGATCGGATCGGTGACCTTCCTCCTGGCAGGCGGAGACTCCTTCGATGCTCTGACCGCGGGAGGGCCGGCCAAGACGAATGGGAATCTCGATAGGGATAAGTTCAATGAGTTCCTTGCCGCTCATTCGGGTGCGACTCCGCGAGTGGCCAAGTCGTCGATTGGCTTGAGCCTGCCCACTGAGCCGCTTGCAGATGGTACGAGCCTGTCGATTCCGATGCGGGGTCTTTCCTTCTCAGAAGGCCCCTCGATCACGCAGAACGTGACCTTGAGCCTTGATGCGTCCAAGGGGAGCTCGCCGGTCGATAACAGTCTTCTCGACGAACACGCCTCCGATGAGGCGGCCGTCATCACCACCGATGGCGCGGGTCGGGCGAATGTTGAGGTGAAGGTCTTCGCTGGGCAGCGCTGCGAAGGGCGCGCCGAAGGCGATGTCGTGAATGTCCCCGTTTCCGTGTCCACGGACTTCGCAGAGGTTGTCACCGCGAGCCAGGGACTGAGTGTTCCGGTCATCTGCCCGGCGCACCAGGTTGCTCCACAACCTGAAGGTCAGCAGCCGACGCCCGGCGAGAACAATACCGGCAAGCCCGGCAAACAGGCGGGCAAGGGTTCGGGCAATAATCTCGCCAAGACCGGCTCTTCTGCGGATGTCCTCGGCCTTGGCGCGCTCCTCCTCGCCCTTGTCGGCGCGGGGCTCCTTTCCCGCAAACGGGCCTAATGGGGGACAGGACTCTTTGAGGACCAATGCCTTCTTGTGAGTCTGTCGCAAAGGCTAGAGGACGGGGGCAGGGCCGGGCACTGAGCTAGGGCCTTGCCCTCGTCCCTGAACTCAGGGTCACGATTTGCTAACGAGCCTGGTATTCACAATCCAGCGTCGTTACACTTGCAAAATCCAATACTGCGAAATGTTAAAGAAATGTGCTGGGTGACACCGTCGTTGCCAGCGCAGCTCAAACACTTCACAGGAACAGCAGTGCTGCGCCGAAGCTTCTCATCGGCGCAGCACGGGTGAAAAAGCCGCCAGGAGACGCTCAATGCCCGTATGGGAAATCATCGGATGGACCGGATCGGCCCTCGTCGTCATCTCTCTCGTCATTCCCTCGATCCGCAAATTCAGAACCTTGAATCTGGTGGGCTCGCTCATTGCGACCGTCTACAACATCACCTTCGGGATCTGGCCCTACGCGGCGATGAACGCAGTGATCACGATGATTGACATCTACTGGCTGATCCGTCTTCACAAGGGAGCGAAGCAGGAGTACCGGATCCTTCCCGTTGATCCTCAATGTGAAATCGTCACCGACTTCGTGAAACGACACGAGACCAGTATGAGTGAGAATTTCCCGCGTTTTTCCAAGGAACACCTCTCGCGTGCGAGCGTGTATCTGACCATGTGCGGCAATGAACTCGTCGGGCTCTTCGCTCATGAGTCCGGCAGCGAAGGCGCACGCGTCCTCGTTGATTTCGTGACAGAGCGCCATCGTGATCTCAAGCCGGGCACAGTGCTCTACGCCGATTCGGCAGTACGCCGCAGCGCGGCTCCAGCCCTGATCGTCGACGAGGGCGTCGCCGCAGATCCCGGATACTTCCGCAAAATGGGCTTTGAAGCGCAAGGAGGTGCACTCGTCAGAGCAATGCATGAATGAATGAATGGGGGGCTTGACAGCCCCCACCTCGACTCAGAGAATTTATCTACGCGTCAATTCGGAGTTTTACAAACGTTCTGCTGAGACATCCGGATCACTCGGAATGAGTCACCGGGAGACGCAGTTCAACGATGAACAACCACACTGGAGGAATCCAATGAAGAACCTCTCGAAGTACCTCGCCGTCGCCGGCGTTGCTGCTATCGCACTGAGCGGCTGCGCAGGAGGCGCCGACAAGTCCGGAGCCGAAGGGGCCACCAAGGGCGCCGACTTCAAAGCATGCGCCGTCTCCGATGCCGGCGGCTGGGATGACAAGTCCTTCAACGAGTCCGCCTACGAGGGACTCGAAGCAGCCAAGAACAACCTCGGCGTGAAGATCAACACCGCCGAATCCTCATCAGACGCCGACTTCGTTCCAAACGTGGAAGCCATGGTCGACGACGGCTGCGACCTCGTCATCGGCGTCGGCTTCAAGATCGAAAAGGCCCTCCACCAGTCTGCCGAGGCGAACACCGACATCAAATACGCCCTCGTCGACTCGAGCTTCTCCGACGCCGACTTCAACACCGTCGTCGTTGAAAATGGTCGACCTCTCCTCTTCAACACCGCCGACGCCGCCTTCCTCGCGGGCTACGTCGCGGCGGGCATGACGAAGACCGGTAAGGTCGCCACCTTCGGCGGCATCCAGATCCCCTCCGTCTCGGTCTTCATGGATGGTTTCGCCGACGGGGTCAGCGCCTACAACAAGGCCAAAGGCACCGACGTCCAGCTCCTCGGCTGGGACAAGGCCACCCAGAACGGCTCCTTCACCCAGTCCTTCGACGATCAGGCCCTCGGCAAGCAGCAGGCCCAGCAGTTCATCGACCAGGGCGCCGACATCATCATGCCGGTCGCCGGCCCCGTCGGCCTGGGCGCCGCAGCCGCAGCCAAGGAGAACGGCTCCACCCTCATCATCGGTGTCGACTCCGACTGGTACGAGGCCAACCCCGACTACTCCTCGATCATCCTCACCTCGGTGATGAAGCAGATCGGCGCTTCTGTTGAGCAGACCATCAAGGATTCGGTCGAGGGCAAGTTCTCCTCCGAGCCCTACATCGGCTCCCTCGCCAACGGCGGCGTCTCCCTCGCACCCTTCCACGACTTCGACGCTCAGGTCCCCCAAGAGCTCAAGGACGAGGTCGAGAAGCTCAGCGAGCAGATCAAGAGCGGCGAGCTCAAGATCGAATCGCAAAACAGCCCGAAGTGATCGAGCGTGAGGGCGCGGCGGCGGAACACCCACCGTCGCGCCCTCTACGTCTGTGCACCACTCAACTCGTCGAAAAATGAAGGACGGCAACCAGTGAAACTGGAACTCCGGGGGATCACGAAACGCTTCGGCCCCCTCGTCGCAAACGACCACATCGACCTCAATATCGAAGAAGGGCGCATCCACGCCCTCCTGGGTGAGAACGGCGCGGGCAAATCCACCCTGATGAACGTTCTTTACGGCCTGCACCAGCCCGACGAGGGAGAGATCCTCATCAACGGCAAGCCCGTTGTCTTCAAAGGCCCGGGAGATGCGGTAGCCGCAGGCATCGGCATGGTGCACCAGCACTTCATGCTGATCCCCGTGTTCACAGTCGCCGAATCCATCGCCCTCGGTGATGAGCCCACAGGAAAAGCCGGACTCATTGACATCGCCAAAGCCAGGCAGATCGTGCGCGAGGTGTCGGCGCGCTTCGGATTCGACCTCGACCCTGACGCGAAGATCGAAGACCTGCCGGTCGGCGCCCAGCAGCGCGTTGAAATCGTCAAAGCCCTCTCGCGCGAAGCGAAGGTCCTCATCCTCGATGAGCCGACCGCGGTCCTCACGCCCCAAGAAACCGATGAACTCATGACGATCATGCGCCAGCTCGCAGACTCTGGCACCTCAATCGTGTTCATCACCCACAAGCTCCGCGAAGTGCGCGCAGTCTCCGATGACATCACCGTCATCAGACGCGGCGCCGTTGTCGGCACCGCCTCCCCTCAAGATTCCGAGAACGAACTCGCCAACAAAATGGTTGGCCGCGCCATCATGCTCAAAGTCGAAAAGGAGGAGGCGAAACCTGCAGGAGGCGGCCTCGTTTTCGATTCCGTCTCCATGCTCGCCCCTTCGGGCAATGCGATTCTCGACCACGTGTCCTTCAGCATCGAACGAGGTGAGATTTTCGCCATCGCGGGCGTTCAGGGCAATGGGCAGACCGAACTTGCCGAAGCGATCCTCGGTCTAGTCAATCCCGACTCCGGTTCGATTGCCCTCGAAGGGATCGACATCACCCACGCCAACCCGCGCAAATCCTTGGAATCGGGAATCGGTTTCGTTCCCGAGGACCGTTCGAAGGATGGCATCATCGCCTCCTTCTCCATCGCCGAAAACCTCGTACTCGACCAGTACAACAGGGCGCCCTTCTCCGCCGGTCCCATGCTCAAACTCGGAGTCATCGCGAAGAACGCCGAGGACCTGCGCGAAGAATACGACATCCGCCTGACGCGCATCGAGGACCCGATCTCTTCCCTTTCAGGCGGCAACCAGCAAAAGGTCGTCGTCGCCCGTGAAATGTCGAAGGACCTCAAGCTCCTCGTCGTGAACCAGCCGACCCGCGGCGTCGATGTCGGCTCCATCGAGTTCATCCACAAGCAGATCGTTGCAATGAGGGACACGGGCGTGCCGGTTCTGCTCATCTCCTCCGAACTCGACGAGGTCGTCGCCCTCGCTGATCGGATCGCGGTCATGTACCGCGGGCGCATCATGGGCATTGTGCCCGCGACGACCCCGCGCGAAGTCCTCGGCCTCATGATGGCCGGAGTTCCGCTCGAGGAAGCATTCGCTTCCGGCTCCAACGCTGAAAAGGAGGAGCGATGACGAAGAAGTCACCGTCCACGGCGGGTATCGTTCTCCGCCACGCCCTCGGATCGAAGTGGTTCGTTTCGATCCTCGCTGTCGTCGTCGCATTCGCGCTCGGCGCGATCCTCATTGTCATGGCCGGAGCCTCCGTTTCTGAGGCCTACTACGCCATGTTCCGCGGCGCGATCTTCGACCCGGAAGCCTCAAGCTTCCAACGTCAGATCAAGCCGATTACGAACTCCTTCTTCTACGCGATCCCGCTGATCATCGGCGGCCTTGGCCTGGGCTTCGGCTTCAGGGCGGGACTGTTCAACATCGGCGGACAAGGCCAGGTCATCTTCGGGGCCCTCGCGGCCGTGTGGGTCGGCTTCAGCCTCCACCTGCCACCGGTCCTGCACACGATCCTCGCATTGTTCGCCGCAATCATCGCAGGCGCCCTCTACGCGGGCATCGCGGGTTTCCTCAAGGCACGTACCGGCGCGAATGAAGTGATCGTCACGATCATGCTCAACTCGATCGCGGGCCTCGCCCTCGGTTACATTCTCGCCCAAAAGGCGTGGCAGGTCCCCGGCTCCAACCAGCCGCAAACCCCCGTCGTCGCCGACACTGCGGCTTTCACGCCCCTGCTGCCCAACCCCTTCAAATTGCATGCGGGCCTCATCGTCGCGATCATCGCCGTTGTCGTGTTCTGGTGGATCCTCGACCGCTCCACTTTGGGTTTCGAGGTCAAAGCAGTCGGCGCGAACCCGGATGCAGCCCGTACCGCGGGCATCTCTGTTGGTCGCATCACGACGATCACCATGATGATTTCCGGTGCTTTCCTCGGCCTGGCGGGCGCGAATGAAGCACTGGGCACCATCGGATACGTATCGCGCGATGTCGCCGGATCCATTGGCTTCGACGCGATCACCGTCGCTCTTCTCGGGCGAAACAAGCCAGTGGGCACTTTCTTCGCGGGCCTGCTTTTCGGAGCCTTCAAAGCGGGTGGATACGTCATGCAACCCAAGGGCGTCCCGATCGACATGATCCTCATCCTCCAGTCGGTCATCGTTTTGCTCATTGCGGCCCCCGCGCTCGTGCGCTGGCTCTTCCACCTGCCCAAGGGTTCGGAGAAGTCCTTGCGGGCACAGCTCGCGGCCCTGGGCGAGCCCCCCGCTCCGGCCGCTGCACAGTCCCAAGCTTCAGAGCAAGCCAGCGCCGCCAAGCCCCTCACAGCTGGAACCGGTGATGAAGCCGTGAACTCGACGGCCTCGCACAAGGAAGGAGACGCACGGTGAGCTCCGAAAAGACTCTCGCTGAACAGACCGAGGTGCAGCTCAAGCGCTCATGGAAGATGCCGATCGCCTACGTGTTGGGGGCAGTCCTGCTCGCCCTCTTCGCTTCGACGGCCTCCGGAGACGTTCAACTCCGCCTCAACGACAGGTCCCAGTCCTACACGCTTGAGGACATCACCACACCGGGCGCCCCGATCCTGTGGGTCCTCTTCGTCCTCGTCGCTCTCATCGCCGCGTGGTCGCTCTTTTGCACGACGACGAGGCGCACTCCTCCCCGTTGGCTTTCCTCCCTGCTCATGGCCTTCGCCGGAATCGGAACCGTTTTCGGCTTCCTCGTGTACGCGGGCAGTGGGTCCAACGGCGTCGTCACCTTGACCTCTCTTCTCGTGTCGACGATCGCGATCTCCACTCCGCTGATCTTCGGCTCCCTTTCAGGCGTCGTCTCCGAGCATGTGGGCGTCGTCAACATCGCAATCGAAGGCGACCTCCTCGTCGGCGCATTCGCCGGCGTCATGGCGGCCTCCTTCTTCCAGACGCCCTATGCGGGCATCATTGCGGCGCCTCTCGCCGGCGCTCTCCTCGGTTCCCTCCTCGCTCTCTTCTCGGTGAAGTACGGAGTCGATCAGATCATCGTCGGCGTGGTCCTCAACGTCCTCGCCCTGGGGTTGACGACCTTCTTCTACGGGACCCTCATGAAGGTCTCCCCGCAGACCCTCAACACGAACCAGTTCTCACTCACGCCGATCAAGATCCCCCTCCTTGCGGAGATCCCGGTGATCGGGCCGATGCTGTTCAACCAAACGCTCCTCGTGTACCTCATGTATCTCGCGGTCGCCTTCCTCGCGGTGTTCCTCTACCGCTCCCGCTGGGGTCTGCGCCTGCGCGCCTGCGGTGAGCACCCGAAGGCCGCCGACACGGTCGGCATCAACGTGAACCGTACGAGGGGCAGAAACGCGATCCTCGCCTCGAGCTTCGCGGGTCTGGGTGGTGCTTTCTTCACAATCGGTTCGGGCCTGGCATTCACCGACAACATCTCTGCGGGCAATGGGTACATCGCCCTGGCGGCGATGATCCTGGGCAAATGGCATCCGCTTGGAGCGACCTCCGCTGCTCTCATGTTCGGTTTTGCACAGGCGGTCGCCAGGATGCTCCCGAACGTGTCACCTGCGATTCCCTCCGATCTCGTGTCGATGATCCCCTACGTCGTGACGATCGTCGCCGTCGCCGGATTCGTTGGAAAGTCGAAGGCACCCGCTGCTGAGAACATCCCCTACGTGAAGTGATGCTGACGATGACGAACACGCTTGATGAGCAGACCTGGAAGACCCTCACCGCCGCAGCTGTTGAAGCCATGTGCTCCGCCTACTGCCCGTACTCGCACTTCCCTGTCGGCGCTGCGGGCCTGACGACTGATGGAAGGATGGTCTCGGGGTGCAATGTGGAGAACGCCGGATACGGCGTGACCCTGTGCGCTGAATGCGGAATGATCTCCGACCTGGTGCGCCACGGGGGTGGGCGCCTGAAGGCCGTAGCCATTGTCAATGGCAATGGCCAGGCCTGCGCCCCTTGTGGGCGTTGCCGCCAGCTCATCTTCGAGCACGGCGGCAACGAGTGCCTGATCCTCATGCCCACTGGGCCGATGGCGATGAGTGAGGTCCTGCCCGGCGCCTTCGGGCCGAGCAACCTCAGTGAGGTCACCACCGCGCAAGCCGCGGCGAAGTGAAGCGATCCGGGCGCCCCGACTTCGGGGCGCCCGGTGGGAAGGAAACACAATGGAACTCTTCGACGTCGTTGACGTCATCCGCGCCAAGAGGGATGGGAATGCCCTCACGAAGCCCCAGATCGACTGGGTCATCGACGCCTATACGCGAGGCGCGGTCAAAGATGAGCAGATGGCCGCCCTGGCGATGGCCGTCTTCTTGCGCGGCATGAACCGCGAGGAGATCTCGCAGTGGACCCGCGCGATGATCGCATCCGGTGAGCGCATGGATTTCGCTTCCTTGGCGCGCCCAACCGCTGATAAGCACTCCACCGGAGGGGTCGGCGACAAGATCACCCTGCCACTCGCGCCCCTCGTCGCCGTGTTCGACGTGGCCGTCCCACAGCTGTCGGGTCGCGGTCTCGGACACACCGGAGGAACCCTCGACAAACTCGAGTCGATCCCCGGGTGGCGAGCAAGCATGTCGAATGAGGAGATCTACTCCCAACTCGGCGAAGGCTGCGGTGCGGTTATCTGCGCGGCGGGTGCGGGTTTGGCGCCTGCAGATAAGAAACTCTATGCGCTGCGCGACATCACTTCGACGGTCGACTGCATTCCGCTGATTGCCTCTTCGATCATGTCGAAGAAGATCGCTGAGGGGACGGGTTCTCTCGTCCTCGATGTGAAAGTCGGTTCTGGCGCGTTCATGAAGGACATTGATCAGGCGCGTGAATTGGCGCGCACGATGGTGGACCTTGGGGCGGATGCCGACGTGAAGACCTTCGCTTACCTCACCGACATGTCAACGCCCCTGGGGCTCACTGTCGGCAATGCCCTGGAAGTGCGCGAGTCCGTCGAGGTCCTCGCAGGAGGTGGTCCCGCTGATGTGGTGGAACTGACCTGCACCCTCGCCCGCAAGATGCTTGAAATGTCCGGGAAGACGGATGTCGATGTGGAGGCGGCACTTAAAGATGGCCGCGCAATGGATGTGTGGCGCGAGATGATCGAGGCCCAGGGGGGCGAGGTCGATGCCGAACTCCCGATCGGCACCGAATCGCATGTCGTGCTCGCGCAAGAAGACGGTGTCCTTCACACATTGGATGCGCTGAGCGTCGGCGTTGCCTCATGGCGTTTAGGCGCTGGGCGTGCGGTGAAGGAGGACCCGGTTCAGGCGGGTGCCGGTATTGAAATCCACGCGAAGCCGGGTGATCCGGTGAAGAAGGGACAGCCGCTCTTGACGCTCCACACGGATGACGAGTGGAGAATCCCTCGCGCTCTCGAATCCCTCGAAGGTGGCATTGTGATCGGCGACTCGGCCCCAGACGCGGCTTGTGTCGTGCTCGACGAGATCGGGTGATAATTGCAGGTCATGTGAGAGAAGACTCTTCAGCGCTCACTGTGGCGGGCGCCTGAATCATTGGGCGTCCGCCACCTTGATCGGAGCGCGCACCGCCCTGTGAAGGGAATTCTCGGCCTCGAGCGAAGGATCTGTGTTCCCAAGAGGGGGATGCTCCCATAAGCCGGGGTGTTCGCGCTGGGGAGTCTCGTGGAGTCGGCAAGACCTTAAGGAGTCGTACAGACAATGGCTCGTGCAATGAAAGGAGGGCAGATGGACAAGAAGGATGAGCAGGCGATTGACGCGGTGAGGCTCTACTACGAGCATGGTTTCAGCCAGGCCGAGGTCGCATCGAAGATGGGGATTTCACGCCCAACTGTTGCCAAGCTCCTTCAGCGCGGGAAGGAGGCGGGCTTCGTCACCATTGAGATTCACGACCCGCGTGAGAAGTCCTCGCTGCTCGCCACTCGTTTGGAGGAGCGTTTCGCTTTGAAGCATGTGCGCGTGGTCCACCCGGTCGCTTCGAATGAGCGAGAGCTCCTTGAAGAATTGGGGCGCGCGGGCGCGGAGCTTGTCGAGTCCCTTGTGCGCGATGGCATGAGCGTCGGAGTGTCCTGGGGACGCACGATGAATGCGATCGCTTCGCATCTTCGCCCGACGGTGCACAGGGACGTGGAAATCGTCCAGCTCAAAGGCGGGACCTCCCATTCGGATCAGGCGACGAATGATTTTGAGATCATGAGGGCCTTTTGCACTGCCTTCAATGCGAGTGCCAGGTATTTGCCCCTGCCTGTGGTCTTCGATGATGTCCGGACTTTGAGGATCGTGGAATCCGACCGGCATATTGCGCAGATCCTTGAGGCGGGGCGACGCACGGATCTCGTGGTCTTCACGGTTGGCGCGCTCGCTCGCGAGGCCCTCGTTTTCAATCTCGGGCATCTTCGCGAAGAAGAGATCACACGTCTTCTTGAGCGTTCCGTGGGGGATGCCTGCTCTCGTTTCTTCACTGCGGGTGGCGAGGTGGCAGTCCCTGAGATTGACGAGAGGACGGTGGGGATTTCTTTGGAGGACTTGGCTTCCCGGCCGATCCGGGTCCTTGTCGCCGGGGGCCCGAAGAAGGCTGTGGCTCTCAAAACCGCGATGCGGATGGGCTTGGCGACTCACGTGGTCGTTGATCAGGATCTTGCGCTCGCTCTCCTTCTCGAGGACGAGGCCGGGGACTGAAGCGGGGCGGGGAGCGTGCAGGTCGAAGTCTGAAGCGCGGCCGAGCAACGAATTGAAGCTGAGGGTCGAGGCGGGGGAGGAGCAGATCTCTCTCGCCGTCTCGCTCCGCCCACGAACGGAACAAATGTCAATTTGTTGATTGACGAAATGATATTCGCTGCTTTACCCTGAAACGAGTCTGGGACGATGAGGTCCCGACCGCCCACACTGGAGGACACATGTCTAAGATGAAAGCCACGCCGCACATCAACCCTCAGGGTCCGATCGCGAAAACGATCCTCCTGCCCGGAGACCCGCTTCGCGCGAAGTTCATCGCCGAGACCTACCTGGAGGACGCCCAACAGTTCAACTCCGTGAGGAACATGCTCGGCTTCACCGGCTACTACCAAGGCACTCAGGTGTCTGTCATGGGCTCGGGCATGGGCATCCCCTCGATCTCCCTCTACGCCTGGGAACTCATCCACGTCTACGGCTGTGAAAAGCTCATCCGCATCGGAACCTGCGGCTCCCTCCAACCCGAGGTCAATGTCTACGACGTCGTCATCGCCCAGGCGGCCTGCTCGAACTCGAACTTCATCAACCAGTACAACCTTCCCGGAACCTACGCTCCCATCGGCTCCTACCGTCTCATCGAAGCCGTGCGCGAGCGCGCGAAAGCGAACGGCGTGACCAGCCACGTCGGCAACATTCTCTCCTCCGACACCTTCTACAACTCCGACCCGAGCTTCAACGATCGTTGGGCGAAGATGGGCATCATCGCCGTCGAAATGGAGACTGCTGGCCTGTACGCGACCGCCGCTGACGCCGGAGTCGAAGCCCTCGGCATCTTCACCGTTTCGGACTCCCTCGTCACCGGAGAGGCCACCACGGCGGAGCAGCGTCAGACGGCGTTCACAGACATGATGGAGCTCGCCCTCCCGCTCGCCCAGATCTGATCGCCCGCACACTCGCATTCGAACTCTCAGGAGTATCACAGTATGAAGAAATCCGAAGTCGCCCAGATGATCGACCACACTCTCCTCAAACCCGAGGCGAGCGGGGCCGATGTCGCAAGGATCGTCAAGGAGGGCGCCGAACTGGGCACCTATTCCGTGTGCGTATCGCCCTCGATGCTTCCCCTTGAAGTTCCCGAGGGGCTCCACGTCGCCTGCGTTGTCGGTTTCCCCTCCGGCGCGGTGAAGCCGGAGATCAAGGCAGCCGAAGCCGCCCGCGCGGTCGAGGATGGCACAGATGAGGTCGATATGGTCATCAACCTCGCCCTCGTGAAAGAGGGGCGGGCTCAGGATCTTGAAGCTGAAATCAAGGCCGTCCGCGACACCGTGCCCGCGCCGAAGATCCTCAAGGTCATCATCGAGTCCGCTGCCCTCAGCGACGAGGAAATCGTCATGGCCTGTAGAGCCAGTGAAGCTGCGGGCGCCGACTTCGTGAAGACCTCCACAGGCTTCCACCCTGCCGGTGGTGCCTCCGTGCACGCTGTGCGACTCATGCGCGAAACGGTTGGCGACCGACTCGGCGTGAAGGCCTCGGGCGGCATTCGTGACGGCAAGACGGCCCTCGAAATGATCGAGGCCGGGGCCTCCCGCCTGGGAGTCTCCGCTTCCCTCGCGATCCTCGCAGACATCGAGGAGTGAGAGTGATGAACGACGAGCTTTTTGAATCAGCCCGTCAATGGGCGAACCACGATCCCGACACCGCGACCTCCACTCGCCTCCTCGCCTCCCTTGAGGCGGCGGAAAAGGGAGACGAGGCCGCCCTCGCCGAAGTGACGGCCGCAATGTCGGGTCCCCTCGAATTCGGCACCGCCGGTCTTCGCGGCGAAATCGGTCCGGGCGAGTCCCGCATGAATCTCGCCGTCGTCATCCGCGCCACAGCAGGCCTGGCCGCCTACCTGAAGACTCAGACGGATCGCGCTCCCCGCGTCGTCGTGGGCTGTGATGCCCGCTACGGCTCCGTGGATTTCGCTCGCGCGGCCGCCAGGGTCCTCTCCGCAGCGGGCTGCCACGCCCTCGCACTGCCGGTGAAGAATCCGACGCCGCTGACGTCCTTCGCCGTTCGGGCCCTCAATGCGGATGCCGGGATCATGGTGACCGCCTCTCACAATCCCGCTAAGGACAATGGCTACAAGGTGTACCTTGGTGGAACGGTTGTCTCCGACGCGGGCCAGGGCGCCCAGATCGTGCCCCCGCATGACGCCCGAATCGCCGAGGCGATCGCCGCATGCCCGCCCGCCGATGAGGTCCCACAGGACACGCTCAACATTGAAGACGTCGATCCTCGTAACGAGTACGTCGCCGCAGCGACCGACCTCGCCCGTGGCAGCGCCGAGGAGAAGGCCGCTTTGAAGATCACCCTCACCGCCATGCACGGCGTGGGCGGTGCCCTGACGAAGCGGGTCCTGAGCGAAGCGGGCTTCACCCAGGTGCAGCTCGTCGCCCAACAGGCCGAGCCCGACCCGGACTTCCCAACGGTCTCCTTCCCGAACCCTGAAGA
>ERZ773099.1238-NODE-1238-length-19289-cov-6.341687_pt1 | contig 19289 bp, 16 predicted proteins | sample MGYA00511120_ERZ773099 | MGnify/ENA primary metagenome ERZ773099 (study PRJEB29015, sample SAMEA2738012) | human oral metagenome | biome: human oral; feature: human-associated habitat; material: dental | place: China | collected 2104 ...
CACGGCCTCCGGAGCCACAATCCAGCGCTCTAACCAAACTGAGCTACATCCGCCAAGATCCAAGCTCCTCGAATTATAACATACATCCTCTCTGTACTCAAGGCGATAAAGTTGCTATACTTAAGGGCAATGAAAGAACTAAACGGCTCAGAATTGGCGAGTTTTATTAAGGAGCGACAGGCAAAACAAGTACGTGCCCTACGTCAGGCTTGGTGTATTCAGCCGTGTTTGGCAATTGTGACGGATGTTCAGAATCCAGTTATCGAGACATATATGCGCCTAAAGCAACGGTATGGTGCGGATATTTTAATTGATGTAGAGATTCATCGGGCTGCTGCCGGTCAGGCATTGGGGGTAATTGATGAGTTGAATCATCGGGAAGACGTTCAGGGGATAATTGTACAACTTCCAGTTAGCGATCTTGCACAAACCGAGGAGCTATTGGAGAGCGTTCAAAAAGAGAAGGATGTTGATGGTTTGTGTCAGAAATCGAACTTCCAAGCAGCAACGCCAACGGCGATAAGCTGGCTGCTGGCTGGATATGGTGTTGAGCTTAAAGGTAGAAAAGTAGCAATTGTTGGACGGGGACGTTTAGTGGGTGCTCCTCTGGAACGTATGTGGCTAAAATCTGGCGTTGATGTGACAGTTTTTGAGAAAGGCGATGACCTTACGCAATTAACTAACTATGATGTCATAGTATCAGCGACAGGCGTACCAGGTTTAATTACTAGCCAGATGGTTAAGCCAAAAGCAGTGGTTATTGATGCGGGCACAGCGTCGGAAGATGGAAAAATTGTCGGCGACGTAGCCGAGGAAGTGCGTCTGCGTAAGGATGTTGTCATTACGCCAAAAAAGGGGGGCGTTGGTCCGCTGACAGTGTCGGCGTTATTTGATAATGTAATTACGGCCTGTCTGAAAATTGCTAATCAGGTGAAAAATTAAGCAGTTTTTATTGCAGATTTGACCTGTTCAACAACCTGTCGTGGCGTAAGATTTGCTTTAACAATATAGCTATGTACGCCAAGCTCCTTTATCTCGCGTGGCGCTTCTTCCTCGCCGAGATTAGTTAAAACAATGACTGGAATAGTCTTTCCCCAATCTTTAGATCTAATATGTCGCAGAGCTTCTGTCCCGTTCATCTCTGGCATTTGTAAATCTAGGAGAATGATATCTGGTTGGAATTTTTCGACAACTTCCACGCCAATTTGACCATTGGCCGCTAGCCGCACCTCAAAACCGTCTGATTCAAATTTCATGCGGTACATTTGGCTGATGGTTGGATCGTCTTCAATGATGGCAATTTTTATCATGCTTTAAGTATAGCATACAAATTATGGTATAATTTTTGGCATGGAAAAATACCCAAATAATAGAGAGAAAGAGTTTCTGGGTGGCATCGATCTGGAAGCGAGTCGGAACTTAAATAATGAAATTGCAGAACTTACTAATGAAGGCTATGATATTCAGGTCGGTGAAAGAACGGATCCTGCATATAAGAATCCGCAGGGAATAAAAAAGGTATTTAGCTATTTGAAAGATCGGTGTGAGAAATTCAATGAAGAACACCTTAAATTTCTGTATACTCATGAGAGTATGGCAGCATTAGCTAAGTGTCTTGGAAAAATACCTCTGCTGGGCCATTGGGTTGCAGATAGATGGGATAAAAGAGTTGACGAAATTCTAGAACCTCATCGTGGTAACTTACTGTATGGTGCTGATGAAACCAACTCAGGGCCGTGGCATAAGCAGCGCGGTTCAGCATTAACATTTTTGTCAATTGCTGAGGCGTATGCGCTAGCGGTCATCGATGACGATAAATTAGTATTTCCTGGTAAATATCCTACCATGAGCGGTCCGATAGATGAATCTCTCTTCGAAGAAAAGGTGAATGACAAGTCCTTAAGAGAGGCGATGATTGAAGCGCAGATGAGCAGGGGGGAGGGTCGGCAGCAAGCTGAGCAGTCGGTAAATGAAAGATTGCAGAGCGTGCAAGAATTTATCAGCGCGCCAGTAACGCCAAAATTTGCTGAGATTATTAAGTATTGTGCGGATGGAATTGGTATTCGTGAGCGAAAAGACATCGTGAATAGACATATGATCGAGCATCTGAAGAAGACGGCAGAGAGGGATGAGAGCAGGTCAATTAACGATATGCTAATCATGAGCTTTGGCTGTGGAACGGCGCTGCCGACGCTGCAAATGATGAAAGCATTGAAGAAGGAAACTGGCCAAGCGCCAACAGTTATTTTGCTAGACCAAGATCCACTGTCACTGGCAGCAGCTCAGAATTTGGCGCGGCAAATGGGCCTGGAAGAGAATATAGAAGTTCATTGTCAGCGATTGTTTAGTAAGCTAGGCAGACCGTTGGGACTGGAGAAAGTTCTAAAAGGTCGACTGTTGGATATTGCGGAAGATTCTGGTTTACGTGAATATTTGCCGGACGTGGTTTATAGAAAATTAACAAAAGAATCGTGGCGATTCTTGCGAGGCGGTGGCCGGATGGTCACTGGCAATATGAATGAAAACCGTCCACAGAAAGAATTCCTGCACGGCTTAATGGGTTGGCTACCAAGGGTGACTAGGCGTAATATTAAGCGGAGCTTTGAGCTACTTATAGAATCTGGCGTGCCAAGGGAAGCTATCTCTGCAGAAGTTGCACCGAGTGGTGTTTATACAATTTTTACCGCTGAAAAACCATAGATGATGCTATAATAGCATTAGCATGATGGTTCGAGCGTTAGTACTGGGCTTGATCGCGCTGATGGCGTTGATTTTGGGTATGTTGGTACTCAGAAAATCGAAACGTCGCCAGGGTGTCAAATGGTGGTTCTTTTTGGTTTGTCTGTGTCTGGGAGTATGGTCAGCTGGCCTTGAGCTGTTTTCCTTAGCGGATAATGCGATGGTCTTAGATATTGCTTCAAGGTGGTTTTATGTCGCTTCGGCGATTTTTTGTCCAGCGCTTGCCATTTTTACTGCCAAGTCATTTCTGCCGCCGACCAAATCGGTAAAAAGTTTTATCTATATATCTAGTGCGATGTTCGTTGTTTTTGCGATATACATTGCTTTAGTACCAGAGTTTATTATTAATACTTCAGAAATTTACACACCAATAGATTTCTCGCAAATTCCAATCAATGCCATTCATTACACAGTTTTTGCTATCTTTTTTATGACATTTTTCTTGATTGCAATGTGGTTTGGTTATAGGGCTTGGAAGAACTCTGATACTATTCGCCGTAAACAAGTTGCAATATACATGGTTGGTTTATTTATATCTAGCATTCCTGGGTTTGTGGTTGATTTACTGCTGCCAGCGCTTGGGGATTATAGATATATATGGATTGGGCCAGTGGCTACGGTTATTTTCCTCTTTGCGATTATGTATAGTATTGTGCGGTATCGTCTGATGGATGTAAAGACGGCGGTAGCTCGGAGCGTTTCGTACATACTGCTATTAATTGCCTTAGCGGCTATTTATGCAGTTTCCGCGTACGTTATTTCAATTGTTGTCTTCCAGCGTACTTTAACTGTTGATAGTCATGTCAGTCTGCTAAATATGATTTTGGCGCTGATTTTGGCGTTTTTATATCAGCCAGTCAAGCGGTTTTTTGACAAATTCACTGATAAAATCTTCTATTACGGCGAATATGATACAGATGCTTTTGCCCGCGAAATTAGTAAAATATTAACTTATACTGCGGATTTACAATTATTGACGCGGCGAGTTAGTAATTATATCGCTAGGGCGCTAAAGGCGGAAAAAGTGACATTTTGCATTCCAGAGAAGGGCATTTATGGACGAACAGGGCGTCGGCGCCTGTCGGTTATTGAAGAAGATGTGCGTAGAATTATGGATTATTATCATGAACATTATGATTTTCCAGAGGTGATTTTAGCAAACCAAGTTAAAGACCCGGAATTAAAGAAGATTTTGGATATTCACCGGACAAAAATTATTGTGCCGCTTCTACATCAAAATCAGGAGGTGGGAATCTTATTTCTAGGTGAGCATAAGAGCTTGGGGTATAGTTCACGGGATATTGAAATGTTGGAGTCAATCGCTGGTGAGCTGGCAGTATCGATTCGGAATTCGCTGTCGATGGAGGAAATCAATGAATTGAACAAGAGTCTGCAGCGAAGAATTGATGAATCAACGAAAGAATTGAGGTTTAGTAATCGGCAATTACAGAGGCTGGACGAGGCAAAAAACGAATTTATTTCTATGGCATCACATCAGCTTAGGACGCCTTTGACTAGTATTAAGGGTTATCTGGATATGATTTTGGAGGGCGATTTGGGGAAAATTTCGCCAACACAACGAGCAGTTCTGAGAGAAGCATTCTCCTCAAGTGAGCGTATGGTGCGCTTAATCAACGATTTTCTTAATGTATCACGACTACAGACGGGGCGGTTTGCCATCGATAAGCAAAAAATAGATATTGCGCGCGTTCTTCGTGATGAAATTTCGTTATTACAGGTTGTGGCAGATCAGCGTTCGGTTGAGCTGAATGTGAAGATTGATAAAAAGATACCACTGGTGGCGATAGATTCCGAAAAGATTCGTCAGGTTATGCTAAATATGATTGATAATGCAATCTATTATTCTAACCCGCACGCAAAGGTGACTATTACGTTAAAAAATAGCGATAAAGTAATTGAGTTTACTGTGAAAGACTCAGGAATTGGTGTACCAAAAGCAGAGCAAGCAAGGCTGTTTAGTAAGTTTTTCCGTGGAGCTAATGCCAGAAAAAGACGACCAGACGGAACAGGTGTTGGGCTGTTCTTGGCAAAGAAAGTCGTTTTATTACACGATGGCGAGATGATTTTTGAATCAGAAGAAGGAAAGGGTAGTACTTTTGGGTTTAAGCTGCCAGTTTGCTAGCGAAAAAGGCTGATAATTCCAGAGATGATCAGTGCTAGCGAGATTACTGCTAAAATGACAACTCCGATTGCGCGAAGAAACTTTTTCCGATCAAAAATCCACTGTGATAGTTTGGAGCGGTTAGTTGCTGTAATTCGAATTACTTTTGGTCGTTGAGTCGCAGCATCTGCTCCGGTGTATTTTTTATTGCGCCTTTTCTTCTGCTTTATCATGGGGTTATTATACATGAAAACACTCCCTGGGAGTAGGGAGTGTTTTGTCTGAAACTGAGCGCTTCAGATAAGGTATGGAGCGGTCAATCTCTATAGTTGTCGCCGGCTAGCAACGTAAGCTAATCCTGCCGTCAGTAGTGCGCCAACCCCCAGTCCGCTTATTAACAGGTCACTGGAACCAGTTTGTGGCAGGGATGATGGTGCAGCTGACTTTGGATTTGATGGCGTCGTTTCTGGGTTTGTTGGTGTCTGAGCTGAAGGTTTGGTTGGACTACTTGGGCTTGTTGGTGTAGTTGGTTTGGCTGGAGATGAAGGATTCGATGGCTTTTCTGGAACAGTGGGATTTGTCGGTTTTGAAGGCTCAGTTGGCTTATTTGGGTTACTAGGGTTCGTTGGTGTAGTTGGCTTGCTAATCTCAACAGTAGCGTCATCGCAGGAGTCTGGGGTGTTTGTATTTGGATTTACGACGTCTGGCGCATCGACGCAAGCGGTATTTTTAATTTTACCATCCTGGGCTGTAGGGATTTTTGCGGTAATGGTAAAGCTAATAGATTGGCCGGATTTTAACTCAGCGATAGTGTGCGTCCATTTATTGTCTTTTATAGTGCCAGCGCTTGCCTTTACGAAAGTAACTCCCTTTGGTGCATTATCGGTAGCAGTAATATTTTTCAAGTCAGTTTCACCAGTATTGGTGACTTTAATCTGATAGGTAAATTCGGTATTGAGTTTGACAGATTTGTGCTTCTCGCCATCGACCAGCTTCTCGACTTTTACGCCCGGCTTTTTAGTAGTCGGCTTCTCGCCATCACCGATAACAAAGGCTTTTGTGCAATCCTCGCTGGTGACGGTTTTCTCTGAATCCTTCAAGGCTACAGTAATAAAGGCCTTCACGGTGTATTTACCTGGCTTGAAACCTTCAAACTTGCCGTTATCTGAGCTATAAACTTCATTATTCGCAGAGTCGTAGACTTTATAAGTAACTTTCTTGAAAGTTGCGCCGTTATTGGCGGTGTATTTGACAGAGAACTTAAAACTGTCTTGTGAAATTTTATCAATCGAAAGAGCATTACACTGGTAAACAGGAGTTTGCTCGCAGTTTTTTTCAACTTTTACGCTAGCTTCGGCGTGTTTAGTGCCTTCCTGAATCGCTGCGCCAGCGGTACTTGAGAAAGAAACGCTACTACCGCATGTTAGATTATCAACAGTAACTTTAGCTTGGTAGGTAATGATGGCGTTGGCGTTTGGCGCGTAGTTGCCAAGGTTAAGAGTTTTATTGAATATATCGCCGCTTAACGTCGTGCCTTGAGGATTGTTGCTGTTGGTGAGCTTTGTTGAGCCGTCAATATATGTTAGTCCGCTTGGTAATTTATCCTTAACGAGGACATCACGCTGTTCGGCCGTGCTGGTATTTTTATACTCTAGGCGGTATTCAATAGTGTCGCCAGGGTTAACGGTTACGCTTTTTTGCCAAGCAGTGTCACCTTGTTTACGAACTTGCTTGGTAAAAGAAAAATTCGGCTGACCAGTATTGGTGTTGGTTTGGTTTGCCGTGCCCAGTGCGTTCAGCGCCGCTGGTAAGGATATAGCCATAATTGTAGCCATGGCTAATACGTAAAATCGCTTTGGAATGCTCCGCAGCCAATCAAAACTTTTATGCATGCGTTTTCCTCCTCGTTATCTGCCAATTTAAGTTGGCTGATTAAATGCATTGAATGTAGCTATTATATACAAAATATTAAGAAAAGTCAATAACAGATGAGCGGTTTACATACTATAGACATTTTTATGATAATTTGCTATGATACCTGAAGTCGTGGCCTTATCGTCTAACGGTTAGGACACCAGGTTTTCATCCTGGCAATCCGGGTTCGATTCCCGGTAAGGTCACCATTTTAGAATAAAAATCCAAATCGTCGCCTTTCTGGGTGATTTTTTTGATTTAGATTTGAAATAGTTCGTTTGTTTTTGATGACTATGTATTTCTTATAATGTTTAAACTGAAGAATACACATAATTAAATTATTAGCAGAACAGGACGATATTTACCAAACTAAGCTTATTGTATTGTGCTTATTCTTCAGTTAAAACAAGGGTATTTAACTAGTTCTAGTGTTGCAATATGTCTAAAGCGATGATAATAAAAAATCTAAAAAATTATCATGGGCATTCGTCATATCTATGACGTTTGTTGTAGGATTATTTACTCTCGTTGATACGTTAACTGGTGGCGTAAATAAGGAGACGATAATTAAGATTGAGCTGCCCCAGGTGTAAGAGAGATAATTCCATCAGCCGGGCCCATAAAAGTTAGAGCTAGCGTTGATCAAGATTTTTCTAGTATGCTAAAAGATTCATTAGAGAAATATTTTATCGCCAGAAAGCAAGACCAGGGTAAATTAGACTATACTTTAGTAATAGCTATTGGCAAAGGTGGTAACGAGATAACTGACATATTATTTAGAGTGGTTCGGTATTTTAAGTCTAGCGGGTTTCGAAAAGTAGGGATTTTATACGTAGAGTAGCGCAGTGATGGAAAACTATATGGGAGATCGTGTGGCGCTGATACTTCATCTAGTATTGGAGGGTGTAAGAAAATATATAAGAAGTAGAGTATTAATAGATTAGGAGGATATATAAATGTCAAGAGCCATAGATTATATAAATTTGTCGAAGCTAGTTCCCTCCGCCCTTGGATACTTCTCGACCCCACTTATGACTCCTCCAGTTTTCATGATACCGTTTTAATCTCTTCCTAGTTTAATCTATCTAGCTATAGTGAATCGATTAAGAGCGAGTTGTCTGATTATTTTAAACTTGTTGTATTATGCTCATGTTTAAGGTAAAATATAGTTAGATTAACAACTTGGAAGTTTCGTAGGTGTTTTTAGAAGGTATTTCAAAAAAATGTAATAGCGAAAAGAAGCGAAAGAAGATCTATTTAATAGCAATACTTTGTCTCGCTATACTATCTATATTTGCATATAGCCACACTGGAGTTGACACAGAAAAAATAAAAATGGAACACTATCTAAAGGAGCGTTATGGTAAAGATTTTAAAGTTAGCAATGTTCGTAAGGTAGGGTATGGCATTGGTGTGAAGGGAACCATCCTTGCCGATGCCGAACTAAAAGACGGTGGTACGGAAAAGTTTATGATTAGACGATGGGGCGAGACCGGATATCTAGATGAATATCCAAGTACAATTTATAATAATAGAGAAAGGCCTGAACTAGATAAATTTATAAGAGAACTATCTGTAAAACCATCAAGATATTCAGTAGACATCAATATAAATCCAGAGATTTATAACGAGGTACGTGATGTGCCAAAATTGGTTAACTTGCTAAAGGATTATGCAAAGGAAGTGGATTATGGTGTTAAGGTCATAGTACAAGGAGATTCACCCACAAATAATAATATAAATGACGTTAAAAAGCTTACCTCTTATACCGCCCTAAAGAATCCGAAAAAGAGCTCAGTAAGGTATGTTATAAATTCTAAAGATGGCACTTATAGATATATGTCAACATTATAGCGAGAGCTCATCTACTAGTATTCAAGTAAATGAAAAATGTTTTACAAGTAGTGAAGGAGTAGAGTAATGTAATTAAAGCCAGAGCAATATATAGCCCTAAGTGCTGCAGCTTATGGAGATTATAGCGACGACGATAAAAATCAAAAGATTGATAGAATTCGAAGCAAGATACAAAATAATAAACTAGAATATGTCGCGCTAAGTTCGTTCTCTTCATATACTCTTCTAGACTATATATCCACCCCCCTCCGGATTCCGTGCTGCTGCCCTCCAGTCTCCATCCGGTGAGATAGTATTCAGATTCAAGGATACCGATTTTGATCTTTCGGGCATAAAAGGGTATATAGAAGCGGATAACGATATCTCTAACGCTGATGCTCAAATAGCTTTGGGTATATGTAATCTACCGGCACAATTTGCCGATGCAGAAAAGTTTGTTGCCGATATTTCTTGTGCTTAGTTTATACATCAGCTAAAATAAAAATATACGCTATAGGCAAGGAGGGCTATGAAAAAATCAGAGAAAAAAGATAAAGCCAGACAAAACTTAGGAAAGCGTCAACTGTTTGCTATAGTCGCTCTTGTTGTGGTGTCGGTATTGCTAATTCTCTGGTTTTTTGCGGGAGAAAGCTTAGTGAAGCAAGCAGAAATGGCAAGGTATTTAAAGAGTAAGTATGGTGAAGACTTTATTGTTGAGTGGCCCGAATACAAAAATGGTGGTCTGGGTGTAAGAGGTTCGTGGAAGTCTCATGCATATCCAGTTTCAAGCCCTCAATTAAAATTCTATATAGGGTGTGGTGCAGGGTGTAGTGATGACTACTTAGATTTCTATTTTTCGAAACAAGAATACAACCAATTACAGCAATCAATGAGTTCTATAGGAGTGACTGACTATTCGGTTCAGCTTATTATTGGAGACGAAGCGTTACTCAATATTACGAAAAAGAGTAGCCTAGTTGATATAAAGCGAAAATATGATCCGATATACAAATTGCGTCTGAAAGTGACTGAAATGAACAGTGAGAGCCAAGCTGTAGATAATGTTACGGGTATAATCGAAAAAATCTATAACCAAGGAGTGTCTAGAATAGAAGTAGACTATACTCTCGTTTCAGAGAGCAAAAAAACTCGTAGATGCACGACTGACTACGAGACAGTTCCACGACTTACCCATGAGAATATAAAGCAATGTTTAAAGGAGGAGTAAAATGAGTTTAAAACCTGTAAATTATATAAGTTTGAGCGCATTGTCATATATAGATTTTAACAGTTCAATGAGGAATAAAACTGTTGAATATCTAGTTAATAACAAGTTAAAGGAGGGTGACCTTTTCAACCCCGAACTCTCCGCTCTCAAAAGCTCTTCTAATCCTCTCCGCTCCTATATCCTCCTAGATTACACCTCTACCCTCTCTGGCTTCCGCGGTGCCGCTTTTCAGAATCCTAAAACAGGCGAGATAATATTCAGCTTCAAAGGCACCGACTTCGATCCTTCAAATCCTAAAACATATACGGATACCGCTAAAGACATCACTAACGCTGATGAACAAATTTTTACTGGATCATCGAACTATGCTAATGAAAATGGTTTTATAGGGAATACCTGGAATAGGCTCCGTGGGGCGATTTTTATGCAGTTTATAAAGATGTCGTCTAATAAAAGGGAACATAGCTATGTTTAAGAAGAGTCAAATGATTACTATGCAAAACAGAACTATAAGAATTATGTTGGTAATGGCAATCTTTGTGCTGAGTATCGCCGCCATATTGTACGGTATTCAATTGTATCAGGAGTGTCGTGCTACTAGCGAAATCACTAAGATGAAAGACTATCTCGAAACTAAATATGGGCGGAAGTTTGTTGTAGGCAATTATCGGATCGAAGGTAGTGGTCTTGGGATCGAGGGTGGTGGAGTTGCTGACGCGCATAGGCAAGATAGCTCTTATAAATTTCTTGTGCTGGAAAAAAAACCATCATATAGAGATAATTATCTTAATGCACTCTACGATGAACAGGAGGCATCGTCAATTGTAGATTTAGCAGAAAGAATAGGCCTTGATAATACGAAATATTCCGTCGATATCTCTATAAACGCTGATTTGGCAGATTATATAAAGGGTACTCCTCCATTATCAGAGATGTTAAGCAAATATGGTGATAAAATTGTCTACGGAATAAGCGTTATAAAGACTGGAAACATTCCCAAGAAGGAGGATGTTGATAAGCTGAAACTACTAATAGAACACGTAAAAGCAAAAAATTCACGCAGATATGCAGTTAGGTATGTTATAAACTCTGAGACTGAAGACTCACGGTATTTATGTCGATGTTATGGTGGTACTAGTGAAAAAACCAGCCTAGAGCCATCTATTGAATGTTTTGATAAATATAAAGGAAAGGAGTAATTCCTATGTCACTAACGCCAGAGCAATATATAGCCTTAAGCGCCTTGGTATACGAGTCAACATCTAAAAATGATATCAAGGCTCCTATTGGCAGCATTATATCTAGGGTTGAGAATCGGAATAAACTAGAATATGCCGCGCTAAGTTCACTCTCTTCCTATATCCTCCTAGATTACACCTCTACCCCCTCTGGCTTCCAGGCTGCAGCCTTTCAATCTCCTTCTGGGGAGATAGTATTTAGTTTTAAGGGTACTGACGCTGGGAATGGTTCTGAATTCAATAAAGATATTGCCAATGCTGATGAACAAATTTTTACTGGATCATCAAAAGGTCTTCCTGCTCAGTTTGTCGATGCTGAGAACTTTGTGATGCCTATTTTAAGATCAAATCCTGATGTCAAATGCTCGTTCACTGGACATTCGCTTGGCGGAGCTATAGCCCAGTATATGACTTACAGAACAATCTACAAGTCTGTCACGTTTAACGCCCCGGGAATCGGTGAGGTGATTGAGAGCGCTACTGGCGATAAAGTAGACTATGAATTCTATAAAGATATTGCTACGAACTATGCTAATGAAAGTGATATAGTCGGTAATTATAGGGATTACGCTCGTATTGGGAGAAATATTCTTATATCTTCTAGTGTGAATCCCGAAGTGGCTGCTGATAGGGACGCGTACAACAGAGCGATTCAGTTGATGATTCGAAAAAGAAACGTCTCTTCTTATACTAATGATGAAGTAAGGATAATGAGCGAGGGTATTGCTGCGGGAAAAAGACTAAGGGGCAGGGGTTTATTTTACAATCACTCCATGTCTTCTCTCATGGACGAGAACGGTAACTTAATGCCTGTTTCCAGCGGGAAGCCTCTGGAAGATCAATTTATGATTGAGTTGGCTACTGGCGCATCTATCGCCTATAGCGGAGCTAGAGACACAATTCTCTTTATAGGCAACTTCATTGCTGACAGCATCTGGTCTTCGTACTCATTTCTTCGCGCAGTATTTTCTGGTGATTTAAATAATGTGTTTGATTTATTCAAGAATGCTTCGGTTGCTGCAAAGGTTGATCCGCTTATATTTGATTTAAATGGTGACGGCATTAGAACAACTTCCCTAGACGACTCTACTGCTTATTTTGACCTAGATGGTGATGGGTTTGCCGAGAGGGTTGCTTGGGTCGGTGCTGGCGATGGACTATTGGCACTTGATCGCAATGGTGATGGTATGGTGACTAATGGTCAAGAACTATTTGGAGATCGGACTAGGTTGATTAATGGAGAATATGCTACTAGCGGATTTGAGGCTTTGCGAGAATTTGATGATAATAATGATGGGAAAATTGACGCTAAAGATAATGTCTATTCTAAATTAAAGATGTGGCAAGATATAAATCATGATGGACTTTCGCAGCCCGAGGAACTAAAGTCGTTGGCTGACTTGGGCATTGTTTCTATTGGTTTGGAGTCTACGGTTACGGGGGCTGTTGATGTAATGAATAATATTCAGCGTAGACTAAGTAGCTTTATGAAGTCTGATGGCAGTACTGCTCAGGTTGGAGAATATTTACTAAATAGAGACACTGTTGACTCTCGTGATATATTTGGCGAGTCTATTGTAGTTCCAAAAGATATATTGCTATTGCCAAATATGCAAGGTGCGGGTAGGGTCTCCTCCTTGCATGTATCTATGGCAAAAGATGAAAGTGGCCAGCTGAAAGCTATGGTGGTAGATTTTGTAAATGCCAATGACGCGGAAAATCGAAATAGATTGTTTACGGAAATTCTATACAAATGGACTGGAGTTGATGGACTTGATCCTGTTAGTAGAGGTGGTTTGATTGATGCCAGGCAGTTGGGGGTTTTAGAAAAGTTTATGGGGACAGATTTCGTAGGAAATAATGGTGCTAACCCAAATTCTAATGCCGCACCTTTATTGCAAAAAGCCTATGATAAGCTAGTTGATAGATTATATGCAATGATTGCAAGCAGCTCTTATCTAAAAAAGCTGATTGATAAAATAGACTTTAAGGTTGATGAGTCTGGTATTGAGGTTGATTTTCTAGGCGTTGAGAAGGATATAGATAAAAGACTTGAAGAAGATTCTGCAGCTGGTATTAATATTTTGGGCGATTTCTTGCGAACTATCTACGGTTTTGGCTTAAACTATAAGAGTAATATTGATCAGTTTTGTAATCATTTTGCTGCGCAGTCGCCCGAATTGGCGAGAATTGTTTATTCATCTAATAAGGATGCAATAGTGGGAGATAAAAATTCTCAGTCACTCTATGGATCCTCAGGTAGTGATGTTATTTACGGCAATGCCGGCAACGACACCCTCATTGGCAACACTGGCAACGACACCCTCATTGGCGGCCAAGGCAGTGACACACTTCGCGGCGGCTACGGTGATGATACCTACATCTTCAACAAGGGAGATGGGGTAGATACGGTTTATGATATGAACGGTCTTGCTGACGAAATTAGACTTAACCATCAATTGCAGAATGTCGTATTTGAGCGGCGTAGTAATGATTTGGTAGTGTACATGCCAGGATCTCTGGACTCGGTAGTAATTGATTCGTGGTATCGAGGTAATGATTATAAGATTGAAACATTTACATCTGAAGATGGTAGGTTTATCACGCACACGCAAATCGAGAACTTGATTCAAGCAATGTCTACCTTCCAGAAGGATACGGGAATGACCTGGCAGCAGGCATTGTCTAGTCAACCGTCTCAAGTAGAATCTATAGTTACGCAATATTGGACAGCTCCAACCGCTTAAGCTTTGGTCTTTACGACTTTTCTGCTACACTTTTGATAAAATCTGGTGGGCTTGGATTGCGTATATGTTAGAGAAGTCACAAAGACCAACCCCAATAGACCCAGGCCTGTACTGTTTTATTACGATTGCACAATTTCACGGTATTGCAGCTGATCCTGAGCAGCTGAAGCACGCCCTGGCATTGGAGGGGGGTGTCATGAATGAAGTTGATATGCTTCGCGCCGCCCGAACTCTTAAGTTAAAAGCTAAGGTCTCTGTAGTGAGATATAAACAGCTGGAAAAATTACCAATGCCAGTGATTATTGGTATGAAGAAAGATAGGTTTGCTGTTTTGGCGCGCATTGATGGTGATAAATTACTTGTGCTAATGCCTGGAGGTTCGCCGCCTCAAGTTATCGAAAGAGCGGCGTTTGAGAAAGAATGGACTGGTCGAGTATTGTTATTTGCGCAACGGTTTTGGAAGGATGTCGAGCGTAAATTTGATATCAAATGGTTTATTCCGACGATCATAAAATACAGGAGGCCATTGTTAGAAGTACTACTGGCAGCGTTTATTTTACAGATTATAGGGTTACTTGCACCGATTCTTACACAAGTTGTGATTGATAAGGCATTAGCGCATCATAGCGTATCGACGCTGGACGTGATTGTATTTGGACTAATTGTTGTCGCGTTATTTGAGATGATGCTTGGGGTCGCACGCAGTTATATTTTTACTCATACCACGAGCCGAATTGATGTAATTTTAAGTTCACGACTATTCCGCCATTTATTCGCCTTGCCACTGCGATACTTTGAAACTCGGCGCGTTGGTGATACGACTGCTCGGGTTATGGAGCTAGAAAAAGTCCGCGCGTTTCTGACAGGCGCACCAATGACGACGATTATTGATCTGTGTTTTATATTTGTATATATCATTATAATGCTGTGGTATAGCACGACATTGACCTGGGTGGTGTTAGCCAGTCTACCGGTATTTGTAATATTATCCGCCATCGTGACGCCTCTGTTTCGGCATCGGTTAGACGAACGATTTAACACTGGCGCCGAAGCACAATCATATCTGGTGGAGTCAATCAACGGTGCGCAAACCATTAAGTCTTTTGCATTAGAGCCAGAACTTCAGAAGAAGTGGGAGGGGCGGCTTGCCAATTATGTTCGAGCTGGCTACAAGACATCGATTTTGTCAAATAACGCGGGAGCAGTTGGTCAGTTTATTCAGAAGATTTCTGATATTGCTATTTTATGGTTTGGTGCGCATATGGTTATGTCCGGCAGCTTGACTATCGGTGCTCTTATTGCGTTTCGGATGCTGTCGGGTCGAGTGAGCGGGCCAGTGCTGCGGCTGGTGCAATCTTGGCAGGATTTTCAGCAAGCAGGGATATCGATTAAGCGATTGGGTGATATTTTTAATAACAAAACCGAACCAACCCTTGATCCAACTAAATCTCGCCTACCAAGCATAAAAGGTGACATTCGTTTTGATAAGGTCTATTTTCGATATACACTAGATGGGCCAGAGGTGATTCGTAATGTGTCGTTTGGTATTCATCCAGGGACAGTCGTGGGTGTGGTTGGGCGAAGTGGATCTGGAAAAAGTACGATATCAAAACTATTACAAAGATTGTATATTCCAGAATCAGGAAAAATTCTCATTGACGGAGTTGATATTGCGACAACTGATCCATCTTGGCTGAGGAGGCAAATTGGTGTTGTTCTACAGGAGAATTTTCTGTTTAATGCTAGCGTTCGTGAAAACATTTGTATACACAAGCCTTCGGCGAGCATGGAAGAAATTGTTCGCGTCGCAAAAATTGCGGGAGCGCACGATTTTATAGTAGAATTGCCAGAGGGTTATGATACGCAAGTTGGTGAACGCGGCGAAGGTTTGTCTGGCGGGCAAAAACAGCGCATAGCAATCGCAAGAGCACTACTCCATGATCCAAAGATATTGATTTTTGATGAGGCAACTTCCGCACTTGATTACGAATCAGAAAATATCATTCAGAAAAACTTGAAACAAATTGTTGCCGGACGGACTGTTATTATAATCGCACATCGGTTATCAACATTGAAATCAGTTGATAAAATTATGGCAATTGATAAAGGGCAATTAGTGGAGTACGGAACACCTCGGGTGTTGCTAAAAAAGAATGGCTTGTATGCTTATTTGCATAATCAGCAAATGGGAGGTGAAGATGTCTAAGTTGTCAGCGTATTGGCGATATCGAGATCGGCGCTTGCAATATGAATTTTTGCCAGCCGCCCAAGAGATTATTGAAACACCATCCTCTCCGCTTGGTCATGTCGTTATTTGGATAACAGTTTTATTGTTGGTGATTGCTGGAGCTTGGTTATATTTTGGAAAGTTAGACGTAGTTGTTTCAGGTCAAGGAAAATTAGCATCGGAAAGCGGTACAAAAACTCTACAATCGTCAGTGTCAGGCACAATTGTTGATATAAAAGTACACGAAGGTCAGCGCATTAAAAAAGGTGATATTGTGGTTGAGTTAGATAAAAAAGTCGCCCAGCAGAATGTTGAATCGGTGGAGAAGACTTTAGCTATTGCTAAAATTGAGAGATCTATCGCAAAAGGAATCTCATCTTCAATTGTCATGGATGATATCAATAAATCAGTTTTAACAGAGGAGACGAAGCAAAGTTTGATTGAAAAAATGCATGCGCAAAATGATATATTGGAATCCAGGAAGCTTCTCTCCTCAACAAATTTAACAAATCTTCAGAAGCAACTTTCCCAATTGGATAGTGTAGGCAAGGATCTTAATGATATGTTGACTAATGATAAAGCTAAAGAGCAGCAGATCAATAAACTAATGGAGCATGGAGCACCATTACAGCAAATGCGGCTTCGTAGTGAGCTTAATTCTGTAAGACAGAAGATTGCTTCTCTTGAATCGTCGTTATCTTCACAAAAGCAGCAGATGGCCCAGGTGGAGTCTGCAATAGACAATGCAAAAAATCAAGCCGCAGTAAGCTTAAATGAACTTCGGGTGAACAATGCGGCTGCTGCAGCCTCTCAGGACAATAAAATTATTGAACTTGAAAATTCTCTGTCAAGAGCCAGGGTGGCATTAAAACAGACAACAATTGTGGCGCCAGTTGACGGCACAGTATTGTCGTTAAAGACAAATACCATTGGTGGCGTGGTGTCGGCGGCTCAAATAATTGCCGAGATTACGCCGCTTGAAGAGTCGCTTGTTGTGGAGGCGATGCTACAGAGTAGGGATATTGGTTTTGTAAATGTTGGCCAACGAGTTGTTGTAAAAGTTGACGCATATTCGTTCCAGCGATATGGTTATTTGAGTGGGACGGTTCAATCGATTAGCCCAGATGCGATAGTTAACGATAAATTGGGGCTAATATATCGGATTAAGGTTAAGCTTGATAGTCTAAAAACCTCGAAAAATATTGAGCTGAAAATGATTCCAGGCATGAATTCTGTTGTGGAAATAACAACTGGAAATCGACGAGTCATTGAGTTTTTACTTGATCCATTGATCTCGCATGTTGATGGTAGTTTGGAAGTTCGCTAGTTGCTGTAATTATCAAAATATCTTATTATCATTTCGCGTAGTAGGATATAAAGTTTTTCGAGTTGGCCGTCAATACGAACGAATTTAGTTTTTGGATCTTTTTCACCAATCTCTATCTGGGACACAGTGCTAGTAAGAATACTTAAGAGAAATTCAACATCATAACCTTCGCTATGCACAACTTGTTGTCGAGCTTTCTGTATTAATTTTAGCATTGTTTTATGATTTTCTATGCTTATTCCTAATTTTTCTAGGGCGATATTGAGAGACTGGTTGAAAGTTGGGCGAGTTAAAAGATGGTAGACTATGTTGGTTGGCTTATTGTAGAATTTTTTAACATTATCGTTAATATCGCCGCTGAGCTGAATTAACTGAATAGCTTTTTCAATACTTTTAACTGTTTCATTTTTTGCCTTTCTATACTGCTTCTTCAGCTCGTTTTCTGCGATTCCTTCTGCAAAACTTTGAAGGGCAAAAATCAGATTTGCAATATTCATATGAAATGCATTTGAATCTGTATGAAAACGATAATCAATAATTCGCGTGAAAGCTAGCCCAATTTTACTATAAGATCCAAGAGCTTTTTGGCGGTTTGGGTTGATGAAAAAATGGGTCATTTTTATAAGAGTTAATGGTTTCACGGAGTCTTGTAGACTTATCGAGGGACGATATTTGGTTGGAGATACAGCTTCTAAAAAGGGGTTCGCGAGATGTAGTGTTGCGATTCCGCGCAAATCCACTGATTGGATAAAGCAATGCGTATTGTCGAAGTGGCTAATCCAATATAATTGAAATGCGAGAAGTATTTTACCGATATCAGTTATCTGGAAAGATCCTTTTGTGTGAGAGAAGGTGTAATTGAGGTAGGGCTGAAGCCGAGATTTGTCTGTACTGATTGTCAATTTATTTGTGCGGAGGATCGAATGAGTTGCTGATATGGTGAGGTTAATATTTTTATAGGTAGCATAACATATTCTAGAAGTGACCGCCCGTTTAGTTAGCGTACTGGTGATATTTTTCATACCGACATTGGTGATTACGGTGTCAGGCGCATGTTCTGCGTTAGTGAGAATAGCTATTGTAGTTGATTTTCGAAGAATTGATTCTATACCATTGTTGACTGACCATTTTAGGTAGGCGCGAACATCATAGGCAGGGGTGTAAATAGAGTTTTCGCTAAGTTGTTTGCGGTAAAATGCAAAAGGAGTTATGTAGTGCGAGCGAGTTTTTATAACAATAAATAGCCTATCGTATGTGCCCGAGATTGTTGTCGAAAGTTCTGCCTTAAGATGGTAATTAGCGGTGTCAAACTGGCCAAACCCCTTAGCAACAATTTGCTTGCCTATCGCATCAAAGTAATAGGCTTCACCAATTAAAATTTTGTCTTGGGGGTTTTGCAAGCTTATTTCCTGATAATGATTATTGTCATATTACATTATATCAATCATTTTCCATCACTGTTATTTCGTGGTATAATTTAAAAAATGAGCAGCAATACATTTAAACGAACAAAAATATTAGCAACAATAGGGCCGGCAACGTTTAGCCAGGAGAAAGTTTTTCAACTGCTGGACGCTGGCGTTAACGGCATCCGCATGAATTTTAGTCACGGTGCGAATGAGGAGCGAATTGAACAAATCAACTGGGTGCGTACAGCTAGCAAGCAGTTGGGTAAGCCAGTAGCAATCCTCCAGGATTTACAGGGGCCAAAGATTCGTTTGGGTATTCTGAAAGATAATATGCTGAACGTCAAGGTTGGCGACATGTTGACTTTGGACTCAGAAATTGCCGAACATGACGGCAGCTTTAATTTGCCGGTGCAGTATAATTTGGCAGAAAAGATGAAAGTCGGCGAACCGCTTTACATGTTTGATGGAAAGATTAAGACGATTGTGCGGGAAATTGTTAGTTCGA
>ERZ773099.1239-NODE-1239-length-19280-cov-2.852900_pt1 | contig 19280 bp, 29 predicted proteins | sample MGYA00511120_ERZ773099 | MGnify/ENA primary metagenome ERZ773099 (study PRJEB29015, sample SAMEA2738012) | human oral metagenome | biome: human oral; feature: human-associated habitat; material: dental | place: China | collected 2104 ...
AGGATTTTAAAATATGCAAATCACAAGAGGAAAACGGGCGCGAGCTCAAAAGGTAGTTATCTACGGTCCTGAAGGAATCGGCAAGTCTACGTTTGCTGCTGAATTTCCAGATGCTGTCTTCATCGATACGGAGGGTTCGACAGACAACATGGATGTGGCACGACTCAACAAGCCAACCAGCTGGACCATGCTCATCAATGAGATTGCTTTTATCAAAGCAAATCCGACTGAGTGTGGGACACTCGTTATTGACACGATCGATTGGGCAGAAGCTTTGGCAGTTAATTACATCTGTTCGCAACATGGCAAGCAAGGGATTGAGGATTTTGGCTGGGGCAAGGGGTACACCTTTGTACAAGAAGAAATGGGACGTTTCTTAAATAGCCTGTCTGACTTGGTAGATATGGGCATCAACGTGGTATTGACTGCGCACGCTCAAATCAAGAAATTTGAACAACCGGACGAGATGGGTTCTTATGACAGATATGAGCTCAAACTTGGCAAGAAGACGAGTTCTCAAACAGCACCACTCGTAAAAGAATGGGCGGATATGGTTCTATTCGCTAATTACAAGACCTTAGTCATGACGGCCAACAACGGCAAGAAGAAGGCACAGGGCGGTGAGCGCGTGATGTATACCAATCATCGGCCGGCTTGGGATGCCAAAAATCGTCACGGATTACCAGATGAAATGCCGTTCAACTATGCTGGAATCGCTCATATCTTTGCGAATCAGCAAATACAAGCGCCTGCGCCACAACCTCAAGCAGTAGCCCCAGCACCTCAGCAGACCGTGCAACAAGCCCCTGAGCAAGTTCAAGAAGAATTGCCTCTCGATATGTCACAAGTAGCTGAAAAACCTCAAAATGAAGCTCCTAGCACGCCGCAGACACCACCTGAACAATATCATGCAAGTTTGCCAAAGAGTTTGACAGACCTCATGTCTCAAAATAACGTGACAGAAGAAGAGCTTCAAAAAGTAGCCTACATCCGTGGACACTTCCCGCTGGGCACGCCAATTGAAAACTTTCCTCCTGATTACTGGGATATGATTGTCGCACACTGGCAGGCGACTATGGAAGTTATTCAAAATCAAGTACGAGCAGACCCTGAACTGCCCTTCACGATGTAGATTCTGGGAATTAGAAATCATAGCAAAATATAATAAGGAGTATCTATGAAAGATAAAACTATTAAAATTGATTTGTCAAAAATCGCAAATACAGCCCTACAAGAAAAGGTTGACAAAGAACTTGAAAAAGTCCTTGAGAATATTCTGGATCTCAATACAGAAGCTAAAGCGACTCGCAAGGTTACTATCACACTAACGATGTCAACAGATGATGAGCGCACAGTCGTTAAGACAGGCATGGAAGTCAAATCTACCCTAGCGCCACAAAAAGGCGTTGCAACAACTGTCATTGTCGGTCGTGATGACACTGGTAAAATTCACGCAAATGAGCTCAAGAGTGGCATCCCTGGTCAGACTTACTTTGATGACAATGGAGACATGAGAACTGACACTGGCGAACTCGTCGAAGAAGTAGAGCAACAAAGCACAAATATCATTGATTACAACAAAAAGAAAGCAGGTAACTAACCATGACAGAAAATCTCAAAGAAGCATTATCTTACACAGTCGAACTAGCGGGTAAAGAAAAGAAAATCATTCGTTCAGAAACTGGGAAGGAATATTTTGACAGCAATGAATATGACTTACAGGAACTTAACCCTCGTAAGTATGCACCTATTCTTGAGCTTCAGACGCTCAAAAGTCTAGTTGACTATCTCAAATCAGATAACGATTTCATCAGTGATCGTAAACTTGTAGTTGTCGTGGACAGTTACCAAAAAGTATCTGTATATGATCAAGTTGATTTTGAAAATGGTAAACGTCCTCAGCTCGTATCTGTAAAAGCAACCGTTCCAGTTATCCCTTTTAGCAATTGGCGCGACCAGGAAGAATTCAATATTATGCTGCAGTCTATGTTTATCAATGATGCAGACCGTAATTTGGTTTTGGATTTTGCTAGCCATTTGAAAATCGAAAAAGGTGCAGAAGTACAGGACAATGGCATCAGTCAAATGGCTACGGTTCGCGATGGTGTAGCAAGCCTAGCACAAGCTAAAACTCCAAATCCAGTAACCTTGCGACCATATCGTACCTTCAACGAAGTAGAACAGCCTGCTAGTCAATTCGTCTTCCGAATCAACAAGTTGGCGAATCTGGCACTTTTCGAAGCAGATGGTGGTAAATGGAAATTAGAAGCCGTCGAAAGCATCGCAAATTATTTAAAAAATGAACTTGCTAGCAACAAAAAAATTACTATTTTAGCTTAAAGGAGAAATCAACATGACACAACAACAATACAACAACTTTGATCACGAAATTGGCTGGGAAGATACGATTGAAAAAGACTCGGATTTCGTCCTTTTGCCTGATGGGTTGTACTATTTTACAGTCGTTGGCATGGAACGCACACGACACACACCAAATTCGCAAAATCCCGGCAAATTGCCAGCTTGTAACAAGGCTATCGTCAGCCTCAAAATCGTGGCAAACGAAGGTGAAACAGAACTGCGCCACAATCTATTCTTACATAGCTCAACCGAAGGAATGCTGTCTGCTTTCTTTGCTGCAATTGGCCAAAAGAAAAAAGGCGAACCGCTTCGCATGAACTGGAATACCATCATCGGTGCAACTGGAGTATGTAAAGTCGGAACCCGACAATACAATAACAACAATTACAACGAAGTCAAATCCATGCTCTACCCTGAAGACGTAGACTATACAAAAGTGTTGAACCAACAACCAGGACAAGTTACACAAGCAAGCTACCAACAACCACAACCGCAGAACTTTGGACAACAACCACAAGGACAAGCTGGATACCAAGCCGGTCAATTTTAGGAGGTAAGGGATGCAATTAAGACCTTATCAACAGGAAGCACGGGAAGCTGTTCAAGCTGAATGGGCTAAAGGTCGCAAGCGCACGCTCTTAGTATTGCCAACAGGATGTGGAAAGACGATCGTCTTCTCCAAAATCATTGAAGACCAAGTGAAAGAGGGCAAGCGTGTGCTTGTCCTTGCTCATAGGTCAGAGCTTTTAGAGCAGGCTAGCGATAAGCTAAAGACTGCAACGGGACTCGGAACGGCCTTAGAAAAAGCTGAGAATACCTCTATCGGTTCATGGTATCGTGTTGTAGTTGGTTCTGTTCAGACCATGCAGAGAGAGAAGCGACTTAGTCAATTCCCTCCGGACTGGTTCGATACGATTGTGGTTGACGAAGCTCATCACGCTATTTCAGACGGTTATCAACGTGTCCTTGGTTATTTTGAACAATCGAATGTATTGGGAGTAACTGCAACGCCTGACCGTGGAGATATGAAGAACCTTGGTTCTTACTTCGACAGCTTAGCTTATGAGTATTCGCTAGTTCAAGCTATCCAGGAAGGGTATCTATCTAAAATTAAGGCCTTGACAATACCGCTCAGCTTGGATTTAACAAACGTCAGTATGTCAGCTGGTGATTTCAAAGCGAGCGATGTCGGAACGGCACTGGATCCATATCTGGAGCAGATAGCAGACGAAATGGTTAAGCAATGTGCAGATCGTAAGACAGTCGTATTCTTGCCTTTGGTGAAGACCTCACAGAAGTTTCGAGATATTCTAAACGCAAAAGGATTTCGTGCTGCTGAAGTAAATGGAGAGTCCAAGGATCGCGCAGAGGTTTTAGAAGACTTCGAGAATGACCGCTACAACGTTCTTTGTAACTCTATGCTCTTGACTGAAGGCTGGGATTGCCCATCAGTAGATTGCGTGGTAGTGTTAAGACCTACTAAGGTACGTGCCTTGTATAGCCAGATGGTAGGGCGTGGGACTCGCTTGCATCCAGGGAAGGAAGAATTGCTCTTACTTGATTTTCTCTGGCATACAGAACGCCACGAGCTATGTCGGCCTGCTCACTTAATTTGTGAAACTCCAGAAGTAGCTCAGAAAATGGTTGAGAACATGGAAGAGCAGACAGGTGTCATGCTTGACCTCGAAGATATGGAAGTCAAGGCAACCGAGGACGTCGTCGCACAGCGTGAAGAGGCTTTGGCAAAACAATTGGAAGAAATGCGCAAGCGTAAACGCAAATTAGTAGATCCATTGCAATTTGAAATGTCTATCCATGCTGAAGATTTGTCAAACTACGTGCCTAATTTCGGATGGGAGATGGCGCCTGCCAGTGATAAGCAAATTAAAGCACTTGAGAAATACGGCATACTTCCTGACGAAATCGGCAACGCTGGAAAGGCTGCATTATACTTAGACAGATTGCACAAACGACAATCCGAAGGCTTGACGACACCGAAGCAAATTCGCTTCTTAGAAGGTCGTGGCTTTAAAGATGTGGGCATGTGGCAATTTGACCACGCTAAAAATATGATTGATCGCATTGCTGCGAATGGCTGGCGATTGCCGGCAGGCGTGCGACCAGCTGAATATGTGCCAAATTAAAAAAAGGAGAAAACAGTGGCAGAGAATGATTTTAACTTATTGCCGTTGCTGGATTACATCAATCCTGCCACGGTAGACTATCAGACATGGGTAAATGTAGGAATGGCCTTGAAGCATGAAGGATATACGGCTTCCGATTGGGATAATTGGTCCCAAAATGATAGCCGATACAAGAAATTTGAATGCTTCAAAAAATGGGATACCTTCAACGAAGAAGCAGGAACTATCGTGACAGGTGCCACGATTACTCAACTTGCGAAAGAAAACGGCTGGGTGTCGCAATTCGGCTATGACAGCGAGAATGCGCATGAGTTAGGCTGGACAGATACAATCGACCGTGACTATCGTGTCATTGATAAAGACTGGATTGAAGGAAAGGAAATCCACGAGCCGACAGTTTGGAATCCAGTACAAGAAATCATCAAATACCTTGAAACACTTTTTGAAGCTGGCGAAAATGTCGGTTATGTGACCAAATGCTATCCAAAAACTGACGATGAAACTGGCGGGATTGTCAAATGGCTGCCAACAAAGGGAGCTTACGACCGTACAGCTGGTGAGTTGATTCAGCTCTTACAAGAATGTAATGGTGATATTGGAGCTGTCCTTGGTGACTATCACGAAGAAGCGGGTGCATGGGTGCGATTCAACCCAATGGATGGGAAAGGGGCAAAAAATGAAAACGTGACAGATTTTCGCTATGCTCTGGTCGAATCCGACAGCATGCCAATCGACAAGCAGAATGCCATTTACAAAGAACTTGAATTGCCGATTGTCGCTTTGGTCCACAGCGGGAATAAGTCCTTACATGCCATCGTCAAAGTAGATGCTAAGAACTATGAAGAATATCGAAATCGTGTTGATTACCTATATAAAATTTGTCAGAAGAATGGAATCATAGTTGATACTCAAAATAAAAATCCAAGCAGGCTATCACGCATGCCGGGATTTATCCGAAATGGGCAGAAGCAATTCTTGGTGGATACTAACATTGGTAAGGCCGATTGGGACGAATGGTATCAGTACATCGAAGACTTGAACGATGATTTACCTGATCCTGAAGGATTGGCCGACAGTTGGGATAATTTGCCAGAATTGGCGCCTGAGCTGATTAAAGGCGTGCTTCGTCAAGGTCATAAGATGCTGATTGCCGGGCCTTCAAAAGCTGGTAAGTCATTCGCTTTGATTGAGATGTCAATCGCTATTGCCGAGGGCAAGAAGTGGCTAGGCTGGGATTGTACGCAGGGGCGTGTCCTTTATGTTAATTTGGAGCTAGACAGACCGTCTGCCTTGCATCGTTTCCGCGATGTCTACCATGCAATGGGATTGGCTCCGCAAAATATCAACAACATCGATATCTGGAATCTACGTGGGAAGACCGTACCGATGGACAAGTTGGCGCCGAAACTCATTCGTCGAGCTTTGAAAAAGAATTATATTGCAGTCATCATCGACCCGATTTACAAGGTACTTACTGGTGACGAGAATAGCGCGGACCAGATGGCACACTTTACGAACCAATTCGACAAGGTAGCGACAGAGCTAGGTTCTAGTGTTATCTACTGTCACCACCACTCAAAGGGTTCACAAGGTGGCAAGAAGTCCATGGACCGCGCTAGTGGTTCTGGTGTATTCGCTCGGGATCCTGACGCACTTATCGACTTAGTAGAGCTGGAAGTGTCAGAAGAATTACTTACTCAAAGACTGAATCAAGCAGCGTGCGAAGTGTATAAACAGGCTTTGCAAGAACGAAATAACGCTTATTACCAACAGAATGTCGGACTAGATGATCTATTAAGCCCTGCGCAAATGCGGACGCACTTCGAGAAAGGCATTCCAGATGTCATGGCTCGTGCTCCATTCGTGGATAAGATCGAAGAAGCTCGCAACAAGATCCAGATAGCAACTGCATGGCGTGTGGAAGGTACGCTTCGAGAGTTTGCCAAATTCAAGCCAGTCAACATGTGGTTCAGCTATCCAGTACATGCGCTGGATGAAACTGGAGTGCTTGCGGATATTAAACTGGAAGATGATAAACCAAACTGGCAAAGAGCTGCTGCTAAGGCTCGTGAAGGTCGAAAATCAATCGAACAAAATTTAGAAGAACGTAATCAAATCCTTGAAGATGCATACAATAAACACAAGGACTTTAACCCTGATGCACCAGTTACTAAACAAGATATTGCTGAATTGACAGGAATAAAAGAGCGAACCGTCGAAAAATATGTTAGAGAACACGAGGGTTTTATCCTCAAAAACGGCAATGTTATAAAAATAAATTAGTATTTCTTCGAGAAATGCTCTATACATTTCGCTAAAAAAGCACAAGTGACAATAAATCACTTTTAAACAGTTTTTTAATATGCTATAGCATGTTATAACTCTAATATATGTTGTGTAAAAAAAATAGTTTTCTGCAATGTATGTATGTTGTGTAAATAAATCACTTTTAAACAGTTTTTTAATAAAAAAGCGAGCTACAGCACGGGGTATACCCCAAGTATGGGGAGTGTTTTGGATTGACCTGCGCGAAAGTCGAAGGCAAGGAGAGATTGGGCGACTAAGCTACGCCCAAATCATCTCCCTGCCACCTTTCGACTAATGCCAGAATGAAATGCAAAAAAAGCGATGATAAAATAAATATGTATGAAAGGTGAAATAAAAAATGCGTGTAGATATTTTTAAAAGTAAGTTTAATGAAACGGATTTCGATCCTACTCCAGAAAATGATGTAACAGCTATTGAAGATTTTGAAGATGCCATCAATGGCTATTTACGTGATTTAGAAAGAGAGGATGTTGAAATTATCAAAACAGAATTCAAATTCTTTGATGATGGTCGTGCAATTGCTATAGTTGTATCAGATTAGTAAAGAGGTAAAAAATGATTGAATTCTTTTTACCGATGCAAAAAATTCCGACAACGACTCACCAACAAAAAAAGGTAAACGTCCAATTTGGAAAGCCAATCTTTTACGAGCCGACTGACTTGAAAAATGCCAGGATGAAATTTGAAAGCTTGCTTGCCCAGCATGTGCCGCCTGATAAATTTAAAGGAGCCGTTCGACTGACAGTCAAGTGGTGCTTCCCTCGTATCAAAAAAAGCTACGACGGACAGTACAAGACCACGAAGCCAGATACAGATAATCTCCAGAAGTTGCTCAAAGATTGCATGACGAAACTTGGTTACTGGAAAGACGATGCCCAAGTGGCCAGCGAGATTGCTGAAAAGTTCTGGGCAGACACAGTCGGGATCTATATCAAGATTGAGGAATTGCCATGAAGATTGACTACATAGATTTCTTTAGCAGAGTTATTCCTGAGTGGATGGCGAGCAGCAATCAAAAAAGCCAAGAAGTGGGATTTGGAACAGATGCTTATTGGCAGTGGGCTGTGTCGTCTATCGGAGAAATTTGTAAACAATACAACGATGATGAGCTGGTGACGGAGCAGTTCGGCCTGCTCTTTAACTGGCTAGAAAAACAAGCAGGATAAAACATGGAATATAACAAAAAAACTATGATTGATGCGCTAAAGCGGTCAATCGAGCAGACAGAGGCAAGGATAGTAGAATTGTCTAAGCTCTGTGTAAAATCACTTGCATTTAGTAGATCAGAAGAACGGGACTTGTTAAAAAAGCGAGTGAAAAGAATGAAATCGCAGTTGAAGGAGTTGGAAGATGAATAAGCAGGAATTGATTGAACGGATAGAAGGCTTAAAAAAATATTTTTGGCAACAAAGTAGAATATATTGAGATAGACGCGGTAATAGAACTTGTTTCTAAACTAGACGAACCAGAAGCAGGTCACGCGGACGAAGCGCCACGCTATGTAAAGAACGTACTAGCACGATTGCGAGAATTGCCATTGCATAATCGTGAAGTTTGGCTAAAGGCTATCATGGGTGAATTTGAGCAGGAATTTAGTCATGCAAAATGGCGTGAAGGCTATGAGCAAGGCAAGTTTTTGGGCTTGAAAACTTTGAGAGTGGATCATTTGCATCCTCATTATTTAGGTGGAGAAGATAGTTTTGAAAACTATATGCCAGCTTGTTATAAATGTAATTTCTACAAATCTACTCTCTCACTAGAACAATTTAGAGAACAGATATCGACTTTGCATGAAAGGATCAGCAAACCATTTATATCTAGACTTGGTTTAGATTATGGAATCATTAAAATCGAACCATTCGACGGAAAGTTTTATTTTGAGGAGGAACACGAGAAGTGAAACGATTCATCGCTATCTGGATTCTGCTATCTGCTGGATTGAACATCTGGCAGATGGACAAGATTCGAGATTTGGAAGAAAAGAAGCCGATGGTTATCTACAAGGCAGATAATCAAGGCGCAGAAATCAAAGGCAGAGTCGTCCACAAGGAGAAAATAGGCGACCTGCATACAATCACTATTAAAAATTATGGCATTTTCGTAGTTACGCAAATAAGCTACAAATCATTGAGGATTGGAGACGAGGTGAGATTATGACACTGAAGTTTAGAGCGTGGGATAGCGCAAAAAAAGAAATGTTAAAAGATACTTTTGCAATTACAGAAAGTGGGCAAGTTGTAGTAGTTGAACAGGAAAGCGTCGTATGCCCCCCAGACTATGTTTTTGTCGACCATCTAGTAATTATGCAATCTACAGGGGTTCTTGACAAGAATAGTCAGGCAATTTTCGAGGGAGATATCCTTGAAATTCAAGGAATTAGAATGGTTGTAAAATTCGGGAATTATAGATATATCGAAATTTCTAAAAGAAAAGATCATGCGTCGGGGATTGTATACGACGGCCTAGGATTTTATGTCGAGTGTATTAACATTGCTGATCCAGACAGAATAAGCCCATTTGAACCAGAAACGCTAAAAGAAAGTGCCGTAATTGGCAACGTCTATGAAAACAAGGAACTTTTGGAGGAGAAGGAGTGAGATATTTTAAAATCCTATGTATTATTTTATTCGCATCCTTACTCGTAGCATGTCACGAGATTTCGAGTGGGACGGTGGTAGATAAGTACATTGATGAACCTCACACAACATTCATACCTGTCATGACAGGAAAAAGCTCGGTACTGGTACCAACAAGAACCAAAAGAAGATATATTCTGGTCGTTTCTGGACATGTAGGAAATAAGCACGTTGAAGAAACATTTGAAGTGACAGCCGAGGAATACAAATACTATAAAATTGGCAATACTTTTATAAAAGATGCCGTTTTAGAAAATGAGGGAGGGGATGAATAATGAAACCAGAAAAAATTGACAACGTAAACAAACCAAGCCACTATCAAGGCTCAAAAGGTCTTGAAAGTATTGAAGTGATTGACAACTTTATAGGCAATCTACCAGGTAAGGCAGCATGGTGCTGGGGCAATGCTATCAAGTATCTACTGCGATTCCAGAAGAAAAACGGCCTTGAAGATTTGAAAAAGGCTCGCAAGAACCTTGATTGGCTGATTGAGGAGATGGAGAATGGACTATGAAAAACATTTAACAAAGAGACAGTGTGAATTATTCGCATTTATGCTAAAACAAAAGAGGATTGATAACAAGGTTACTTTGAAAGAGTTAGGAAGTAAGTTAGGCTACTCAATCGCAACAATCTCGAATTGGGAGAATTTAAAATCTGCTCCTGACTTGTATAATGTTGAAGATGTAGCGACTTATTTCAACTTGCCTTTGAATGTATTTATCGGGGAGGAGTGATAGAGTGCAGAGAGCTATTGAAAAAGAGCTTAAAAAACTAAAATTTAAAAATGTAAAAATACAATCCTTGCATTATGAAATTATCAACCTAAGAGCTGGTATTGTTAAAGGACAAAGTTTTGATGGTATGCCAAAAAGTCCAAGTAATGATAATCGGACAGAAGAAATGAATATCAAGGCTATTGATCGCATAGCTGAGCTCTATCAAGAAATCGAGAGGGAATACAAGGAGCAAGAGGAACTTGTCAGAGCGATTGAAGAGTTAGAGGAGCCGATTGAGAACATCGTAATGCGATTGTTGTACATTGACGGATTGTCTTGGACTCAAGTTAAAAGACGATTGAATTGCAGTAACGCAACGATTCAACGTGCAAGAGATAAGGCGATAAGTCAACTTTCAAAAATCTTTGATAATAATGGGAGTAAATGATAGTTTTAATGTGCTATTATGGTATTGTCAGCAAGTACGGTAAAGCGGACTGATGACTCCTTTGAATTTTGTAACGACATCATGGATATAATCTGGTGATTTCCTCTTTGTCTTTTTTGGGTTCAATCCTTGATGTCGTTATTTTTTTAGATTTTTAGTGTAGTGGTAACACAACAGTCTCCAAAACTGTTATCGTGGGTTCGATTCCTGCAAAGTCTGTGAGAGGTTTTGTATCAAGTCACACATTGTGTGGCTTTTTGTTTTGTAGAAAAATGGAGGTGATGGACATTGGGTTAAATCAAAGACAAAAGATGTTTGCGAGCGAGTATTTGAGGACAGGCAATGTCTATCAATCTGCAATATTCGCAGGATATAGTGAAGCATATGCCAAAACAACTGCTAGTAAATTGCTAGAAAATGCAAGCATTAAAACGTTTATACAAACAGAAACCGAAAAGATGCACGACGAGAATATCCTGAGCGCCAAGGAGGCTCTTTCGATTCTTTCGGATATCGCAAGAGGCAAGCGACTTGAAGAAGTTTTGATGATGAACCCTGTCACTGGTGAGGTGGACAGAGTTACGAAAAAAGCGGATAATAACACGGTTATTAAAGCAATAGCCGAGATATTGAAACGATATCCGACTGCTAAACAAGCTGAGAAACTTGAGCTTGAAATAGAGAAACTTAAATCACAAATTGGTATGGATGATGAGCATGACGATAAGCTTGTAGAGTTTGCTAAGGCTTTGAGAGGTGCTTTTAATGACAAGTAAGTTTACGCCAAAACAAGAAAAAGTCCTTAGACGAGTTTTAAACGATGATTTCTTTATTTGTGGTTTGCATGGTGCAAAGCGTTCGGGTAAGACTGTTTTGAACAATATGGTCTTCCTGAATGAAATTGATAGAGTTAGAACAATAACTGATAAGTTGAACATTGACGAGCCAATGTATATCTTGGCCGGGACATCTTCGACATCAATTCAAAACAATATCATCCAAGAACTCTATAATATGTTTGGTATCGAGCCAAAATATGATAAACATGGTGCGTTTACTCTTTGTGGAGTCAAAATTATTCAAGTATATACTGGTTCGATTTCAGGACTAAAACGTGCCCGTGGTTTCACTGCTTTTGGAGCCTACATAAACGAGGCATCATTGGCAAATGAACAAGTGTTCAAAGAAATCATCTCACGTTGCTCGGGAGAGGGCGCACGGATTGTTTGGGATAGTAACCCGGACATTCCAACGCACTGGCTCAGACGGGATTATATCAACACTGGTGATGATATGATTATAGACTTTCATTTCAAGCTAGATGATAATACATTTATGTCTGACAGATACCGTGAGAATATAAAATCAGCCACACCGGCAGGCATCTTCTATGACCGTGACATCCTTGGTCTTTGGGTGACTGGTGAGGGCGTCGTCTATCGTGATTTTAGCGAGAATATGTTTGTGAATGAAGTACCGGAAGACGTCACGAAGATATACGCAGGCGTCGACTGGGGTTATGAACACTTTGGCTCTATTGTTGTTATCGGAGAAACCTCAGATGGTTCGATTTATCTGTTAGAGGAACACGCTCATCAGTACAAAGAGATAGATTTTTGGGTAGACCTTGCTAAAGACATCAAAGAACGATATGGCAATATCACGTTTTGGGCGGATAGCGCACGACCTGAACACGTTGCTAGATTTCAACGAGAGCAATTAAAAACCTTTAACGCTAACAAAGCAGTCTTATCTGGCATTGAAGAAGTCGCTAAGCTTATGAAAGCTGGGCGCTTTTTTGTTGTTTCAGATAAGGTCAGCAAGTTCAAAGATGAGGTCTATCAATATATCTGGAATGAAAAGACGGGCGAGCCAGTGAAAGAAAATGACGATGTGTTGGATGCGGTACGTTATGCGATTTATTCGCATCATTCGCAACCAAAAGCGACCGTCCACAGACGTTCGCAGTACGGTTTATAGAAAGGAATGAAATGTATCAGATTTTAACTTATCCACGGGATGGATACGATGAAACAGCTTTGAATAAGGAATTGATTTACAAGCTGATTCGCAAGCATACACAAGAACGCAGTCGCTTGCGAGATTTGAAGAAGTACTATTTGGGTGAGCATGCTATCTTGAATCACACGAGAAGAAATCAGAATGCGCCAAACTTCAAGACGGTAGCCAATCATGCGAAAGATATCGCTGATACGTCTACGGGCTATTTCATGGGCAATCCTATCAAGTATAACAACACTGCAGATAGCGATCTCGAGCCTTTGCTTGAGGCTTTCGATGGTGCTGAAATCGACCAGGTAGATGCGCAGAACGCTCTGAACATGGCCATCTACGGGCGTGCTTACGAGTACATCTATGCTAAAGAGGGGCTGACTGAGCTTGATTCGACTAGCGTAGACCCTGAGAATGTATTTCTTGTATACGATGATAGCATTGAACGTAAGGCCTTGTTTGCGGTCTACTACTACGAAATTAAAGACGACACGAAAGATGCTACTAAGTATCAAGCAGAAGTCTTTACTAAGAACCTGCATTATCACATTGTGCTGCGTGATTCGAGCATGGGAACAACACGAAACGAACAAGTGGAACCTCACAACCTCGGACAAATCCCAATTATCGAATACCGCAACAACCACTTTGCGATTGGCGACTACGAGCAACAAATCAGCTTGATTGATGCTTATAATTCATTGATGGGCAACCGAGTCAACGACAAAGAGCAAGCAGTCGAGTCTATTCTTGTTCTGTACGGTGCGCAGTTGGCTGACAATCTAGAGGATGCTAGAGAGGCAATGAGCATCCTTGCTGAAGAAGGCCTTTTGGAATTGCCAGCAGATGCTAAGGCTGATTTCTTAAAGAATGCTCTGGACGAGAACGCAACTGAAATCTTGCGCAAGGCTTTGAAAGAAGATATCTACACATTCAGCCATGTGCCGAATTTGACAGATGAGAACTTCGCAGGCAATAGTTCGGGCGTAGCCATGGAATTCAAGCTACTAGGTCTCGAAATGATTACTAAGACCAAAGAAGCAAATTACAAGCGAGGTCTTAGACAGCGGATTGCTATCTTTGCACACTACTTGGGTATGCAACAGATTGCTCTTGAAGCACATTCAATCGTGCCACAGTTTAGCCGTGGATTGCCTAAAAACTTGCTTGAATTGTCACAGATTATCAATAATCTTGAAGGTAAGGTCTCACTTCGTCAGCTTATTTCACTCTTGCCATTCGTTGAAGATCCTGATTCTGAATTGGAAGAACTCGAGGAAGAGAAAGAAAAGAATAAGGACCGTGTGCCGTTCTTTAATCAAGCGAACACGAAACCAGACGATGAGGTAGCAGATGAAGAACAAGGACTACTGGACCAAGAGGAAGGCTAATCTCATCTATGAGCAGATGGACAAGGCCGAAAAGCAAGCGGACAAGTTTGACGATATTTACAGGCAGTCTAAAACATATTTAGACAAGCAAATCAACAAGGTCTTTGATAAATTCCAGCGTGATTACGGTTTGAGTGAGCGTGACGCCCGACAGGTCTTAAAGAACATGAAGGACGAAAAGGACCTGAACGAACTTCGTAAGGTTCTTGAAGCTCGACCAAACGACCCGAACATCCAACGCTTGCTTGCTGATTTAGACAGTCCAGCTTATGCTTATCGCATGAAGCGTCTAGAGCGTCTAAACTATGACCTAGATCGTATGCGTGAGTCTATTTATCATTCCGAAAAATCAGGCTCAGATGCCTTTTATAGCGACCTTATGAAAGATAGCTACTACAAGGCTACTTTTGACCTGCAACAGCAGACTGGACTCGCTTATAATTTCTCTAATCTCCCTGAAACTGAAATCAAGCACCTAAAGGCTCTTAAATGGACAGGAGAGGGCTATTCGGATAGGATATGGGGAAACACAGGGGCGCTTGCTTCAAGCGTGAAAGATGAGCTCCTAGTGAGTCTCATGACTGGCCGAAGCGTAAGAGATACGTCTCAAGCAATCGCTGAACGGTTCAGAGCAGGTCAAAATAACGCAAGGCGCTTGGTTCGGACTGAGTCAGCCTTTTTTCATAACCAAATGGAACTGCTCAGCTATGAAGATGCTGAAATCACCAAGTACAAATTTGTGGCAGTATTGGACAGACGGACGTCACACATCTGTCAAGAGCATGACAACAAGGTCTACGATACGGACAAGGCTGTTCCTGGCGTGAACTATCCACCTTTGCATCCGTGGTGTAGGTCTACTACTGTCGCATATGACGAGAATGCAGATTACAGCAAGCTAGAACGTAGAGCTAGAAATCCTAAGACGGGTGAAGTCGAGTACGTGCCTGCTGATATGACTTATAAAAACTGGTATAGCAAGTATGTTGCGGAAGACGGGGAAAAGATGTATAATCAGGATATGTTTATAATGGACTTAATGGCTAAGCAACGCTCTTTTGCAGTTGGAAATGATATCAGAGTTAAAACAAAGAAATTAAATGGAACGGATTTTGATTTTTGGGTACAAGATAACACAAAGAAAATCAGAGATACTGTTTTCAATGTTCAATCAAGCCTTAAAGAGTTAAATGATTTTCCAACCCCAACAGTTGTTTTTTTGAAAAAATCAAGACTCCCTGGTTTTGCTGGGTATGATTATAAGCAGGATATTTTATTTGTGAGTGATGCGCTTCATTCGGAAATAAAATTTGCTAAAGTTCTATCTGATAATTACTTTGCTGCTCAAAACATTAGAGATACCATGGTTCATGAACTAACGCATAAAAAACATTGGGATTCTGCCAAAGCATTTTACAAAGCCAACAAAAAGCGGTATAATAGTATTGAACAAGCTATGTCTGAATTAAATTCCCCATTAGTATCGTATGTCAAGGAACAATTGAAACATGACTATAATTATCTTTATAGTATTAGCGATAATGCAGCTATTGCGTTTTACAACGATAACATCAATGAGTTAGTTGCTGAAGTCGGAGTATTGGGGGATAAGGTTACAGACCCAAATCTGTTAAATAAAGTCAAGGAGGTATTATCATGGAAGTAATGGCTATGCCTAGCAAAGAAGTTTTGATTTTTACAAAACAAATCCGCCACTGGATTGTTGGCGATAAAACTATTTCAGGAAAGAAACAATTTATTTTCCGTGAGGATACTCCTCCTGAAATCTTAAAACTTTATCAAGATATAAAACCAAAACTTGAATTTGCTTATTAACAATCAAAAGCACCTAGAGAAATCTAAGTGCTTTTTTCGTGCTCAGAAAGGAGGAGCGCATGTTTATTTGGGATTGGGTATCAATCGCTTTCGGGTGGTTGGTATTCTTGTTGTTAATCTTTATTATTCTGGCCGTGATCAGCGGAATAATTGAAGGTGTAAAGAAAGGATCGAAGAAATGAAATACAGAAAGAAACCAGTAGTCATTGAGGCCGTTCAGTTCGTAGATACTGAAGAATCAATTTTAAAATTGTCAGAATTAGGATTAAATCCAGTTCGAATTGATTATGCTGACCTAGATAATCCAATTTTAAAAATAGAAACACTTGAAGGATTGATGATTGCAACCGAAGGTGATTACATTATTAAAGGAGTTCAAGGTGAGTTTTATCCGTGCAAGCCTGATATTTTTGCAGAAACATATGAGGAATTAGAGTATCTGAATATTTTAGGTACTATTTAGGAGGTGATCCGACATCTTGACTGGCAGGAATAGACTGCTATAAATTACTGTAAATTGCTATAAACCGTATCAGATTTGATGCGGTTTTGATATTTGGAAAATGTGTAAAAAATGAAAGTCAAAGAACTTTGTAAAGTGATAGAAAAAGAGTCTTATGTAACTGTTGAGCATCACGGTAAACGATTAGAAGGCGGATATCCTTGTTGTTTTCTTGATTGCGATTTGACCGTAAAAAGAATTTCTGTGATAGCTTGTGAAGTTATCCTTATAGAAGCTTAAAAACGAAAGGAACAGGAAAAATGGAACCTTGGAAAGAACGATTTAAAAAAGAATACTACGAATTGAGAGAACGATTCCAAAAGTTAGACACGATGATTGATCAATACGAAAAAGGGCAACTAGAGTTTGAACCGAAATGTCCGATCGATTTGTTAAAAGGTCAGCGTTCGACTATGTGGAATTATTTAAAAATTCTAGAACAACGTGCAGAAATTGAAGAAATTAAACTATAAAACATAACCGTATGGAATCCCGTACGGTTTTTATATTGTCCGAGCATTGATGACAGAAAAAGCCATGGAGTATACAGTCGGGGACGACTTTAAAAATAGGAGGTTCGCAATGAACGAAGAAACACAAACAGTCGAAGTCGAAACGGTTGAAGAACAAAAGGTACCTGCAGAACCTGCACAACAACCGCAAGACGAGAAGAAGTACACGGACGCAGACGTCGATGCTATCATCGACAAGAAGTTTGCCAAGTGGAAATCAGAGCAAGAAGCTAGAGAAAACGAAGCTAAGAAACTTGCCAAAATGAACGCTGACGAGAAACAGAAATATCAGTTAGATCAGCGTGAGCAAGAACTGGCTAATCGTGAACAAGCGATTGCTCGTAAGGAATTGACCGCAGAAGCTAAGGCAATGTTAAGCGAACGTGGCTTACCAGTTGAATTAGTGGGCGTGGTTGATTTGTCAAACGCTGAAGCCGTGACTGAATCAGTTGCAAGCATTCAGAAGACATGGGAGGATGCAGTGCAGAAAGGTGTATCTGACCGCATGAAGGGTAGCGCACCCATTAAGACTGCGCCACAACAATCAACAGGGCTTTCAAGAGCTCAATTTTTCCAAATGAGTCATTCAGAGAAGGCTGCATTGAAGCAGTCAAATCCTGAATTGTATAACTCATTTTTGAATTAACTAACAAGGAGAATTTAATATATGGCACAAACTAAAATCGCAAATCTCGTAAATCCCGAAGTAATGGGAGATATGATCGCAGCTAAATTACCAAAAAAATTGCAAGTAATTCCGTTTGCAACTATCGATCGCACACTTGAAGGCGTACCAGGTAACACAATCACAGTTCCGTCTTACACATATATCGGTGATGCCGAAGATGTAAACGAAGGCGTGGAAGCTGGCGTAGTAGTCCTTGGAACATCTACTAAAACTGCTACAATTAAGAAGGCTATGAAAGCTGTTGAATTGACAGATGAAGCTGTTCTTTCAGGTTATGGTGATCCAGTTGGTAACGCAGAGAACCAACTTACACTCTCAATCGCGTCTAAAATTGATAACGACGCAATAGACGCTCTTTTGAAAACAAACACTCGTAAGTTTGACTCAAAGACAAAAGCAATTAGCTATGATGTAATCGTTGATGCTATTGATTTGTTTGAAGAAGAAGTCAATACTGAAAAAGTTATGTTTGTCAATCCAAAGCAAGTCACAACTTTGCGTAAAGATCCAAACTTCATCTCAGCGGATAAATATCCAAACCAAGTTGTGATGACCGGTGAAATTGGCTCAATCGCAAACACCCGCATCGTTCCAACTAAGAAAGTTGCTCTTGATACCACTAGCGCATTCTACACTTGCCCAATCATCAAGCTCACTCATGATGATGAAACTGAAAAAGACACTCCAGCTTTGACAGTCTACCTCAAACGTGATCCAAACGTCGAAGTAGACCGCAAATCTTTGAAGCGTTCTACTGAAATCTCAATTGACGAGTTTTACACAGTCGCAGTTTCAGATGATTCTAAAGTCGTGCTTGCTGAAATCAAGAAATAAGGTCTGACCTATGAAAGTCAGAGTAAAACAAACCTTCAATGACTGGCAAGCGAAAGTGAAACGACAAGAGAATGATGTCTTTGAGATGACAGACGAACGATTCAACGAATTGTCGCACAATCTCAAGAGTGAGTTCTCAGTCGATATCGCAGACGTTGTCGAGATCATTGACGAAACCGAAATCCAAGGAGACGAGACGACTCCTTACGATTAGGAGGTCTTATGGAACTTGAAAAACTAAAATCATTGACGGGCGAGAGTGACGAAACAATCCTCTCGTCTTTGCTTTTAAGGGCTGAAAACATTATTTTATCTGAAACAAACCGAGAGAAGCTGACACCAGCACTCAACAGACTACTGCCTGAACTTGCAATCGAGCTCTACAATCGCACAGGAAGCGAAGGAGAGCAATCTAGGAGCGAGGGTGGTATCTCTGTAACCTATGCAGAGTCAGGCTTGTCTACGGGTCTTTTGCAGCGCATTCGGATGCATCGATTAGCGAGGGTTGCAGGTCATGTTTTTGAAAAGGAATAGACTGAAACCATATAACCTCAGACGATTCAAAAAAACCGTTACGAATGAGGGAGTCGCTAAAGAAGGATATGCGGATGAGGTTGAAGAAGTAAGACTTGAATTGTGGCCAGCTAGTAGCGATCTACAATCTGAGATTTACGGTGAACGCTTGAACGATATCCTAAATGCGAATGCGAGCAAAAGTGCAGACATCAACGTCAAAGATGGTGTCTGTATCGATAGCAAGTCAGAAGTCACGCATCGGGTTATCTCGAAGAAAGTATATAGTCATCATCAAGTTTTGGAGTTAGAGCGTGTCAGGTTTAATCGGAGCAGATAGCTTAATCGCTAAATG
>ERZ773099.1240-NODE-1240-length-19271-cov-3.918349_pt1 | contig 19271 bp, 16 predicted proteins | sample MGYA00511120_ERZ773099 | MGnify/ENA primary metagenome ERZ773099 (study PRJEB29015, sample SAMEA2738012) | human oral metagenome | biome: human oral; feature: human-associated habitat; material: dental | place: China | collected 2104 ...
CAAATGTTCTAATATCTTCCCAATCACCTTTTGACCAAGCTGCTTGTAATCTAATATAAACATCTCTTGCAAATGCTTTAAACTCTTCTGGATTGAAATTCGGATCAATTGCTTTAACTGAATTTAATACTTCTTCTTCGCTTTGTGTATTTGAATCATTTCCGAAGTTGAAATTGAAATCTGGATTTAGTATCTTGTCCATTGAATCGTTGAATTTCTTTATTTCTGGGTTGTTTCCATATTTCTTTTTTAAGTATCTCCAAATTGCAATTGATGCTACTATTAACAAGAATATCCATGGATGTCTTATTGCAAATAAGCCAATTCCTATATTGCTTAGAGTTGAACTATTTGATGAACTTCCTGATGAACTCCTTGATGAACTTGATGAAGTGCTTGATGAACGACTTCCACTTGATGAATAGCTTTTAAAATTTCCTACATCGGCATGAACTTTGTCCATTGATGCTATAAAGTTTATGCCTATAATAATTGTTACAATTGAAATTATTGTAATTAGTATTCTTAAAAACTTTTTCATAATATCTCCTTTCTTTTTCTTTTGGGATATTAAATTCCCCTTTTATATTATACATTTTGTATTATGTATCGAAAAAATATGTTGCTTCTAAATCAGCTTCATTTGTTAATAATGCAATTGGGTATTTTTCATAAGCTGCTCCAATTGTATTATATAATTCTTTTGGTTCAGTGAATCCCATATGCCATCTGATTGCATATTTTTCATCATTGGTTAGTTTGATGAATTCTGTGATCATCATTACTGATTTTTCGCCATGTCCGTATGGTATGGTATCTTCAATTGTATAATATGGTACTTTTTCCCATACTCCTAATGAATTTTTTGCATTTCTATAATCTATTTTATAAAAATTTGTTTTACATATATCATGTAATAGGGCTATTATTCTTATCGATTCTTCTGGCACTTCAATTGGTATTGATGAATGTTTTACCTTTTCCGCTAAAATTTCATAGACTTTTAAACTGTGCTCTAATAGGCCTTGTTCTTTTGAGCCATGAAATCTCGTACTTGCTGGTGCTGTGAAAAAATCAGACTTTTCTAAGAATTCTAATAATTTGTCCATTCCTGGTCTATCAATATCTTTTAACAGATTTATAAATGTTTCCTTCATGTTAACTCCTTTATTCTGGCATTTCATTTTGATGTTGTTTTACTGTTTTTCTCATATTTTCATATCTTTTTAATTCTTTTCAGCATTTTCAATAGTGTCTATTAAACTTTGTTTTTGCACAATAGTTCTTTTTATTTCAATATCAACTGTATCTAATGTTCTATGTATGTTTATTTTAAAGCCATTTTGATTATATCCTATGAACTCATCCATTTTGTTACTGTTATCTAGTGGATATTTCTTTTTTGCATTTTCTATTATTTGATTATATGCTTTTGAATTTACCTTTTTTAAATTCATTATTAATCTTGTTTTGTTGTTTTCTTTTATTTCTATTTGATTATTTGGTAATGTTGGTAAATATTTTCCTAGCATTAAAGTTTTTACCGTTTTATTATATCTTATTTCTTGAATCTTTATTGGTATAATAATTGCTGTTGATATACATATTAAAACAATTATTGGTATTAAAGTCCATAAAAATATTTTTGATTTTTTGTCTTGTTGCTTATTTGAGGTATTTAAATTTTCATTTTGATTATTATTTACATTGTTATTTTCATCTTTATTTGAAATATCTCCCTCATTATTTTCCATTTTCATCCTCCTTAGTACAGTCTCATTTTACTATAACAATTTTTACATTTCAATATTTTTTATTTATTTGTTTTTCCCTTTTGATATGGCTATTATTATTATCACAATGATTGCTATTCCTAGGATTCCCGTTCCTATGTTACTTCTTCCGTTTCCACCTAGAAAGTTTGTAAAAAAATGGTTAGCTATGAAAAATGGCAGTATATAGGATAATATATCTTTTGATTCATCTTCTTTTTTAGTTGCTTGATTTTGTGATGATGAGCTTGAATCATAATTTGATTTATCATTTGACTTGTAAGTCGAGTTGCTTGATGAACTGTATGGTTTATAATTCCAATTTGATTTATACTTCTTACTTGAAGAATTACTGCCTTTTGATTTGTATGTTTTACTTGATTTACTTGATGAGCTTCCTCCTTTTGACTTATAACTTTTGAAATTTCCTACATCGGCATATACTTGATTGTTTGTTAGTGTAGCAGTTCCTAATTGAATGATTAATGTTGTTGAAATAATTATTAATAATATTCTTAAAAACTTATTCATAATTTGTCTCCTTTTTCATTGTGAATTGATTATATATTATTTGATTATAGGTTTCAATTACTATTTTAAACTTTACAAAATTTGGTTTATCAGTTAAAATGTCCCTAGACTTTTATGAATGGAGATTTTATATGTTAAAAAAGAGTATAGTTATATTTTTGGTTTCAATGGTGCCGTTGATTGAACTTAGAGGAGCTGTTCCGATTGCTTTTAGTCCTTTGTTTAATGTGACACTTCCTATTCCATTGATTTATTTCCTTGTTATTTTAGGAAATATTTTGCCAATGCCTTTTATTTACCTTTTTGCTAGAAAAGTTTTGATTTGGGGCAAGGATAAAAAATTCATTGGGAAATTTTTTACATTTTGCTTAAATAAAGGAGAAAAAGGTGGTAAAAAACTTCAAGAAAAAGCTGGAAAGGGTATTTATTTTGCATTATTTTTATTTGTTGCAATCCCTATTCCTGGAACTGGTGCTTGGACTGGTACTTTAGCCGCTAGTATGCTTGATCTTGACTTTAAGAAAAGCTTAATTGCAATTTCACTTGGTGTTGTTGCAGCTGGTATTATTATGGGACTTGGTTCTGCTGGATTATTTACAGCTATTAAACATGCATAACTTAAAAAACTATATTATTGTTGTTATTACAATAATATAGTTTTTTTATCCCGTCTTCATTAGCTTTGGTCATTAAAAAATTATAAAATTTCCTTTGACATCTTTTTTATTTTAATGAATATAATTATCGAATAAAACAATTTTACCTTGATTTAGTGTTTGTTTAACATCTATGACTCTTTGGTTTGATGAGCCTTTCCATTCTAGTTTTGGACTGTGTAATTCTTGTACAAATAGCCCATCTACTACTACATCTAAATATTTGATGATTTCTTTATCCTTTAAATATTCATCAAATCTATAGCCTGTCCATGCCCATATTGTTTTTTCTGGATACATTTTTTTAAATTCTCTTGCTAGTTTTGTTGAACCTGGTAAATTTATAGGGTGCATTGGTTCTCCACCTAGTATTGATAGTCCTTTAATGTTGTCATTATGTGCTAATTTTAGAATTTCAAATATTGTATCATCTGTGAAGTCCTTTCCAACTGAAAAATCATGTGTTTCTGGGTTAAAACAATTTTTGCAGTTGAATACACATCCTTGAAAAAATATTGACACTCTTACTCCTGGACCGTCCGATATATCCATGCTTCTTATTTTATTATATTTCATTATTATTACTCCTGTACTCTACGATTGTTGTTGGTTTGCTACTCTTATCTTAGCTTCTTCTTTAGTTATTTGTGTTTTGTCGTTTTCATCATCTATATTTTCTAAGTGTAATACTCTTTCTTTGATTTCTTGTGTTCTTCCCTTATTCCAAAAGTTTGTTCCAATATAACCACATGTTCTTCTTGCTACATTTAAGGTGTTATGGTCTTTGTTTCCGCAATTTGGGCAATGCCATTCTAAGTCGTCACCTAATAGGATTTCTCCATCGAATCCACATTTTTGACAATAGTCTGATTTTGTATTTAATTCTGCATATACGATATTGTCATATATATATTGAATTACTTGCATTACTGCGTCTAAATTGTTTTGTAAGTTTGGTGTTTCAATATATGAAATTGCTCCACCTGGGCTTAATCTTTGGAATTTTGATTCGATTGATAATTTTTTGAATGCATCAATTTTTTCAAATACTGGTACATGGTATGAGTTTGTAATATATCCTCTGTCTGTAATACCTTCGATTTTTCCAAATCTCTTTTGTAAGCATTTTGAGAATTTGTATGTTGTTGATTCGATTGGTGTTCCATATACTGAGTAATCCATGTTTTCTTCTTGTTTCCATTGTGCACATTTGTCATTTAAGTATTGCATTACTTTTAATCCAAATTCTTCGCCTTTTGCTCCGTCTGTATGGCTGTCACCTGTCATGTATTTAACACATTCATATAATCCTGCATATCCTAGAGATATTGTTGAATATCCTCCATGTAATAATGGTTTTAGGCTTGCTCCTTTTGGTAATCTTGCTAAAGCACCATTTTGCCATAGAATTGGGGCTACATCACTTGTTGCGTGTGATAATCTTTCATATCTTGTTTTTAATCCTTTATGGCATAATTCCAATCTTTCGTCCATGATTTTCCAAAATTTTTCAAGATCTTTTCCTGATGATAATGCTACATCTGGTAAATTAATTGTTACAACACCTTGATTGAATCTTCCATAGTATTTTGCTTTTTTTGTTTTTGGATCAACATAAGTTGTTAGGAATGATCTGCATCCCATACATGGATAACATTGTCCGTCTCCATTGCTATCTACTTTGTATTCTTTCATTTTCTTTTCTGAAATGTAATCTGGTACTAATCTTTTAGCTGTGCATTTTGCAGCTAATTTTGTTAAGTAGAAATATTTGCTACCTTCTTTTACATTATCTTCTTCTAAAACATATAATAGTTTTGGAAATGCAGGTGTTACATATATTCCTTTTTCATTTTTCATTCCTTCGATTCTTTGTTTTAGAACTTCTTCAATGATCATGGCTAATTCTGTTTTATATTCTTCAGTTTCTCCTAAATACATGCATACGCTTAGGAATGGGGCTTGTCCATTTGTTGTTGTCATTGAGTTGATTTGATATTGGAATGTTTGAACTCCATCTACTACTTCTTTTTGTAAGTCTTCTTTTGCGTATTTTTCAACATCTTCTTTTGAGAATCCTCTCTCTGTGTATTTCTTTAAATATCTTTCATAACTGTATCTTACAAATGGTGCTAAATGTGTTAATGTGATTGTTACACCGCCATATTGGCTTGAGTTTACTGCTGTGATTATTTGTGTTGCAATTGTCATTGCTGTAATGAATCTGTGTGGTTTTTCGATCATTACTCCATTGATACATGTTCCGTGTTGTAACATATCTTCTAAATCAATTAAATCACAGTTGTGTAATGCGTTTTGTGCGAAGTAATCCATATCATGGAAATGAATCAATCCTTCATCATGTGCATCTACTACTTCTTTTGGAATTAAGAATCTTCTTGAAATATCAGTACTTGTGATTCCTGCTAAATAATCTCTTTGTGTTGTTACTACTCTTGCATTTTTGTTTGAGTTTTCTGTATTCCAATATTCACTTGTTCCATCAATCAATTCTTTTATTGATTGATCTGTAGTGTTTGCTTGTCTTACTAAAGATCTTGTGTATCTATATGTTATATATGCTTTTGCTAATTGATAATGATTATATGACATTAATTTTTCTTCGATAATGTCTTGAATATCTTCAACTAGCATTCTTTTTTTATTTAAATTTTCAATATATTTTATAATTTCTTCGATTTCCTCATTTGTTGCTTTTTCATTTTTTGAAACTTCTACATTTGCTTTTCCAATAGCAATTCTTATTTTGTTTGCATCATATTCAGCAACTGAGCCATCTCTTTTGATTATATTCATTTTTCTTCCTCCTATTCTTTAAGTCAAAATCATTATAATCTTAAAAATCATTTTTTGTAAATAGTCTTTTTTTAGATTTTTTCATCGCATTCTTTATAAGTATTGATAATATTATTTAATAGGAGAAATATTACATTTTACATTTTGTTTTTCATTTTTTTAAGTCATTTTTGTTTAGTTTTGTAAAAATCATTTTTTTAAAAAGTAATATTTTTTATTCAAAGAATACTTGACATTTTTACTTTTTGAAATTTATGGTAAAATAAAAAACTATGCTTTACACTCTGTTATAAGTTTCAAGCATAGTTCATAGTTTTTACTATTTTTCTTCTATTTTTACTTTATTGTATATTTCTGTCAATATAAATAGATATGTTAATGATACTAGGAATCCTCCTATTATATCACTTGGATAATGTACTCCTAAATAAATTCTTGTTATTCCTATTGTTGCTAATAATATTGTTAGTATTATTATTAGTGTCCATTTTAGTGCAGTGTTTTTTACATATTTATATATTAAAAATATCAATATTCCATAGAAAGCCATGCTCATCATTGAATGTCCTGATGGAAAACTGTATCCGGTTTCAGGAATTAGTCTATTTATGTTTGGTCTCTCTCTTTGGATTATATGTTTTAATACTACATTTAGTCCAGCTGTTCCTGCAACTCCTGTTAATAGAAATAATTTATTTTTTAGTCCTTTTATTAAGATTATTGCTAATATTGTTAATACTATTACAATTTTTGCACCTCCAATATTTGTTATTATTTTAACTATTGGTGTTAATTTGTCATTTATTATATTTTTGCTCAAAAAATCATAAATTTTTAAATCTAATTCTAATATTTTGCCATTTTTTATATTTATTGCAATTATTATCGCTAATATTGCTGCTATTGCACATAATATCCATTTTATTATTTTTTTTGTTTTCATTTGTTATTCTCCCTTATCTATCAAAATCGTCTTTTTCTTCATTTTTTATTTTTATTTCATTTGTTCTTAATATATCTCCTAAAGATTTATTACTTTTTTTCATAGGTGAAAATTTGTTAAATGTTATTATTTTTCCTTCTCCTTTTTCTTTTTCATTTACCAAATCAGAAGCTTTTACAAAGAATAATCTCTTAGGTACTAGTGGTGATTTTTCATATATTGTATCTATATCGATGTCTTCACCACCATCGAATTCTTCATCACCTTCATATTCTTCACCATCTGCATATTCTTCAAATTCAAAACTATAGAGACTTTCTCCTCCTCGTGGCATTATTATGTAATATTCATCAGTATCATCTATTTTAAATGCTGGATATAATTCTTCATATTGAATCATGTTATCTGTATAATCTTCTATTTTTTGTCCCTTTGTTATATGTGTAATATATGCTTCATATCCACTTTCTAAGAATTCGTGCATTACTGCTCCTGTGAATATTAGTGAACTGCCTTCTTTATATTTTTCTAAATATTTATAGCATTTTTGAAAAGCTGATTTTGGTTCTGATTTTAAAATTTCATCCAGTTCTTTTTGTTGATCTTCTGTTAATTTAACATTAAGATTGTATTGATATTTATCATCTGAATATTTTTGAAACAAATCATATATTTTTTCAATTTTTTGAAAATTATTGTTATTTTGAGTTTCTAATTCATGTTCTATTTTATTTGTTCTAAAATCTTCATCCGTCAAAAATTCTTCTTTTTCTTGATCTGGATCATATATTTTTTTCATTTCATTATATTCATTAAGATCCATGCTTGGTTCTTCTAAACGGTTTATTGTTTCTTCAATGTCCGCTAAGTCTTTGTCTAATCTTTTAATTTTTTTAGTTCCTTGAATCATTAGCGAACTTGGTTTTTTCAATGTTTTAGATAAACTAGATTCTTGGTTTAAATTAAATGTTCCACATCTTTTATTTTTATAGTATATTTCATCTTCTAATAATTTACTATTCATTAACATTTTATTTGTTTGTCCTGTAGGGCAAATTATTGTATCATGATCTTTGAATTTTATTAATATACTAAAATCTCGTTTTATTAATTCCGAATCATTTTTTACATCATCAAATCCTTGTGTTGATTTTGGTAGTGAAACAAATTTAATTTCTTTTTCTTCTATCCCTTGTTCCCTTAATTTCTTATAAAATGCTATTGCATATAAAAATTTATTTCCTATTTTTTCTTCTTCTAAAATTTGTGTTAATCTATCTATTGCTTTTTCATTTTCTAATTGTAGTGCTTCTAAAATCTTGTTTTCTATGTTTTCATCTAATTCTTGTGTATATTTATAATCATATTTTGTTAATTGAACATATACTTTTTTTAATTTATTATAATCTGCTCTTTCCATAGATTTCCTCCAAATTTTATTTTTGATATTTTTCTACAAACTCAAATATTTTCTTATAATAAGTTTCAGGCTCTCTATATCTTGATTGTGTGTGTCCTGCTCCATGAATAATTAATTGTTCTTTTTCTACTGGTATTTTATTATAAATTTCAGGTTCCATGCTTACTTGTACAAAATCGTCTGCGTCTCCATGTATTAGTAATATTGGAGTTTTTGATTTTGCTACTTGATTTATTACTGATGCTTCTTTGATATCATATTTTGCTTGAATTTTTGCAATAATTCTGAACATATTCATTAGTGGAAATGCTGGTAAATTAAATCTTGCTTTTAATTCTGATTTGAATATATCCCATACTGATGTATATGAACTGTCTGCTATTATTAATTTTACATTTGATGGTAGTGTTTCTCCTGATGCCATTAAAACAGTTGCTGCTCCCATTGATGATCCATGTAATACTATTTTTGCTTCTTTATCTAGTGTAATTATTTTTTCTACCCATTTTACTATATCATCTTTGTCAAGCCAGCCCATTCCAATATATTTTCCTTCACTTTCTTCAGTGGCTCTCATGCTTGGTATTAATACATTATATCCTTTTTCCTTATAAAAATGCATTCCAATTGATGCTACTCCTGATGGCTTTGATCTGTATCCATGTGCTACGATTACCCAGTTATGATTTTCTTCTTGCGTTTTATTATAGTATGCTGTTCCTCTAAGTGTAATATCATCTTTAGCTTTAATTTCAAGCTTTTCTTGTGGAGTTTCTTCTGACCAAGTTTTTACTTCTGGTTTCTCTTCTTGTTTATTTTTATCTATTATTGCTTTGTCAGTATCTTTTTCTTCAATTTTTACTTGCTCGTTCTTTATTTCACGATTTCCGCCGGCACCATCTCTATATAGTGCGTATCTTACAAAATATCCGCCAATTGCGATTGTTGTGATTAATATTAGAATTAATATAGTTACAATTGTGGTTATTATCTTTTTTGATATATTTTTTGATTTATCTTTCATCCTCCCTCCTTATTTTACATGTTTATTTTAGCATATTCATAGAGAGATGACAATTTATTAGGGAATTTTGTTTATGAAATGTTGAGTTTTTTGTATGTTTTTTTATTGACATTTGAATTATTTTGGTGTATATTTCTTACTAGAAAATTTTCTGCCATCTGATTTTCAGACATAATAGATAAACTTGTTTTATCTAGGGCAGAGACTTTTTATTAGTGATGTTTCATCACTAGGCCTTTGAGCCATTAATAAAAAGAGATATTTCCTGGGAATTGGACCCAGCTGTGAATATCTCGGATTATTTATTTTATATTTTAAAAGAAGTATCTGACCTATGTAGGCTTGTTCCTGCTATATCAGATACTTCTTTTATTGGTTTAATTTCATATTTTTATTTTCATTACTATTAAATTTTATATTTATTTTTTGGAATATTTATCACTTATTTAAAAATAAAACTTATATGCTTTTTATTATCTAAAATAATATGCCTCTAAAACAGTTCTCACCGTCTCCAACCTTTGAAAAGTATTCAATTAATTTTTCACTTATTGCTATATCTGTTGCTGATATTCTATCTCCATTATTTATTTTTCCTTCCATCGTTGCTAAACTAAGTAGTCTATTTCTTCTCCTGGAGTTAGTAAGTTTATTTTTTTATTTCTTCTTTTTTGTTTTCAAAATAATTTTTGCCGTTTTCATTAGTTGTTGTAGTCTGATTGTTGACATTTAGATCATTTTGTTGTATTTTTATATTAAATAAATCCGTATCACTGGTCGTCTCGGACGTTCTGACTAGGGAATTGTTAAATTCATTAGCCGCAGTGACAGGGTTTATTTTTTTATTTTTAAATTTATACATTGTTTTTAATTCAAGATTATGACGTTTATCAGAACCATATGTAACTGCCACATTTGTTCCATCTATGTTTTTTTCAAATCTTATACTTTTTTATTTTGTGGACTAAATCCTACATCAACTATATTATCTGGATTATTCATCATAAGTAATTTTATTACTATCTAAAATAACATACCTCTAAAACTAGTCTGGAGGGTTTAGCCAATTTATTATAGTTTTATTACTATCTAAAATAACATACCTCTAAAACTAATATCCACTTTGAATTGTCTTTTTGTATGTTTTATTACTATCTAAAATAACATACCTCTAAAACTAAAGACATAAACTGCTATTAAGTACTTAAGTTTTATTACTATCTAAAATAACATACCTCTAAAACAAAGATAAGGAGTATAATAATAATGAAGGAGTTTTATTACTATCTAAAATAACATACCTCTAAAACTCTTCATTTCTTTTTTCAATTAATGTATCAGTTTTATTACTATCTAAAATAACATACCTCTAAAACAAAATCAATTATACATTAAAAGCAAATCTTGTTTTATTACTATCTAAAATAACATACCTCTAAAACTATACATTATTATTATAAACTGTTATACCTGTTTTATTACTATCTAAAATAACATACCTCTAAAACTCTCAACGCCATACTTTACGCACGGCTTATTGTTTTATTACTATCTAAAATAACATACCTCTAAAACTTAAGCGAGTACGCTTATGATAAATTATATGTTTTATTACTATCTAAAATAACATACCTCTAAAACTCGTAAATATTAAGTTAATTGATAAAATGAGTTTTATTACTATCTAAAATAACATACCTCTAAAACGCTTGGCGTTGCTTTAATTCCAAAAATACCGTTTTATTACTATCTAAAATAACATACCTCTAAAACCGCTGGATTTTTCCAGGTTTTAGTATGTATTTTATCGCATACCAAAACGATAATTCTTAGAATAGTAATACTTTTAAAGTTTTTAAATAATTTCATCATCAAAATTATTATCTATTTTTAATGTTATTTCATTTTCTATATTACCATATAAATTTGGATCTATCAATAGTAGTGTTATATTGTGATATAAAGCATATTTTTCTATTTCATGAATTTGTTCTTTTTCTAAAATACTTCTTAAATTGAAAAAACATAGAATTAATTCTTCATTAATTATTGACATTGTTTCAATTGATAAATTAATCCTTTCTACTAATGTTCTATATGATTTTGTATCTATTTTTAGCTTAAATAAGCTTAGTATATCTGAAATTTTAATATCATCAAGTGCTTCAAATTCAATTGGTAATTCATTTGCTTCATTAATTATTTTCTCTCTAATCTTATATAAATTTTTATCTATTTCACTGATTAATTCAATATTTTCATTAATTGACTTTGAAATTATTTCATAAATTTTACTTAAAATTTTTTTATTATTGATTTCTTCATTATATGGATCTGTAATAAATAACATATATTTTTCTATATCACAATAATTGTTTTGATTATCTATTAAAAATATTTGCTTATCTTCCTCATTGTTTATACATTCGGCTAGAATGTTTTGATATAATTTTTTATCTTTAATTTGAATTGAAAAACATTTGCAGTTATTTTCTAAATCTAAATCATTTTCAAGCCCTTTTATTCTTAATTTCATATTATGATTAGCCTTTCTACATCATTTACTACATTTGTTGTACTCTCGCCTAGTATTGTTTCAATCTTATTGTATTGTTTTTCTGTAATTGTTAATAATTGAATTAATCCCTTTTTAGGTTTTATTTTTTCTAATTTATTTTTTATTAATTCCGCTTCTGTTGGATTTAAAGCTAATTTTGTATAGACTGATTCCTGTTGCATAATGAATCCTAATTTAATTAGCTCTCTTCTAAATCTAGTATAATCTCTTAATTCCTTTTTTGTGACTGTTGGTAAATCAAAAAATAATAATATTCTCATATATCTAAAACTCATAATTTAATATTTCAATATTCGTTCCATTATTATTTAAATTATCTATTACATTTTGTATATATAAGGATATCGCATTTGGAACATATTCTTTTTTATTATTATATATTATTTCTTTATTTACTATATTTACCAATTTACCTCTAAATTCACTTCCAAATACCAATTCTCTATTATTTATTACAATTTCATCAATCAAAGGTCTATATGGCTCCATTAAATCACATGAAAAATTAAAATAATTAAATTGACTTTTATGACCTATTCCTATTTGTGTTATATAACCTTTATTTACTATTTCTCTATTAAACATTGATAATATTATTGAATATCCATAATCTAATGCAATATTAGTATTATCAGTTATTCCACGTTTAAATTCATTTCCAAATAGATAAGAAAAATATTCTTTTGCTGCATAGCCTTCTTTTAGTGTTACATCTTCATTTTCTGTACAATTAGCATATTTCTTAATTATATTCGATTCTGATATATCTCTCTTTTCTAATAATCTAGCTTGATTTGCTATTTTCATTTTCACAATTTCATTCCATACCTGTTGCTTTTTTATTTTATCCCATTCACATTGTTGTGATACTCTTTTACTTGTATTCGCATTAGCATAATATGGAACAATTTCAGAAGATGGATTGTGCTTTTCATCACAAAAAATTAATTTTATTTTTTGATTTGAAAGTTCATTTATTAAATAACTTGTTATTGATGTCATTCCATCTTCTATTATTATGCTTTTTATTTCTGATAAATGTATCATTCGAATATTATCATTACGAATTACTAGATATCCATCTTTATATGTTAATTTACATTGTTTTCTAATTATTATTGTTCGCCAATTCATTTACTTTATATCTTCTTTCATAAAATCCTGTAACTGATTGATCTATAAATGTCATTTTATCTAAATCTTTTTTCTTTAATCCAGAGTCTTTTCTACTTCTACCTTCTCTATCAGATAATCCAATCTTTCTTAAATCACCACTATTTTTATTTATTAATTTTAAAATGTTAATTATAACGTTTCTTCTATCTTCTATATCTAATTCTTCATATTTATTACTTTTATCAATTTTTTCTATTATACTATTAAACATATTAAATTCTTTTTTAATTTTATCAATTAATATTTTGTAAATTTCAATAGAATTAAGTTTAATATCTTCTTTTCTTAATTCATTTTTATTCATTTTATCTAATATATTATACATTTTTTCTATTTCATTTAAATTTAAATATAATTGCTTAATATTTTTATATTCTCTTGCACTTGCTAAAAATTCAAGTTCATTGAATTCACTTAAAAATAATTGGTTTTTATATATTTTATTTTTTAGAATTTTTATAAATTCTTCATCTTTGTCTGAGGCAATATTTTTAACATATTCCTCTATTGTCATTTTTCCTTTTTTTATATTATAGGAATATCTTATTGGTATTCCTATAAGCTTATATTCTCTCTTTCCTTTTGAATTATTATATTCATATATAATCGAATAAGCTTCATTTTCATTTGTATAACCACCGTAAATTGATGTACTTTTATTTTCTTTTATTCTAATTTTAGGATTATTTACTTTTTTTACTAATGTTTGATTGTAAAATTCTCCGTTTTCTTCTTCTAATTTTCTTGTTATTAAGTAATCTTTATAATTCATGGTAGATTTTATTTTGTCAACATTTACATTTTTACTTATTATTCTCATTATAATTCCATATTTTTCTTTTATTTCTTCATTTTTTTCTTCTATAGTTTTCTTATTATTTTTTACAAAATATTTAACTTTTTCATACTCAAAGAAATTTTGAGATTTTAAAATATTCCCTGTAACACACATTATATAAGCGTCTTGTGCATGATGACAATCGTTTAATTCTCTTATTTTATATAATTTATATTTACTTCTAAATAGACTAGTTACTGATGATTTTATTCCAAATATTTCTGTTTCTGGATATATTTTTTTTAGTAATTCTCTTACATGTTTTGTTATTTGTCTTGTTTCTACTAATTGGCGTGCTATGAATTTTGCTTCTTCATCTTCGTTCGAAAACATTTTTCTTTTTATTAATCTTTTATATTTTAGCTCTGATATTAAGCCATGTTTATATAAATAATCCCATCTTGGCATCATTTTATCTATTATTTCATCTTTTAATAATAAACTATCTGCTTTTCTTTGATTTTCTTTACTTAATACAAGTACTTTATTATCTAAACTATCATCTTTTTTGTATGATTGTGGTATTATATGATCAATTTGATAAAAACTTAATTGTTCAATATCTAATTTTTCTCCACTATACATACATCTTCCCATTTGTTTGAAATATAGGTATAATCTTTCATCTATGTTTTTATTTGAGGTTTTAGTTTTATTTAATTCTTCCAATAATTCTTTATTATTGTCTTTAAATCCACTTATCTCTTTATATTGTTTTTCAATTTGTTCTAATTTTCTTTTTGTTGTTTCACCTTTTGTTCCATCAAATCTTGCAAATTCAATATATATATTTTCTGGTTCACTTTTTAAAATTTTTCTAATTTCTTTTACTATTAGCATTGCTTGCCATATAGATTTTCTGTTTGCTGGCGATGTTTGAATTTCTGCAATATCATCATAAGTGATTTTTCCTTGTTTCTCTCCTATTGCATTTTGTAATTCTTGATCTATTTGTTCTTTAAATCCGAATTTATCAGATGTTATTATTTGCATTAAATTCATATTTGTATTCATCAATTTATCCATTACAGATTCATTGTTTTCCTTTGATTTTAATCCTATTAATAATTTTTCTGATAATCTAGACCATCCGGTATATTTTAATTTTACTATTTTGTCTATTTGTGATTTGTCTAAAATATTTGAATATTTTTGTTCTATCTTTCTATTTAATATTGATTTATCTTCAAATATAGTTATCCAATAAATTAATTCTTCTACCATTTGCTCATTTTTTTCGACGTTATCTATTATTTTAGAAAATTCTATGTATGATTTCATATTAGAATTAAATTTGCCGTCATTTGTAGTAAATCCTTCAATTTTTTCTACTTCTATTCCATCTTTTTTATATAAATTAATAATATCTTTTTTATTTACTGATTTTTTATTTTTAAATAATTCTAAGATTTTTATTTTCATGTCTTTTGAAATTCTTTTTTCATTTACTTGTATATTATTAATTTCATTTAATACAGCGTATTTAGTATATAGTAATGATTCTTTTGGTATTACATCTTCATTTATTAAATAAGTGCATTTATTTGTCATTCTTCTAATAAATTCTTCTGCTGTTGCATCTTTATCTACTATTTCATCAAATGTCCAAGGTCTAATTGAATCTTCACTTTTTGTTTTTAGCCAAGCCCATTTACTATTTGTTGATAGTGGTCCAACATAATAAGGAATTCTAAATGTTAGTAAACTTAAAATTTTTTCTTTATTTTCTTCTATACTAGTATAGTATTTTGATTGATTTTCTAATATTTTCTTTAATTCTTTTTCATGTAATTGATATGGTATTTCTCCATTTGTTGTTGTGTTTAATTTTACTAAAAAATTTTCATTATCAATATCTAGTAAAATTTTTTGAATATCACTTTCTTCTTCAAATCCTTTAAAATCTTTTTGTATTCTCTTATATAAATTTTCCAATTTACATTTTTTAGAATCTTTTATATTTGAGATTTTTCCATTATATGAGCAATAATTGTCGGCTTCATATTTTTTAAACATTTTATTATATTGTGGCATATCTAAATATTTGTTATATACTGCCTTTAAATCTTTTAAATCTTGATTATATTTTTCAAATTTTTCAATGAATGACTCTGATATATAATTTTTTCCTTGTAAAAATGATTGTATTATTGCCCAACTATAAATATTTTTCATAGAATAAAAAACGTCTGCGTTTTCATTTAATTCACTTGCAATTGTATCCCAGTCATTATCGCTTGAAAACTCCATAGTTCTTTTTTCGCCTTCAATTTTGAATATTGCGTTTAAATCAAACTTTAATCCTACTATTGCTTTAGAAATATTTTGTATAATTGCTTTATCTATTTTTTCATATTCAAAGAAACTTGTTATTTCTTTTTCTTTTTCACTTTTAGTATATTCTTTATTTTTTAATATATCTGTAATTTCTTTTATAGATGATTTTAAGCATATTTCGTTTGATTTTAAATATTCAAGTATTACATCAAAATCACTTTCAATATTTGATATATCATTAGATATTTTTCCCTTTGTTAAGAAATTGCCTCTATATTTAATTATATGATGTAGTGCTAGATATATTAGTCTAATATCAAATTTTTTATCTTCTGTTACTAATACATTTCGTAAATGATATATTGTTGGATATTTATCATAGTATTCTTTATCTATGAATTGTTCATCTTCAAATAAATTAAATTTAAATTGATTTGTATCGTCTTTGATTAGAGTTGATTGTTGTAGTCTTGGAATAAAATTTTCATCTACTTTTTCTATATCGTCTAATAACATACTTTGTAAATATCTTATTCTATTTTTTCTTCTTTCAGTTCTTCTTCTAGTTCCTCTAAAATTTCTTCTGTCTACTGCCGTTTTTCCTTCATCAAATAGTCTTGATCCCCATAGATGTTTTCCACTCTTTTTTATTATATTATTTTCTGCATCAGTTACACACCAACCAACTGATGCAGTTCCGATGTCTAGGCCTATATTATATTTTAACTTGTCCTCCATTTTTTCTCCCTTTTTTATTATTTTATGTATTCAAGTTATCACATTTTTTTATAGTTTTCAAGATTTTTTTATTTTAGTATTGACATTTTATTTTTTTATTGATATATATTATTTAGTTACTTATTACTATCTAAAGTAACATACCGAGTTAAAATAAGGTTTAACCTTAAACACTGGCTTTTGCCAGATTCATTTAGATGAAAATAGCACCTTTTTAGGTGCTTTTATTTTGTATAAACATAAAAAAACTATTAAACCTTTGTTGGATTTAATAGTTTTTTTATGTTAGCCCATTATGCTGTAGCCACAGTCTGAGTAGATTACTTGACCTGTTACTGCACTTGTCATTTCGCTTAGGAATGTTGTTGTTAGTTGACCTATTTCATATGGTGTTACATTACGTTTTAGTGGTGCTTTTTCTTCTACTATGTCTAAGATTGATGAGAAGTTTTTAATTCCACGGGCTGATAATGTTTTGATTGGTCCTGCTGAGATTGCATTTATTCTGATTCCGTCTTTTCCTAAGTCATTTGCTAGATAACGTACATTTGATTCTAGGGCTGCTTTGGCTGCTCCCATTACATTGTATCCTTGCATTACTTTTTCTGATCCTAGGTATGTTAGTGTGATGATGCTTGCGTTTGGTGCTAGCATGTCTAATTCTTTTGCTACACGGCTTACTAAGATTAGTGAGTATGCGCTTACTGACATTGCGTGTGAATATCCGTCTTTTGATGTGTAAATGAAATCATTTGCTAAGTCTTCTGTTTTGGCATGTGCTATTGCGTGTACTAGTCCATCAATTTGTCCTTCATTTTCCTTGATTGTTTTGAATGATTCTTCTACTTTTTCATCTATTGAAGCATCTTCTAATAAATATAGTTTACTTCCTTTGAATTCTTCTATCAATGATTCTATTTTTGGTTTTGATTCTTCATCTAAGTAGGTGAAAATTAGTTTTGCTCCATTCTCATATGCTGATTTTGCAATTCCATAGGCAATGCTCCATTTGTTTCTGATTCCCATTATTAAGATTTTTTTGTTTTCTAATAACATATTTTTTCTCCTTTTTGGCTTTATTGTTTTAGATTTTATAGTGTTATAAATTCTCCTAAATTACGGAATTTTTGATAACGCTCTTCTACTATTTCTGCTTTTGTTTTTTCTTGCATTTTTGCTATATCTGTTTCTATTTCGTGTTTGATTGTTTTTATGACTTGCTCAAAGTCGTTTTCTTTCATTTCGACTGGTTCTGAAATGATTTTGTCTATAACTTTCATTTCATATAGGTCTTTGGCTGTTAATTTCATTTTTTCTGCTGCTTCCTTGTATCGACTTGAATCTTTCCAGAGAATTGATGAATAGCCTTCTGGTGATAGAATTGAGTATATTGCGTTTTCTAACATGTATATTTTATTTGATACACCTATCGCTAATGCTCCTCCACTTGATCCTTCTCCTATCACAATTGAGATTACTGGAACTTTTAGTTTTGCCATTTCAAACATTGATTTAGCAATTGCTTCTCCCTGTCCTCTTTCTTCTGCTCCTATTCCTGGATATGCGCCTTTAGTGTCTATGAAAGTTATTACTGGACGATTAAATTTTTCGGCTTGTTTCATAAATCTGATTGCTTTTCTATAGCTTTCAGGATTTGGCATTCCAAAATTTCTTAAAACATTTTCTTTAGTTGTTCTTCCTTTTTGTTCTGCTATAATTGTGTAGTTTTGATTTCCTATGCTTGCTAAGCCACATACTATTGCTTGATCGTCTTTGAAGTTTCGATCACCATGCAATTCAATGAATTCATCAAAAATATTTTCAATATATTCTAATGATGTTTTGCGTTTTGGATTTCTTGCTATTTCTACTTTTTGCCATGGTGTTAATTGGTTTGTTTCTTGTTTAGTTTTTGCCATTTTGGATTCCTCCTTTATGGAATTTTATTAATGTACTTAGTGTGTCTTTTAATTCTTCTCTTTTTACTATTTTATCAATAAATCCATGTTCTAATAAAAATTCTGCTGTTTGAAATCCTTCTGGTAATTTTTCGCCTATTGTTTGTTCTATTACTCTTTGTCCTGCAAATCCTATCATTGCTCCTGGTTCTGCTAGTATTATATCTCCTAAACTTGCAAATGAGGCGGTTACTCCTCCATATGTTGGGTCTGTTAACACTGATATATATAGTAATCCTGCTTCATCCAATTTAGTTAATGCTGCTGTTGTTTTTGCCATTTGCATTAATGACATTATTCCTTCTTGCATCCTTGCTCCACCTGATACACAGAATATTATGATTGGTAACCTTTCCTTTATTGCTTGTTCGATTGCATAAGTGATTTTTTCACCAACTACTACGCCCATACTTCCCATTAAAAATCCACTATCCATTATGCATAGAACTGTTTCTTCACCATTTATTTTGCATTTACCACTTGATACGGCTTCTTCTAAATGGGTTATTTCTCTTAGTCTTTTTAATTTTTTTGGATAGTCTT
>ERZ773099.1241-NODE-1241-length-19270-cov-3.420973_pt1 | contig 19270 bp, 14 predicted proteins | sample MGYA00511120_ERZ773099 | MGnify/ENA primary metagenome ERZ773099 (study PRJEB29015, sample SAMEA2738012) | human oral metagenome | biome: human oral; feature: human-associated habitat; material: dental | place: China | collected 2104 ...
TGTTTTTAAACATTTTTCTAGCCTATCAGGTTTTATCCTGATGGTCTAGAGCCTTGCGAATTGCTCATGGCCCTGGCCAAATTGGGGTTTTCCGTGACAGGGCTGGACGCCAGCCCCAGCAGAGTTGTGGTCAACCGGCAGCGCCTGCGCAAGGTTTTTTTCGGCTTTTCCGAGTGCATGCCCTTTGACGACGGGGAATTCCGGACGGTCATTGCCACGGAATGCCTGGAACATGTGCTCAGCGCGGATCTGACCCTGCAGGAGATGCGCCGCGTCATGGAGCCGGGCGGCACAGCGTATATTCAGGTGCCCAACAAAAACCTTGTGGACTCGGCCACCCACGTCCGCCTGTTTTCGGCGCAAAGCCTCGCGCAGCTTGTGGGGGAATATTTTACGGTGGAATCTGTGGAGTGCATGCCGTATCTGACCGGAGAGCACGAGAACAATCTCTTCTGCATTGCGCGCAAGGCGTGATGCGGGCGGCGCGTCTTGCGCCGCCCGCACGGGGTGCTTCGGTGTGTTGTGGGCGGTTCAGCCCTGATTTTCCATGAGTATTCTGGCTGCGACATCGTCCGTCATGCCGGTGTCAGGCAGAACAACAGCCGCCTGCATGCCGCCAGGGGGTTGAGCCTGCTCTGTGCCCGCTGTTTGCCGGGGCGGAGAGCCGCTGCCTGCTCCCAGCAGGGAGTCAAGGCTTGCTCCGTTGGCAAGCAACTCGGCCATGACAGGGGAATCTCCGGCATCGGGAGCGCCCGCAAAGGACGCCATTCTGCCGCGTCCGGTAATGGCGGGCGCTGTGCCGCCCTCAAGGGTGATGGTGAGTTGGCGCTCTGCAAATGCGCCATTGGCGTCGGTGGCCAAAACGGTAAAAACTTCCCTGCCGTTGCTCGGAACATCCGCAGGGTTCACGCCGGATCTGAGCGTGTATGTGTAGTTGCCGCCATTGCCTATGGTAATGGTGCCGTAGTTTCCGTCAACGGTCGTTCCTTCGGTCACTTCTCCGACTGTTTCTTTGCGGATTGCGTATGTGAAGGGAGAGTCCGGGTCAATGGCCGTGACTTTTCCTGTGGTTGTTGTGCCCCCGGTCAGATCCAGGGTACGGTCAAAATGGGAGTCTGCCGCAATGAATTCCGGCGCGTCGTTCACGCCGCTGATCTGAACGGCAAAGCTTTGGGGGTGGGAAGTTGCGCCGTGATCATCCCTTGCGGTCATCTCAAAGGTGAGGGTAATGGTCTCGCCGCCGCCGAGAGCCTTGACCGCCTCCTTGCTGTTGTCCAGTGCAAACCAATATTTGCCGTCCGCCTCCAGATGCAGCGTGCCGTAGTCCTCCGCCTGTTTTCCGGAGAGGGGCGTTCCGTTCTGGATGGCTGACTTGAATGCGCATTCGTATTGCAAAGCCCCCTGATCGGAATCAACATCCGTGGCTTTGGCCTGCCGGGTCTGGCTGGGCACAATGTCGGCGCTGTTGGCTTCGGCCGTGACGTTCAGGCCGCTCAAAGACGCAAGCACGGGATTGTCGTTGGTGCCGGTGATGGTGATGGCGAGTTCCTTGTCGCTTTGGCCGCCGTGTTTGTCCGTCACCCGGATTGTGAAGACGGCCGTGACGATTTCGCCCTCGCCAAGGGCCTGCACCCGCGGGAGCTGGTTGTTCAGGGTAAAGGTATAGTCTCCGGTGCGGGAATCGTTGATGAGCAGGGTGCCCCAGTTGTCGGGGTGGGTCAGCAGCATGGTCTGCCTGTTCCCGTTCATGATGCTGAAGGTCAGGCCGTCTCCCGCGCCTGCTCCGGTATCATCGGTAACAAGGGCATTGAGCGTGCCCGTGCAGGTGACGGAACCTCCGGACACGGCATCTTCCGTTACGTTGCTGGCGGGCGGGGCCGTCCACACGGGCGGAGCGTTGTTGCCCTTGACGGACACAGTGGCCACAGCCGCCTCCGAAAGGGAAAGTTCGTTGCCGTTGCCTGCGGCCGTTATGCCCGCGCTGTCTTGGGCGTAGAGGGAAAAACTGACGGAAGCGGAATCGTCGGCGGTCAGATGCCTGCCGCCGGTCAGGTACACAAGCCTGTACGCGCCGGTGTCTTTTTTGACTTCCACCCTGTAGTCGGCCGTACCTGCCGCGCACTCTTCGGCGCCGGTGATCTTGCCGCTCCCGTCAACCGTGAAGCGGTAATGGGCGACATTTTTTTCGGAGCCGTCGCTCGCCAGGGTGAAGGTATGGCTGTCGTTCATGTCCGGATCGCGGACGGAAAGCGCGCCCCAGGCGGTGGACGTTTCTTCCCCGTCTTTCTGGGAGACGGTCAGATCTGTCTGCCCGATATGTATTTCGGGGCGGTCGTTGGAGCCGAGGATGGTGATGTCCACTGTGCCGCTGCCGCTGCCCCAGAGTCGAAAGGATTCTGTCAGCGACGCATTGGCGGCAAGCTGCTGCACCGCGCTCAGGCTGTTGTCCAGCGTGTAGGTGTATTCGCCGGTGGTTTTGTCGATGCTGATGCTGCCGTAGCGGCCTTTGGTGGTCAGGCTGAAATGGTCGGAAGATGTCTTGAAGCCGTAAGGCTCCGTGGCGCTTCCCCCGGTGGCTGTGCCCGTGGCCTGCACATTGGTGGTTGCGGAAAAATGGTCTTCCTTGAGGTTATGCGCGCCGCCGTGCAGGGTATAACTTGTGCCCGGCCCCACGGGCGGGCTTGTGAGTGCGGCCACGCGCACGGCAATGTCCTGCGTTGCCGTGCCGCCGCGCCCGTCGTCCGCCACAAGGGTGAAGTTTTCCGTATGCGCGATGTCCAGATTGGCGGCGTATTCGTTGAGGGTATAGGTGTATTCGCCGGTGGTGCGGTCAACCTTTATGGTGCCGTATTTGCCCTCCAGAGACTGGAGTTTGTTGTCGCCATTCTGAAAATAGAACGTGTGGTGCCCGGAAGTGATTTTGCCGTGCGCATCGGTGGTGACTGTCTGGTCCTGATCCACATCGGTGATGGCCATTTTGCCCGTGGCCACGGTATTGCCGCCCGGATTGCCGTTGACATCAAGGCTGTAGTCCCCGGCGGTAATGACAGGCGCGTCATTGGAGCCTTCAATGGTGATGACGAGTTGCCCCTCTGTGCTGGAGCGAAACGCGCCGGGCTCGGTGCTCTGCCCGGTGGTGACGCGGATTTTGAAGCTCTCGGTCAGCGACTGCTCCGGAGCAAGCTTCTGGATTTCGTTGTCCTGATTTCGGGTCAGGGTGTAGGTGTATGAACCGTCGGTTTTGAAAGCAAGCGTGCCGTATCTGCCTTCAACCGCATAGCCGTCGGTTGTCTGCACCACGGAATTGCCGGTGCCCGTGGCTTCCAGGAGGGAGAAGCTGCGGGATATGTCCAGTGTGTCCCTGTCGCTGGCGGTTACCGTGCCGTGCGCCACGACCTGCGCGCCGGGCAGGCTGCCGCTGTCGCCCATGTCTTCGCGGATGCTGCCGGAAAGATTGCCGAGCACGGGTTTGTCGTCCTTGCCCTGAATATTGATGCGCAGAAGCTGCCGGTCATACGCGCCAAGACTGTCCACGGCGCGGATCCAGAACTCGTCATGGGCTGTCTGGCCTTCTGCCAGTTCCTGGGCTTTGCCGTTGTTGAGAATGTATTTGTATGCGCCTGTGCCTTCCGTGATTTCCAGGCGGCCGTACTTGCCTTCTTCAATCTGGACAAGGCTTTCGGCGGATCTTTCGATGGAGTAAAACAGGCGGTCTCCGGTATCGGCATCCCTTGCCGTGACCTGACCCGTGGTCTGCCCCAGCCCGGCATCTTCCGCAAGGGTGGCGGGGGTGCCCAGGCTTGTGATCTCCGGTTTGTCGTTGGTGCCCTTGACAGAAAAGGCAAGCTGCTGAGCCCGTGTCCCGCCGGCATCCGCAGCGCTGACGGTAAAGTGGAGGTTCACAGTTTGCCCGTTGGACATCGTGTTGACAGCGTTCGCATCGTTGTCGAGAACAAACCGGTATTCGCAGGGGTATTCGGCATTGCTGGCGGGCTTTGGTTCAAGATACAGCGTGCCGTAGGCGGTTTTGAGCGTATGGGGATCAATGACGGTGCCGGTCGTGGAAGCGCCATTGATGTGGACTGTCGGCGCGATGCTGTAGGTGATGCCGTCCGCTCCGGCATCAATATGGGAGGCCACAAGCGTGCCGCTGTAGTGTGGGGTGCCGTTTTCCTCCACATTTTTTGCAAGGTGGCCTTTTTCTTTCACTTCCCTGCCCGCAGTATCGATGCTGAACCGTGGCGGATCGTTTTTTCCGCCGATCTCCACGCTGATAGTTTGGCGTGACCAGGCTCCGTGCGCGTCCACGGCCGTGAGAACAAAAACATCGGTGTGCGTGGAACTTGCGGTCAGGGCATGCACCTTGTCGCTGGTGCTGTTCAGGGTATAGCCGTAGGTTCCGTTGGGGCGCACCACAAGCGTGCCGTATTCGCTGCGGAAGGAGGATGCCTCCCCCCAGGAGCCGTCGCTGGCCGCGCCTTGTGTGCCTTCACCAGCGCGGATTTCGTACCGGTGGTTCGCGTTGTTCGTACCGGAAGTCCATGCCCCGTCGGCATCACGGTCCTGCACACGAAAGGCGCCGCCGACGAACGCCGTTCCGCCGTCTTTGAGGCCGCTGTGCACGCCGGAGCCAACGAGGGTGAAGTCGGGCCTGTCGTTGGCGCCCACAATGGTTATGGCGCAGTCCGTGGTCAGGGGGTTGCCGTCCGCATCGTGCAGGACAGCATGGGTGGCTGCGTCCCTGAGCACAAAGGAAAGGGTGCTGACAGCGCTTTCGTGCGCGTTCAGGCTCTGGGTGGCGGTTTTGCCGTTGTCCAGGGTGTATGTGTATTTTCCGGTGGTGGTGTCCAGCGCAAAAAGGCCGTAGGGGGTTTCCACGGTCTGGTTGCCTGTGCTGTCCACAGAAGAGGCGCTGTGCCCGGCGGGCAGGCTGCCCGCCTCCGCCTCCCAGTAGGCGTTTTGCCGGGGAGCGCCGAGGGAGCCTCTTTGCAGGCTCACGCCGGGGATAAAGGCATTTCCGCCGGGGAGAACACCTTCTGCCACGAGCGCGCCGGCGGGCCAGGGAGAAACGTCCGGCGCTGGAGCCGCTGGCGTGCTGGCTGGGAGCGGATTTGTGTGTTCCCGGAAGATTTCCGGGGTCTGCTTCCGGTCATGATGCCAGCTCCGGGCGTCACCCATGTCCAGAGAGCCGAGGGAAGAATAGCCGCCGAGCAGTTTGAGGTTGCCCATTTCGTACAGCCGTGTTTCCTGCATCTGGAGCGCCGTGTGCGCCCTGTCGCCGCCATCGGCATTTCGGCTGTCGGCCTGGTCCGTCTGCCCGGAGTCCTGTGCGGCTGCCGTGGTCGCCTGGCCGGAGGTCGGGTCAGATTGGCCGACCGCCTGTTCAGAGTGCGGGCCGGAGTTTTGCCCGGCTGTCTGGTGGGCATTTTGCCCCTGCGCAGCGCTGCCTGCCGCATCCTTGCCGTCACCCCCGGTCTCTGCCGCTTTTTCCGCGCCCCTGCTGCTGTCGGAGAGATAGTCCTCTCCGTTCAGGTGCGTGATGCCGTCGGCAAACTTCAGGCTGGCGGTGCTGGCGCCGTGCGAAAAATATTCGTCAAAAATGAGCACAGCGCCGTCCGCAAATTCCAGCACAAGGTCATCGCCCCGCCGCACAAGAACAACGTCGGAAAGCTTGAACGTCAGTTCCGCTTCGCGGGTTTCCCCGGCAGGGATGGAGACTGTCTGGCCGCTATGGGGTTTGTGTATCTCGCGCATGAAAAAACTCCACTGTCGCCCCGGCAAAATTTGGGGGCACGGGCGCAGGTGTGTGCGGACTGGCGCAAAAGTGCCAAGCAGCAAGGTATAGTACGTTACAATTACAGTATCTTTTTCGATGGAGCTTGTCCATCTGTTTGTGCTGTCGCGAAAGGCTTGCAGGCCGGGCAGGCAACGGTCACGGCGCGCCTTGCCCCGCCCGGAAAGTTTTTGAGCTTTCAGGTTTTTTGCGCTATCCTGCCAATGTTTGCCCCGAAGCGGGCAAAACCCTTTTTGCGGGAGAAAGTGTGCCGTGAGAGCGTGCGTGAAAATGGCTGCTGCTTTTTGGCTGGCCGTCTGGGTGATGGCCGGAACGGGCGCGCTGGCCGGAGATTCGGGCGAGGAACGCACCATTCCGGTCATCGAATGGAAATGCTTTTCCTGCGAGAAGCAGTTTTTTTCCTTTGCCCCGGACGATCTTGCCGCCAAAGCCAGGCCGGAGCACAAGGACGTGCGGCACCAGCAGTCCCACTGGATGCGCCTGGCGGACAAGGGCAGGCCCGTTGAAAAATGCGGAAAAAGCGGAGACGGCGCGCATTTTCTGGAAAAAAGCGGGAGTTCTCTGTTTCCGGACTTCTTCTCCGCGCGGATTTGGGGAAATACCTTGTCCTGAAAAGCGGCGGAAGCAGCATCAAGGCCAGGGTGCAGAAAGTCAAATGTCTGGGCTGCGGGCTGGAGCGTTACGCCTTTGCCGGGGATGATCTGGATCTGCACGGCCCTCTGACGCTTTCACGCCCTGCGGCAGTGTTCTCCCTGCTGACAGGCGCGCGCATCGGCGAGTGCCGGGGAAAGCTGGCAGGGGGCATCCCGCTGGCGGTACACCTGTTTGCGCCGGTGAATGAGGCGCAGCCTTCTTCTTTTCAGCTTGCCTCCCATGCGCAGTATCTGCTGTATTCCGACTAGGCGCGCCCCGCTGCGGCCAAAGGGCGTTTTTTCGCAAGGGGCGGACGCCGGGGTGTGCTGCAACCAAAGGACTTTCCCATGAAAAAATGTTTTGTGCTGCTTGTTCGGGCCCTGTTTGCGGCGGGTTTGTTCCCCGGCGGGGCGCAGGCCCGCCTGCCGCAGACCTACAAGGAATTCAAGGCCCGCTACCAGCAGGAGGCCAGAACCCCCGAAGGCGCGCTCAAAATGCATTTTGAAGCCATTTTCTCCTATATCAACGAGGCAACGCGGGCAGAGGCCTCAAAAATGCTGCGCTACTCCATGCACTATCCGCGGCCGCTGGAGCGGTCGGGCAACGCGGCTGTCTTTCTGGAGCGCATGCGGGACCCGGACGTCAATTTTGTCTTCCGGAGTTTCTGCAAGGGAGCCCTGCCGGAAAACGATTACCGCATGTCGCCGGAAGACTTCACTCTGGAGATTGTGGGCAGGCGCAACAGCGATGGCTATCTGAAGCTTTTGCTCAAAAGCTCCGGAGCGGACTCCGCACGCGCCGTGTGGATGTACGCGCACGACGGCCTGTGGTATACGGAAAACAATGCGGCGCTGTATGCGATGGTGCGCGAGCCCAAACAGCTTTCGGACAAGAGGAAGAACCTGCACGACGCCGATTATGATGCGGAGATAACGCCTCCTGCCGGAGCCGGGCAACAGATCCATGACGGCGGGGCAAAGCCGCAGGCGCACGATGCCGATTTTGACGCGCTGCCCGCCCAAATTCCGGACATGACGGCCCCTCCGGTACAGTAACGGCAAAGAAGCCGGGCAGTGCCGCTACGGTTCCAGCCCGAGCAGTTTTTTCCAGCGGGGCAGGGCCGGGTCGAGGCACAGATAGTCTGCGGACAGGTTCAGGGGCGTGGCGGTATTCAGGGCCGCTGCCACATGGTCGAGGGTTCCCGTGCGCGGCAGGTCGGCCACGTCCTGCAGGGGGCAGAGGTCGAAATCGCCCAGAGGCAGCATGGCCATGACGGGCAGCCCCTTGAGCGCGGCTTCCAGAACCGCTGTGGTGGAATTGGAGGCCCAGACCACCACGCCCGGTTGCAGGCAGTCGGCGATGGGGCCTTCCTCCACGAAAATGGCGTCGGCGCGGCTGCCCAGAAGGGCATGCAGGCGATCGCGCACGGGCAGATAGGGGTGCGGCTTGACGCGCACTTCCCAGCCGTCCAGCAGTCCGGCGCGCAGGGCGCGGGCCAGCAGTTCAAGGTGGGCCTGGGTTTCGTCGGCAAAGAAGCTGGTTACCGCCAGCAGGCGCTTGCCGTGCGGCGGCGCGCTGTGCGCGGGAGAGGGCGTTTTGTCTGCCAGATAGAGGTAGCGCAGGGCTTCTGCGGCGGCGAGGCGCTCCGCAGGCAGATGGGCCGCAAGCCATTGGTCGCAGGCCGAACTGCCGTTGCCCAGAATGGTGTCGGGCTGAAAGGTTGCCAGTTGGCCCGCAAAGGTGCGCTTGTCGTCAAAATAGCGGAAGTCCGTGGGCCGGAGGCTGGAGTGCTGCGCGCCGTACACCGGGCCGTTGCCCGCCTGGTGCACGGCCTGGGTCAGCATGCGCTCCCAGGGGCAGTTTTCCAGGGGAAAGAGCGTCCAGCGCTGCTTTCCGGCGCAGGCCGCATAGCGTTGCAGGGCGCGTTGTTGCAGGCAGCGTTCCAGCCCGCGCCACCCCCGGAAGGATTCGGCCCAGAAGCCCCCCAGATATTCCCAAAAGTTCAGGCGCGAGCCGGAAAAGCAGAAGGTCGGCTGCACGGATCTTTCCAGGCGCAGGCTGGCAACGCACAGGCGCGCATGACGCCAGAGCGAAGCCCAGAGGTCGCGGTGGCGCAAAAATTCTTCCAGATAGTGAAAACTCGCGCCGTCCCTGCCTTCTTGCCGGAAGCGGTTACGCAATTCCAGGCACTGCGCCAAATCCAGCCCCGGCGCGGGAAAGCGCACAAAGAGCCAGCGCACAAAGTGCCCCCCCTCGCGCCGCGCCGCGTCGCCAAGGGCATTGTGCAGGCTTTCCCAGTAGCGGGAGCGAAAGCGGCCCTCTTTGGCGGCCTGCATGTCCACATTGGGAAAGTAGGTGGCAATGGTGGCGGCGGGGGTGCGGGTTGGCGGCAGGGATGCGGCAACGGGCATGAGCTTGCGCCGCACCGTCCACCACCAGTGGGCGTAACGCGCCAGAGCGCGCAGGGGGGCCGGAGCCGCCGCATAAAAGCGCCGCAGCAGGCCGGCGGCTTTTGCCTCGGGGGCCGCGTCACGGCTTTGCGCAAAGCGGCGGCCGCTGGCGCGGCAAAAATCGGCCAGAGTCCGCCGCAGGGCGCTGTCGCCCCCGTACAGGCGCAGGGCGGTAAAGCCTTCGGCGTCCATGAGGCGTTCCAGAGCGCGCAGTTTGTAGACGGCATACAGGCCGGGAGTAATTTTGGGGTGGCGCTCGTAGAGCAGGGAGCACCACCACAGGGAAAGGCTTTCGCCGCAGGCCAGCCAGTGCTGTACCTCGCGCCCTTCCACGCGCATGCGGCCCATATCGTGCGCCCAGGCCATGTGTTCGGCGCGGATGGCGGTCAGTTCCTCACGCAGCCGGGCGGCCAGGGAGATTTCGCCCGGCGGCGCGTCCCATCCTTCCCAATGAACAACCACACGCCGGGCACGGGCCTCCCCGGCCGGGCCGTACTCCGTTGCCAGCGCGCCGGGGGGGTGCTCCCCGTCCGGCGGCGCGGCCACCAGCAGCAGTTCTTTCATGCCCGCGCTCTTTCTTCCTTCGGGGCTTCTTCTTTCGGGGCCGCTTCTTCCAGGGCCGCCCGCACAGAGGCGGTGTAGGGCGGACGCAGCACACCCCTTTCCGTGATGATGCCGCTGATGCAGTCTGCGGGCGTCACGTCAAAGGCCGGATTGTACGCAGGCACTCCGGCGGGGCAGACGCGCCTGCCGTCCGGGCAGGTCACTTCATCCGCCGGGCGTTCTTCAATGGGAATGGCGCTTCCGTCGGGCAGGGAAATGTCAATGGTGGAGAGGGGCGCCGCCACATAGAAGGGAATGCCGAAGTGCCGTGCCAGCAGGGCCACGCCCAGGGTGCCGATTTTGTTGGCCGTATCCCCGTTGGCGGCAATGCGGTCCGCGCCGACCAGGGCCACCTGCACAAGCCCCCGGCTCATGAGCAGGGCGCAGGCATTGTCGCAGGCCACGCTGACCGGGATGCCGTCTTTGTGCAACTCCCACGCGGTCAGGCGCGCGCCCTGAAACAGGGGGCGCGTTTCGTCGGCAATGACCCGGATGCGCTTGCCTTCTTCCACCGCAGCGCGGATAACCCCCAGAGCCGTGCCGTAGCCCGCTGTGGCCAGGGCTCCGGCATTGCAGTGGGTGAGCACGCAGTCTCCGTCTTTCAGGCAGGCCGCCCCGTGCCTGCCCAGGGTCTTGCAGGCGAGCACATCCTCTGCCTGAATGGCGCGCGCCTCCTGCACAAAGGCTTCCATCAGCGCGGCATGGCCGTTGGGGGGCATTTTGCGGCGGACGGCGCGCATGCGCTCCACGGCCCAGCGCAGATTGACCGCCGTGGGCCGGGCACAGGCAATGCGCTCCAGATGTTCCTCCAGTTCGTCTGCCTGTTGCGCGCCGAGGGCGTGGAGCGCCAGAACGCAGCCCCAGGCCGCGGCAACGCCGATGGCCGGAGCGCCGCGCACGGTCATGTTCTGGATGGCATGCACAATATCGTCTGTGCTGCGACAGACCACGGTTGCCTCCTGCCCGGGCAAAAGACGCTGGTCCAGCAGGTGCAGGGCAAAATCCGTGTGGTCAAAGCGGATATGGTCGTCCATGATGTCCTCCCGCAAAGTGTTTGCAGCCTACTCCCGGACAGGCAAAAAAGCAAAAGAAAGGGTGTTCCCCCGTCTGCCTGCGGGCAGGCTCCGCCTTGCGGAATGCGCGCTGCCCGGACCGTGCGGGGCTTGGCGGAAAGACGCGCAATTCCGTCCTTTACAAAGCGGTGCGGGGCTGGCTATGCTGCAAGAATACGCCGCGTGCGCCGCTAACTGCTCCTGTCAGAACTGCTCCTGTCAGGGGGGGGGCGCAGGGCTGCGCGGCCCCGATGCTCTTTTGCTGTCCTTTTTCGGGATCGGGCAACGAGCAAAACTTCTGGAGTGCCGCCATGGAAGAATTTTCACGGATCCGCCGGCTTCCCCCGTATGTGTTCGCTCTGGTGGGAGAGCTGAAAATGCGTTTGCGCCGGCAGAATGTGGACATTGTGGATTTCAGCATGGGCAATCCGGACATTCCCACCCCCGCGCCCATTGTGGAAAAGCTGGTGGAAGCCGCGCAAAAGCCCGTCAACCACCGCTATTCGCTCTCGCGCGGCATCCCCAACCTGCGCAAGGCCATCTGCGCCCGCTACGAGCGCCATTACGGCGTGCATCTGGATCCGGAAACAGAAGCCATCGTCACTTTGGGTTCCAAGGAAGGGCTTGCCCATCTTTCTCTGGCCATGCTGGAACCGGGCGATGTGGTGCTGGCGCCTGATCCCACCTATCCCATCCACAAATACGCGCCCGTTATCGCCGGAGCCGATGTGCGCAGCGTGCCCATTGGCCCTGACCGTAATTTTTTTGAAGATCTGGAAGCCGCCACCCGGCAGGCCTGGCCCAGGCCCAAGGTGCTTTTTCTCTGCTATCCGCACAATCCCACCACAGAAGTGACGGACTTGGATTTTTTCCAGAAAGTGGCGGACTTTGCCAAAGAAAACAAGCTCTGGGTCATACAGGATCTGGCCTACGCGGATATGGTCTTTGACGGCTACAAGGCGCCCAGTTTTCTGCAGGCCAGGGGCGCAAAGGACGTGGGAGTGGAATTTTACTCCCTCTCCAAAAGCTATTCCATGCCCGGCTGGCGCGTGGGCTTTTGTGTGGGCAACAGCCATCTTGTGCACAGTCTGGCGCGCATCAAGAGCTATCTGGACTACGGCATGTTCCAGCCCATCCAGATTGCCTCCACGGTGGCCCTCAACGGCCCGGAGGACGATGTGATCCGCATCCGCGAAATTTACAGGGAGCGCAGGGACAGGCTGGTGGAGGGCCTGAACCGCATCGGCTGGCACACGCCTTCGCCCAAAGCCACCATGTTCGTCTGGGCGCGCATTCCGGAAGAGTTCCGCAAAATGGGGTCAGTGGAGTTTGCCAAGCTTCTTCTGCAGGAAGCGCATGTGGCTGTTTCGCCGGGGTTGGGCTTTGGCTCGTACGGCGACGAATATGTGCGCTTTGCCCTCATCGAAAACGAGCACCGCACGCGCCAGGCCATCAGCGGCATGCGCTGCCTGCTTTCCGGCACAGCGGAGTGAGCCGCGCATGCGGTTTTTGTCTTGTGGTCACAAGGGGCGGGCATGGCCCGCCCGCAGACGTTTGGCGCGAACAATCCTGAACCGCGCTGTATTTTTCAAGGAGAAAGCATGAGCAAAGGCAGCGAAAAGCCCCTGCGCATCGGACTGGCCGGTTTCGGCACTGTGGGGGGCGGCCTTGTGCGGCTGCTCCGGGAAAATGCGGATGTCATCCGCCGCCGCGCGGGGCGTGATGTGGTTCTGACCAGGGTTCTGGTGCGCAATCCCGCCAAGGCCCGCGACACGGCCCTGCCCGATGGCGTTGCCCTGACCACGGACTATCGCGAACTCACCGACGATCCGCAGATCGACGTGCTGGTGGAACTCATCGGCGGCATTGACCATGCCCGCGCGCTCATCGACCGCGCGCTGGATCAGGGCAAGCATGTGGTCACGGCCAACAAGGCCCTGCTGGCGGAAGAAGGGCCGGATCTGTTCCGCAAGGCCGAACGCAAAAAACGCATCCTGCGCTATGAGGCCAGCGTTGCCGGGGCCATCCCCATTGTGGAGGCTTTGCGGCAGAGCCTTGCCGGAAACCGCGTCCACGATCTCATGGGCATCCTGAACGGCACGAGCAATTATATCCTGTCCGAAATGACCAGCAACAATATGGATTTTGACGTGGCCCTCAAGCAGGCCCAGACCCTGGGCTATGCCGAAGCCGACCCCACGCTGGACATTGACGGCCACGACGCAGCCCACAAGCTCATTCTGCTCATCAGGCTGGCCTACGGCGTCCACTATCCCTACACGGCCCTTTCGGTGCGCGGCATTCGCGGGCTCTCCGGTCTGGACATCCGCCTGGCCCGCGAATTCGGCTACCGCATCAAGCTCATCGGTCAGGTGCGCGAAGTGCCTTCCCCGCAGGCAGGGGAGGACGACAGTCAGGTGCGGCTGGAGGCCGGTGTTTTTCCGGCTCTGGTGCACCACACCTATCTGCTGGCGCGGGTTGGCGGGGTGTACAATGCCGTGCGCGTGGAGGCCAATGCTGCCGGGGCACTTTTCTTTCACGGCCGGGGCGCGGGCGATCTGCCCACGGCCGGAGCCGTGCTGGCCGACGTGCTGGCCGTGGCGCGCGACGAACGCCCCAACAACACGGGTTTTGCGGGCAGCGATCTGCCCAGGGCTTCCATTGTTCCGCCGCAGGAATGGCGTTCGTGCTATTATGTGCGGGTCATGGTTCAGGACGCGCCGGGCGTTTTGCGGGACATTTCGGGCTGCATGGCCGCCGAGGGCATCAGCATGGCCCAGGTCATCCAGAAAAGCGACGAGGGACACGGCGTGCCTCTGGTCTTCATGACGCACGAAACCACGGCCCAGGCCATGAGCGATGCCCTCCAGTGCGCGCTGGACGCCGGGCTGCTCAAGGAACCGGCAGTGTACTTCAGAGTGCTGGGCGGGGCGTAGCGGGCAATACGGCGGACGCCATGATCCTGCATCTGGACATGGACGCGTTCTTCGCCTCTGTGGAGCAGAAGGACAATCCCGACCTGCGCGGCAGGCCCGTCATCGTGGGCGGCGGAGAGCGGGGGGTTGTTTCCACCTGTTCCTATGAGGCGCGCGCCTTTGGCGTGCATTCGGCCATGCCCATGAGCACGGCCAGGCGTCTTTGCCCGCAGGCCGTGGTGCTGCCCTGCCGTCACCGGCGCTATGCGGAAGTTTCGCGGCAGGTCATGGCGGCGCTGGGCGAGTTTTCTCCCCTGGTGGAACAGGCCAGCGTGGACGAGGCCTATATGGACGCCTCCGGTCTGGAGCGGCTGTTCGGCCCTCCCGAGGTTTTTGTGGCGCGCCTCAAGAGGCGGGTCGCAGAGGCCACGGACGGGCTGACCTGCTCTGTGGGGCTTGCTCCGGTCAAGTTTCTGGCCAAGATCTGTTCGGACATCCGCAAACCCGATGGCGTGTACATTTTGCCGCCGGAGGAGGCGGATGTTTTTTTGCGCCGCCTGCCCGTGGGCAAAATTCCCGGTGTGGGGCGGCGCATGGTGCAGGACCTGCAAGCCCTGGGCATCAGCACGGTGGAGCAGTTGCGCGTTTGCGGCCCGGAGTTTCTGGAGCGGCGTTACGGCAAATGGGGAAGAACGCTGCACGAGCGCATCCACGGACGCGATGAGCGGGGGGTGCAGCCGGTGCGCGAGGCCAAAAGCGAAAGCGCGGAATGCACCTTCGCGCGGGACACGCGCGACCGCGCCCTGCTGGAAAAAAGCCTTCTGGCCCATGCCGAGCGCGTGGGGGCCAGACTGCGCAAAAACGGTCTCAAGGGGCGCACCATCACCCTCAAGGTCAAGTTTGCCGACTTCCGGCAGATCACGCGCTCGCGCACGCTGGACGAGCCGGTCTGCGCCACCCGGACCCTGTTTGAGGTGGGGCGCGAACTTCTGCGCGCCCTGCCCCTGCCCGCGCCCGTGCGGCTGGTGGGGCTGGGCGTTTCGGGCTTTGGGGATGCGGCGGCGCAGCTTTTTCTGCCCGGAACAGGCAAGGCCGCAGGCGGGGTGGACCCGCGCGAGGAGGAGCGGCGGCAAAAACTGGACGCGGCACTGGACGGTCTGCGGGAGCGTTTCGGGCCGCGCATTGTCCAGCGCGGACGCCTGTTCACGCCAGGCAAAAGTGCGGACAAAAATTCCGGCACGGCATAGGGGGCACATGCCGTGCCCAAAACGCAGGGCCGCCCGGAAGTTTTCTGTGCAAAGCCGAACCGGCCTGTCATGACGCGCGCTGGTCGCCGGGTGCGCCTTCTTCCTCCTCATTTGCGCGCAGACGCTCCATAAGGCGGAAAAGCGCGCTCATGCCCACTCCCACCACAGTGGCCAGGGCCATGCCCTTGAGCTCCACCGCGCCGATATGCGCCTTGGCTCCGCTCACGCCGATGATCAGGATAACGGACGTGAGAATCAGGTTTTGCGCCTTGTTGTAGTCCACCCTGGACTCCACAAGCACCCGGATGCCCGATGCGCCGATGACGCCGTACAGCAGCAGCGACACGCCGCCCATGACGGGAACAGGAATGATCTGTATGGCGGCCGCCAGCTTTCCCACGCAGGAGAGCAAAATGGCCAGAATGGCCGTGCCGCCGATGACCCAGGTGCTGTAGACCTTGGTGATGGCCAGCACGCCGATGTTTTCGCCGTAGGTTGTATTGGGCGTGGAGCCGAAAAATCCGGAAAGCATTGTGGACAGGCCGTTGGCAAACATGGAGCGGTGCAGTCCGGGGTTGCGCATGAGATCCTGGTTGACGATATTGGCCGTGACCACCAGATGCCCCACATGTTCGGCAATGACCACCAGGGCCGCAGGCAGGACGGTCAGCACGGCGAACCATTCAAACTTCGGCGTGTAGATGGTGGGCAGGGCAAACCAGGGGGCTTCGCGGATGGGGGTCACGTCCACCATGCCCATGACAAAGGAAAGCCCGTATCCCGCCAGCACGCCGACAAGAATGGGGATGATGGCCAGAAAACCCCGGAACAGCACAGACCCGAGCACCGTCACCGCAAGGCTGAAAAGGGCCACGGTCACAACGGCGCTGTCGGCCCGGGCGCCTTCCGGCGGCAGCAGCCCGGCCATGTTGGCGGCAACGCCCGCCAGTTCCAGCCCGATAACCGCGACAATGGCTCCCATGGCCGCTGGCGGAAAAAGCACGTCCAGCCAGCCCGTTCCGGCTGTTCTGACAACAAGGGCCACCAGGCAGAACAGCGCGCCGCAGATGATGAATCCTCCCAGGGCCAGCTCGTAGCCCAGAGGAAGGAGCAGCATGACCGGAGAAATGAAGGCAAAGCTGGAACCCAGATAGGCGGGGATTCTGCCCTTGCAGACAATAAGATAGAGCAGGGTGCCGATGCCGTTGAACAGCAGCACCGTGGCCGGATTGATCCCGAACAGGATGGGCACCAGTACCGTGGCGCCGAACATGGCGAAAAGATGCTGGAGGCTCAGAGGAATGGTTTGCAGGAGGGGCAGACGTTCGTTGACGCCGATAACGCGACGGGCCATGTGCATACCTCTGGCGTTGGGGGTGAACGGCGCGCATCCTCCCGCGCCGCAAGGTCAGTCGCTGGCTGTCCGGCGGCTGACGTAGGGGATGCGCTCGAAAAGTTTTGTGCGGGGAGTCAGCGAAATACGGTAATACTGGTCCTGGGGAACGTGGACATACGGCACATCCTCCGTGCGCTGGCGCAGAAAAAGCGAAAGCAGCACACGGTTGACGGCCTGGTGCCCTACAATGAGCATGGGTTTGTCCCCGGCCAGAAAAAGGGCCCGCCGCAGCCCCCGCTGCACCCTGTCGGAAAGCATGGCATAACTTTCCCCGTTGGGGTAGGCATAGCGGTATTTGTCCGCATTGCGGCCTGCGGTCACGGCGGGCATGTTTTGGCGGATGTCGCTGTAGAGCATGCCTTCGCAGTCGCCAGCCCGGATTTCGTCAAATTCCGTGAGCGCCATGACGTGGGTTCGGGGGCGCTCGCCGAGAAGGGGAGCGGCGGTTTCGTGCGAGCGCATGCGCGTGGAGGTGAAAACCCAGTCCACGGGATGCCCGCGCAAATGCTCTGCCAGAGCCTGGGCCTGCGCGCGGCCTCTGGCTGTCAGCGGGGGGTCGCCGCCGATGCGCCCCTGAACATTGAATTCCGTCTGCCCGTGGCGGGCCAGATAGAGGCAGTGGACCCAGGGGGTGACCAGAATTTCGCGGATGGCCGGATAATAGGGGGAACCCTCGCAGGGTTTTTCGTCCAGAATGCGGTTGGCTGTGGCGTCCACGCATATCCGGAATTTTTCGTCCTGCAGGGGCTCGTAGATGGCCTCATAATAGCCGATGCGCTTCATGAAGCTGTCCAGCGCCTCCTCCCTGCTGTGGTCTGCGTATTCGGGCAGATCGGCCTTGCGCTGTATGCAGGCCTTGAGCAGCAGAGGGTCTTCGTTGACGCATTCCACAAAAAGCAGGGGATGGTCCGCAAGCGTGCGCTCCAGCAGCGCGCGGCGGGCGCGGCTGGCGTTGGTGGCGTCCAGAATGGCCACCTCGCCGTCCTCTGCCAGCCAGGCGCGGGCCAGATCCATATTGCGACGGCAGATCATTTCACGGGCCTGACGGCCAAAGCTGTTGTCGTGGTTGTAAAAATCGGCCTCTGTGGACTCCGGTCCCATGAGCGCGCGGCGCAGGTCGCCGTTGTTGAACAGGCGCGCCCTGATGCCCTCTGCCGTCAGCCCGTCGCGGATGCGTTTTGCCAAGGTTGACTTTCCGCGCGCGGGCAGGCCCACCATGGCCACATAGAGTTTCTGCACGGCCTCTCCCCGGTCAGCGAACCGTCAGGCGCAGAAAGCGTTTTTTGCCCAGCCTGACCACATAGGAACCCTGCGGAAGGGGGGCTGCGTCGTCCCAGCGTTGCCCGTCCAGAGAGAGCGCGCCTTCTTTTATCAGGCGTTTGGCCTCTCCCCGGCTTTTGACAAGGCCCGCGGCCTCCAGAAAGACCGGGGGCGAACTGTCCTCGCCCTGGGCGCAGCAGTGTTCGGGCATGTCGGCGGGCACTCCGCCGTCGGCAAAGATGGCGTTGAAGCCCTGGCGGGCGGCATCGGCCGCATCAATGCTGTGGTAGCGGCTGACCATCTCGTGGGCAAGCTCTTCCTTGGCGGTTTTGGGGTGTGCGCTGCCCGTGCGCACGGCCTCCCTGAGCGCGGCGATGTCGTCCAGGCTTTTTGCAGACAGAAGTTCGTAATAGCGCCACATGAGCTCATCGGAAATGCCCATGATCTTGCCGAAGATCTGATCCGGAGCCTCGTCAATGCCGATATAGTTGCCGTAGGATTTGGACATCTTGCGCACGCCGTCAGTGCCTTCCAGCAGCGGCATGGTCAGGATGCACTGGCTCTCCTGCCCGTAATGGGCCTGGAGGCCGCGGCCCATGAGCAGGTTGAACTTCTGGTCCGTGCCGCCCAACTCCACGTCGCTTTTCAGGGCCACGGAGTCATATCCCTGACAGAGGGGGTAGAGAAATTCGTGGATGGCGATGGGACGCTGCTCGCGGAAGCGCTTTTCAAAATCATCGCGCTCCATCATGCGCGCCACCGTGTAGCTGGAGGCCAGGCGGATAAAGTCCGCCGCGCCCATTTGGCCCAGCCAGGCGGAGTTGAAGGCAATTTCCGTTTTTTGCGGATCAAGGATTTTGAAAACCTGCTTCTTGTAGGTTTCTGCATTGGCCAGCACCTGCTCCTCGCTGAGGGGGGGGCGGGTTTCGGAGCGGCCCGAAGGATCGCCGATGCGTCCGGTAAAATCCCCGATAAGAAAGGTCACGCTGTGCCCCAGTTCCTGAAAATGGCGCATCTTGTGCATGACCACCGTGTGCCCCAAATGCAGGTCGGGCGCGGTGGGATCAAAGCCCACCTTGACGCGCAGGGGCGTGCCGCGCGCAATTTTTTTGCGCAGTTCTTCCTCGTTGATGAGTTCGGCCACGCCGCGCTTGATGGCGGCCATCTGGAGGTCTGTCTGGCTCATGGTTCCCTTTCCGGTTTGCGGGCAAGAAGCGGGCAGCGGATCTGCCGCGCCGTGGGGCGGCAGAATCGCGCACGATGTGCAAAGCAGACAAACATAGTCCCGGAGAGATTGCGCTGTCAAATGCGGCCCTGCGGGCTGTCAAACGCATCTCTGCCGGAAGAAGGAACCTGCGCGCCCGCCGCGCGGACGCCCAAACGGCCTTTTGTTTCGGGAGCCGGGACTATATGCCGAGCAGGGCGAACACGCGGCCCTGATTCAGGCCGCTGTGTACGGAAAGCGCGCCCGCATGGTCGCCGGTAATGGCTTTCAGCGCCTGATCCAGCACGCCGTCAACCTCATCGTCCTGCAACAGGCGTGTGGCGCTGAGGCTGACCATGTCCCGCGTTGCAGGCGTGGGCGAAGCCGCAGCATCCCTGTCGGGCTGCAGAAAGGACAAAGGGGACGGCGTGGTGAGGGAGGTGATTTTCATGGCATGTTTCCTTGATGCGTGCAAAAGGGTCAAAATTTCCGCGTTGCGGCGGTATGTGTTTTTGCACGAAAATCATGCAAGGAAAGTGCCATGTTTTTGCAATGCATGCTGTGAGCACAAAGCCCCCGTATTCCGGGCAGGCGGTTTGCTGTCAGCGCGGGGCCTGTTGGCGCAGCCTGCGCGCAAGAAGAAAGGCTGCCAGGCAAAGTGTGCCGCCGGTCTTGAGGGCCAGCAGGGCAAGCAGGATCTTTTTTTGTGCCAGAAA
>ERZ773099.1244-NODE-1244-length-19240-cov-24.030493_pt1 | contig 19240 bp, 21 predicted proteins | sample MGYA00511120_ERZ773099 | MGnify/ENA primary metagenome ERZ773099 (study PRJEB29015, sample SAMEA2738012) | human oral metagenome | biome: human oral; feature: human-associated habitat; material: dental | place: China | collected 2104 ...
CATTCCTTTGAGCATTGTCTTCTCCCCTTCATCATACGGTGGAAAGAACTCATCCTTGCAGCGCTGTGCACTGCGTTCACCAACTATTAAATTTTCTCATTTATCTATTATATTATGCTCGCCTGCAAACGTCAATCGTAAGTTTTGGGGCAGCCGTTCAAGGCGCCCCTTCCACCGCTTACGCGGTCCCCCTTCCCCGCTGTGGCGGGGCAGGCTTTTAATTTACGGCATATCAGCTTCCCCCGTCGCTACGGGGGAAGTGCCGAACGCAGTGAGGCGAAAGGGGCGCTCCTCACATTTCCTGCCCGTAGATGCGGCGAATCTCGTCCGTATAGTTCCCCTCCGCATCGCGCACGATGAGTGCGGGTTCATGGCGCATTCCTGTGAGCGCCGCCCCCTTCACCGCCTCGATGAGCATGAGGTTCGGCGGACGATCGGCGCGCGGCTGCACCATGCGCAGGCGTTTGATTGCAAGGTGCTCCGCATGAAGGGCGAGAGTGATCTCGCCGAGGCGCTCGGGCAGATGCACCATCGCGAGCCGCCCGCCGTGACGAAGCGCATACGCCGCCGCTTGCACGGTGTCCGCGAGCGTCGCCGTGAGCTCGTGCCGCGCCGCCGCACGCGCACCCATGCTGATGGCGCCACTCGTGACGGGGCGATACGGCGGATTGCTGAACACGACATCGTATTGAGCGCACGCAAAAAGTGCGGGAGGGTCGCGATAATCGCCCTCCCGCACCGTAATCTTCTCTGTCAGATGGTTGAGCCGCACATTCCGCATGGCAAGCTCTGCCTGCACAGAGTTCAGCTCCACTGCCGTGATCTCTGCCGTGTGACCCGCGACGAGGAGCGGGATAACCCCTGCGCCCGTACCGAGGTCAAGCACGCGCTCACGTCCCGTGAGGCGGGGGAAATGCGCGAGCAATACGGCATCCATGGAGAAACAGAATTCATCCGTGCGCTGGATGATCCGGCGTCCGCCCATGCACAGGTCATCCATCCGTTCGTTCGGATGCAGTTCCGTCATGTTATTCATACGCCTCATCGCCCTGCTGCGGGCGCGGTGCACGGCGCGACTGACGTTTCCCGCCCTGCGGTCGGCGACGGTCCGAACTACGTGCGTTGCGTTCCCCGCGTTCACTCCGCTCGCGGCGGTCACTTCGCGGCTTTGCACCGGCAGGGCGCTCACGCCGTTCGCGTCCTTCACGAGGTTCCCTCAGGACACGTCCTTCACGTGGGGCACGCATATGCGGCTCCCGCTCCACACGCAGAGATACGGGGCGTTCCTCCCCCTCCACGCGCGCGATGTCCTCCCATGCGGCGACAACAGTCTTGCCGTCGTCCATGAGAATTGTTGCCGTACGACGCTGTTCACTGAGCGCGACGATGCGCCCCTCGCCATCCTCGGCGATAACGCGGTCATTCTGCGCCGGCGTATACTCCACTTTTTTCGCGCACATACAGCCGCCGCACCCATAGCCGTCGCTCTCATACTTCAGGCAGCACATGAGACGTCCGCAGATCCCCGAGATCTTCGTCGGGTTGAGGGAGAGGTTCTGCTCCTTTGCCATGCGGATGGAAACGGGCACGAAGTCTCCGAGAAAGGTCGCACAGCAGAGCGGGCGCCCACAGCAGCCCATGCCGCCCATCATCTTCGCCTCGTCGCGCACCCCGATCTGACGCAGCTCGATACGCGTGCGGAACACACCCGCAAGTTCACGCACGAGCTGGCGGAAGTCGACGCGTCCATCCGCCGTGAAGTAAAAGAGCATCTTCGAGAGGTCAAAGGTCAGCTCCACATCGACGAGCTTCATCTTGAGCCCGAGTTCTCTGATCTTCTCCTCGCAGACCGTACGCGCCTCTCTTTCGCGAGCGCGGTTCTCGTCGATCCGCGCGAGATCGGAGGCATCCGCAATGCGATGCACGACGCGCAGATTCGGCGGAACGGATTCATTTGGCACCTCATGCGGGGCGATGACAACCTTGCCGCACTCCATGCCGCGCGTGGTTTCGACAATGACGTGGTCCCCCTCGACAATCGTGAGCTGCCCCTGCCCGAATGAATATATCTTGCCCGCCGACTTGAAGCGGACACCTACAATCGTTTGCAAAACTTCCTCCTAGGTATGTATATATATCCCTCTCAGAGAGGGAAAGTATTTCCATCTTCATAGTCCCCCTTCCACCGCACTTCGCGTGGTTCCCCCCATTGGTACGGGGGAGACTGAGGGCTATTGCCGCGCACGCAGGAAAAACGCCTCCAGCTGCAGGGCGGGGCTGACGTTCGCGGCGAAGCGGCGCGAAAGCTCCCGTGTCCCACGCAGGAGGTCAAAGATCTGCGCGGCACTGATATGCGTGAGAAGCCCGGCGAGGACATCCCGCCGATCCGTATGATAGAGGTCTTCTGTCGCTCCGTTCTCACGCAGAACGAGCAGATCGCGCAGAGCCATCTGCAAGAATCCAATCCATGTTGTACGTTCCTCATGCGTGCGTTCCCCAAGTGCCTCTGCGCGCGCCCATACGTCCTCGATACGCTGTTCCGAAAGCTGTGTGAGAAATTCGATGGCATCGTCCCGCAGCGCCAGCCCCTCTGCGGCGAGACGATAGGCGCGCCCAAGGCTGCCGCCCGCAAGCGCTGCAATCGCCGCTGCGTTCTCCGCGCCGCGCGCCCTGAGTGCCGCCGTAATCTCTGTGCGCGGCAGAGCGCCGAACGCAATGCGCACGACACGTGAGCGGATGGTAGGCAGAATCGCATCATAGGCATGCGTCACGAGGATAAAAAGTGCGGTGCCCGCCGGCTCTTCCATGGTCTTGAGCAGACGGTTCGCCGCCGTCTCGTTCATGCGGTCAGCCCCGTCGATCACAATGATCCGGCGGCGGGCGCTCACGGGCGCACCGGAGGCGGCAATGAGGATGTCGCGCACGGCATCGGTGCGGATCATCGCCGCACTCTTGCCGCGTGCCTCGGGTGCTGTTTCAAAATAATCCGGATGCACGCCCGCCGCCATCGTGCGGCACGCGTCACAGCGCCCACAGGGTGCATCGCCCGCTGCTTCGCAAAGCAGTGTGCGCGCGAGCACGCGTGCCGTACGGCGTTTGCCGATGCCCTCCATGCCGGAAAAGAGCAGCGCGTGGGGCAGGCGCTCCGCCGCCGCCAGTACGCGCAGACGGCGGATGATCTCCGCATGCCCATGAATGTCCGTCCAATCCTTTGGGAACGGCTCCCGCGGAGATTCATCACCGACAGCAGCCGGCGGTGTCTTTTTTGTCCGCGCCATTACATATAGAGGTCGACGAGGAGCCCTCGGATGGCATCGTGGCTCGCAATGATGTCGAGCTGATCGGACTGTCCGAGGCGGATCTTCTCCGCCATTTCCTCCAGCTTCTTGTCGATCTTGCGCACGGAGGTGTAGACCTTCTGCCGCCCGAGGCGATCCCAGCCCGCCTGCGTATGCAGTTCGTACATCGTACCGACTGCCTCACCGATGAAGCTCTGAATGAGCGAGCGATAGGAGCGCAGTTCGTCAAAGGTCGGAGACTTCGAGAGGCGCGCGCCCTGCTCGTCGATCTGTTCGAGCAGACGATCCATCGCCTCACGGGACATAGCGGATTCCTGATCCGCCAGTTCCATGCTGAAGTCTGTCGCTGCGCCGCGCACCCCCGCATCCGTTTCCGCACGCGGCATCGTGAGCGACGTACTGCGCGACATACTGTTGTCTATCTTCATCGCCATCGCGTTCACCCAATCCCTTTACCTTAATAGAATGGTAGATTTCACCGATTGTTATTATAGCCCGAACCTATACGAAAGTCAAAGTAGGAAATTGACTTTGCAGTGCGGCTCGGGGAAGCACTGATAAATTCAGCGATTCCCTTGTTATCCTGTTGACTAGGAAAGGATCTGATGCAATGACGCTTGAGGGAGAAAAGCTCACCGCCCTGCTGAAACACGGCTCCGCCGTCCACATCATCGAGAAGGAACTTGAAGTCGACTACTACGGCACGCTTGAGCTCAGCGAGGAGGAACAGGAGAGAGGCGCACCTGCAGGGATCCTTGCCGTGCGGCTGGACATCCCCATCGGGAAGTTTGTGGATACGCCCGCAGTGGGGCAGGTGTTCCAATGCCATCTCACGGGACCGGGCTGCGTCTACCACTTCGTCGCCCCCTACCACGCCGCCTCCCCGCTGCCCGATACGATCTGGTATCTCGGTCTGCCCGAGCGTGCGGAGCGCATCCAGCTGCGCGACTTTGTCCGCGTTCCCATCCCGATGTCCATTGAGGTGAGGCTGCCGGGCGATCACGGGAGTCTCAAGAACTACCGCGAGGTGGCACTCATCGACATCAGCGGCGGCGGGCTGTGCTTTGTCCATGATGAGCCGCTCATCATGGACGCGCCGATTTCGGTGCGCGTGCCCGACCTGCCGCGCATCGGGACACTCGAAACGGAGGGCACGATCCGTCGCTCAACGCCGATCAAAACAAATCTCGGCATGACGTATCACGTCGGTGTTTCGTTCGGCAACGTACTCTCCAATCGTGAACGGGAACGTCTCGTGCAGAGTATCTATCAGCTGCAGCAGAGTTATCTGCGCAAGGGGCTAAAGGTACCGCAGATCGACCATACAAAACGCGGCTGAATACATCATAAAAAAGGAGGACTGCGCCATGCAGCCCTCCTTTTTTTCCAAACTTACGTCCAACGCAGCTTCATCAGCTCGGGATAGACCTCCTCAAGCACCTGCAGACCGACGCTGACCATCGCCATAAAGCTGTCCGCCTGAAAGACACCGACGTGCAGGTCAAGCGGCAGATCAATGTCCACGACGACATCCCGCTCATCGTCCACGACGAATTTCACATAGCGGTACTCACTGTTCCACTCGTTGAGTTTCTCATGAAACACCTGCGGATCCATTTTTTCATCAAGCCGTACGATGCCAAAGTACTTGATCTTGATAAAGTCGTTCGTATTGCCGTTCTCTGTGACTACAATGGCGATGTTCACGATACTCCCGTTATCGAGCTGTTGGCGCATGCGGATGATGTGATCCTCTCCATCCTCCGTCATGTCCTCGCCGTATTTCATGTCCTGCCTGTCCAGTTCCGCTTTGATCGCTTCAAATGCCGTGTTCTTGAGTCCTTCCTCACTCCCGCTGAAGCCGTCAAAAAGTCCCATAGAGTTCCTCCGTTCAACGTGCCGTTAGGTTTATTCCTGCGGGCGAGGTTTGTGCCCACGTGTGCAATATTCCATGAGGTCATCATAGACCTTCTCGATGACCTGCATACCGACCCCCATCATCGCCATGACGCTGCCGGGTTCAAACTTTCCCTTGTGCAGATCGAGCGGCAGATCGATGTCAAGGACGACATCCTGATCGCGGTCAAGGCAGAATTTCACATAGCGAAACTCACCGTTCCACGTGTTGATTTTCGCGAGAAGTGCCGCACGCTCCTCTGCGTCCTCAAGATAGGCAATATCGTAGAGTTTGATCTTGATAAAGCCATCAGCATGATCGAACTCGCGCACAACGATGACAGCCGTGATCGGCTCGTCGTTTTCGAGTTCGTTCCGCATATAGAAATATGCCTCTTGGCGGTTTTCCTCACTCTCATCGCTCAGTTCGTAGTTCCAGTCGTTCTGATCGAGTTCCGCCTTGATGGCATCGCGAATGCCCATCGAGGCGGTTTCTTCGCCGCCATGAAATCCATCAAAGAGTCCCATTTGTCCCCTCCATATTCACTCTTCTGTGAGAGCCTTGTCCCCATTTTTATGGTACCGGAGCAATCAAGCCGATCGCGGTGAGCGTATCGATCGCAGCAGTGCCGCGTACATTTTGAAACTCAAGTGTGGAAACGACGACCTGTCTTATGTAATGCTTTTCGCCGTCTTCATAGTAACTGCTGATGTCATGGATCACGAGCGGGGTACCCCCCATATCTCGCCCGAGGTAGAGCATGACATGTCCAGGACGAAAGAGCAGCGTCCCCGGCGGTGCCGCCGCAAGAAGCGCATACCGCTCCGCTGTGCTGCGTCCCGTAAGAGGCAGAAGCGAACAGGCACGCTCCTGCAGATCTGCATCACGCGGAAGCTCCAACCCCATCGTACGATAGATGTTCTGTACGTATGATGAGCAGTCCATCCCTTCGTTTTCCCCGCCCCAGCCATACTCCGTATGGAGCGGGCGAAATGCGAGGCGTACGAGGTTGTTGTGTGTCAGCGGCAGACGCCCCGCAGTGAGCCGTCCGTCATCGGGAATCCGTGCCGCCCGCACGACGAGATGTCCCCCGGCATCCCGTGCGGGCAGCAGCAGTCGGATCAAACCGTCCGCTGTACGTGTGCCCGGAATCTTTGCGCCAAGCTGATAGAGCAGATCCTTCCTCTTTCGCGGCAGACGCAGCTGCGCCTCGGTCACGGTGAAGAACTCCTCCGGCGCGGCAAATCCGCGCCATGTCTTACGATCCGTGAATGCGAGCGCATCTGCGTCCACCCAGCCGCGGTAGTCCCGCGTCTCAACGAACGCATAGCGTCCGTCCCGTGCCGTGTGCAGTACGAGAACGGCTTCCCCGGGATCCAGCACCGTGCCCTGCAGGGCATCATAGTGGAGATCGTCCGGGGAGGAATACCAGCCCGTACCGGTTGGAAGGAGGCGGACATCGGCGCGGCAGACAGCAACAGCGGTGCGGATGGGCGCGGCGGCTCCGATGGTGTCGAGGGCACAATTCCTGCACACCTCATACCAGCGCCGTGCCGTGAGCGGCTGTCCGCCCTCGTAGAGTTCCGGCAGTGCGGCGTCGTTTCCCTGCGCCGCCGCGTGAATCTGTGCACGCACCGCGCTCCCCGCGCGGAACTCTCCTGCACCTGTGAGGTCATGCAGAAGCCCATGGGCAGCATGCGCAGCCGCGCGCGCGCTCGCCTCTGCCGAGAGGAGCGGCGCATCCCCATCTGCACGCAGCCAGTAGTCCGGTGTCGCCGCCGCCCCCGTAACGGGAAGTGCCGCCTGCGCCGGAGGTGCAGCCGTGACCATGACAAGAAGCGCCGCACCAGTGAGCCAAAGATGGCGGAGGAGATCAGGCACTCTCCTGCTGTTCCCCACGCAGCTCACTCAGTCCCCATGCAAAGAACGCGTCCATGCCGATGAAGGCAAATCCGTTGTCCGTCACGGCCTCCCCGAACTCCTCCATCGTGCCGATGGCAAAGGAGCCTGCATGACGCCCCGGTGCACGCGATGGGAGATCCTTACGTACCCCCCGCTCGAAGAAGATCTCTGTATCGCTGTTGACCGCCGCGAGTTCCTTCAGGAAGTTGCGCGCCATCTTCATCTTGCCGAGACGGTAGAAGAGCATCGCCAGCGGCAGATACATCAGCGCCACGCCCTCCTCGTAACGCTGATAGAGCCGAATCGCTGCGTCCCCTTCCTCGATCGCCGAGTAGATGAACATGAGCTGATAGCGGCGCCCAAGTGCGTCGTGCTCCGAGAGGCGGAGCATCTCCTCGCACTCCTTCGCCGCCAGACGCAGCTTGCGTGCCGCGACGAGCGACTCAAGATAGGAGAGCCGCAGGAACATATAGGGCTTCGTTGCGGGCATCGACCAGAATTTGCCGATGTTCTCCTCGGAGAACATCCCGTCCGCCTCAAGTTGTGCCGTCGCCTTTCGCGTCAGATCCTCGTAGTGATGTACGCGGTCATCGGCATTCTTGGCGAGATATTCGATCTGCATACAGGCTGCGGTGATATTGTCCGGCTCCATGCGCAGAACGCGCTTGATGATGCGATAGCGTTCCTCGCCGGTCTTCTTGCGTGCGCGCGCGATGAGTTCGTCTGCGGTGAGTGTATTTACCTCACGCGGCAGATTCGGGTTCTCGCGCAGACGTCTGCTGAGCTCCGATACAATCTCGGTCATGCGCTCCACGCTGACCTTTCCACCCTCCGCTTTTACCATTCGGTTCAGTTCAAGCTGCATCCATTCCTTGTCTGTCATGCGGTGTCCCTTCCTTTGCTGGTAGTTCCTGCCTTTATTATACCTTGTTTTTACAGAAAAAGCTACAAAAAAGAACTGCCGCCCCGCGTATCGCAGACGGCAGTGATTTCTCTATTCTTTTTTCTTCTTCTTTTCCTGCTTATCCTTCTTTGCGGGCTTTTCATGGGTATTCTCGGTCGACGCTGTGAGTTTTTCCTTTTTTGCCGCAAGTGCTGCGCGATCTGCATCGCTCAATATGCCGCGTGAGCGACGGATCATTTCCTCCTGATGCCCGATGCTGTAGTTGATGATTGCATCGAAGAATTTTTTCTCGACATCCTTGTCCGAGAGTTCCGCGAGCTTGATCTCCTTCATGTTCTCCTCGCGCGAGATCGTTCCCCAGAGGCTGTCCAGATCCTCATGCGCCGTGATGTGAACGACGCCCGCACGCAGATCGATCAGGAGGTACTCCGCCGCGCCCGAGAGGTCACCATAGCCATCGAGCGGCAGCATGCGCCAGCGGCGCTTCGACACGACATCTTGTATCTGCACATCATCATAGATGCGCAGAGTCGGCACGAGAATCTTCGTGAGGTCGATATAGCCATGCGCATCCGTCGCGTACTGGATCTGTTCCTTGTTGAAATAATACCCCTGCCGCGCCGTCGACTGCACCCATTCGTAGATGTGCTTCGGCACCTGTTCGGCTGCCGCCGCAGGCCGTGCCCCCATAAACAGCGCTGCACAGAGAAGGAGGACTGCTCCCCACTTTTTTTGCACGTATCATCGCTCCCATCAAATAGCTGTGTTCAATGCTCCCTATGCTAGCTCAAAAAACTGAATTTTTGATGAACATAACCGTGTTCAAAGCCCCGAGTGCAGTTCCCAATCGTCCGCATTGTCGAGGCTGTCCAGCTCGTACGGTGTCCCCTGATAGACGTAGTAGTTCAGCCAGTTGGCAAAGAGGAGATGCGCGACACTGCGCCACCGCACGACGGGAGCGCAGTTCGGATCATCGCCCGGATAATAGTTGCACGGGATGTCCGGATTGAGTCCCGCCGCAAGGTCACGGTCATACTCCGTCTTGAGCGTCAGGGGATCGTACTCCGCGTGCCCCGTAATGAAGAACTGACGACGGCGCAGATTGGCAATGATGTAGACGCCCGCATCGCCCTCAGAGAGAACGGTCAGCTCGGGCACGCGGGCAATGTCTGCGCGCCGCGTCTCCGTATGGCGCGAGTGCGGCACGTAAAAGATGTCATCGAATCCGCGCAGAAGCGGCTCATGCTGCACACACACGCGATGCTCAAAGACGCCGAAGATTTTCCTCTCCGTCCAGTGCTTCGGAACGCCGTAGTGATAGTACAGCCCCGCCTGTGCGCCCCAGCATATATGGAACGTGGAGTAGGCGTGTTTGCGGCTCCACTGCATGATCTCAGCGACCTCGTCCCAGTAGGCGACCTGCTCAAACGGCAGCTGCTCGATCGGCGCGCCCGTGATGATGAAGCCATCGTATTTTTTATGCCGCACCTCGGCAAATGTGCCGTAGAACTCCGTCAGATAGTCGCGCGAGGTATGCGTCGGGACGTAGGACTCCGTGTAGATAAAGTCCACCTCCACCTGCAGCGGCGTGTTGCCGAGGAGGCGCAGAAGCTGCGTTTCGGTCACGTCCTTGATCGGCATGAGGTTCAGAATAAGGAGGCGCAGCGGACGAATATCCTGCCCGTATGCGCGCGCCGCATTCATGACGAAGACGTTCTCACTCTCAAGAACATTCGTCGCAGGCAGATTGTTCGGTATCTTGATCGGCATTGTGTCCCTCCCCTCATTTCAGCTGGTAGCGCGACACCCACGTACGGTATCCGTCGGCAAAGGCACGCAGACGGATGAGCCCCCGCTCCTCCGGGCTCTCCTGTGCGATCATGCGATACGCGCCCTCATAGCCGTCGTCAAGCGGCTGCCAGCCGCCCGACGGGGACCAGTACCGCCCCGTGATGATGCGCTCCGTTCCCTGCGGCAGATTGACCGCACGCTTGTCAAATTTGATCTCAAGCACCTTGTCGTCCGCGCCGCGCGTCTCTGTCCACGCCCAGAAGATGAGATTGTCGCCCGTGCGGCGCATCGTTGAAGTGTCCGCCGTCACCTGTGTTTTGATGCCGGAGGCACTCTCGTCCGACCAGAGGAGGATCCAGCGGTCATCCGCACGCAGACGATCCATCTCGCCCTGACGGAAGACCATGTCAACGATGGCGGCATAGAACTCCTCGTCAAACTGCTGGGAGTTCATCTCCTTCTCCGTTCCCATGTCCTTCGACCAGAGAACCATCCCCTCTGCATCGTAGAACGTTTCACCGATGTACTGGAGGAGTCGGCTCTGCGGCACGACACGCACCTGCGCGACGGAGTATGCCAGCTGCGCAGGGTTCGTAATCACATGACCGATCTTGTAGTTGCGTATGGTCTCCGCCGCTCCCTCATAGCTGAATGAGGTTTTGATCTCCGCCGTGATCTCCGTCGCCAGCGCCTCCGTTGTCCCGGAAGGCATGACACTCTTGCTCACGTGCACGGAGGCGGGTGCGTAGAATTTCGAGTATTTATCATTGGAGCTCAGCCAAACCCACGCACGTCCATCGTCAGCAAAGGCGACAGAGCAGACGGTGAGTGACAGCAAAAAGGTCAGCAGCAGCCCTGCCGTGCGGCGCATCATAGTTCTCATCTCATACGCTCCTCTCTTAGTCAAACGCGACACGCTCCCGCGCACGTCCGCCCGTGAAGCGGATCTGCTGCACATAGCCAAAGGAGCGCGCGTATTGTACTGCCTCCTCGTTGTAGCGCGCACAGTCCTCAGGCTTGTGTGCGTCCGAGGTCGTGATGATTGGCAGATCGTATTCCTTCGCCATGCGCATGAAATCCGGATAGGGAGAAAACTCCTCCACGGGGTAACGGTAGTACGTCCCTGTATTGAGGTCAACGATCATATCCGCCTCTTTCATCGCCCGTGCGACGCGCTCAAGATACGGTGTGACATCGAAGTCGGGGAAATGTCTGTAAAGCCGGATGTTGAACGGGTGCCCAAGCGCATCGTAGAGTCCCGATGCCGCGAGTTTCTCCACTTCCTCCGTATACCACTCGTAGATGTCTGTCAAGGGATGGTTGTCCCACTCCGCTTTGATCGCGCCCGTGTCATACGCCCAGCCGCGCAGAAAATGCACCGAGCCAATCACATAGTCAAAGGGATAGGCACGCAGGAGCTTCCCCACCGCCGCCTGATCCTGAAAATTGCAGACCTCAATGCCTGCAAGCACCTTGTGCTTTTTCCGCAGCTTTTCAATGAATGAAAAATACTCATCCAACGTGTACTTGAACTTGTTCGACTTCAGCCATTTCTTCTGAAACGCCCCGACAAAGCTGTCGTCGAGGATCAGATCGTCGTGGTAGAGCTGCTCGAACTCCGGAAACGTATGCGAATGCTCGGAGAACCCGATCTCATGAACGCCGCGCGCCGCCGCCGCACGGAAGAATCCCTCCGCATAGTCCTCATCGTAGGAGCCGTACTCCAAGTGTATATGATAGTCAAATCGCATCGCGCACCTCAGTCAAATTCGCCCGCGAGAATCCGTTCGCAGACCGCCATCACACCATGTTCCCCGTTGCTCGGCGCACGATAGCGCGCACGCTCCTGCACGGCAGGAATGGCGTTCGCCATCGCAAAGCTGTATGTAACCGCATCCATCAGTTCAAGATCGTTGCCGTAGTCGCCGAACGCAGCACACTCGTCGGGCGTCAGCCCAAGATGCTCCTGCACGCGCGCAGCGGCAACGCCCTTGCTCACGCCCTGCGCATAGACATCGACCCACAGTGCACTCGACAGTGTGACCTGCATCCGATCCGCATACTGCTCCATCACGGGGAGGATCGTTGTATCCGCATGGCCGGACGGATCAAAGAACGCCATCTTGATCGGTACATCGTCGACGGCGACAAAGTCCTCCGTCACCATGGATTTCGACACATACTTTTCAAGTTCTGCGCGAAACGCCGGTACATCGTCCGCCCTGTGGATATATCCCTGTTTCTTTCCGCAGTATACGGAATACACCCCCGTCAGCGCCTCTCCCGTCTGCATCACACGCAGGCCGAGCGCAGGATCTACGGGCGCTGCAAACAGCTCCCTGCCGTCCTCCATCACCAGCGTCCCGTTCTCCGCGAGAAAGATCATCTCATCCTTCCACGGGGCAAAGGTCTCGACGAGCGAGGCATACTGACGCCCCGATGCGGGCGCAAAGAGAATGCCGTGCGCCCTCAGACGCGCATACATCTGCCCGAACTGCGGCGGAAGGTTGCCGTGCTCGTCGAGCAGCGTGCCGTCCATATCCGAAAAAATCAGCCGTATCATAGCGTCACCTTTTCTGTATACAATGTTTTTATTATACACAAGAATGATTTTCGGCGCAACGAAAAGAACAATAGAAAAACCGCCGCGCAGGCACGCGCCCCCGCGACGGTTTAAGGAAGCACTGATAAATTCAGCCGCGCCATCTTAGCGTATCTTTTTTGCCCGCTTTTTGTCGGCAAATCCTCCACATAGCTTTGGCTATGCGTCCGGTTTGCCTCCTCAATCGGACAGAAAAATCTACGCCAATCTGACGGACTTCATTTTATCAGCGATTCCTTAAACGGATTCGAAAGGCACTCTACTCCTCCTCGGGATACTTCATGCCCCACGACGCGCGAATCTTCGTCATGAGCTCCATCACATCAATCGTGTAACCCGGCTGCCTCCATATATCAGCGATTCCTTAGAGATCGTCGTCCTCTTCCGCCTCCATGGTCGAGGCGTGGAAGAGCTGTGTGCCATTCTTGCCCGCCTCTGCCGCCTGCTCCATCAGCGCGAGGATGCTGTACTCCCCGCCGATGAGCTGTGCGCTAACCATCTCGATGAGCATCGGGAGGTTGACGCCCGTGACGATGCCGTACTTCTCGTTCTTCGCCGCGAGCCGGCACGCCGCGTTGTATGGACTCCCGCCAAAGAGGTCGTTGAGGAAGAGTACGCCATCCGCACAGTCGAGCGTCTCGATCGCGACCTCGTACTTCTTCACCACGTCGTCGGGTCCCTCGCCCGGCACAAGCGTTACGGCGCGCACGTTCGTCTGCTCGCCGCAGATCATCTCGCAGGACTTCACAATCTCCTCGGCAAAGATTCCATGCGTTCCAACAATGATTCCAAACATCTTGTTTTCCCCTTTCATTCCACCAAATGAATTTTCTTCAGGAAGTGATAGATGCCGTCGGCATCGTTCGCCTCCGTCACACTGTTTGCAGTGCCCTTGATCTCCTCAGGGGCATTGCCCATTGCGACGCTGTGCCCGACATAGCGCAGCATCGGAATATCATTGTAATTGTCGCCGAAGGCAAGCGCCTCCGTGCGGTCAATCCCATAGTGGGCAAGCAGGAGCTCAATCCCCGTCGCCTTTGAGACTGTGCGCTCAATGATCTCGAGGAGATGCGGTGCAGAGCGCACAATGGAGAGTGCAGGCAGCACTTCGGAAAGCTCCTGCTCCATGCGCGCAATCAATTCGGGTGCGCCCATCGCAAAGAGCTTGTTCGGCAAAATGTCCTCCGCAATGAGTCTTTGAAAATTCCCCTCCACGGATTGTACGCCCGTGATGCCCTCCTCACGCTGCACATCAGCATCATCGCGGCTGTGCACATACCAGATATGCCCTGCATAGTAGCTCATGGATGCCGTAGGGTACGACTGTGCGACGAGGCTGAGCACCGTATCCGTATGCGCGCAGCTCATGCGCTCATCGTGGATCTCCATCCCCTCGGGCGTGATGATGAGTGCGCCGTTGTAGCTGATCATGGCGGCAGAAACACCGATCTCCTTGATAATAGGAGCGATTGCCTCCGGCATACGCGCCGAGACAAGTACAAAGGGGATTCCCTTCGCGACGATCTGCCGTATGGCATCTGCCGTACGCGGCAGGACGCGGTGATCCGTCGTAAGCAGCGTGCCGTCGATGTCAGATAAAACGATTTTATAGTCCATATTCCCTCCCCAAAAATTACTGCTGCAAGATGGCATTGACCTCTTTTTGCAGACGATTGAGCGCATTGTGGAACGGCGGCGACTCGTCAATGAGCGCCATAATCTCACGATTAGCATAGAGCATCACCATCGGGAGCCGCTCAAATCGATACGGAGACACCGCCCTCCACATGGCATCGCTCACATCTGCAGCAGTCATGGCACTCTCGCCCGAATCCCAGAGAAAAATTTCCTCTGCTCCACGCGCACGGATGACATCACGGCGTGCGGGAAGTGCGTGCGATTTTTCGAGAACCATCTGCTGAATCTCCGGATCACAGCTCAAAAGCTTCATAAACGACCACGCGAGTTCGCGTCGCTCCGTGCGCGCATTCATCGCCACAAGCAGACTGTTCATGACGGAGATATTGCCGCCCGAGGGCCCTGCGGGCAGCGGAATGCAGTCCCACTCAAAAGAGCTGAACTTCTTCACGCGCCATGGATAAGGCTTGTAGGTGCGGTACTCGGCGAAGGTGAAGGGGCGAAACGCGACGCGCCCTATGTCGAAATCACGCGCCGTGACATTGTACCCCGCATGCGTTTCCTCGAGTTTCTTCAAAAAGCGCACTGCCTTCTCCATACGCGGATCGGCAAAGTACGCAGATTTCCCATCCTCCCGAAAGAGGCGAACGCCGTTGGAAACAGCCGCATACTCCCATGTGTAGTCATAAGACCCAAATTGGTCGGGCACACCGTCCCCATCCGTGTCCTTTGTGAGGCGCTGCGAGAGTGCAAGGAAGTCCTCCCACGTCCAGTCAAGGGGCGGCATGGGGATTCCCTCGCGCGCAAGCAGTGTCTTGTTGACAAACATGAGCGTGATCATGTTTTCCATCGGCAGCGCATAGACGTGCCCGTCGTACTGACCGTTTTGAAAGGCTGCCGCATCGTAGTTCTCCGCAGAAAACTCCCCATCGGGCTCCATCAGCGGGGAGAGTTCCACAAGCGCCCCCTTTTCCGCATAGAGTTCAAAATCCTCGGTCGGCAGGAGGAAGACATCGGGAGCATCCCCACGCAGGAACTCCCCCGCCAGCCACTCCGCATAGTCCTCACGCTGAATGCCGCTCACGTACTTGACGCGAATGCCGGGGTGCGCCGCCTCAAACTTTTCGATGGCGCGATTGATGATCGCATACGGCTCGCCCTGCGGTACCCCCCAGTTGCTGCCCGCAAAGACACCGACGGTCAGAACGGGGCTGCTGTGGAGGGAAATCCACACGATAAAGAGCGCGGTGATGAGAAGAATGAGGAAACCAACGACGTTTTGGCGCCGGACGCTCATATCACTTGCCCTCCCCCTTCATCTGCGAAAGACCGATCTGCACCGCCCAAAGTGCGAGCTGCGTGCGGTCGCGCAGGTTGAGTTTCGAAAGAGCCGTACTGAGACTGTTGCGGACGGTGCCCTCCGAGAGGGCAAGTGCCGCTGAGATCTCCTTGTTCGACAGCCCGCGTCCGACAAGCTGGGCAATGCTGCGCTCCGTATGCGTGAGTTCTTTCACCCCCCGCAAATCCGTCTCGGTGACGTAAGATCCCTGCGCCATGCGGCTGAACAGCTTTACGACCTTGTTCGTGACATCCGGGTTGAGAATGTTGCCGCCCGCCGCGACGACGCGGATCGCATCGGCAAGCTCCTGCACGCTGCCCCCCTTGAGAAGATATCCGCTCGCCCCGTATTTGAGCGCGGAGTAAACATAGTCGTCATCATCGAACGTTGTGAGGATGATGATCTTGACGTTTGGATGCTTTTCCTTGACCGCCTTCGTCGCGAGCACACCGTCGAGTTCCGGCATACGAATGTCCATGAGAATGAGATCGACGGGGGTCTCTGCAAGAATTTCAAGAGCCTCGCGTCCATTCCGTGCCATCGCCGTGACCTTCATATCCTCGTTCATCTCGAGGACGATCTTAAGGCTCTCGCGGATGAGTTCCTGATCGTCTGCAATCATGACGTTAATCATGCGTACCTCCCCCGCTGAGCGGTATTGTGACCTCGACGATGAACCCATTCACGCTCCGATACACCACCGTACCGTGCAGGAGGTAGAGACGCTCCTGCATGTGACGAAGTCCAAAGCCCGGTGTCACGTTGAGACAACCAACCCCATCGTCTGCGATGCGGATGCAGAGGATGCCGACATTCTCCCCGATTGTGATGCGCACATGCTTTGCCCCGCCATGCCGATGAGCGTTTGTGAGACTCTCCTGCAGCACGCGATAGATGACATCCTCCTGATCCTCGCGCAGATTCGCCGGCCACTGCTGCACCTCAAGCGCGATTTCCATGCCCGAAGCTTCGGAATAGTCGCTGATCATTCCTGCAATGGCCTCCTGAAAGGGAAGCTTCTCCATCGCATCGGGGCGCAGCTTCTTCATCGAGCGGCGCACGTCGGCGATGCCCTTCTGCGCCGTGTCTCGGATGCGCGTGAGCTGTGCCCGCGTAAACGCGGGGGCACTCTCGAGCGTCACCAGGCAGGCGTCCAGCCCTGCGGTAATTCCCGTGAGCGCGTGTCCGAGGGTATCGTGGATCTCGCGTGCGAGACGGTTGCGCTCACGCGTCTCCGCCATGCGCCCCGCATTGATTGCATACGCTCGGAGGCGTGCATTCGCCTCCTCCAATTTCTCGTTGAGCAGTCGGATGCGCGCGCGTTCCTCGTTCTTGTCCTGAATGAGAAGCACGAGATAGGAGATGAAGAGGATCGTATTGAGCGAGGAGCACGCACTTCGCAGCGCAAGCAAAACCCCCTGTGTCTCGCTGTTGTAGTAGGAAAGATAAGCCTCGAAAGGGATGACCTTCGTCTGATAGAGTGCAAGGTTGACATTCGCGATGAAGTAGAGCATAACCATTGCACTGATCAGAAGATAGGCGCGGTGATGTCCCTCGTAGCGCTGCATCATATCCGCGACCACGAGCAGGACAACGCCGTCATAGGCAAAATTCATGCTGCGCATCAGCACCATGCAGGCCGCGATCTCAAGCATCAGGAGGAGATAGAGGCGCGCACGCAGTGCGGATGAATGCAGCCGATAAAGCCAGCCAAACAAGGCAAGCAGAAGAAAGGAAATGGAGGTCATCAGACCACTTTCCACGGGAGAGAGCGGCAATGCATCCACCTGTTTCAGGAAGGCGTACGCCCCCATCGACATTTGAATCTTGTACTGGGTCAGACAGAGAAATGCCGTGAGCAGGAGGGCGATGAGGGCATTATAGACATAGAGAAGCCGATGCACCTCCTCGAACGCACGCCCGCGCACCAACATTTCCTCTGCCGCCATTCAGTCCCACCCCCCGCCGCCCTGCTCGTCCACATTTTCAATCGTTAAAAGATACGTTGGCAGCGCGATACTCTCTGCCGCCTCCCCCGTGAGGATGCGGTACGCCTCCTCCGCCGCCATGCGCCCGATGCGGCGCGGTGACTGGACGGCGGTCGCCGTCAGCCAACCCGCGCGAATGAGTTCACGGCTCTCGGGCACGCCGTCAACGCCGTAGACCATCGTCTGACCGGGTGCATGCCCTGTGCTTTGGAGCGCGGCGATTGCACCGAGCGCCGCCGGATCGTTCAGTGCCATGACGACATCGATCTCCGGATGTGCGGCAAGCATATCCGCCATGATGGGCATGGCGATCTCAAGCTGACCACTGCACTCGGCCTCCGCGACGATCTGAAAGGAGGGATGATCTTGGAGCGTCGCACGAAAGCCCTCAATACGCTGCGCTGCCGAGTGCGCCTCGGAATGTTTCAGCAGTGCGATCCGTCCGCCGTCCGCATGGGCAATGAGATGCTCTGCACACTGCGCACCCGCACAGTAGTTTTCAGATACAATGGTCGCGGCGACATACCCCTCCTCTGCAATGTTCGTGTCAATGGCGATGACGATGACGTGCGCGGCACGCGCCTCCGCGAGCACTGTATCCATGCGTGTGCCGCCCACAGGGGTGATGAAGAGGACGCGCACACCGTCCGCGATGAGTCCACGGATCTCCTCAATCTGACGCTCCGCATCAAGCGCGGGGTTGCGTGAGATGAGCACATCTCCATGATTTTCGACGACGGTACGGATCTCCTCGTCGATGATCTCATAGAACGGATTGTTCGTCGTCATGTAGACAGCACCAAACTTCGCGCGCGTCTCATTGCCGCGTGCAGAGTGATCCGTGCGGGCAAACTGAGCGAATACAAGACCCGCGAGGAGCACAAAAAGCCCAAGCCCCCATCGCCACGACAGTCGTTTCTGCATCATCCGCCCCCTCATCGCCGCAAACCTATTATCATTCTATTATATACCAAAAGAGCTGCCGTACGATTTTTTTCTTCGTAAAGCAGCCCCCCAAAATTTTTTGTTTAGGCAAGCAGACCGATCGCGTATCCAACGATACCGATGGCGAAGAGTCCGAGGATGATGAGCAGCGGGTTGACGCCCTTGCGCAGGAGGTACATACACGCAAACGTCATGAGAAGAGGAACAATGCTCGGCATGAGGCTGTCGAGGATGCTCTGCAGTGTCGTGACAACCACCTCGCCCTGCGGGTTCACATACTCTGAGAGCACAAGCGGCATATTGACCGTCGTCCACTTCGCGACGAGCGCGCCCATGACGAGAAGACCAAGAACGGACGAACCCTCCGTGAGGTAACGCATCTTGTTGCCGCCGATGTTATCGACCAGCTCCGTGCCCTTCTCGTAGCCGTAGTGCACGCCGTACCAGTGTGTCAGGAGGCGCAGCGCGTTGAACGCGACGAAGAAGATGATGGGACCGATAATGCTCCCCGTGAGCGCTATCCCAGCGCCGAGTGCGGCGAGGACGGGGCGCAGCGTGCCCCAGAAGATCGGGTCTCCGACGCCGGCAAGAGGGCCGATCAGACCAACCTTGACGCCGGAGAGTGTCTGCGGGCTGATGTCTGCACCATTTGCGCGCTTTTCCTCCATCGCGGCGATGATGCCCATGATCGCCGCCGCCACGAATGGCTGCGTGTTAAAGAATTCGAGGTGACGCTTGAGCGCCGCCTTGAGTTCGTCCCCCTGATAGAGCTTTTTGAGTGCCGGCATCATCGCGACGCAGAAGCCCATCGCCTGCATACGCTCGAAGTTGAAGGAGCCGAGCAGGAAGTTCGAACGAACGAAGATCCAGAAAAGATCTTTCTTGTTTAATGTCTTTTCCATTGCCCTGCCTCCTTACATCAGATCCGAATCGTC
>ERZ773099.1245-NODE-1245-length-19235-cov-3.524557_pt1 | contig 19235 bp, 16 predicted proteins | sample MGYA00511120_ERZ773099 | MGnify/ENA primary metagenome ERZ773099 (study PRJEB29015, sample SAMEA2738012) | human oral metagenome | biome: human oral; feature: human-associated habitat; material: dental | place: China | collected 2104 ...
GGTCCCAATGGCAAATGGACGACCACCATGAGTTTTGCCGACGTGCCGGATGGTCCGGTCACCCTGAATGCGACGGCAAAACTCGGGAACGGTCAGGCCTCACCTGTGGGCAGCGGAACCTTCACCCTCGACAAAACGGTGCCCACCATCACGGATCTGAAGTCCAGCGATGGCAACGACATTTCGGCTCAGGCCGCTGCCGATGGCGTGACCTTCACCGGCAAGACCGAAGCCAATGCCAAGGTCAGCGCAACCTGGGAGGGAGTCACCCACACCACCACAGCCAGCAAGACTGACGGGAGCTGGAGCATCACCTTTGCCGCAAATCAGGTGCCCAAGGTTGGCAACGGGCAGGAAAAAGACACCAAACTGGCCGTCCATGCAGAAGATGGCGTCAACATCGGCGCAGATGTAACGATGGACCTGAAGGTACGCGGCACCCCTGCCGCAAGCAACGCCCCAAAAATCAATGGCCCGATTTCCGGAGACGGCCTCGTCAGCGAGAAGGAAGACGATACGGTAGAAATTTCCGGAACGGCACAGCCGGGGGCTTCGGTTGAGGTCAGCGTGGTTGGAGCGAACAACGTCAAACAGTCAGCCACAGCAGCCACTGGCACCGGGAGCTGGAAGGTTACCCTGGACATGAGCGGGGTTTCGGAAGGGGCGCATTCGGTCAATGCAGTGGCAACATTGCCTGGGGGCACGGCATCGCCTGCGGCAACGGCGAGTTTCACCATTGACCGGACACTCTCGGCCCCCAGAAACATCAAATACGATGGCGGTGACAACATCATCACGGAAACAGAACGTGCCGACGGCGCGATCGTGAGCGGAGATGCGGAGCACGGCGCCACACTCAAGGTTACCGTAGCCAATAATTCCCAGACCATTCAGGTCGATGATCAGGGCCACTGGAAGTCCACCACCCCCTTTACCATTCCGGCTGCCGGTACCGGCCAGTCACAACCCTATTCCGTCGACTTCGAGATAAAGGACAAGGCTGGCAATGGTCCACAGAAAATCATGTCCGAAATCATCCATGTTCAGGGACCGCCTCAGACAGCCACACCCGCATCCCCTGCCCCAAATACCACCACGACGCCCGCAGGCACGCGCAGCACCACGGCCAGCAGCCTCACCACCGACGATGAAGGCAGTGTTGCAAACGGCCCGGACGATACAGGGACCGCTGCAGCAGGAACCTCAGCATCGGGAGCAGTGAGCGCAGGCACGGCTGGCGCAGGAAGCACCACTTCCGCCGGTGCTGCGGCAACCACCAGTCCGGCCACAGGCAGCAGCGCGGATAACGCGGCAGACGCGACGGTCCCCGGAGCTGCTAGAACCACCAGCGCCACACCGGGTACCGCAGCCGACGCCCCGGCCAGCACCGGCCCGACCGTTGCCGGGAAGTCCCTGTCCGGCAGTGGCACTACGGCCCACGCAGGCAACCATGGCAGCAGCAAACTGTCACTTTCCGATCTGCTGGAACAGGGAGGCCACGACATGCCGGAGCTGCAGGGGGCGCCGTCCGCAGGCCAGAGCGTGGTTTCGACGGCCGCAGCTTCCTCCTCGGCTGCCGTGACCAGCACCACCGCGGGCGCCGGCGAAACGGGATCGACCATCGTCAGCAATCCGGTGGCCACGGTGAACACCCTGCTGGCCAGCCAGCAGCCGTGGGAGCATCAGCCGACGGTTTGATGCGGCGGTGGTGATGTGCTGAAGCAACACCTCGGCATGCTGCCGCCGTTTGTCTTGCTGCCATGGCATGGGGCTCATGACGCAATAGCCATCTGGCCTAGGCCAGATGGGCGCCGCGTGGCAAGCGCACTCCCCTGCCCCGTTGCGTGCTGCTGAAATGCCCGGGTCGGAGCACCCGCCCGGATCCGGGCTTTCATCATGAGCATCCACCACAAACCTGAATCTCATCAGGTACGCCGCAGCCGTCATGGCCCACGCGGCCGGTCAGCGCTGGGCAGGCAGCTGGCCCGAAAGCGAGCTTCCTCACGCCGTCGTGCCCAGGGCCGGCAGCCCATCAGCCACGACCAGAACTTCAAGAACCTGATCCTCGACTTCCCGCGTCAGGCGCTGGCCTTCTTCCTGCCGCAGGAACGGATCCCGCTGGACGACAGCGTTGTGGTCAGACCCATCCGCCAGGAAGCGTCGAAGCTGCGCTTCTGGCACCGCAACCTGATCATGGACACACCCTTGCGGGTCGAATGGCCCGATGGCGAACGTGAGCCGCTGATCGTGCTGCTGGAAGAGGACACGGTGGCGTCGCGTTTCGATCCGCTGCGCCTGAACGAGTATCTGGCACGCCTGATGCGACAGGAGAAGACGCAGCGCGTGGTGGTGGTTGTGATCTTTCTGCGACGTGGCAAAATCGAAAGGGCCCTGGTAGCCGCGGGGGACCATACCCAGACGCTGAAGTTCACCTGGGTTCCCTGTGAGCTGGCTGGCATGCAGGCGGCAGACTTTGCCGGCAGCCCCAACATCGTGGCCCGGCTGGTGTCGGTCTGCATGCAGTATCCGTCCGACAGGGCATCACGGGTGCGGGTGTATGGTCAGGCTGTGCAGGGGCTGCTGACGCTGGTTTCAGACCCTGATCTGCAGCGCAAATACCTTGATTTTGTTGAGGATTACCTCACACTGGACGCCAGCGAGTGGCATCTGTACGAACAGCTTTACCCAACGGAGAACAGGAAGATGGGTGCATTCACGCAACGGTGGCTGGAGAAGGGGCGGCAGGAAGGACGGCAGGAGGGGATTCTGCTGGGGATGGAGCGCGGCGAAGAGCGTGGCCGTCTGAGCGGGCTGCGCGATACCGTGGCCAGGCTGCTGACCCTGCGCTTCGGGCCACTGGATGCTGCTACGCAGCAGAAACTCGAGCAGGCCAGTCCTGAGCAGCTGGATCACTGGGTGGAGGCTCTGCTGACGGCCGGTACGCTGGATGAGGTGTTTCGGCTGCAGTAATCCGCAGCCGGCAGTCCTCCTCACCCCACCCGGATATCCACCCGCCGGGCGCGCTGCTGGGCGGCCTTGCTCTTCGCTGCCCTGGATTTGGTCTGGCCAGCCCCCACCACGGTGATGCGTGCGGAGGAGAAGCCCCCGGCGGCGATGGCGCCGGCCACGGCGCGGGCGCGGCGCTCGGAGAGGCTCTGGTTGGCGGCGGCGGAGTCACGCGGGTCGGCATGGCCGGTCACGCGCACCCAGGCGGTCTTGCCCAGGCAGGCGCCGAGGTTGCGCAGGCGGCGGCGCTCGGCAGCGGTCAGCGTGGCGGTGTTGCTGCTGAAGTAGACCGGGGCCGACAGGGCGTTCACCGATTTGCAGTTGCCTGCAGCTGCGGTTTTGCTGCTGCTCCTGCCCGCGGCATCTTCCCGGGCGGCCAGGCGTTTGGCTGAGGCGGCATCCTTCGAGCTGGAATTCCTGGCGGATGCAGTGCTGCCATCAACCGTCTTGCCGGACGCAGCGGCGCGGCGAGCATCGGCCCGTTTTTCTGCCGCTGCTTTTTTCGCTTCGGCGCGTTTTTCTGCAACCGTTTTCTGCGCATCGGCGCGTTTCCCGGCAGCAGCGTTCTTTGCCCCGGCGCGCAGCTGGGCGCGGGTCTTGCGCGGCTCATCGCTGGCGGCTGTGCCGGCGGCTGCCTGGGTCGTTCCGTTCCGGGCATTGCGGACATCGGCCTGGTTCACACCATTTCGGGCGTTGCGGGCGTCAGCCTGGGCCGCACTGCCTCGGGCATTGCGGGAATCGGCCTGGCCCCGGGCGTCACCGGCCAGGGCCACACGGTAGCCGTCGGGCACCTGGGCGTGGATGAGGTTGACGCTTTCGCGGGCCTGGGCGGGGTTGCCGGTGGTGTCGACCAGTTCGACCACATCACCACGGACACGCAGTTCGGCAAGGTTGCGCTCGCGCATCAGGGCCACGAGGGCGGTGAGCTGGGGCTCCCAGCGGGCGGCGGCATGCGGGTCGACGCGCTGCAGGCGCAGGTTGCCGTTGACGGAGACATCACGGGCGCCCAGCCGGATGGCGTTCATCCACTGGTTGCGGGTGGCGTCATCGGGCACGCCGCCGGTGAGGCGGATGGCGCCGCTGGCATCCTGGGTAATGGCAAAGGACGGGGCGCCGGGCAGCTCGATCATGCTGTCACCGGTGGCGGGCTGCGGGGCCACGTCGTCATCATGCAGGACGGATTCGCCACCTGGCGCGCCCACACCGGCATCAGCCATACCGGGGCCTGCCATGCCGGAGGCCGCCTGGCCCCCCGACGCAGCCTTCCCTGCCGGCGCGCCTGTGGATGCGGCACCATTTCCGGCACGGCTGCCCTGCTGCGCGCCCCCGGCTCCCAGTCCCTGGATGTCGATCATGCCGTTGCCGGACGGGTCTTCGGGGAGGGTCTGTGCGCTCTGGTTGCTGGCAGTACCCTGTCCGGCAGCACCCTTGCCCTGGGTGCCATGACCGGCAACCTGGAAGGTGACGCTCTCGGTATGGGTACCGGAACGTGCGCCCGCCTCGCCGGAGGCAGCCTGGGCAGGCTGGTTGCTGCCCGATGGAGTGCCTGCCTGCGATCCGGCCGACGGGGCACCTGTCTGCTGGCCGGCCGCAGCCTGCTGTTCACCGGCCTGTGTGCTGGCCGAGGGATCGCTACCGGCATCGGCCTGCTGCGGCTGTGTGTCAGCCTCGTTGCCGGTGAGGCCGAAGAAGGCCAGCAGCAGCAGGAAGAACAGCAGGACGCCAACCTTCACCGAGGTGAAGCGGCGCACGGACTCAGGGGGATGGAGTGGCGTGGGTGCTGGCATGGCAGACCTGCGTCAGGAGCGTGTCGAAGTGCTGGAATGCTCGTTGAGCACGTGGGCGTCGGAAACTTCGCCGGCATGCTGCTGCCAGTCCGCGTCTTCGACGGCTTCGGCGGCTACGCGTTCGACGTTGCGCTGGCGCGGGTTGATGAAGACGGAAGACAGGGGCTCGGCATCGGCCTCTCCTTCGTATTCATCGCCGGCGTCGGATTCCCAGAAGACGTTTTCCTGTTCAAGCGAGGCTTCGATGGTGACGGGCGGGGGCTCTGCGGCACTGTTCCCGGTGCTCGCGTCTGTGGCGGTGGTGTCGTGACCGGAATGTGCGGCGGCGTGAGGCGCGGCAGCTTCATGGCCCGCTTCGGTTCCAGCCCCGCTCAGGGTACTGCCTTCTGCAGGTTTCCTGCCAGCAACGGCGGCAACGGCTCGCTGATCGACGGCCAGAACGCTGGCGGCTTCGGCCAGCAGGGCATCGGCCTGGGCCAGTTCGCCGGCAATGCCTGCCACTTCGTCACTGCTGGCGACAGATGCCGGCGCGCCGTCCGTCACGGCATCGTGGGGGGCTGTATCGTCGTTTCCAGCCTCGTCCTGCCCGGTCTCGTGGCGCGCTGACTCGTCATGTGCGGTATGGCTGGGCGCGGTTGCCCCGGCAACCTCTCCCGCTTCGGTCTGTGTGCGTAGGGATGAGGTCGGGAAGGGGTCATCCAGTCCCGGGGTGCGGGTTCCATGCCCGGCTGCAGCCCTCTCTGCGGCTTCGTCGTGTGCGTGGCCGGAGGCGCCACCATAGGAGGTTCCGCTGTAGGACGTACCGGTGTAGCCACCGGTGGCGTAGCTGCTGGCGTGGGCCGGGTGGCTGTGTTCCTGCGGCCTACCGGACTGGGCAGGCTCTTCCGTAGCGCCGGCGTCTGGCCCACTGGAGGCTTCCGTGGACGATGTGGAGCCGGCCGGTGCATCGGCGGACGTATCGACTGCTGCGTCGACAGACGTCTCGGCGGCCGCATCGGCAGACGTTTCCGCGGCTGCACCCACGGCCGGCTGTTCACCGGTGGCGGCATGACCCGTGGCCAGGCCCGTCACCACCGCAGCGGCAGCCATGGCGCCAGGCGCTGGGGCTTCGTCACCATCGGCAGCCGTCCCTGCATGAACGCCAGCTCCAGACTGGCCATCGGTACTCGCACTACCCTGACCGTCAGACGAATCATCAGTGTGCCCATCCGGCTGCAGGGCAGCCTGCCCATCGGTCTGTACTGCCCCGGCATCATGCTCATGTTGTGCAGCAGCGGTGCCAGTGGCGGCAGAGCTGGAACTTCCGGCGGTTGCAGCGTTCTCAGCAGTTGTAACGTTCTCAACAGTTGTAACGTTCTCAACAGTTGTAGCGTTCCCGGCGGCTGCAGTGTTTTCAGCAGCCGCGACAGTTCCAGCCTCTGCAGCATTTCCAGCCGCTGCAGCGCCGGCAGCATCTGGGGCTACGGTAGCGGCATCCGGAGCTGCGGCAGCTGCAGCACTGCTGGCCCCCGCCACGCCCGACGAGCGCTGCATGGCTTCGAGCAGGCTCTGGGTCACGTCGTCGCGGTGCTCACCCTTCAGTTCGGCCTGCAGGCGGTCGAGCGTCACCCAGTCTTCGGCCAGGTACGCGTTGGCCTGTTCGGCCCAGCTGAGCGGGTTGGCCAGGGCCAGGCGTGAACCGGCGCCTTCGAGCAGGCGGGTGAGTTCGCCGATGGAACTTTCGGCCAGGCGTTCGAAGTTGCGGATGCCGGCGTTCTTCAGCAGTTCGGCGGCCTTGTCGTCGATGCCGACCAGAGCCTGCAGGCGGTCACGCCCCTCGTCGGTGCGATAGTGCTGCCGCAGCAGGTGCTTGACGGCCTCGAAGCTGCCGGCGTCACGGGCGATGCGGTTGGCGTGGTAGTTGACCGAGGCTTCGCGGTCGGCCACGTCGTGTTCGCGGCTGAGGATGCGGCCTTCCCAGCTCTGCATGGCCTCTTCGCGGTTGGTGACGACGGCCACACGGCGCGCCAGTTCGGCTTCGGTGTTCTCGAGGGTGTCGAGACGGCGGTTGTAGTTGACTTCCTTGGTGCGCAGCTGGTCGCCACGGGTGGCGATTTCCTTCTCCCGCTCGTTGAGGGTCAGGCCCATGCGGTCGAGGTCGGCCCGCCGCTTCTCGATGGCCTGTTCGACGCGGGAGAGGTCGTCGGAGCGCTCTTCGACACGGCGCGCCTGCTGCAGCAGTTCGGCGTCACGGCTGGCGAGCGAGGCCTGCAGGTCGGACATTTCCTTTTCGCGCAGGCGCAGGGTGGACTGGCGATGGCCCAGCTCGGTCTGCTGGGCGTTCAGGGCGGCTTCCTGCTGGGCCAGTGCCTCGGCCTCGGCCTGGGCCTTCCTGCGCCAGTAGAGGTAATCAATGGCGAATTCGATGGCCCAGCCAAGCAGCAAACCCAGGACAAGCCAACCCAGTGCGTTCATGCGAGAAAGCCTCCGGCCCCGTGCTGCGCGCGTGGCACGGGTTCAGTGGAAAGAATGAGTGAATGGGAAAGCGCCCGCACGGGCCATGACGGAGGACTGCACAGAGGGTTCTGCGGCAGGACCGGTCGTGGTGTGTGCGGTGCATCAAAACAACAGTCGTGCGCCACCCGGCGTGCGGCAAAAGCCACAGATCGGCCCCGGGTGGCCGCCAGACGGCCGGCAAGCGGCTTTCCGGGCGTTTCTGCCCCCCGAAACCCGGGGGTCTGGCCCCTGAAAACACGCAAAGGTGCTGTCCGCAGGCCCGAATGGCGCACGCCCATCAGAATACCAGCAAGGGGCGGGGCTTTGCGACCGCGATACACATGCGTTACGCAATGGTGCTCCCTGCGGTGCTCCCTGTACACATTGTTTCGGGGTCGAATGAGCAGGGTCGGAGTGAGGTGTGGCGACGGGAAGTTCCCGCACGCGTTGCCGGCCCGGACCACTGGCTGGCGAACGCACCATGGCCGACGGACACACCATGCCTGGCGGACGCACCATGGCCGACGGGTACTCCATGGCTGGCGGACGCACCCTACCTGCAGCCCTCCAGAGGTGGGAAGGCAGACATTGACGTGCAACGCCTGGATCAGGCGGCGATCAGCTGCTTCAGGTCGCTGACGATGTCGGGCACGGCGTCGGTGTAGCGCACCAGCAGGCGCAGCTTGCCGTCCTTGTCGATGACATAGGATGCGGCCGTATGATCCAGTGTGTAACTGGAGCCGTCCTGGTTCGGAACCTTCTGGTAGAAGACGCGGAACTCGCGTGCGGCCTTTTTGGTGGCGGCCGGGTCGCCGCGCAGGCCGATGAAGGAGGGGTCGAACGAGGGCACGTAGGCCTGCATGACCTCGGCGGTGTCGCGCTCGGGGTCGAGGGTGACGAACACCACGTCGAGTTTGTCTCCATCCTTGCCGAGGGCTTCCTTGATTTCCTTGGCCTTGAGCAGGGTGGTGGGGCAGATGTCCGGACACTGGGTAAAGCCGAAGAACAGCAGCACGACCTTGCCCTTGAAGGTGTCGAGGCTGACCGGCTTGCCGGTGGCGGTGTTGGTGAGATCCAGCGACTTGCCGTAGTCGGCGCCATCGAGGTCGGTGGACTTGAAGTTCATCTGCGGCGCCTGCCGGTTGCAGCCGGCCAGCAGCAGGGGGCTGCCGACGGCCAGGGCAACGGCAGCAGCGCCGGTGCGCAGCAGGTGGCGGCGCGAGGCGGGGGGGGTGATCGGGGACGGTGAGGTTTTCATGGCTGGGTCGTCTGGGGGGCAGCAGGGGCGCCCGTGAGCCCCGGTACGCTACTGGAGTGCGTCATGAATGCATTCGCCTGCACGGGCATGAAGTTGAGAGTGGGCGGCGAGATCGGCATGTCCGTCATGAATTTGGCCCGCGCGGGGATGAATGCGTTCATGACACGCTCTAAACGGCAGGCACCCGGTTTTGGTGTACCACGCATCCGGCACATTCTGGAACACTCTGCTCACGATGTCACGTTCGGGCAGGACGGGCGGCCTGGGCGCCCCCTTTTCCTGCCCGGCCGGATGACCGTCTGCAACGACGGGGCACAACGCTTTCGCCACGGTGCCCGCCCCTGAAACCCCGGAATGGCAACCGCCTCCGTCTGCCCAACGCGCCTCACCTTCCCTGGCCAGTCATGGAAAAGGCGGCCTGAGCAGCGCCCACGGCCCGGGATACCAGACTCAGAGATAGTGATCGACCAGCATGGCACCGAACAGCAGGGCCAGGTACAGGATGGAATAGCCGAAGGTCTTGCGGGAGATGGCGTCGGTGTAGTGGCGCCAGACCTGCCAGGCGAGCGCCAGGAAGATGCCGTCGAGCACCACGGCCGAAGCCAGGTAGAAGCGGCCGCTCATGCCGATGGCAAAGGGCAGCAGGGTGACTGCCGTGAGCAGCACGGTGTAGAGCAGGACGTTGAGCCGGGTGAAGGCCGCGCCGTGGGTGACCGGCAGCATGGGCAGGCCGGAGCGGCGGTAGTCGGCGGCACGGTAGAGCGCCAGTGCCCAGAAGTGCGGCGGCGTCCAGACGAAGATGATGAGGAACATCACCACGGCCGGCGCAGTGATTTCGTCGGTGACGGCCACCCAGCCGAGCAGCGGCGGCATGGCCCCCGAGGCCCCGCCGATGACGATGTTCTGCGGCGTGCGCGGCTTGAGCAGCACGGTGTAGACAATGGCATAGCCCACGAAGGTGGCCAGCGTAAGCACCATGGTGAGCGGATTGACGAACAGGTGCAGCAGCAGCGCGCCCGTGATGCCCAGCGCCAGGAAGAAGCAGACCATGCCGGTGTTGCCGACATCGCCACTGGCCGAACCACGGTGGGCGGTACGCCACATGACGGCATCGATGCCACGCTCGACGAAGCAGTTGAAGACGAAGCCGGCCGCCGCCAGCAGGCCGATGCCGGCGGTACCCGCCAGCAGGGTACGCCACGAGACGCTCTCGCCTTCGGTGGTGGCCATGAACATGCCGATCATGGCGCAGAAGACGGCCAGCAGCACGATGCGTGGCTTGGTGAGGACGTAATACTGGCGTGCGACACGGGCCAGCGACTGTTGGCGGGTGGCAGATAGATACACGGCGTCAATCCGGGTCAGGTAAGGTCTGCTGTGCCGCGGCGATCGGCTTCAGGAGACTGGGATGACGGCAAAAAACCGGCGGCATGATGTGTGCGGAAGTCTATCATGAAGATAATACCGACCAGCCCGGCCGCGCCCGCGGTATGCGCCAGCGCCGCGACGAGCGGCCAGTCCAGAAAGACGTTCGCCAGCCCGGTGATGAACTGGGCCAACAGTACGGCCGCCAGCAGGCGCGCCAGCCGTTCCAGCCCATGCAGCCGCCACAGGCGCCAGGCCAGCACGCCCGCCAGGGCGAACACGACGTAGGCCATCAGCCGGTGCATGTAGTGGATGCCGGTGAGGGCCTGATACTCCAGCGGTTCGCCATCGGCCTGGGTACCCAGCGGCCGCCACAGCTCGAAGCCCGAGGCCAGATCCATGTCGGGCCAGAGGCTGCCGTGGCACAGCGGAAAATCCTCGCAGCCGAGCGCCGCATAGTTGCTGCTCACCCAGCCCCCCAGCAGCAGCTGGGCGATCAGCAGCACCAGCAGGAGCCGCGACCAGCCAGCCAGCGGCGCGGCAGACGGCGTGACCACGGGTTGCGGCTGCACGCGGTTCTGCTGTGCCATCAGTGCCATGAAGAGAATCTGCGCGCCCAGCAGGTGGGCGGTGACCACCACCGGCATCAGCCGCAGGGTGACGGTCCACATGCCGAACAGCCCCTGCAGGATGATCCACACCAGCGTGAAGACGGCCAGCACCACAGAGGGAGCAAAGCTGCCGTCGGCATAGCGGATCTCTCCGAAGCGGTGACGGTTCAAACGCCCTGCCGCATGCCTTGTGACGGCCAAGGCGCTTGCCTGACGTTCGGTGGCAGACCCATCTGCCACGGAGGGGGCGCCTGTCCGGGCAAGGTTGCCTTCCGCGGCGCCTCCGGCACCCGGTGCCACGCGGTCACCCGCTTCCACAGGACTTTCCGCTGCCACACGGCCACTCACTGCACATGATTCAGAATTATTTATTCTGTCCAGCCGCCGCCAGCGTACCGTCAGCCACAGCAGAGCAATCACCAGCAGCCCGAGGCCACTGGCGATGTAGCGGTGCAGCATTTCCACCCACGCCTTGAAGACGGTGACCGGCCCGTCGGGCAGCACGGCCACTTCGGCCGCGATGTGCTCGGCAGCGCCGTGCGGGGTGACGTGACCATAGCAGCCCGGCCAGTCGGGGCAGCCCAGCCCGGCATCGACGAGGCGCACGAAGGCACCGAAGATGATCAGGTCGAAGGTGAGAAACAGGGTGATGGACAGCAGCCGGCGGTAGCGGCGGCGCAGGCGGATCAGGCGATCACCAGTGCCCTGCCCGTCCGTTCTGCCGGAAAGCCCGGGCTGGGTCGTGTCGCCGGAAGGCCTGGGCCGGGCCACACAGCCGGAAGGCCCGGGTTGGACCGCATCGCCGGAAGGCCCGGACTGGGCCGCGCCGCCGGAGGAAGACACACCGTTACAGGACTGCACGCGCCCAGCGGGTTCGGCCTGTTCGCTGGCCCGCATCGCCCCATCGGCCTGGGTGCCTGTCGTGGATGACAAAGACGCCTTTCCCCTCATGCCGCCCGTCCGGCCAACCATTCGGCCACCACCCACCAGCCCAGTCCGATGATCATCAGCATCGGCGTGAGCACCCAGAGCACCTCGGCCAGCAACGCACGACGGTCGCGCCCCCTGTCGGTCTGGGTGCGACGGTCGCGTCCCGTGTCGGCCTGTGCGCGCAGGCGATGACGCACCGTCACGAAGAAAATGGTGGCGCAGGTGGCTGCGCCCACGGCCACGCCGACCCACAGCAGCAGGCCCTGCAGGCCGCCCGGTGTGGCGGCAGAAGCAACGTCAGGCGTCATCGGCTGATCTTCCCCTTGCGGATGATGTTGATGGGCGACAGGCCATCGCTGCGCACCTTCTGGGCCGGCATCCAGGCGTGGCCAAAGACCAGCTCGATGGTCAGTGACGGCGCCATCCGGCCCAGCGATGGCGCCGGAAAGCCCAGCGCGGCCATGTCGGCCTTCAGACCCTCGGCCGACTGGTAGCCGAGCTTCAGGTGCTCGGTGTCCATCACGGGTTCGGCGAAGCCGTTTTCCATCAGGGCGTCGCCCCAGTCGTGCATGTCCTGAAACGACGGCCACTGGCCGGCCACGGCAAAGCGGTTCTCGGCCGAGGAATCCGGCTGGGAGGCCCGAAGCTCGCGGCAGGTATCGACCCCGAAGGCCGACAGCGCCAGCAGCCCGTTGGGACGCAGCACCCGGTAGCACTCCTTCAGTACGGCCAGCGGATCGTCGAACCAGTGAAACACCAGGCTGGACCAGATCACGTCCACGCTGCTGGCGGCCAGCGGCAGGCGGTGCGCGTCGGCGCCGATCCAGCGGGGCGAGGGCATGGCGTCGGCCTGGTGCTCACCCCGGGCGCGAATGCGGTTGAGCAGCCCGCGCAGCCCCCGGCGGGCCCGCACGTCCAGCGCCCGGCGCTCGATGAGCGGCTGTTCGGCCATGTCCAGTGCCAGCAGCGTGGCACCGGGGAAGCGGCGCGCCAACGCAGGCAGCGAGCGGCCCAGCCCACAGCCCAGATCGAGCACGGTCTGCACCTGATCGAGCCGCATCGGTTCCAGCCGCTCGACCAGCCGGCGCTCGACATCGGCCAGCAGGAAGTCTGCCCGGCTCTCGCCCGAACGCCTGTCGTTGAAGGCCCGGCGTACGGCCAGACGATCTAGTCCTGATGGCTTAAGCATGATGGCGAGTATAGAAGAAGCTTCCTCGCACCCGAAAGCGGGGAGCGGCAGGATGCGGCCTCGGCGTGTGCAGGACGTGTTGTTCCCTCCCTTCCTTGGGCGCATGCAGGACAAGGCGGACGACTGCGTGAACCAGCGGCTGCGCAGAACATGTCCGCCCTGCCTGCGCTGAAAGGTCTGTGGCGGCGGTAACCGGGACAGCGTTCGCATCGCGTCACGGCTGCACTCATCCAGACGCAGCAGTCTGTGCACGTGCATCCGGACATGGTCATGCTGGGAACGCCTCCAGATGGGTGCGCCTCTCCGAGGGACATGCACCTTTGGATGGGTGTGCGTCTTTCGATAGGCATCCTTTTGATTGCATTGTAATGCTGCATTTTTCATTCTGGAGCATGTCGTGAACAGGGTTGACCCCGACAAATCCCCTGGAAACCTGCAGGAACGGACAGCCAGGCCCCAGAACGAAGGGGCTCCGACGCTCCAAAACGGCCAGGCAGCCGGACTGCGAAACGACGGCGCAGCGGAGCCACGAAATCCCCGGCGGCCTGCGGGGACCGCCAGTCCACGCTTGAGCATCCAGACTGCCCGACACCACACCCGCCGATGGCTGGGCATGCTGGCCGGCCGGCTGCTGCCGCGCGCCTGTCTGCTGTGCGGCCAGCCCTGTGATGCGCAGGCGCTCTGCGCCGCCTGTACCGGCACCCTGCCCGGCCAGGGCCAGATGCGCTGCTGGAGCTGTGCCTTTCCGCTGCCCGATGACTGGGCGCAGCGTTCGGCCGCCTTCGGGACGCTGGGACACGCCCTGCGGCCGGGCAGCCGGGGGACGTGTCCGGACTGTGCCAAACGCCGCACCCCGCTGCCGCTGGCCATGACCATCGCGCTGGCCAACTACGCACCGCCGCTGGATCATGCCCTGACCGCGTTGAAATTCGGCCAGCAAATGCAGCTGGCCCAGCCGCTGGGGATGCTGCTGATGGATGCGTTGCAGCAGGCACTGGCAGCGGCAGAGGATCTTTCCATACCTCGCGCAGGCGAAATGTCCGGCAGCACCGGCGACATGACCCACACGCCCCCCACGCCTGGGGCCACCACACTCGACACCACAGTTCCCGACGCTGCCCCTTTCGACACAGCATCCGACGCCGCTACCGTCTCCGTGGCCAGCGACACGCATGCCTCATCACCACAGCACCGCCACTGGCCAGACGCCCTCGTCCCCATTCCGCTCTCCGGCCCCCGGCTGGCCGAGCGCGGCTATAACCAGGCGCTGCAGATTGCGCTGGCCATGCAGGGCCACGCCCCCCTGGTCTGCCCGCCGGTACGGGCCGAATGGCTGGCCCGGGCACGGCACACGGCACGACAGTCGGAGCAGTCCCAGCCAGACCGGGGAAGAAACCTGCAGGGCGCCTTCGAGGTACCCAACCCGGCCCGCGTGGCCGGCCGTCACATCATGCTGGTCGATGACGTGCTGACCACCGGCAACACGCTGGCCGAGGCCGCCCGCGCCCTGCTGGCGGCCGGTGCGGCACAGGTCAGCGCGGTGGTGGTGGCCCGGACGGTGTGATCCTGCCGGTGACACATCGCCTCTCCAATGGACGTGCCTCAACGAATGCACATCGATGGACGCGTCCATGGATGCCCCGCCTCGAAGAATGTGCCCCATGGATGCACCTCTGCAGACGGATTCGCAGCCTCCCGCACAGCTCGCCACACGCAGGCGCATGGCAGCAAAGCCCCCCGGCAGGACTTGCACCTGCCCCCGACTGTGCGGATACTACGCACTCATTCGTCCCCGCGAGCCCCCTTTGAGCGTGCAGGACAGGGCGGCAGGACCGCGGCATTCTCAATGGTTTCAGGGCACGGCACACAATCGTGCGCGGTCCGGAGGGCGATTCCCTCCGGACCGGCCTGTCCCCCATGTTCCACGTCGTTCTCGTCCAGCCCGAAATCCCGCCCAACACCGGCAATGTCATCCGGCTGTGCGCCAATACCGGCTGCACGCTGCACCTGATCGAACCGCTGGGCTTTCCCATCGACCACGCCAAAATGCGCCGGGCGGGGCTGGACTATCACGAGTTCGTTTCGGTGCAGGTGCACCCGGGCTGGGCCGCCTATCTGAAAGCCACGCAGCCGCCGCGGCTGTTCGGGCTCAGCACCAGTGGCACGGGCAGCCCCTACACCACGCGCTTCATGCCCGGCGACCATCTGGTGTTCGGCCGCGAAACGGCCGGGCTGACCGACGAGGCACTGGCCAGCATTCCCCCCGAAAACCTGCTGCGCCTGCCCATGCGGCCCGACAACCGCAGCCTGAACCTGTCCAATTCGGTGGCTGTCACGGTGTTCGAAGCGTGGCGACAGCACGGGTTCGCGGGAGCAGCAGCATCCTGAACGTTGCTTCCACCACCAGGCGGCACACAGCCTGATTCTCTACTGCCATCAGACCGACAGTCCCCAAGCCAGAGCACCAGCACAGGCTCCAGACACAAGCTCCAGCCGGGCCACGGCACACAGATCCAGCCACAGGCCCAGGAACCCCGCCCGTTACTCACTCATCCCGCGGTTCCCGCGCCAGCAAGGCCGCCACCGCATCCAGCGGCGACAGATGTCCCTCGATGACCTGCTGCACCGACCAGCTGATCGGCAGGTCCACCTGCAGGGCTTCGGCGCGCGCCACCACGGCCGGGCAGCAGGCCACGCCTTCGGCCACATGCCCCAGCTCGGCCAGAATATCGGCCAGAGAATGCCCCTTGGCCAGCATCAGCCCCACCCGACGGTTGCGGGAGAGATCGCCCGTGCAGGTCAGCACCAGATCGCCCACACCGGCAAGGCCCAGGAAGGTCTCGGCCTCGGCGCCCTGCGCCAGACCGAAGCGGGTGATTTCGGCCAGACCGCGCGTGAGCAGCGCCGAACGGGCGTTGAGACCCAGCCCCAGACCGTCGCAGACGCCGGTGGCCACGGCCATGATGTTCTTGAGTGCCCCGCCCACCTCCACCCCGACGATGTCGGTGCTGCGGTAGGTACGCAGCGCGCTGTGATGGAAGGCGCCCACCATCTGGTGTCCCAGTGCCGCGTCACCGGACGCAGCGGTGAGCGCCGCCGGCAGGCCGGCCGCCACTTCCTGCGCAAAGCTCGGACCGCTCAGACAGCCGATGGCGCAGCCCGGCAACGCGTCGGCCAGCACCTGATGGGGCAGCCGGCCCGTAGCGGCCTGCAACCCCTTGGCAAGGCTGACGATGCCGGGCAGGGTCAGGGAACGGAAGGGATCGGAGGCTGAACCGCCCTGCGCCGCCGACGATGCCGCCTGGGCAACGAACGAAGCGGAACCGGCAGGCGCATCCTTCCCGGAGGCATCGGCCCGCCCGCCGGCGACCGACGCCGTGGCAGCGTCAGTGACGACGGCTTCCCGCAAGGGCATCGGCCCCTCTGGCGACGGCGGCGGCGTCCGGCTGCCCAGCACCTGGGCCAGCGCCTCGGCCACCGGCTGCAGACCCGCCACCGACGTGGCCATCACCACCAGCTCGGCGCCCTCGACGGCCTCGGCCAGATCACCCACCATCTGGATGCCCTCGGGCACCGGTACATCCGGCAGATAACGCTGGTTGACGCGCTGCGCGCGCACCGAGGCCAGCACGTCCAGATTGCGTGACCACAGCGACACCTCGTGCCGGCTGGCGGTATGGATGGCCAGTGCGGTACCCCAGGCACCGGCGCCCAGAATGGCGATTTTCATGGTGTCAGATCCCGTCTCCAGTGTGCCGGTTCCTGCGTCCGGCTTCGGATGCCCGGATTTTCGCCCCAGGACGGCGGCTGGCCTGCATCATGCATCCGTTCGCCCCGGGCGTCACGAAAGCGTCCCCGTGCACGATACGTAAACGTCCCGGTGCATGACACGTAACGTCCCGGTGCACGGCGCGTGCCGGATGGCCGGGCGTCAGATGCCCCAGAGCTGCCCGGCCTCGACGTAGCCGCTTTGCCCGTCGGCGTGATGCACACGGACAAAACCCTTGTCATCGACCGGTTTGAGCGCATCGCCCTCCAGCTCGAACACCACGCCCCGGGCCGCATCGAACCAGGGCATGGCGGCCTGATCCGGCTCCCTGAGCATCGTCGCCGTGGTGGTGGCAATGACGGTGCGGCGGTCGGACAGGTCATCGCGCTGCACCCAGGCAATGTCGCCCTGCATGTCGCGGACCTTCACCCAGCCCTGCAGCACGGCGATGATCTCCACCGGCATGCCATGCGGCGCCTGATAGAGCTTCTTCGCCTTGTCGGACGGCGCATCGAACATCACCACGTCGTCGTGACCGATCGAGCGGTAACGCGCCATGCCGGGCACCCGGGCCTTGCGCGACGTGTCGGCCGGCTTGCTGGCGGCGGCATTGCCCTTGCTGGCCGGCCCCAGGGTTTCGCTGGGGGTCATCGGGCCGCTCGGGGTGTCGTCGGCAGCGGCCCCACGGGCACCGGCCCCGCGCGCGGCGGCGGGCGCCGACCTCGCGGCAGAACCGGGACTGCGCGAGGTGGCCTCTTCCACCTTCGCCGCGGCCCCGGCCGTACCGGCAACCATCAACAGGCTGCCGGCCACCAGGGCCAGCGCCACATTCTGTCTGACGTTCATCTGCCTGCTCCCGCGGGAGTGTCATCGAGCCATGCAGGCTCCGGCCTGCTGCTGTGCGGCCAAGGGTCTGCTGTCCGGCCAGTGGCCGTCCAGCCATCGATGTGCCGCACCGTGAGGCCGCGGCACCAGCCGGATGGTCACGCGCAGGTCGCGGCCTCCGGCAGGTTCCTGCGCCCCGTGCTCAGTGCGTGGTACCCGACGGGTTCTCGTCGTTGGCGGCAGCCGGCGCCTCGCCGTTCTGCTGCTGGGCGGCCAGGCGCTGCTGGTAGAGCACCTCGAAGTTGATCTCGGCCAGGTGGATCGGCGGGAAGCCGGCCCGCTGGATCACGTCGGCGATGTTCGAGCGCAGGTACGGATAGACGGTGTTCGGGCAGACGATGTTCAGCACGATGTCCATCTGGTCTTCGGGAATGTTGCGGATCTCGAAGATGCCAGCCTGCTTGCCTTCCACCAGGAACACCACGCGGTCGTTGTCGATGCGGGTGGTGACGGTGACGGTGATGGTGACTTCATGGATGCCGTCGGCCAGCTGCTCGTGGCTGTTGTCGATGGCCACCTCGACGGTGGGCTGGGCCTGCTCCAGGAAGATGTGCGGTGCGTGCGGGATTTCCAGCGACAGGTCCTTCAGGTACATGCGCTGGATCTGGAAGACCGGGTTGTTGTTCTCTTCTGCCATGCTCGGGCTCTGGTTGGGTAATGGTGGGGTTGAATGACGAGATTCTGAATGTTAACGAAAAGGGGCGCCCTTCGCGTGAAGAAAGTGCGGGCCCGTGCCTGCAGGCGGCCGCCACCCTTCTTTCGAACGCCCCCGACCGGACCACCAGGGACCCTGAAGCCATGACGGCCGTCCGGAAGACAAACGCAGCAACAGGGGCCAGCCCGGCATCGGGGCAAAAACGGCACACGGCACGACCGATGGAACGGATGCGCCATCGACCCGGTGTACTGCTGGCATGCCAGTGATGCCGGGCGTGCTTACGCAGCCAGCAGCGGATCCAGCTTGCCGGCGCGTTCGAGCGCCATCAGGTCGTCGCAGCCGCCCACGTGCTGGCCGTCGATGAAGATCTGCGGCACGGTGGTACGGCCGCCGGCACGCTCGATCATCTCGGGACGGCGCGAGGGATCGCGGTCGATGAGAATCAGCTCCAGGTTCTGCACGCCCTTCTCGTCCAGCAGGGCTCTGGCCCGGTGGCAGTAGGGGCAGGTAGTCTTGGCATACATCACCACGTTGGCCATGTGTTCTTGCTCCTGTACGAATCGAATGTGGCGGCCCGCACGGGCCGCCTGCCCTGCAGCATGGCGGCTGACGCCCTGCCTTTCAAGGGGCAGGCGACAGGGGCCGACAGACGGCGGCAGACGCCATCTGCAGACGTGAGCCGGAGACAGCAGGGGCGGTGCTTCCCTGCTCAAACGGCATGCGTCCCTTTCTGGCCGGCGGGACGCCTGCCCGCACCCGGTACCGGCACGGGGGCACCAGGAAGGGGGCGCTACTTGACCAGCGGAATGCCCGCCTGCACCCAGGCGTCGATGCCGCCCTTGAGGCTGTACACATCGGGCCGGCCGGCGGCCTTGAGGGCGGCGGCGGCCTTCTGGGAGGCCAGGCCGTTGTCGCAGACGAGCAGGATGGGCTTGCCCGTTTCCACGCTGGCAACCCAGGTTTGCACCCGGTCGGGCAGCACGTTCTTCGAGGCCGGCAGATGGCCGGCGCGGAAGGCCTTGTCGGCCCGGAGATCGGCTACCTGTGCGCCTTTCTGGTTGATGAGCTGGGTGGCTTCGAGCGTGCCGATGGCGTTGCCGCCCCGGCCGCGGATGGCGTCCCAGAGCAACAGACCGCCCGCTGCTGCCGCAATGAGGATCAGAAAGACATTCTGGCTTATAAAGTTCACGAGATCTGCCCCTGCAAAATAGGCGAGAATTATATCTTTCCCGCCCGAGGAGCAATCCCATGACCTACAAACTCGTGCTCATCCGCCACGGCGAAAGCCAGTGGAACCTGGAA